>ENA-ORBV01010499-ORBV01010499.1-microbial-mat-metagenome-genome-assembly--contig:-NODE-10499-length-14800-cov-6.212660_pt1 | contig 14800 bp, 11 predicted proteins | sample MGYA00237777_ERZ505514 | MGnify/ENA primary metagenome ERZ505514 (study PRJEB26160, sample SAMN06269048) | microbial mat metagenome | isolation source: Oligotrophic lake microbial mat | place... | reverse complement strand
GGCGCAGCACCTGCACATGGGCCGCACCGAGGCGCTCAGCAGCCATGTAGCCAAACACCGGAGGGGGCGGTTGAATGCATGAACGACTGCAATATACTCGACCTGACCCCTTTATCTGCTTCTTTATCTGCCGTGCGGCATGAGAGTTGGGTTTACTAATAGGGGGTCTCTGTCATCTTGATAAATCTCGGCATGCTTCCATTCTCAATTCTAGCCTTATAACGCCTGATAATGAATCAAAGGTTCAGTAGCTCTACCACAAACATTTCAGATATAAGACGGCCCTATCACCTACCTCAATATGTCATCATGGATTTCACCGCTATCAAATCCCTAGCAGAGTCGTTGGCTCACACAACCCAAGACGCGCAACCATGTGAGCAGACAACTGCGGGTTGCCCAAAGTAATAAGCATGAAAACCAAGACGCCGAAAGTTAGACCTGAAACATTGACTGGAGGGCCGATGCACTATGCCCCAGAGAATGAATTGGGTGTGGTCTTTCTTTTTGCGCACCTCGCCAAGCGGTGGAGGTTGCGCATCGACGTGATAAAACCTAGATTTCCAGATTGTATCGCCTACCAGAAAGCTCAAAGCAAAGAGAAGAGGATCGACATCGAGTTTGAATATCGGTCAAAGAATTTTGAGCTCCATGGCCATGACCCGAAAAAGTGCGACTGGATCGTGTGCTGGGAACACAACTGGCCAGGGGTGCCGAAACACTTAAATGTGGTCGAGCTGCGGCGGGAATTCGGACTCGGGTTCAATGTCTGGGTAATGCCAGTGGGGAAGGGTGAGCATCAGGATGCCCTCGATGAATATCCACGGCGCGAATGGAGTGTGCCGGCGCAGGCCCACAAGGACGACCTGATCCTTTTCTATTTCTCGGGCGGGAAAAACAAATGCCTCAAACACATTTACCGATGCGAAGAGCGGGCCTTCTTTAAGAAAGAAGCAGGCTGGAAGAAGGGAACAGATAAGTGGAAAAAAATGTCTGATCATCGGGCATCTATTCGCCGGGTATGTGAGCTAAGCTCCCCCGTATTTTTGGAGGACCTTCAGAAACACCGCGTGCTTGGCACCGCCGGTTTTGTGCGCGCTGACATGCGGGGCCCCATGAACGCGATGGAGTATTGGCCGTATCTCTACGACCTGATCACAAAAAGGAATCCCTCAAGCAAAGCCCGGCTCAAGAAATTCTCCCCCGATAGATTTTGATTGGCGACGGGCTGAAAAATAGAGTCAGGCCTTGGGTTTTTGGGGGCTTGGTTTTCACCGGCCGTCCTATGCCGGCGGGCAGCCAGACGGGGGCAGCCTGACGTAAGCGTCCGGCCGGGTGCCTCGTAGGCGGGTCGTAGGAATGGGGGTAGGATGGCCGTGAAGTCATTGCCACGCTCGAAGCGGCGGTCGCCTTGCATGGCGCTCCCGCGCACCTCCGGAACGACAACGGCAGCGAGTTTATCGCCCGCCTCCTGCAGGAATGGCTCAAGAAAACGGGAATCATGACCCGCTTCATCGAGCCGGGCAGCCCCTGGCAGAATGGCGTGAATGAAAGCTTCAACGGCCGCTTCCGGGACGAGTGCCTCAACCGCGAACTCCGGGCCAGTGTCCTAGAGGCCCAGTGCATCGCCCGGAACTTCCGGGACGCAATCGAACGGAGTCAGGCTTTGGGGATTGGGGTTCACTTGAGTCGTTTGGTTAAGGCGTGGTCGGGCTGACGGCTCCATGCCGCCACCTTGCGGCTGACTTCGTAGAGGTTGCCCATGTGCAGCGTCGTGGCCAGCCAGCGATTGGTCACGGTCGTGCGTGCCTTCAGGGTAGCGGCCAAGGCGAGCTTCCAGTCGGCGGACTTGCCCGTCGCGGCCAATTCCTTTCGGTTACGACGCAATTTGCCCAGCAACTCGGACAGCGTTTCAGCCCATATTTCCTCCCGGGCTGCTTGCAAATCGGCCGCCAGTCTTTTCCCGTGGCCGGCCAATGCCCGGTGCTCTTTCATCAGGTCCTTGGCGAAACCTGCCGTCCCGATGACCCGGCCTCGGGACATTTCACCGAAGCCCTGTTGCTTGCGCGCAGGTTCGTCCTCCGCCAGCCAAGTCAGATAGGACAAATACTTGCCGCGTCCCGTCGGGGTATCCGCCAGATTGCCGGCATGAATCAGGGCTGGAGTCGGATCATACCACGCCGGTCTCTGTTTTGGTTCCTGCAACCAACCCACACTGTTCCAACGGTGGCCCGGCAGTTCGGACACCGGGCAAAGTTTGGCCCGCACCGGGTTGAGGTGAATGTAGTGGCACAATGATCCGATGCCCCCGCCCGGATCCACGACCAGACTCTTGTAACGTCCCTGAAACAAGTGGCCCTGTTCCCTTCTCAACCGGTTGCAACGGGTGGCAAAGGTGCCCTGCAACCAGCGCATGCCGTCCCCCAGGTTGGCCAGTGGGGTGGATACCGCCAGATGGTAATGGTTCGACATGATGCACCAGGCATGCACCCGCCAGCCCGTGCGCACGCAGGTCTCCCCCAGGCACTGCAAAAACGCCGCCTTGGTTTTCTCGGCCCGGAAGATGTGCCCCCGGTAATTACCTCGGTTCAGGACATGATACACCCCGTCCGGTGATTCCAGTCGCAAGGGTCGCGCCATGGCTTCAAGCCCATCGAATCATCACCCTGCGTCAACCCCAATCCCCAAAGCCTGACCCCGTTCGATTGTTCAACCACACCGCGGCCGAGGTAAGCATGCCGGGCGCGCCACCGTAGTATGCGAAACGCATCTCGCGTTGCGCGTCGGCAAAGGTCGTTGAGGGTTTTTCCGTTTGTGAAGGGATCATTGGATTGGGGTTGGTTCGTTTTTGTTATTTGCTTCGCGAGAAAGACACGAGATTGCGTTCGCCAACTATTGGTGGTGCCGCGGGCGATCACTCCTCAGTGGAAACCAAGGCGACCAGCAGCGCGAGGACGATGGTGACGGCGATCATGACCGCGCCTCCTCGGAGAGGATACTGGCCGCGGGGAAAGCACGGCGGCCCATCGCAAGGCCGAGCGCAACGACGATCACCATTGTCGCGACGGCGAACGTGACCCTCATGCCAGTGCCAACGGCCTCGGGATGCGCCGTGGTGAGGTCACTTGTCGCCGCGGCGAACGCGAACACCGCGCCCATCACGGAGGCTCCGGTGATGCGCCCGAGATTGCGCGACAGGTTGAGCAGGCCGGAAATGACGCCCCGCTGGTCCGGACGGATATCGGTCATGATGGCAGTGTTGTTCGCCGTCTGGAACAGCCCATAGCCGGCGGTGATGACCACGAGAGGGACGACGTAGCCGGAGATGCCGAGCGCCGCCGGCATCAGGGCCAGAATGAAGGAACCGGCAGCCAGGCCAATGAGCCCGGCAATGGTCATGCGTCGGGCGCCCAAACGGTCTGCCAAACGACCGGCGGGCACTGCCGTCAGGGCGGCAACCAGCGGACCGACCGACAGGACCAGCCCCACCCTGGCCGCATCGAGCCCGAGCGCCCGGGAGAGATAGAACGGCCCGACCACCAGTGTCGTGGTCACCACCGTCGTGACCAGCACGCTCGTGGCGAGGCTCGCACTCAGCGCCGGATCGCGGAACATAGCCAATCGGATCAAGGGCGAGGCCGCCCTCCCCTCGGCGAGCACGAAGAGACCGACACCGCAGCCAGCGGCCAGCAACAGGACCGCATTTAGCAAACCGAAACCGCCGTCCCCGAGCGTCACGGCGAGAGCATAGGCCGCGAGCGTCAGAGCCAGCAGCAGCGTGCCCAGGTGGTCAAATCCGGCGCGGGCAGGCTTCGGCTCCCGGCAATCGGCCGGAAGGTGGCGTTGCGCGAGGAGAAAGGTCAGGAGGCCCAGCGGCAGGTTGACGAGGAAGATGGTCCGCCAGCCGAATCCAGCGATCAGCACGCCGCCGAGCGACGGCCCGAGCGCGGTGCCCACCGCCGACATTGTCCCGAGCAGCCCCATGGCGCTGCCGGTCTTTCCCTTCGGCACCGTCTCGCCGACGAGCGCCATGGTGAGGGCCATCATGACGGCCCCGCCGAGACCCTGCGCCGCCCGGGCGGCAATCAGCAGCCAGAGCGTGGGGGCGAAACCGCAAAGGGCCGAAGCCGCCGTGAACAGGAATATCCCCCCCAGAAGCAGCCGGCGGCGGCCGATGATGTCACCGAGCCGCCCGACGCTGATGATCAGGGTGGTGATGACGAGGAGGTAGGCGAGGATGACCCACTGGACGGCCTGGAAGGAGGCGGTGAACGCCTGGGCCAGCGCCGGCAGGGCGACGTTGGCGATGCTGGTGTCGAGTGAGGACAGCAGCATGGAGAGCGAAAGGCTGGCAAGCGCCCACCGGACCGAAGGGGTGCGGGCCGCACTTGGGGCGATGTCCTCGGCCCGCCCTGCCATGGGTGTTTTTGACATGAACCAGTCTAGCAGTGCGCCCGACAAGGCGGAAGGCGCGCCGTTTGCACTGTATTCGTGCTTTTGACGCCACATCACGTGTGCCATGGTTGCGACATGGCGAGGCCCGATCTCAACCTGCTGGTCACCCTGGAGGTGCTGCTCGCCGAAGGCAGCGTAGCGCGTGCCGCCCGGCGGTTGCGGCTCAGCCCGTCGGCGATGAGTCGCGCGCTAGCGCGCTTGCGGCAGGCAACGGGTGATCCGCTGCTGGTCCGGGCCGGACGCGGTCTGGTGCCCACGCCGCGAGCGCTCGAACTCCGCGAACGAGCCAGCCAGCTCGTGCAGGACGGCGAAGCGGTGCTGCGCCCGGCCGGGAAGCTCGACCTCAAGCAGCTCGTCCAGACGTTCACGCTGCGGACCACCGAGGGCTTTGCGGAAAACTTCGGGGCGGAGCTCATCGCCCGCGTCGGCGCGGCCGCTCCCGGCGTGCGGCTGCGCTTCGTGTTGAAGGCGGATAAGGACAGCACGCTCCTGCGCGAGGGGCTGGTCGACCTGGAAACCGGCGTGTTGGGCAAGACGATGAGTCCGGAAGTTCGGGCGCAGGCGTTGTTCCGGGACCGTTTCATCGGCGTCGTGCGTCAGGGGCACCCGCTGGGCCGGGGCAGGATCACTCCCGCCCGCTATGCGGCCGGCCGGCACATCTCCGTCTCACGGCGCGGCCTTGACCGGGGACCGATTGATGCCGCCTTGGCGCCGCTCGGGCTGGAACGAAAAATCGTCGCGATCGTCGGCGGCTTTCCAGCCGCGCTGGCCTTGGCCCGGGGCTCCGACCTGATTGCCAGTGTTCCCGAAAAACACACCGGAATCCTACGCGACCGGATGCACAGCTTTCCCCTGCCCGTCTCCACGCCGGAGATCACGGTTTCATTGCTCTGGCACCCGCGGCTGGACGCCGATCCGGCGCATCGCTGGCTGCGCGGCCTCGTCCGGGAGGTCTGCGCGGCGCTTCGCTGACGGGGTATCCGCCACGGGCCATCGCGAATCCGTCGGCGTGAGTTCGAACGCCTTTCGGTAAATCCGTCGAGATGGGTTTCCATCCAAAGCGGCATGAGTCCTTACCGTTTCACACCGCCAAGCCGATTCCATCAGCATCGGTCGTGGTTTCTTGCAGTTGGGAATCGAGGGCCAGCGATGATCGGCCGCACATCAAAAGGTAAAAACGAGGTCCAGAACCTCCTCGGCGCCATTGAGGACGGCGGCTTTATGTGAACCCGCGCCATCCAGATATCTCGGTGTCCGGCTAGTCTGGCTGCGATGTCACAGATCAATGACCACCGGGAAATGTATTGGGCGGTAATGGCCCAACTGATCTTTGCGGTTACCCTTCCAAGGAGCAGCCCGCTATTAGTAGCAAAGCCTTACGAAACAAGAAGCAGTAGTTGGCCGCGGGCCGATCGGAAGCACTAGCAGTCCAGAACGGCCAGGGACTGGTTCCGTCGACAATCCCGGCACCCCAATTCTTCGAATTGGTGGGCCCACCGGGATTCGAACCCAGAACCAAGGGATTATGAGTCCCCTGCTCTAACCGTTGAGCTATAGGCCCCCGTTGCGCGACTTTGTCGCGGGGAAGTGACAAGTGACAAGTGGCAATTGGCGGCTCGCGCGTCTAACCGGCCTTCGCCTCGGCTTTCTTCGTAATCTCGTCGACCACCAGCGCGGTCGTCACGTCGCAGCCGACGTTCGTCGCCGTGCGGCACATGTCGAGGATGCGGTCCGTGCCGAGGATGATGCCGATGCCCTCCGCGGGGATGCCGAAGGTGATGAGCAGGCCCGCGATCAGCGGCAGCGAGCCGCCGGGGATGCCGGCCACGGCCACGGCGCTGAGCACGGAGAGGAGCAGCAGCGTGATCTGCTGGCCCATCGACAGGTCCACGCCGAACACCTGGGCGACAAAGAGCACGACGCAGCCCTCGTAGAGCGCGGTGCCGCTCATGTTCATCGTGGTGCCGAGCGGCAGCACGAAGCCGGCGGTGCTGGGCGTGATCTTGAGCTTCTCGGTCGCGTTGGCCAGCGCGCTGGGCAGCGTGGCGTTGCTGGAGCTGGTCGAGAAGGCGGTGACGATCACGTCCTTGATCGCGGCGAAATACGCCCGCGGCGACCACGTGGTCCAGATCTTCAGCCACACGGACATGGTGCCGAAGAGGTGGATGGCCATCACACTCGCGCAGCCGAGCACGAAGACCCCGAGGGCGAGGAGGATGTCGAGACCCGACTTCACGAGCACGCTGTAGATGAGGCAGGGCACGGCATAGGGCGCCAGCCGCAGCGCGAGGTGCACGATGCCGGTCATCAGCTCCGTGACCAGCTGGAGGAAACCCTGCAGTTTCTGCCGTTTTTCGTCCGAGAGGGTGGTGCCGACGAGGCCGACCAGGATGGCAAAGAGGATGAGCGGCAGCACGTCGCCGATGCGCGCGGTGCTGTTGCCGACGACGGAGGCGAGCAGGTTGGCGGGCATGAACATCTCGACGATCACCGCCAGCGAGAGGCCGGTCGAGGCCTGCGAGGCGGCGACGTGCTTCTGCGCCGCGCCGCCGTATTCGGCCATGAGCCGCTCCTTGGTGGCGGCGTCGATGTGGTGGCCCGGCTCGAGGGTATTCATCATGATCAGGCCGAGGGCGACGCCGATGGCCATGTTGAGGAAGAAAAATAAAAACGTGCGGCCGGCCAGTGGCCCGAGCTTTTTGGGATTGCCGAGCTGGACGACGCCGGTCGCCAGCGAGGCGAACACCAGCGGCATGACGACGAAGAACAGCAGGCGCAGGAACACGCGGCCGAACGGGTCGAGCAGCACCGTGGCGACGCCGCGCATCATCTCGAGCAGCGTGCCCGAGGACTTGATGCCGACGTGCGTCAGCCAGCTCTGGAGGAATTCCGGGATCGGCACGTGCGGGCCGACGAACAGGGTGACCACACCCAGGATGATACCGAGGACCAGTCCGCGCAGGATGCGGTTGGCCAATTTGTCAGAAGTGGAGCCGGCCATAGGGGAGTGGCGCGGAGCCTAGGCGGGGACCGGGGCTTGTCGAACCCGAACTCCCTGCGTCCGGGCGGTCCTTTAAATGCCTAAAGAGCTTTCCGGTTGTGGTTTAGCGATAATCGCCGGTCAAATGAGTTGCCGGACGGAGGGTGGGCCCTAGCTTGGCCGGCCACACGCCATGAACGCCTTTTGGGGCATCACTCTGGAGACCATAGTCATTGTCGGGCTCGTGCTCGCCAACGGCTTCTTCGTGGCCGCCGAGTTCTCCTTGGTAAAGGTCCGCGCCAGCCAGCTCCGCCCCATGGCCAAGACCGGCGGCTGGCGCGTGAAGCTCGCCCTCAAGGCCACCGAGCATCTCGACGCCGCCCTCTCCGCCACCCAACTCGGCATCACCCTGGCCAGCCTCGGCCTCGGCTGGGTGGGCGAACCCTTCCTGTCCCATCGCCTTGAGCCGGTGCTGCTGAAGTTCGGCATCACCGATCCCGCGATGGTCTCCTCGGTTTCCTTCGCGATCGCCTTCGGCGTCATCACCTTCCTCCACATCATCTTTGGCGAACTCGCGCCGAAGTCCCTCGCCATCCAGCGGTCCAAGCCGGTCGTGCTGTGGGTCGCGGCGCCGCTGCTGGGTTTCTATTACCTGTTCTTCCCCTTCATCTGGGCGCTCAACGGTCTGGCCAACCTCTTCCTCCGCTGGGCCGGCCTCGGGCCCGTCACCGAGGGCGAGCACGCCTTCAGCCCCGAGGAGCTCGAATACGTCTTCTCCCACGCGCGCCACTCGCACCCCGGCGACGCCCTCATCAACAAGCTCATGGTGCAGTCGCTGCGGGTCCGCTCGACCACCGCCCAGCACATCATGCGGCCGCGCGATCAGGTCATCGCCCTCTGGCTGGACAAGCCCATGGCCGAGAATCTCCGCATCGCCCAGACCAGCGGCCACAGCCGCTACCCGGTCTGCTCCGGCTCGCTCGACCGGGTCGAGGGCCTGCTCCTCATCCGCGAGTGGCTCTGGCAGATCCAGGCCCTCGGGCCCGAAGCCTCCTTCGAGCCGCTCATGCGCCCGGCCCTGGAGTTCAACCTCACCACGCCGATCCACACCATGATCGAGCGCTTCCGCACCGCCCGCAGCCACCTCGCCGTCGTGCTCGACGAAAAAAAGGCGCTCGCCGGCATCATCACCTTTGAGGACGTGCTCGAGGAGATCGTCGGCGACATCCGCGACGAGACCGACATCGAGAGCGGCCCGATCTACGAGCGCACCGCGCACGCCATCATCGTCAGCGGCTCGCTCACCATGCGCGAGTTGCAGGCCGAGACCGGCTGGCCGCTCGAGTGGAACCCGCGCGAGACCGTCGCCACGTGGACGCACCGCCACTACGGCCGCGTGCCCAAGCGCGACGACAAGCTGAGCGTCGGCGAATACCGCATCACCGTCACCGAGGCCAACGCCGAGCGCTGCCGCCGCGTGAAGATCGAGCGCGCCAGCGGCAACACGACCCCGCCGATGTGAGCGTGGGAGGGGGCGCGCTGAATTAGGTGGAGCCCGGCCTCCGGACGGGCTTTCTTCGGGGCCGTCGCTCCCCCCATGGATTATTCCCTCCTCATCGCCGCCGCCATCCTCCTGGTCTGGCTGCTCATCGGCCAGGAAGTCTTCCGGGGGAACCGCCGCGTGCGCTGGCTCGCCCGGCTGCCGCTGCCGGCGACGGCCACCTGGCCGCGCGTGTCGGTCGTCTTCGCCGCCCGCAACGAGGCCGCCACCGTCGGCGCCGCCGTGCCGACCATGCTGGCGCTGGACTACCCCGACTGGGAGCTCATCGCCGTCAACGACCGCTCGGAGGACGGCACCGGCGCGATCCTCGACCGGCTGGCCACCGCCAACCCGCGGCTGAAGGTCGTGCACGTCACCGAGCTGCCCGCGGGCTGGCTGGGCAAGAACCACGCCCTGGCCGATGGCGCCCAGGCCGCCACCGGCGAATGGATCCTGTTCACCGACGCCGACATTCATTTCCGGCCGGACGTGCTGCGCCGCGCCATCGCCTATGCCCGGGCGCAGACGCTCGACCACCTCGCCGCCGTGCCGGCGCTCGGCGCCCCGGGCCACTGGCTCGGCATCTGCATCAACGCTTTCAGCTTCGGCTTCTGCGCCGGTCTCCGGCCCTGGAAGATCAACGACCCGCGCAGCCCCGCCCACGGCGGCGTCGGGGCCTTCAACCTTGTGCGCACCTCCACCTACCGCAAGCTCGGCGGTCACGTGCCGATCCACCTGCGGCCCGACGACGACATCAAGCTCGGGAAGCTCATGAAATCGGGCGGTTTCAGCGAGTTCGCGTTCGGCGCCGGCGCCATCTCGGTCGCGTGGTATGCCTCGGTGGGTGAGATGATCCGCGGGCTGGAGAAGAATGCCTATGCCGCCGTGGACTACCGCTGCTGGGTGCCGCCGCTCGGGGCGCTGGCGCTGGCGGCGGGCGTGCTCTGGCCGCTGGCGGCGCTGTTCGTGGCGACCGGCCCGGCCTGGTGGTGCTACGCCGGCACCGTGGCGGTGATGCTCGCCCTCGGCTGCGACCAGCCGCGCTTCACCGGCGGCCGCTGGTGGCACGGACTTTTCCTGCCCGCCGGCCTCGTGGTGATCGTCGCCACGGTTTTCCGCTCCATGGTGGTCACGCTCTGGACCGGCGGCATCCGCTGGCGCGGCACCTTCTACCCGCTGGGCGACTTGAAGGACAACAAGGTGTGAAGGCAGAAACCTGAAACTTGAGACCAGAAACCTGAATTAATCCTTCGTCTCCGGGCCTTTTTCCTCAGGTCTCAGGTCTCAAGTTTCAGGTTTCTCCCCTGTCTACCTTACCGTCCGAACCGGCGGGCCTCGCCACCGAAGGGCAATTGATGTCCGGTCAGGCATGCTCCCGTTACCCCGTCTCGCGCTGTTGGCGCTGCTGGTTTCGTCGGCTTCGGCCGCCTCTCCCTGGACCATCTCGACCTTTGCCGGCACCGGCGCCGCGGGCAACGGCGGCGACGGCGACCCGCTTGCCTGCGCCCTGAACCGCCTGCACGGCGTCTTCGTCGACGCCGACGGCTCCGTTTTCATCGGCGATAGCGAGGGCCACCGGGTGAGGGTGCTCCGAAAGAAGTAAAGGCAGAGACCTTAGACCTCAGTTTTCAGGCATCTCAGCACAGACTAGCATTGAACCGGCTGGGGTAGTTCCCTCATGCTCTCCGTCATGGACAGCACGGCCAGTCGCGAGATTCCTGACGACCTCAATCGTCGTCTCGCGGAGCTCAACCAGATCGGCGTCGCCCTGTCCCAGGAAAAGGACCTCAACCGGCTGCTGGAGCTCATCCTGCTCGCCGCGAAGAAGATCACCAACGCCGACGGCGGCACCCTCTACCGCCGCCACGCCGAACATCCCGGCGAGCTCGCCTTCGAGATCATCCGCACTGACACGCTGGGCGTCGCCATGGGCGGCACCACCGGCGTGAAGATCCCGTTCCCGCCCATCCAGCTGCGCGACAACCGCGGCCGCGACAACACTTCCATGGTTGTCGCTTACGCCGTCCTGAAGGACCGCACCGTCAACATCACCGACGCCTACCAGGAGAAGGGCTTCGACTTCTCCGGCACCAAGGCCTTTGACCGCCACACCGGCTACCACTCGCAGTCGTTCCTCACCGTTCCGATGAAGAATCACGAGGACGAGATCATCGGCGTCCTCCAGCTCATCAACGCCCAGGACCGCGCCTCCGGCGCCATCGTGCCGTTCAGCGAGACCGACCAGCGCCTCGCCGAGTCGCTCGCCTCGCAGGCCGCCGTCGCGCTGACCAACCGCCTGCTCATCTCCCAGCTCGAGAACCTCTTCGAGTCCTTCGTCAACCTGCTCAACAAGGCCATCGACGAGAAGTCGCCCTACACCGGCGGCCACTGCCACCGCGTGCCCATCCTCACCATGCTGCTGGCCGAGGCCGTCCACGAGACCAAGCAGGGCCCGCACGCGCTCTGGCACCTGACCGACCTCGACCGCTACGAGCTCAAGATCGCCGCGCTGCTCCACGACTGCGGCAAGGTCACGACCCCCGTCCACGTCGTCGACAAGGCCACCAAGCTCCAGACGCTCTTCGACCGGATCCACCTCATCGACACCCGCTTCGAGATCGTCAAGCGCGACGCCGAGATCGCCGCGCTCAAGGCCGCCCGCGAGCCCGAGGCCGACGCCAAGGCCATCGACCAGAGCTACCGCAAGCGGCTCTGGGAGATCCAGGAGGACCGTGAGTTTCTCCGTCTCTGCAACATCGGCGGCGAGGCCATGACGCCCCAGGCCCAGGACCGCGTGCGCGACATCGCCACCAAATACCGTTGGCGCAACCCGCGCGGCGAGCCCGTGGACTTCCTCACCCCCGATGAGGTCGATAACCTCACCATCCGCGCCGGCACGCTCACCGCCACCGAGCGCCAGATCATCAACCACCACATCGTCGTCACCATCCAGATGCTCGAGGCGCTCCCCTGGCCGCGCCACCTGCAGAACATCCCCGAATACGCCGGCGGCCACCACGAGCGCATCGACGGCAAGGGTTACCCCCGCGGCCTGAAGGGCGACCAGATGTCGGTGCAGGCGCGCATCATGGGCATCGCCGACATCTTCGAGGCGCTCACCGCCCGCGACCGCCCCTACAAGCCCGGCAAGACCCTCACCGAGTCGCTCCAGATCCTCGGCAAGATGCGCCTCGATGGCCACATCGACCCCGAGCTCTTCGACATCTTCATCCGCTCCCGCGTCTACGAACGCTACGCCAAGGACTACCTCGACCCCACCCAGGTCGACGTGGTCGACGTGAAAAAGATCCCCGGCTACTCGGGGGACTGAAGAGAGACCTGAAAGCTGAAAGCTGAAACCTGAGGATAAGACCCAGAAATCAGGCGGCTTAAATTTCAGCCTAAAAACGGCAGTTGAAACGCGGAGGTCGCGCCCGTTCGACTTCACTCAGGGCGGCCTGAGCCTGCCGAATAGCCGGAGAACCCAGGGTGAAGATCGATCAATTGGGCTCAGCTATCGGCTCACCCGCGAGGTGAAGGCTTTTCTCGGGATCAACCTGACCTAACTTTCTGTTTTTGCGTTTTTGTGCTTTTTGTGGCCATTCCTTCTGCGGAATTCAGGTTCAGGTCTCAGGTTTCATGAGACGATCCGCTGCACGGTCCAGATCAGCCCCGTGGCCGCGATGGCCGCACAGCACGGGATCATGATCCGCGCGCGGAACCACGGTTTGTCCCGGAACCAGCCGACCGCGAGGAACGCCAGCGCGATCACGAACAGCTGGCCGAAATCCACGCCGAGGTTGAAGCCGAGCAGCGCCAGCAGGAACTGGTCCCGCGGGATCGCCACCTCCGCCAGGCTGCCGGCGAAGCCCAGCCCATGCACCAGGCCGAAGGCGAACACCAGCGCCAGCCGCGTCGGGCCGAGCTTCGGCCGCCAGATGTTCTCCAGCGCGATGCACGCGATCGAGAACGCGATGAGCGGCTCCACGTATTTGCCGGGCAGGCTGATGACGCCGTAGCGCGAGAGAAAGAGCGTCGTCGCGTGCGCGATGGTGAAGACCGTCGTCTGCGCGATGAGCTTGCGCCACTCCAGCCCGAGGAAAAACAGCGCCAGCACGAACAGGATGTGATCGAGCCCCTGCGGGACGATGTGCTTGAAGCCCAGCCGCAGGTAGGTCCAGAGATCGACATGCCACGGCCGGCGCGGCGCGAGGGTGGCCGGGGTCAGCCCCGCCCACGCAAACGCCTCGCTCGGTCCTTCCTCGACCCACGACCGCGCCAGCACCCCCGCCGCCGGGGTGCCGGCGGCGAACAGCACCGGGTGGTGCACTCGCGCGCCATACGGCACGACCATCACCAGCGGGGCGGGGACCGCGGGCAGCTTCGCCATGAAGCGCAGCACCGTGCACTTGTCCTGCGCCGGGTCGGCATAGACGGACTCCGGCAGCGCCGGCAGGGAGAACCCCTGCAGCTCCAGCTCGAGCCGGGTGTCACCGGCGTAGAATTCCATCGCCTCCCGGATCAGTGGCAGGGCGCGCTCCACGGCCGCCCGCTGGGTCTCGGGGCTGCTTTGGGTCAGCGGGAAGTAGGCCTCCGGCTGCGGCAGGACGAGGCTCAGGTCGTAATCGATGGTGACATGCACCACCCCCGGCGCCCCGAACATCGCCTCGACCCGCGTGAACACGAGCCCGTGCGCGTGCGCCGTGAGCACCGAGGACAGGACACAGATGACAGGGAACAGGAGACGGCAGAGACCTGAAAGGGCGGATTTTCTCACGCGAAGGCGCGAAAGGCGCAAAGAGAGGTTCTACCGGCGTAAACGGCGTTTTCGGCCCCGGTTGATTCGGTGCATTTTCTGGCTGGGTCAGAAAACTCAGGTTTCAGATCTCAGGTTTCGTCTGGGTCTTATTTCCCGAGCGGGATGTAGACCAGCAGGCCGGCCTTCGAGTCGGGCACGATGAGCTGGCGGCCGGGTTCGTCGAGGTGGAGGTCGGCGGCCGATTGCAGCGTCGCGAGCAGCTTCCGCTCGCCGGTCGCGGCCACCACGTGCCACACGCGGCCGGAGCGCACCTCGGTCACGTAGAGGTTTTGGGTCGCGGTGTCGTGCACGATGCCATCGGCGCCGCGGTGGTCGGCGCTGATCTGCCGCCACGTTCCGGCCCGCCACTCCAGCAGCGTACCGCGAAAAAACTCGCCGATGAGGATCGTGCCGTCGGGAAGGACGTCCACCCCGTTGGGGTTGGGCATCTCGGCCGAGTGGTCGATGACGAGCGAGACACGGCCGTCGAGGGTCAGGCGGTAGATCCGGCCGAGCGGCTTGAGGTCACGCGCCTGCTGGCTGTCGAGCGGCCAGAAGGCGCCGCCGGGGGCGAGCATCGCCGGCAGGTCGCCCATGTCGGTGACGAGGAGGCTCCGGCCACCCGGCTCGACCACCACGTCGTTGAGGAAGAGCGGCGGCTGTGGGAACGCCTCCGGGCCGGCCAGGAGGGTCTTGGCGCCGGTGGCGTCGACCGCCCAGACCTTGTCGAAATCCGTCGTGATGAGCCGGCCGCCCGCGAAGACGAGGCCCTTGGGGTCGTCGAGGCCGGTGGTGAAGGGGGAGACCTTGTCGCCGTCCACGACGACGATCTGGCCGTCGCCGTCGCCCTTGGCCCGCTTGGTGCCCATGAGGGTGACGTAAAGTTTGCCGCCGAAGCCCGGCACGACGCTTTCAGGCGTGGCGCCGACGGCCAGGGAGCGGAACGCGGGCTCGGCGGCGGCGGCGGCCGCGGGCAGAACCAGGAGCAGGGACAGGAGGAGGCGGGGCAGGACAGTCATGGCGGGGG
>ENA-ORBV01010493-ORBV01010493.1-microbial-mat-metagenome-genome-assembly--contig:-NODE-10493-length-14809-cov-5.398656_pt1 | contig 14809 bp, 12 predicted proteins | sample MGYA00237777_ERZ505514 | MGnify/ENA primary metagenome ERZ505514 (study PRJEB26160, sample SAMN06269048) | microbial mat metagenome | isolation source: Oligotrophic lake microbial mat | place... | reverse complement strand
GGCAGCGTCAGATGTGTATAAGAGACAGTCATAGAGGATTCTTGTGCGATGACCTCAAGCAAAAATTCTCGAAACCGCTGCCGATTACTGACGTTGCCTTTTTCTAAATCTACGACATCAAGTTCCACTGTTTCATCATCAAGCTTGATAGAATGAGGGCGCGCAACACCAATTTCAGTAAAATCACTTTGAATCAACCACTGATAAAAACTCTCTGAAACATCTATGGTCATAGGAGGTTTCCCTATCGTTGAATACAAACTAATATCTAACATTATGTCACCTCGATTCCATCAACGTTCATAAAGTGTTTTTCCGAAATGTTTTCTGCCCAAGCAATGCCAGCTTCATCAAACAGCTTTTTTGCAGGAGTGGAGATTTTCCCTGTTGTCAGAACACCAATCACGGTTTGTTTATGGATGATCTGTTGGGCAAGCCCGGCATCAATATATTTGCGTGTTTTGATCTCAATATACGACATGCCCTAGCTGTTCTCTTCTTGGATGTCTCGAATGATTTGTTGAACACGAGGTATATCCATTGGGTCAAGCACAACAATATCTCCCTGTGGATCATTCCCCGTTGTTCTTTTGGCTGGTATGCCTGCATCTGCAAGCCGTTTAAATACCCACGTAATCATATTTTTATGAACGTGTAGCCTGTAAATCATCCGATCTTCATCAGTCGGAAAATTATCGCTCATATAAACAACCTATTTACCATTTGAAATCATTCACTCATCGATAATTGCAATGCCTTTCAGACACCACTAATCATACGACAACAGAGGCAGACTTTCAAACAACCATACCTAGGAGGCGGCACATACAACGCTTGCTCTTTTTTCGTCCTGCCCCTGGCATTGCCCTTGCGCCCGAACGGTTTGCGTTACCCGCAAGTGGGCGGGCGTGGATAATGCCTGAGAGCAGAAAAAACTTGAAGCCAGAAAAATGCTTCTAAACCGCGCAGACTCCCACTTGTCGGGTGCACGCTTTGTTCGGCGGCTTTCTTTAGATAGTTCTCACGGTCTTAACGAGAGAACAAGTTGGCGATACGCGGTCCCAGCCAGAGTACAGCCAGAATTGCGAAATTAACAATGACGCCTGCGTACGCAACTCCCCAATCAAAGGCAGTAAGAACCAGTGAAAACAACGTGACCCCTAACAACACGGGTTGTTGGGTGACGTAATAAATCGTTTGCTGCACAATAGCTTGCTTAAAACAAAGCTGTTGCTCTGGCATCATCCGGTTAAATAATGCCTCTAGAGTATTGCTGGGTTCAGTATTCATTGTTTGAAATTCCTTGATCAACGTTTCTCAGGTTTTTCGCTCCTAAGGATCAACCTCTTTTGTTGTATTCTTTAGGTTCTGAAGTTGCACAGTAAATTCGCAAATTTCCTCGCAACTTTCAGCAAAAACAATGCTTGGTAGCAAGCATAGAGAAGAATGCTTGGTAGCAAGTGCAGGTGGGATTAATGAATTCGCACTTCTCCCGGCACTCTATGCTAACCTTTGCTAAAATTTTGATTTCCTCGTCGGTGATTTCGCAGGGTCGAGAGAACACGATGGAAAAATAGGGACGACACAACGAAGTAGAACTATTATTCATCGTATAACCCTGGATGGCATTCCCTACTTCGGCATGTTCAAGACGCACGGGAGCATACCAATTGTCGAAAGTAGACGTTTGTTTGACCAACCTTAATGCTCGGCGTTCGGCGATCGCCAGTTTTAGGCTGTTATCATCTAAGCTCTCTGGCTCTAAGGGAGGACTATACAGGCTAATCAAGCTTCTCCAGCACTCTATTGTAGCCAGGATCCCATCGATTTCCTTGAGGAACTCATCCTCCCGACTCCAGCCGTAACTGCTTTCCTGTAGGCTGGAGATCTCTTCGTCAGTAATTTGACAGGGTTGAGGGAATACCATGCAGAAATAATATCGCTTATGTCTTTCAAACTTATACCTTTCAATGCATCCCTCAATGGCATCACCCACTTGGGCATACTCGAAACTTACTTCCCCCTCTCCAAAACCATCTCGACGGGAGATCACTTTTAATGCTCGGCGTTCGGCAATGGCAAGCTTGAGGGTGTTTTCATCTAAGCTGTCGTTGTACAGTGGAGAACCACAGCGGGCAATTAAGTTTCTCCAAGATCCTAGCCTCAGAATCTCACAGGTGAATCTGTGAAGATCTACGTCGCTCTCCCAGGGATTGGGATGGTCTAGGGCTGCGACTTCCTCATCTGTGATTTCACAGGGTCGAGGAAATACAATTATTACTTGTTTGCGATCGCCCATTTGGGCACGATGGAAATATACATCCCCACCCCCGCACCCATCCGATATTCGTGACGTTCTTAATGCCCGCCGTTCGGCAATGGCCAGTTTCAGGGTGTCTTCATCTAAGCTGTCTGGCTCCAGCGGTGGGCCATAACGGGTGATTAAACTTTTCCAGCATTCTTCGGCACTAAGAGACATTTGAAAAATACCTTGCGAGATCTGAGGGAGTCTGGTTATGGTCTGTGCAGGGTTTACTATAGAGGTTTACCAAGGTTCTTCGGAGTTTTTCTCTATCATGCAGGGTGCGGCTGATCTGGCAGAGATCTTTACCAGTTATCCCCAGCCCCACCGCCATCGCTGCCGCCACCGCCAAAGTCAGAACTGCTGCTGCTCGACGTATCAGGATAGTACGTTGGTTCGTAGGTGCTGCTGGATGCGGAACTTGAACCAGAGGAGGTGCGCGATCGCTACCCTGAGTGTAGCATATAGTATCGCTTGGTATCCTCTCCAAAATCGCTGGATTCAGCCGACCGGTTGCGCCGCCGGGCGGGTCCGTTCAGCGATCCGCTCAGCGAGTGAGGGCGTCGTCTCAGGGCTGACCAACCGATCACGGAGCTAGTGGAACAGCCCCACACCGAGCTTGGCGGCGGTGGCGGCGATGGTCTGAAAGCTGTCCCAGGCACGGGCACCCGCCCGCGACTGCGGCCCGAAGCGCACGTCGCGCTTGCGCACCCGCCGTCGGGCGGCAAGCTCCATGGCGTTGTTGTGCAGCGGGAGGTCAGGCAGTTCGCGTACCGCTCACCGCTGCGCCCGTTTGTCCGCAGTTTTGCTGATCCGCGCATCGCGTGCCGCGTAGCCCGTTTCTCGGTCGATCAACCGGTCGAAGGCGTTGCTCAAGCGCACCCGTTCCTCCGCCGTTGGCATCTCCCGATACGCCAGCAACGCTCGGTACAGTGCCCAGTAGTCCGTGCGGTAGGCGTCCACCAGGCGCTGATGGCACGCCAGCACCGGCCGCAACTTGGCATAGTGCCGCCAATCGTGCACCCAGCACAACCCATGCCCCGCGCTCAGGTGGTCGTACACCGTCGCATCGTCGCGCAGCAACCACGCCACGCTGGGCACGCCCGTCTGCGCGTGGTAGGCCGCCACCGCCAACGCGTCCCCAACCTGTTGCTGCTGCTGACGACCCAGCGTGAGCCCTGCTGCCGTCAGCTGTGTTTGCAGCTCGGTGGCCGTCAGGTCGCGCTCCCACGGCAACGCCAGCACGAGACGCGTGCGCAGCGGGGCTGGCAGACTCGTCTGCTCCAGCCAGCGCACGGCCTCGTCATTCAGGCGGAAGCGCGGCTCCTGCCCCCACAGCACGGCCAGCACATCCTGCCGCGTCCCGCCGGGCCGGGTGTGGTAGCTGGTGAACAGCCCATTCCCTACGACGTGGCAGACCTCATTCTGCCCGTCCACCCGGGTCGCGGTCTGGTCGGTGGCCACCCACGGCCCACTGGCAAGCCCCGCCTGATGGATCGCCTCGGCTTCCTCGGCCCAACGGCCCGTCGAGTCCGCGAGCAGACGCGCGATGGTACCGGCGCCAATCGACACGCCCACGGTGCGCAGGAAGTGCAGCAAGGCCGGCTGGCTGACATTGGTGGTGTCGTGGCCGAGGGCCGGGATGAGGGACTGGAGCGTGGGGCTAAAGCCGCCGTGGTAGCCGGGCGGCAGCGGCGCCAGGATCGTACGGTTGGTTGCGGGGACGAACCATTCCTCACGCAGGAAGCGGATGACCTCGACCTGGATGACGAGGTGTTGCACGATGGTCTCGCGCGTCCCGTTGAAGCGCGCGTCCGCAGGCAGGGTCGCCGGGTCGACCACGCAGCGTTCCTCGCGGGTAATGGTCAGGGTGGCGTTTTTCTTGGGCTTGCCACGCGGGGTGCGGGTCTGGCGCTCGGCTTCCGAGGCGTGGTTGGCAGGTGGTGGCACCGACGGCGTGATGTTCGGTTTCCCCGAGCTACCCTTCAACCGCGCCAGTTCATCGCGCAGCTGCTGATTCTCAGCCCGCAGGACGGCAATTTCCGTAGCCTGCGCCTCGATGAGGTTCAGGAACTGGGCCACGCGCTGGCGTGTGGCCAGGTCGGGAATTGTTTCCAGATTGCCGTCAGGGAGCTGCATACCTGGGTAGCGTACCAGACCTCGGCGGGGCTGTCACCGAATGCTCCAGCGATTATGGAGAGGATACGCTAAAACGCTCACTTGCACGCGTGCATCCTGTTCTCTTCCAAGGAGATCTTGTTCCAAAAGACGAGGAAATCATCGTTGATCGCCCCCACGAGCTCAGCCCCTCGGTAAAAGACATCGCCTTCTACGGGCGTGAGCTGACCAAGGCCTTCGCCGAGGACCGGCGGATCACCCAGCCCGGCGGCATCGGCACGATCGTCTTTGCCAGCAAGACCACCGCGAGCTGGGAGGCCATCTTGCAGGCAGTGATCGAGGCCGGCTGGATCGTCACCGGCTCCTGGCCGATCGACACTGAGATGGAGACCAGAGTTGCGGCGCAGGGCCAGGCTCGCCTCGGCTCCTCCATCCACCTGGTCTGCCGCCCGCGTGAGGATGTCGACGGACGACTCGTCGAGAACATCGGCGACTGGCGCGATGTGCTGCAGGAGTTGCCGATTCGTATGCGGGCCTGGCTGCCGCGACTGGCCGCCGAGGGCGTGGTCGGCGCCGACGCGATCTTCGCCTGCCTGGGGCCGGCCCTGGAGATCTTCTCGCGCTACAGCCAGGTCGAGAAGGCCAACGGCGACGTGGTAACGCTGCGCGAGTACCTTGAGCATGTTTGGGCGGCCGTCTCGCACGAGGCGCTCTCGGTGCTCTTCGCCGAGGCCGACGCCAGCGGCCTGGAGCCCGACGCGCGGCTCACCGCGATGTGGCTCTGGACGCTGTCGACGGCCGACGACCGACGACTGACGACCGACGACGGCGCGAACGATGAGGAAGATACCGGTGATGATGACGAGGGTAGCAGCAAAGGGGGCGGGGCGAAGGGCGGCTTCAGCCTGGAGTACGACGCGGCGCGCAAGATCGCCCAGGGCCTCGGCGCGAGCCTGGAGAGCCTGGGCAGCCTCGTCGAGGTCAAGGGCAGCACAGCCCGGCTGCGCGGCGTGGCCGAGCGCACCCGCCACCTCTTCGGCAAAGAGGAGCTGCAGACGCCGGCCGCCAAGAAGCCGCGGCGCGTCGCCACCCAGATGAGCCTCTTCGCCGAGCTGGAGCAGGCCGAGGAGGAGCGCGGCTGGAGCAGCGCGAGCAGCGCGCCGCCCGCCGGGGTCACCGTGCTCGACCGGGTCCACCAGACGATGATCCTGTTCGCCGCCGGGCGCGCCGAGGCCATGAAGCGCTTCCTGGTGGAGGACGGGGCCGGAGCCGACGAGCGCTTCTGGAAGCTGGCCCAGACCCTCTCGGCGCTCTACCCGGCCGGCAGCGAGGAGAAGCGCTGGGTCGACGGTGTGCTGGCGCGGAAGAAGGGGCTGGGGTTTTAAACAGTGTAGACGAGCGCAGGTACTCTGATGGCTATTGACGACATACTCAACGATCTCAAACAAGACGGCGGGAGTCCCGCTACGGCCGCCCACAAGCAGATCAGCGATGCGCTTCAGCTCAACCAGGATCGCGCTATGAACCTGGTGAAGATCCAGCGTATTCTTGATACGCTGGAGTGCCGCCTGGAGCGCACCACGGTCCCGCACAGTGAGCGCATCTCGGCCTGGCTCGGTAACTACCGCCACGAGCTAGCGGGCTGGAGCATCTCGGCGCGCCAGCGCTTCGGCTCCGAGCTGGCCGATGGCCTGCGCCCGCTTGGGATCACGCTTCAGGGCCAGGCGCCCTCGCTGCGCGCCGGCCTCTTCAGCATCGAGCTGCGCGCCGAACAGAACAAGGTCGAGATCTGGTACGGGCCGAAGCAGGAGCGCCTGGCTGACGCGCCGATGAGCGCCGAGCTAGTCTGCAAGAAGATCGAGCAGATCCGCAAGGGCATGGGCAGCGATCTAGAGCCGCCGGCCCTGATCGTAAAGATCCAGGAGGCGCTGCGCCGTGTGCCGCCGATCGAAGGCCAGCGCGGCCTGCCGATCGGGCTTGTGCTGCCCGAGGTCGCCTTCCTGATCCAGAGCCCGACCTTCTACCTCAACCCTGTCCGCGAGTACTATCGCAGCTACAGCCGGGCCGATTTCAGCTACGACCTGTTCCGCTGCGCCGAAGACGCCAGCCTGCGCAAGCGCATCCAGCTGGTTGTCGCCACCCGCAAATACACCGCCCGCAAGCCCGAATATCTCTGGGTGCCCTCCGACCTGACTGGCCGCGGCTCAACCTACTCACACATCATCGCCGAGGAGACCCGACCATGACGACCCAGACCGCTCCTACGCTTAGTCGAACGCTCGCCCGTCGCATCATTGAGCAAGTAGGTAGCTCCGGCCAGCCCCCCGAGGAAGGCCTGCACTACTTCAGCGTCGGGCTTGAGCATTATCTACATGCAATCGAATCTGAATATGTGAGCGACTATATCCGCGATGGCGGCGCGGCCTTCAAGATGGTGGTCGGCCTCTACGGTGGCGGCAAGACCCACTTTCTCTACAGCGTCCGCGACCAGGCCTGGAACCACGAGTACGCCGTGGCCTATGTCAGCCTGAAGAGTAGCGGCGAGTGCCCGTTTCACGCCCTGGATCTGGTCTACAAGACGATCGCCGGCAGCATTATGCCCCCGCTGCCGGCCGCCGAGCGCGAGCACGGCTATGACCGGGGGATCGGCGCGCTGCTGCGAGCCTGGTACGGCCAGCGCTACCAGGCCTATCAGAACGAAGGCCTGAGCGTCGACATGACCCGCGAGCGCCTGCGCGACGACATCGAATCGCTCGACATTAAGCCGAGCATAAGCTTTGGCAACGCCATCCGCGCCGCCCTGATGACGTTGCACAACAACCGTGCAGAGGCCTTTAACACCGTCTGCCAGTGGCTGCTCGGCGAGGGCTTCGACCGGCGCATTCATGGCCCATACAGCATCCAGCAGAAGATCGACCGCACAACCGCGATGGTCATGATTCGCTCGCTGGGCCGAACAATGCGCGCCCTCGGCTACACCGGCCTGGTCATCCTGCTCGACGAGGCCGAGCGCGTGCCCAGCCTGAGCACCCGCAACCGCGAGCAGCACCTGAGCAACCTGCGCGAGCTCATTGACGAGTGCAGCCAGTCCAGCTTCGCCGGGATCATGGTCTTCTACGCCGTACCAGACGAGAACTTCCTGGAGGGCCGTACTCAGGTCTATGAGGCCCTCGTCCAGCGCCTGAGCACCGTCTTCACGACCCTGAACCCAACCGGGGTGAAGATCCTGCTGGAGGGCACGATCAACGACCATGTCGAGTTCCTCTGCCAGGTCGGGCAGCGGCTGGCGTCGATCTACGCGACGGCCTATCAGATGGAATTCCCACCGATTGAGCTCGACCAACTGATCCAGGCGATCGCCGCCTGGGCTGAGCACGTCCGCTACGGCGATGAGGGCTACAAGCGGCTCTTCGTCCAGTCACTCATCCAGGGGCTGCGGATTCTTCACCGCGAGAACCGGGTCCCCAGCGTCGAAGAGCTTCGCTGATCAGGAGATGCGCCATGGACATTACAACAGTCATCCATCCTAACTATGGTCGTGGCCAGGTGCTCGCGACGCGCGCCAGTGGGTTCGAGCTCCGAGTTCGCTTCGCCGGAGGGCGTGAGCGCTGGATACGCCGGGATCAGGTCGAGCGCGAGGCCGCACCGGCGGCACCGGCCTGCCCGCAGCAAGCTGCGAAGCCGGAGCAACACGCCAAACCCAAGGCGCCACGCTACTCGCGCCGGGTTATCGAGGCGCTGCGCATGGGCATCGTCCCCGATGCCGAAGTGGCGAACTTTACCTTCGGGCGCGACCAGGAGACCGCAGACCTCAATGCCTGGCTCGACGACCGAACGGACAGCGCACGCTTCATCGTCGGCAGCTATGGCACTGGAAAGACCCACCTGCTGAACTACCTGCGAACCACCGCACTCCAGGCTGGCTACGCGGTAGCCCTCGTCGAGATGGACGGGCTTGAGTCGCCCTTCTCCCGCCCGAAGCGGGCCTATAGTCAGGTTATACAAAACCTGGAGGTTCCCGTCCCCGAAAAGCAGACCCCGCAGCGATTCCGCGACCTCATCCGGCGGATCAGGCGCGCAGACCTGCTCAGCGATCACCCCTACTTCAAGTACATCCAGGCGCACACCGGCGATGACTATGTCTGGCACTGGATCGAGGGCCGCGAAGATGTCCCCCGGCCTCGGACAAGCGAAGCAGACTACCGCGACCTGCCGGGGCTCTACAACCACGGGACCGCGGCGAATATCTACTGCAACCTACTCAGCGCTCTCGGCTGGGCCTGCCGCCACCCGCGCATCGGCTTGAAGGGCCTGCTGCTGATCTTCGACGAGTCGGAGACGCTCTTCGCCCGGGCGACCTACACCGCCAGCAAGAGCAGCTACAACTTCCTCGAGTCGCTAATCGCCGTGGCGAATAATGCCGAAGGTATGACCGATCAGCCCACAACAACGGGTTTTGAGCACTCACGCTACGCCTCGGATGTCCCCTTCCAGTATCGAGACCCCAGCGGCCTGAAAGTCGCCCTCGCCTTCACCGATATCTCCGATCTACGTTGCTCATCGACGCTGTACGATGTCGATGCGCTCTACCTTGAGTCGCTCGGAGACGACGCGCTAATCAGCGTCTTCGAGCAGATCCGCTCGCTCTACCGGAAGGCATACCGCTTCGACACCGAGCGTCTGCCCTTGGACACGCTCTATGACCGGGTGATCTGGCAGCCTGGGACGACCCGCCTGAAGATTAAGGGCTATGTCGAAGCCCTCGACCTGATGCGCTTCTATCCACAGTCTGAGCCAAACGAGCTGCTCGTATGAGCGACCGGGCCACAGTCAGTGCGCTCAGTGGCAGGCTGCGCCACACATGGCGCCCATTCTTTGGACGCTTCGGCGGATTGACTCCAGTACAGATAGCCGCGACACCGCCAATTCTCGATGGCAAGAATGTCGTTGTGATGGCTCCTACGGCCTCCGGAAAGACGGAGGCCGTCGTAGCACCGGTCGCCGAGCGCCATATGCAGGAGCGCTGGGATGGGCTGGCCGTGCTCTATATCGTGCCCACCCGCGCATTGGCCAATGACACGCTGAAACGTGTGGGCGGCCCGCTAGAAGACATGGGGTTGCGTGCGGTCCTCAAGCACGGCGATCACTCACATCTACCGACACGCCTGGACTGGCTGATCACCACACCAGAGTCGCTCGACTCACTGATCTGCCGGCATCCAGACATCTTCGCACAGCTCCGCGCCGTCCTGCTCGACGAGATCCATCTGCTCGACGGCACCTATCGCGGCGATCAGCTACGTGTGTTGCTTACACGGCTACGCGAGCTCACTGCCCACGACTTCGCGGTCCATCTTATCTCGGCAACCTTGCCCAACGCCGATGCCGTTGCGCAGCGCTACATCCCTTCCGCCTACGAACTGGTCTCCGCCAGCGGCGGGCGGGCTGTCGATCTTCAGATCGTCACCTCGCATGAAGAGATTAATCAGCTGGCGCGGCAGCGCGGGTGGAAGAAGATCCTCTACTTCTGTAATAAGCGCGAGGCCGTTGAGACTGTGGCTAGCGAATTAGCGACGATCTGGAAGCCATACCCAGTCGTCGCTCATCACGGAGCGCTCACAAAGCGCATGCGCGAGGAGGCCGAGCAAGTCCTCAATGAGTCGGCGCGGGCTGTCGGGGTAGCGACATCAACCCTGGAAGTTGGGATTGACATCGGTGACATTGACCTTGTCGTGCTTGCGGAACTGCCCTGGAGTGTTGCTGCGTTGATGCAGCGCGTCGGCCGCGGCTGCCGGCGCTCAGGTCGTATCCAGTGCGCGGCGCTGATAACAACCCCCCACGACCACATCGTTATCGAGGCCATGTTTGCGGCAGTGGCCGAGGGTCGCTTAGAGGTATCGCCGTATACTCCTGATCTCTCGGTTGGGGTACAGCAAGCGCTCTCGATCGTTTTCCAGCATCGCGGGCCGGGCGCCTCCGATACGCATATCAAGCAGATGTTGGCCCGCCTTATGCCGCCAGAGATCACCGAGGCAATCCTGATGCACCTCCAGGAGCGTGGCTGGCTCGATCATCGAGGCAGCCGCTGGTATAGCACGAAAACCCTTATTGACGAGGCGGAGCGAGGAGACATTCACGCCAATATCCCAGACACAAAAAGCCATCGCGTCATCGACGTTGAGACCAGCAACGACATCGGCCAGATCGCCGGGATCTTCGATGACGTGTTCTTGCTCAATGGCCAGGCCTGGCAGGTGATTGATATGAGCCCGACCACCGTGCGTGTGCGACGCTTCCGGGGTAAGGCCAATGCTGCTATTTTCAAGCGTCATATCCAGGCCGGGCGCTACTTCCGCTTGCTACCCATGGCCCTGAAGGCGCTCATGCGTACGAGCGACAACTCATAGCCATGCCTACATCGCTCCTCAACCAGTGGCGTGAAAGCTTCTTCGCTGTCGCGAGGACGAACATGCGCGCCCAGGAGCTGCGCGATGCGGCGCTCCGCGGGCATCTTAGCGACTGGACAAAGGCACTCACAGCAGTCACCGTTGAGACCTGCCGATCGCTGGGGTGGTATGCTTCAGCCAAGGATCACCATCTTGATTTGTTGCCAGTGCCCCACTATGAATATCTGACGATGGATGTCATGGCCTTTACAGAGAGTGAGCGGCGCTGGCACTTCCCGATCGCAGTCTGCGAGCTTGAGAACAGTCGTAACGATGATCGGATCGCCTACTCGCTCTGGAAAGTGCTCTGTGTCCGCGCCGATCTGCGGGTTGTCTTCTGTTACCGGAGCAACGCCGATGAGGGGGCCGCGCTGATCAGAAAGCTTCGCGACGAGGTCATTCAGGCCATACCCCTGGCCGACCGAGTCAATCTCAGCGGAGACACGGCTATTGTCGTTGGCAGTCGTGATGATGCGACCACGTTCCCGTATGGGTTTTTCAAGTGGTGGCACCTCGATGCGAACACAGGTATCTTCCGAGCGCTCTAGGTTGTAGCGCACACGACAAGGCAAGGGAGCAGACTCATGGCCCTCAAGCCCTGGTACACCGTTATCCCGCCGCGCGAGGATCTGCGCTCGGGCCGGCCCCTCGACGCAGCCGAGTTTGCGGTCCACCTGGATAAGGTGCGCGACGGCAAGGCCGCCGACGTCTATAACGACCCCGAGCAGTTCTTCGCCCGCACCTACCTGACCCAGACCCTGCTCGGGCTCTCGGGCGAGGTCGTGCGGCGGCTCTCCGGCGAACTGACGGAGGCCTCGGCGGTCTTCAACCTATCAACCCAGTTCGGCGGCGGCAAGACTCACGCCTTGACCCTGCTCTACCACCTGGCTAAACATGGCCGCGACGCCGAGCAGTGGCAGGGCGTTCCGCGCATCCTGGAGCGCGCCAGGCTGCCCCGAATCTTCGACAAGGCCGCGGTCGCCGTCTTCGTGGGCACCGAGTTCGACTCGCTGACCGGCCGCGGCGGCAACGATGGCACGCCCCGCCGGCGCACGCCCTGGGGCGAGATCGCCTACCAGCTCGGCGAGACCTCGGGCATTGGTGGCGCGGCCAACCTCGCCCTGCTCGCCGAACACGAGGAGCAGTTCATCGAGCCTAAGGGCGATGTCATTCGCTCGATCATCCCCAAGGATCGGCCCTGCCTGATTCTGATGGACGAGATTATTAACTACGTCAGCACTTACCGCCGCAAGGGCTACGGCGACTCGCTCTACAACTTCATGCTGGCCCTCTCCGAGACGGCACGCAGCGAGAAGAACGTGGTGCTGGTGGTGTCGATCCCGGCCTCGGAGCTGGAGTACACGACGGCCGATGTGGAAGACGAGCGCCGCTTCAAGAAGGTGCTCGACCGGCTCGGCAAAGCCTATATGATGTCGGCCGAGAGCGAGACCGCCGAGATCATCCGCCGGCGGCTCTTCGAGTGGGACCTACGGGCGATCGGCCAGAACGGCCGAATCGCATTGCCGCGCGAGGCTGGCGAGACATGCAACGCCTATGCGCAGTGGGTTCAGACCCACCGCCAATCGCTGCCGCCGCTCTTCCAGGTCGACGACGCCCGCGAGGCCTTTGCGGCGACGTACCCCTTCCACCCAATGGTGCTCTCGGTCTTCGAGCGCAAGTGGCAGTCGCTGCCGCAGTTCCAGCGTACCCGCGGCGTGCTACGTCTGCTGGCCCACTGGGTATCCAGTGCCTACCGCGAGGGCTACACCGGCGCCTTCCGCGACCCGCTGATCGACTTGGGCACCGCGCCACTCGACGACCCACTCTTCCGCGCCGCCGTCTTCGAGCAGCTGGGCGAGGAGAAGCTCGAGGTCCCGGTGACGACCGATATCTGCGGCCAGAAAGACTCGCACGCCGTGCGGCTGGACGCGGATGCGATCGACAGCATCCGCAAAGCCCGGCTGCACCGCAAGGTCGCCAGCGCCATCTTCTTCGAGTCGAACGGCGGTCAGTCGCAGAACCAGGCCACACTGCCCGAGCTGCGTATGGCCGTGGCCGCGCCCGATCTTGACATCGCCAATGTCGAAACCGTGATGGAGGCCCTGGTGCCGCCGAACGGCGCCTGCTACTACCTCGACACCAACAAGAATCGCTACTGGTTTAGCATCAAGCCGAACCTGACCAAGATCCTGGCCGACCGTAAGGCCGGCGTGCAGCCTCAGCGGATCGATGAGCGGGTGCGGGCCGAGATCGAGAAGGCATTCGCGCCGATGAGCGGCGTCGACCGGGTCTTCTTCCCCGTCGCCAGCGGCCAGATCTCCAACCAGCCAGTGATCACCCTGGTAGTGATGGCTCCCGACCAGCTGGCGAATGACTCATCGACCCTGAGCCAGGTCGACAAGATGACCCGCGAGAACGGCGGCGGCGGGCGCACATTCAAGAGCGCGCTGATCTGGGTGCTCGCGCAGGGCGACGCCACGATGCGCGAGGAAGCCCGCAAGGTGCTGGCCTGGGAGACGATCAACGACGAGCGCGACGACCTGGCCCTTGACGACGGGCAGAAGAAACAGATCGAGTCTTCCCTGCGCCGAGCTCGCGAGGACTTCCGGGAGAGCGTCTGGCGAGCCTACAACCACCTCGCCATGCTTGGCAAGGACAACACCATCCAGGTGCGTAACCTGGGCCTAATCAACTCCAGCTCGGGCGCAAACTCGCCTGTGCAGCTGATCGTCCAGAAGCTGCGTGTCGAGGATGAGATCCAGGATGCGATCGGGCCGAACTTCCTGGTGCGCAACTGGCCGGCCTTCCCCGAGTGGAGCACAAAGAGTGTCCGCGACGCCTTCTTCGCCTCGCCGAAGTTTCCGCGTCTGCTCAGCGTCAACGCGCTCAAAGAGACGATCGCTAAGGGCGTGAGCAACGGATTTCTGGCCTACGTCGGGAAGGCCGCCGATGGCAGCTACCAGCCATTCGCCTTCCAAGAGCCGCTCCAGGCCAGCGACGTCGAGCTCACCGAGGACATGTACATTATCACCAAGGAGACAGCCGAGGCCTACAAGCGCTCCCGGGAAGAGGCGAAGCGCATCAAGCAGAACGGCGAGGAGTACATCACTGGCGGGAACAGTGGCGCAGCGACGCAAAGCGGCAGCACCGCGACAGATGGCGGCACAACCGCGATCAGCGGCAGTAGCACCGCGAAAGGCGGAACAGTAGCGCTGCCTTTTGGCGATGAACAGGCGACAGAGGACGAGCCAGCGCAGCATATCGGCAAGCAGGCGGCGACAGCCCTCCGGCGCATGAGCTGGACTGGCGAGGTGCCCCACCTGAAGTGGATGAACCTGTACACCAAGGTGCTCAGCCGGCTGACAAAGCTCGACGGGCTCAAGCTCACCTTGCGGATCGACCTCACGCCGGGGACTCCGCTCACGCAGCAGCAGCTCGACGAGATACGCCTCGGACTCAAGGAGCTGGGCCTGAGCGACGACGTGCGAACCGAGGATCAGCCATGAGTTTGACCCACGTTCCCTGCGCCCCCGGCGCCCACATTGGCGAGCAGATCGCCCGCGACTACCTGATGCGCGAGCACCCGGCGAGCAAGGGGTTCCTGCTCACCAACTACCACCACCCGGCGGGCAACGGCACCGCGGAGCACGACCTGCTGCTGATCAACGAGCGCGGCGTCTGGCTGATCGAGGTGAAGCACTGGTTCGGCCGGATCGACGCTGACCAAATCTATTGGAGCCACAGCAACCACCGCTCGCCCAGCCCGGTCACAACGATCGAGACCAAAGCCAAGAGCATCAGCTCGACATTGCAGAGCGCCGGGTTCACCCAGACCAGCGTCGTCGGCCTGGTGCTGCTGACCCGTCACGAAGCACGCTTTGGCAGCGAGCCGCCCGAACATCAGAAACGCAAGGTCTTCCGGCTCAGTAACCGGCTGATCGAC
>ENA-ORBV01010492-ORBV01010492.1-microbial-mat-metagenome-genome-assembly--contig:-NODE-10492-length-14811-cov-4.152029_pt1 | contig 14811 bp, 7 predicted proteins | sample MGYA00237777_ERZ505514 | MGnify/ENA primary metagenome ERZ505514 (study PRJEB26160, sample SAMN06269048) | microbial mat metagenome | isolation source: Oligotrophic lake microbial mat | place... | reverse complement strand
TCCGATGTCCGATGTCCGATGTCCGATGTCTGATGTCCGATGTCTGATGTCCGATGTCCGATGTCTGAAGTCCGACATCGGACATCGGACATCGGACATCGGACCTATTTCCCCGGCACCGGGATCGACAACGTCAATCGTTCCGCGACATAGCGCGAGAACATTTTCGGACTCTCCAACGTCTGTTTCCATCCGGCGATGTTGGTGGACGTCACCGCGCGTTTGTACCACGCTTCAACCTCGCGTTGCACATCGCTGCGGCTGCCGTCGAAATGGCCGGTGGCGCTCCATAACACGGAACCGTCAAGGCAGGACACCAGATCGGCAGTGACGCCGATGGCGATGGGATCATAACTGGTGAACTGTTCGATGCGACCGATCAGCACGCCGTCGCATTTCAGGGCGTCGCGGATGGCCAGCAGTTCATCGGTGGTGATGCGGTTGGCGCGGATGACGTCGCGTTTGAGTAGCGCATCGCGTTCGACCACGCTGACAGTCAGCACTTCATGCAGGCCCAACTCGCGGAGCGCGGCGGTCATGTTCTCATCCATCGCGGTGGCGGAGCGACCGATGCCCTCGGAACGATGGAAGGGCAACACCGCGACGCGACGGAGCTGGGTGGCCTCGATGGTGGTGTGGAATGACAAGATCTCACGCTGCACGGGTTCCGGACGGGCGGTGAAAAACGGCACGCGGCAGCCGGTGGTCAGCAGCAAGGCGGACAGCACCAGCAAACCACCGACGAACCGCAGCGTTGGACGCTGGTCGTTCATTGCTCGATCTCCTTCACCTGCTTGCGCACTTGTGATTGGAGGTCGATCAGTTCCTGCGATTGTCCAGGTGGGAGGCGAAGAATACTGGCCGCAACGATGTAGTAACGTTGTTCGGTGCGCAGGCGCTGCAGTTCGGCGCCAGCGAGTTGTTCGTCGAGCGTGGCGATCACCGCCTTGCGTTCGGCCAGTTCCTGTTGCGCGGTGATGAGATCGTCGCGCACGCGCGACAACGAATCGGCCTGCGCGGCCAAGCCATCACCACGGGTGTTGGCCAGGGTCAGACGGTCACGCAAGAGATCGGCCTCATTGGATTTCACCACGTAGGCGGCCTTGGCCTGGGCCAATTCACGTTCGAGGCGACGCAAACGTTCGAGCACGGATTCCTGGCCACCACCATCGACCAGCAGCGTCGGTCCACCTTTGAGTGCGCCGCTGCCGTGGCCGAGGCGTTTTTCCATCATGGCGATTTTGTATTCGAGATTCGCGAGATGGGAGATGACAGCTATCTGATCCGGCGACAGCAGGATGGGTTCCGCGTGCGTGGTGGCGGCGGGTTCGCTGCGTGTCTCAGGGGTGCAACCGACCATGCCTAGGACGGCGCCGATCATTAACGCGAGCACGGCGTGGGTGGGGTTCATGGTCTCTCTTCCGGTGCCGTGTCGTGGCTAAGCACATCGCGCAGGCGTGCCTGGAGCGCCATGGTTTCCGGCGAACTGCCAGCCAAACGCAGGACCCGTGCGGCGAGGTCGAAAAGTTGGCGTTCGGCTTCCAGGCGGGATAGTTCCAATTCCGCGCGCTGCTGTTCAGCGGTCGCGAGTTTTCCGCTGGTGGCAGCCAGTTGTTTCGCCAATTCGCTGGCCTTGGTGTCGGAACCGCCCAGGTGTTCGAGTTGTTTGCTGAGCGCGGTGTTGGCCTCACCAGCGCGCGTCAGGGCGCCACGCGTGGTGGCGAGTGATGCTTCCAACGCTTTGGTCTTTTCCTCTTCGGCGGACAGTTGATCGGTCAGACGAGTGAGACGTGCGAGCACGGTTTCACCGCTCCCGGGTTCGGCGCTGAGCACGGTGAGCGACGAAGTCGGTTTCCCCGCTAGGCGTGATTCCAGTTCGGTGAGTTTGGCCGCGAGTTGTTCGCGCGTCTCAACCTCGGCACGCAGGTTGGTCGCGTGTTCACGATCCTTGTCAGCGAGTTTGGTCACCAGGGCGGTGATGCGGGTGCTCTGTTCTTCGCTTTGCATCAACAGGCCCTGGACCTGCTTGCTCAGATGGTTTTTCTCGGTTTCCAAGGCGGCGATGCGCCCATCGCTGGTCTGGCGCTGGGTGGCGACGCCCGCTGCGACCTGTTCGGTATACGTGGTTCTGAGCGCGGCGAGGTCGGCGCGCAGTTCCTGCTCGCGGCGTTGCACGTCGAGCGCATGGACGGCATCAGCGGCGGTCAGTTGGCCTTCGTACTGGCGACGGACCTCGGCAAGATCGCGATCAAAACGGGCCTTGGCCGCGGTCAGTTCCTGCTGGTACTGTTCACGGAGCACGACGTGGCGCGCTTGGTCGACGCTGTCCTTCTGATCAGCGACCGCGGCAGCGGAGCGCGCCGCTTGTTCGATGGCCTTGGGGTCGGCAAGTCCGGCGAGATCGAGCACCTCGCGCACGGTGTCGCCGGGAGCGAGTGGGTTCTGACGATCGGCCAAGGTGATTTGCCGCGCCACGGCGCGTTCGGGACCGAGCACTTCGGTGACCTGGAGCATGCCTTTAAGCACGTGAGCGTCGCCCGCGGCGTACACCCGCAGGAAAGCTCCGGGTTCCAAGCCCTGCTTCGCGCCGATGGGCAGCTCGGCCAGGATCATGTCCTTGGCGGCGGAGATGGTCACCACGGTGGCGCTGGCGGGGGTGCGCGTCTTCGGAGTTTCTGGAACGACGGCCGCGTGTGGTGCTTCTGAACGGGCACAGCCGACCAGCAGGGCCAGACCAGGGACGAGCAGCGCAGCGCAGATGAGCGGCAGACGGGCAGACATGACGCGGCCTCCGTGGATGAGCGCAAGACGCACCAGCCGTGCCAGCATGCACGGCCGCTGGATCACGCTTAAGAGGGGGTTGAACGCCGCCAAACCCAACAAAGGCCTGCCAGAGCTGTCGAAGAACACCACGTAAGCTCCAGCCCAGGCGTCTGGATATGCCCTGGGAACCAGCTAGATACGTGCCCTTCGCATTTTTCCACATTTCTGGTCCGGAGGTTCGATGAAGCGTGCGTTGGTATTCCCAGGACAAGGCGCCCAGTACGTCGGCATGGGCATGGATCTGGCCCAGCGCCACCCGGTGGCCCGCGACCTGCTTGACCAGGCGGACGAGGCCTTGGGTTTCGCCCTGTCGGATGTGATCGCCAATGGCCCTGAGGATGAACTCACCCGCACCGACATCAGCCAGCCGGCCATCCTGGTGGTCAGCGTCATGTCGCTCGCGGTGCTCAAGACCGTGGTCAAGCCGCTCATCTTCGACGCCGTCGCCGGGCTCAGCCTGGGTGAGTACACCGCCTTGGTCGCGGCCGAGGCGCTGCCCTTCCGTGACGCGGTCAAGCTGGTGCGCCTGCGTGGTCAGGCGATGCAGGCTGCGGCTGAAGCAGTGCCCTCCGGCATGGTCGCGCTGATCGGCGCGGATGAAGTCTCCGCCGGCAAGCTGTGCGAAGCCGCCGCGAACGGCGAGGTGCTGCAGGTCGCCAATCTCAACAGCCCAGGCCAGGTGGTGATCTCCGGCACCAAGAGCGCGTGCGAACGCGCCGCGGCGCTGGCCAAGGACCATGGCATCCGCAAGGCCATCGCCCTGCCGGTCGCTGGTGCGTTCCATAGTGCGCTGATGGCGCCGGCCGCCGAACGTCTGCGCGCCGCGCTGGCCAAGGCGCCGTTCAGGGATCCCAAGGTCCCGGTCTACACCAACGTCCACGCTGGCCCGGTGACCAAGGCCAGCGAGATCCCCGCGCTCCTCGAAGCGCAGTTGACCAAGCCAGTGCGTTGGGCTGATTCCGTGGTGGCGATGAAATCCGCCGGCATCGACGGCTTCTGGGAACTGGGTCCGGGAAAAACGTTGTGCGGCATGATCACGCGCACCGTCAGCGGCGCGGAACTGCGCAACCTCGACACCGACAAGGACGTGCTGGCCTTCGCGACCGCAGGCTGATCGGCTTGTCGTTTTGTATCGGTGCCGCAGGCACCGGACGCCGAGGGGTGGTGGGCGGATACAATCGGCGCAGCCGATCCGTCCAGGATTTTCCGCGCAGCGGAAAATCCAACCCCGACAAAGTCCGTGGGAGCCCGAGGGCGAAGCCCTCGAAACAAACAGCAAATCAGATGAACCACTGCCGGTTCATCACCAGCAGCACGGCGAGCGCGACGACGGCCACACTGATACCGATGCCGATCCAGACGCCGGCACGTGCGAACACTGGCGTTGCCCGGCGCTGCTGCTGACGGCGGAACATCTCCGGAACGGCGTTGGCCTGCGACGCGACGAAGGCGGGTGCCGCGACGCGTGCCTGTTGAGTGGCCCCCAACTCAATCGCCAGTTCGCCAGCGGTGGGTCGCACCGTCGGATTCAGGTCGAGACAGCGTTCGATCAGCCCGCACAACCGTGCGTCAGCCTGCGGTGCCAGTTCACGCAGCGGGGTGTGGTCGCCGGACAAGTGCGAGCGCATCAAATCACCGATGGTGCGACCGACGAACGGTGCACGTCCGGCGAGCAGATGGTAGAGCGTCACGCCCAGGCTGTAGATGTCTGATTTGGCGTCGGCGCTGCTGCTGTCACGGATGGCCTCGGGCGAAATGTAGGTCGGTGTGCCCAGGACCATGCCGGTGGCAGTCAGCCCGTGCGCGTCGGCCTCGTCGACCATGCGCGCCAAACCCAGGTCACTGATCTTGGGCATGCCCAGCGGATCGATCAGGATGTTGTCGGGTTTGATGTCGCGGTGGATGATCCCGAGCTGATGGATCGCGGCGAGACCTTCGGCGATGCCGCGTGCGACCGGCAGCAGTTCGTGATCGCCCATGCGTCCATGATCATCGAGTCGGCGGGCGAGGTTCGGTCCCTCCACCAGTTCCATGATCAGGTACACGGTCAAATCCTCGGTCTCGCCAACGTCCATCACCTGCACCACGTTGACGTGGCGGATGCGCGCGGCGGCGCGGGCTTCACGCAGGAAACGTTGGCGGTGCAGCTCGGCTTTGGTCACGTCGCGGGTGCTCATGATCTTCACCGCGACGTCGGTTTGGAGCAGGCGGTGATGACCGCGATAGACCATCCCCATGCTGCCCTGCGAAATGCGGCAGACGGTTTCCACCTGCCCAAACTTCACGCCCAGCCAGGGATCACCGTCCTTGCCTTTGGGCGTTGATGGTAAGCGCTGCGGTTGATCGCGAGCCACCACCGCGGCGGTCAGTGCCGGTGACGGGGTGCTGGGCCGCACCGGTTTCAGATCGGTCGCAGTGTCGCTCGCACGCTTGGTGGTGGAGACCGCTTTCGAGAGCTGAGAGGTGCTCGACGGATGCGCGGTGGCCGGCGCCGTGCTGGAAGCGCGGCGGATGAGGGTCAGAAGCGTGAGGTCGTCTTCGATGATGACGGCAAACGCCTTGGTGTTGGCGACGATGCCGTCGACCAACTGTTGGGCGGTGACGCTGGAGCCCAGGTGGACGACGGCTTCAGCCAGACGTTCATCGCCGTATTCCTGGCGATTGGCATCCATCGCCTCAAGAATGCCGTCGGTGTACTGCAACAAGCCTTCGCCGACGTTCAAGGTCACCTTGATCGGGTTCAGCAGTTTACGGAAACGTTCGCTGTCGAAGAGTCCCAGCGCGGTGCCGGTACGGCCCATGGCGGAGGTCACCACGCGTTCGCCCAAACGCAGATGCAGACCTGGGTGATGACCGGCCAAGGCCACGGTCAGCACGCCGGTCGTGGGCGTCAGCAGGGCGGCGAACAAGGTGATGAATTGCCCAGGCAGCATGTCCTGCCGCACGTCATCGTTGAGTGCCACCAGCAGGTCCGTCAGATCGCGGTCCTCTTGTCGGAGCGTACGTAAGGTCTTGAGCATGCCCGCCACCGCCATCGCGGCCTGCACGCCGTGGCCGGCGACATCGCCCAGCACCACCAGCACGTTGCCGTTCGGCATCACGCCCGCGTCATAGAAATCTCCACTGACGCCAGACTTGCCTTCGTAGTAGACGCCGAGTTCGTACCCAGGGATGTCGGGCAGACGCGCGAGCAGGTGGCGTTGCAGGCGTTCGGCTTTGGCCAGATCCGCGGCGTCGATGCCCAGGTCGGTCAAATCGGTGGCGCCCAGGACATCACGCAGCAGATGCAGGCGCTCACCGGTGATCGACCACTGCGCGCGCGCGACCTGTTCGCCTTCAAGGAATGAAAACGAGGCACCGGGATCATCAAGGATCTGTTCGAGTGCCACCATGCCGTGCTCATCGCCATAACGCGCCCGTCGCGGCACGCCTTCCACCAGCCAGATCTGCCGCGCCGGTGGGGTTGCCAGATCCAGCCGCCCGCTCTTGTTGGTGAGCGAAAAGAAGCGCAGCAGTTTTCTCAGATCGCCGTCCGGCACATCGCCAGTGAAGGCCGGCTTGGCGCCGTCGCCCAGCAGTTCCTGCGTACTGACTTCGAAGGTTTCCAGGCTGCTGAGGGTGCTGCTTTTGTCCGTCCGCAGTGACGCCGGATCTGAACCCGGTGGCAGCAGACGGTAGGTGAACTGCTGGCCACCCACTTGCAGCACATCGCGATCACCCAGCACATACGGATCGCTGAGGCGTTGGCCGTTGCAGTAGGTGCCGTTGCGGCTGCCCAGGTCGACCAGGGTCCAGAAGGTCGTGTCATCCCAGCGCAGCTCGCTGTGGTGGCGCGAGGTCAGGTTGTCCTGTACCTGGATGTCGGCGTCCTCGCCGCGACCGAAGACGTAGGTGCGTTGGGGCAGCAGTTGGATGACGCGCTCGTCGCTAGTCACCAAGTAGAAGTCGATGAACGCAACGGCCATAGGAAGGAGAGGGTAGGACGGAAATGCGTCCGGCGCAATCCGGGATGATGGAGGAATGGCAGCGAACGAAATGCGTCCATTGTTGCAGAGGGATGTTGTGTTTCCGAGGTTTGGTGACCGAACACTGCCGTGAACCCCCAACCAGTGTGGCGATCCATGGCTGTGACCAGCACCGCGGCGTTGCAGACGTGCCTGACCCTGGTGATTCCCGGTGTTGTGAGGTATCGTTTACTTGGAAACCACCCTCGACCTACCCGCTCGTGATCACCCGCATTTCCACCACCACGATACTTTCATCGCGCCCATGCGGTCGCGCCTGCTTGGCGTTGTCGCTGGTCGCCGCTGTCGCATCACTGGATGCCAGCGAACTGGTGATGGCTGATCTCAACCTTGGCATCGAGTCGTTGCCGACGGCGTTTGATTTCACCATCCGCGATGGCGCCAGCACCCGTTCGGGCAGCAGCGAGTTCGATCTCGGTTTTGGTTTTGGTGGCCGTGCGGTCTATGCGTTCTCCGCACCCGGTGCCAGCGGCGCATTTTTCGTTGGCGGTGGTGTGGCCCTCGGCGGTTATCGATTTGAAAACGATGGAACCTACGACGTGGCAATGGCGCGCGCGCTGGCTGGTTATGCGTTTTCCATTGATGACCAATGGACCGTTGAGGTGTCGCCCTGGGCAGGCCTCGGCCTGGGTCGCATGCACATCCCAGGCGCGGGCGTCAGCAATGATCACGACGTGGACGGTCAGGTCGTCGACTATGGCGTGCACCTGGGCGTGACCTATTCGCTGTCGCGTTCGTGGTTGGTCGGCGCACGGGTCGGTTGGCAGGTGGTCGAAGCGGATCTCAAGGGCGATGGATTGGAGGTCGAACTCACGCAATCAGGGCCGAGTGCATTCCTGGGTATCGTCTACCGATTTGGCGGCGCACCGCCGTCCATCCGCTGAGGACCTGCGCCATGTCCTCACCCCAATCCCCTGATGGTACGTCGTTGCCGCGTCCAGATGACGACAGCGGGCGTTACCGTCCGGCCGATACGCCATCGCATTCGGGTTCGACGCATTTCACCTTCAAGCTTGATGACGAGACCGATCTGGTCTCGCCGCAGGAGCGCGCGCGTTGGGAAGGTCGCGAAGAAGAGCGTCCGGCGATCAATCTGCGTCCGGTCTTGAGCGAGCATGGTCGCAAGGGGCCGGTGTCCGGCGCGCAGTGGCCATCGCACGAGATCGGTGATCTGCTCGGCGAAGGCGGCATGGCGGCGGTGTACTTGGCGCGTCGTCGCGACAACGGCCGGCTGGTGGCGCTGAAGATCCTGCCCGCGCGCTACGCCGATGACGCGGCATCGCGCAAACGCTTCGAACGCGAGGCGCAGATTGCCCAGGCCATCGACAGCCGCCATGTGGTGAAGGTGTCCAGCGCCGGCCGTTACGGCCCGCTGTGTTATCTGGAGATGGAATACGTCGACGGCGCCAGCCTGGGCGATGACCTCAAGCGCCGCCGCGAAGCCGGCGACAAACCCTTCACCAGCGCGGAGGTCATCGACCTCGCGCTCCAGGCCGCCGATGGCCTGCGCGAGGCGGCCAACCACCAGTTGGTGCACCGCGACATCAAGCCTGGCAACCTCATGCGCACGCAGAGCGGCGTGCTTAAGATCGCCGATTTCGGCATCGTCAAGGTCATCGGTGAGGAAGCGTTGACCATGGCCGGCACCGCACTCGGCACGCCGTCGTACATGAGCCCGGAGCAGGGCCGCGGTGATACGGTGGATGCACGCGCCGACATCTATTCGCTGGGGGTGGTGCTCTACGAACTGCTGACGCTCAAGCAGCCCTTCGAAGAGGCCACCGCCGACGCGCTCATTTATCAACATCACTTCGTCGAACCGAAATTGCTGATTGAACTGGTGCCCGACTGTGATGCGGGGCTGCAAGCAGTGGTGTTCACGTGTCTGCAGAAATCCCCAGATCGTCGCTACGCCGATGCGGTCTCCTTGACCCGTGATCTGAATCTGCTCAAGGGCGGCTGTCCGCCGGAAGTCGCGGTGTTCGCCAAGGGCCGCGTCACCACCGGCGCTGATGAAGCCCTGGCGCGTCACGGTGGTGGCTGGCGACGCTGGTGGAAACACGCACTCGCGGGTGTCGCCACGTTGGTATTGTTGGTTGGTGTGGTGATCTGGTGGCTGCTTGCCAGTCGCGCGCAGGCCGACGCGCTGCGTACTCGTTTGGCTGTATTGGATACACCACAAGCGATTCCGGTGGCGGCAGGGAACGACCTTGATCGCCTCGAACAGTTGGCTGGCGCGGGCGACGTGCAGGTTGCGCGCTGGTCGGCCAAGCTGGCGCAGGCGGTGACGCTCCGGGAACAACTCACGACGATGCCTGCAGGTCAACTCACGCAGGCGCAGATATGGTCGGCGACGACTGCGCTGACCGCGTATCAGGAACTGTGCGGCAGTAGTGAGCCACTGGTCAGCACGTGGCGCGTACGGTTGGACACCGCCGCGCGTGACGTGCGTGATGCTCGGGTGGCGTTGGCCGTGCTCGATCGCAGTGAGGTGGTGACCAAGGATCAGCTCGACCGCTTGATCCCGGTGTTGGCGGATGTGCGGCGTCTGTCGTCGTCCGATGATGCCGACATTGCGCGCTGGAGTGGTCTGCATGCGGCGGCGGCTACACGTTTGAATGACCTGCGCACCCGGCTGAGCGCCAGCGATGGCGTGGCGTCGCTCACGGTCGCAGCGCAACGCGCCGCGCGCGATGATCTGGCGCGTTGGATGGTCCTGATGGGTGCGGCGGATAACGATGGAATCCGTTGGGCCGCAAAGGTGCAGGCGTCGCAGGAGCAGGTCGCGACTCTACGCCAGGCGTTGCTCCAACTTGATGCCGGAGCCATCGCCTCGCTGGCGGTGGCGGAATCGCTCAGCAACGAGTGGACGACCTTCACCGCACTCGTCGACGCCAATGATGTGGACCTGCTGCGCTGGAACACCCGTCTGGCGCAGGCACGTGAACGGCGTGAGGTCCTGGTCAAGAACCTGGCAGCGCTTGATAACGACCAGCCCATCGAAGTGGCTCGCTACAATACCCTGGTCAACGACCTAGTGGCCTATCGCACCATCGCGGCGAACGATGTCGCCGCCCGCCGCTGGCAATCACGCGTGGACACCATCACGGCCACCCGCAACACCCTGCGTCAAGTGCTGACGTCGCTGCTCGCCAAGGAAGACTTATCACAAGAGGAACAGCGTCTGTTGCGTACCACCGCGCAACGACTGATGAGCGAGCAGGCACTGGATCAGGCCGATATTCAACAAGTCAGTGAACGCTTGGCGCGTGATGAGGCGCGCTTGGTGTTGCTCAGCGAACGTCTGGCGGTGCTGGATCGTCAAGAGGACTACAGCGAGACCCTGCGTCCTTTGCTGGAACAATTCGAACGGTTGGTGGCGGTCGATGATATGCGTCGCGCAGCTTGGCGGCACAAACTGGATGAGGTGGTGGAACTCCGTCGCCGTCTGGCGGCGCTCGATGAACGTCAGCCAGTGGCAGCGACCGCAGCACGCGACCTGGAACGCGTGGTCGAGCTTATCGGTGCCGCTCCGGCCGATGTACGGCGGTGGAGTGACACGGTGTCGGCAGTAACCGCGCACAAATCCGCGCTCGCTGCCCTGGATGTTGTCGGTCCGGTAGACGCTGGCGCGACTGAGCGTCTGGAGCGTCTGCGCAAACTGGTCGGCGACACCGACGCTGATGTGCAACGCTGGCAGACCCGGCTAGAACGGCTCGCCAGCTTGCGCGGACGGCTTGCCGGACTCGATCATGCCTATGTTCTACCAGACCGTGCAGCCGATGACCTGGTTGCCTTACGCGCGTTGGTGGGTGATGGCGATGGGCTGGTGCAAAGCGCAAGCGAACGGGTGCGCATGCTCAGTGGACCTGGGAAACCAGGGTGGGCCTCGGCCTACGGGCGTGATGCCTTCGGGCTCTACGCCGACCTCACGATCTGGCAGAAGACCCAACGTTTCCGCTATATTCCCGCCGGCGTGTTCACCCTTGGCAGTCCTGCTGACGAGCCTGGGCGGGCAAGCGATGAGGCCCCAGTCACGGTCCGTCTGACGCGTGCGTTGTGGCTGGCCGACAGCGAATGCACTCAGGACCTGTGGGCGCAGATCATGCTGACCAATCCAGCGTGGCAGGCGCAAGCGGGGCATCCGGTGGAACGGGTATCGTGGCACGATGCCCAACGTTTCTTGTCGCTGCTCGGCAAACGAATTACTGGTGGTCTGCCGTGCCGCCTACCGAGTGAGGCGGAATGGGAATACGCGGTGCGTGCTGGTGGTGCTGGTCGACTGCCTGGTCACGACGCCGTCGGTGGCGATGATGTTGAGCGCATGGCAGTGCATGCCGGCAATGCCGGCAATGCCGGCGTTAGTTCGCGGGCAGTGCGTGGTCGTCAGGCGAACCGTCTCGGTCTCTACGACACGCTGGGCAATGTGTGGGAATGGTGCCAAGACACCTACGCAACGTATCCGTTGGTGCCGGCGAACGATCTGTTGGCCAACCAGGGCAGCGAACGCGTGGTGCGTGGCGGATCGTGGGGGGATGCCGCATCGCTCTTGCGCGTCGCTGATCGCCATGCGCTCGCCCCCGACGTACGTTCGGCCTATGTTGGACTGCGCATTGCCATCGATGTGGAGTGGAAACAGCCGTGAATACCGCCGACTCCCCGCGGGGAACGTTGGCGGCCTTGGCGGCGTTGGCGGCGTTGCTGGCGTTGCTGGTGTTCACCAGCGCCCCCGCTTGGTCCGCTGCGCCGAATGAGACTCCGACACTCGCTGTCATCAGCGATGTCACGATCCTGGAAGACAGCGGTGTCCAGGGCGTGCCGCTGAGCGGCATCAGCTACGGCGCCGATGGCACTGCCCAGACCCTGACCATCACCGCAGTGTCGGGCAATCTCGCGGTGCTGCTCAACCCGACGGTGGTCTACACCAGTGCGAACGCCACCGGCACCTTGTTGTTGGCGCCGATCTCCGACCAGTTCGGAACTGCCATCGTCACCGTCACGGTGCGTGACAATGGTGGTACCGCGGGTGGTTCGATCGACACGGTGGTGCGTACTTTCACGGTCACTGTGTTGCCGGTAAATGATCAGCCGCTGATGGCGGTCATTGATGATCGCACCATCAATGAGGATGGTCCGCCGCAGAATGTGGACCTCACCGGCATCACTGCCGGCCCGGCCAATGAGGCGGCGCAGAGTGTCAGCATCAGTGCGGTATCGTCAGATCCGACGCTCATCCCGCATCCGACGATCAGCTACACCAGTCCGGCTACGAGCGGAACCTTGTCGTTCACGCCGGTGCCACATCGCAGCGGCACTGCCACCATTCTGGTTTCCGTTGGCGATGATGGCGGGACCAGTAACGCGGGCTTCGCCACGACGTATGTGAGTTTCACCGTCACCGTCGATCCCATCCCACATGTGCCGGCGGTGGTGACGAACACCGGTCTGTCGCTGCCGATCGGCACCAGCAAGGTGATCGCACGCGCCAATCTGGAGGTCGATGATTACGGCCCGTCCGTTCAGTTGACCTACCGGGTGGTGGCAGCGCCTACCGCGGGAGATCTCCGTCTGAACGGAATGACGCTGGTGGCGAACGGCACCTTTACCCAGGCCGATCTCAACGCCGGTTTGTTGGTCTATCGGCACACCGGATTGCTGGCAGGAACAGATGGTTTCACCTTCACGGTCACCAATGCCGAATTGAACAGCCTGCCGACCACCGCCTTCGCCATCACGGTCAGCGGCGTCGCTGGCACCACCACGCCGGTGGTGACCTTGCCGAGTGGTTCATCGACCTGGGTGCAGGGCGGAGGCGCGGTGTTGCTTGATGGCGGCGCGACGGTGAGCGATGCAAGTGGTACGCTGGTCGGTGGCACGTTGACGGTATCGCTGGTCGCCAACAGCGGCGCCGGAGATGTTCTGTCGGTCCGCAATGTTGGTACCGGAGCGGGGCAGATCGGAGTTTCCGGCAGCGTGGTGACGTATGCGGGCTCGACCATCGGCACCGTCACCGGCGGCAGTGGTTCACCGTTGTCGGTGGCGCTTGCCGGTACTGCCACGCCAACTGGTGTGGAGGCGTTGGTGCGCAACCTGCGATTCACCAACGGTGATGCGGCGCCCGCCGCAGCGACGCGCACGATTCAGGTGGTGCTGGTCAACGGCACCGGCGGTGCGAGTGCGCCGGTGACCACCGACGTGCAGGTGCAACCAGTCAATCAGCCGCCAGTGGTGGCGCTGCCACGGGTCACGGTGGCCTACTTGGAAGCCAGCGGTGCGCTGGTGCTCGACGACAGTGCGACCGTTGTCGATGCGGACTCAGCGGCTTTGGGTGGTGGACAAGTGGTGGCCACGTGGACCGCCAATGCCACGGTTGACGATGTGCTGGCGATCCGTCACCAAGGCACCGGTACGGGTCAGATTGCCGTCAGCGGTAATTCCGTTTCGTGGAACGGCAGCCAGATCGCTACCATCAGTGGCGGCGGCGCGGGCACTCCCTTGATCCTCAATCTGACGGCAGCAGCGACCCCGGCTGCGGTACAGGCGGCGCTGCGTAATCTGACTTTCGACAATCAATCGCCGACGCCTTCACTCGCTCTGCGGCAACTCGCGGTCACCGTCAGTGATGGTGAGGGGGGCACCTCGACCGCCGCAGCATTGACCGTGGTGGTGCAATCCAGTGATAATCCGCCCGTGGTGACGTTGCCCTCACCCGCGCCGACGTGGCTGGAGGGTTCCGGTGAGCAGGTGATCGATGCGCTTGCCAGTGTCACCGATGTCGACAGTACGGCGTTTGCTACCGGTTTGCTGGTGGCGGAGTTCACCGGCGGAGCGACGGCTGACGATTACCTCACTATCCTGTCGCAGGGATCCGGCGCTGGTCAGATAGATGTGGTCGGCGTCGATGCGCGGTATGGCGGAGTCACCATCGGTCAGATCACGGGCCCTGGGACCATCGGCAGTGCGCTGGTGGTGCGGCTGGATGGCGATGCAACGGTGGCGGCGACGCAGGCGCTGCTGCGTCGCCTGGCTTTCAGCAATGATGCGACGTCGCCGATCGAAGGCCTGCGCACGGTGCGGGTCTACCTGACTGACGGTAGCGGCGGCACCAGTCTGCCGGTGACCACCACGGTGACGGTGCAGGCGGTCAATGTCGCTCCGGGCGTGACCTTGCCCTCCGTTGCGCCAGCGTGGACAGAGCACGCGCCGCCGTCGCTGATTGATGCCGCCGCGACCGTGAGTGATGGCGATTCCGCCGCGCTGAGTGGCGGCGCCCTGGTGGTGTCCCTCAGCGACGCAGTTGCTGGTGATCGTCTCACCATCCGTGCCACCGGCGTCGGTGCGGGACAGGTGTCTCAGAATGGCAGCAGCGTGTTGGTGAGCGGTGTTGCGGTGGGCACGCTCACTGGTGGCGCTGACACCACTCCGCTGACGGTGACTTTCTCAGCATTCGCTACGCCTGCGGCGGCCCAGGCAATCCTGCGCGCGGTCCAATTCAGTCATGACGGGCAGTTCATCGGGATAGAGACCCGCGCGGTTTCCGTGACGGTGTCCGACGGCATCGCCACCAGCGCTGCCGCCACCACCACCATCACGTTGACGCCGGTCGATGATCTGCCGACCACCAGCGCCATCACCTTGGTGACCGTGGTTGAGGTGCCGGTGCGTGCGACCTTGCCTGGCGTTGATCCGGAAAATGGCGCGCTCACCTGGGAAATCGTCAGCGCACCCGCGAGTGGCACGTTGACGTTGACCAATGCGGCGACTGGCGCGGTTACCTACACACCTGCGCTGGGTCAGGTGGCGGATGCCAGTTTCACCTTTCGCGTGCGCGACGGCCGACTCACCACTTGGTCAGCGCCCGCCTTGGCGACCGTGCGACTGACGGCGCTGCTCGGCAGCGTCCGCCCGCTGATCGTCAGCAGCCCTTTGCGGGAGGGCGTCATAGGCGCGACCTACACGTACG
>ENA-ORBV01010490-ORBV01010490.1-microbial-mat-metagenome-genome-assembly--contig:-NODE-10490-length-14811-cov-12.486154_pt1 | contig 14811 bp, 8 predicted proteins | sample MGYA00237777_ERZ505514 | MGnify/ENA primary metagenome ERZ505514 (study PRJEB26160, sample SAMN06269048) | microbial mat metagenome | isolation source: Oligotrophic lake microbial mat | place... | reverse complement strand
AACGCCGACAGCCAGCCCGACACCAACGCCGACAGCCAGCCCGACACCAACGCCGACAGACGGTCCGGTGCCGACGTTCCCGACGCCGACAGCAAATCCGACGCCGACTTTCCCGACGCCGACAGGAAGTCCGACGCCGACAGGAAGTCCAACGCCCATCCTTAACCAACCTCCAAAAGCAGTTAACGACAACTTCACCACTGTTGCCGGTCAAACACTCAGTTTCAACGTTCTGTTGAACGACACTGACGCGGAAAAAAGCGCTCTGACTGTCACGACTTTTACTCCAACAGGCAAGGGCAGCCTGGTTCCCGTGGGCGGCGGCGCATTCAAATACACGCCGAATCAGGGCTTCTCGGGTAGTGACAGCTTCAGCTACTCGATCTCAGATGGCAACGGCGGCACAAGTCAGGCGGTAGCAACCATCAACGTTAGCAACCCGCCACAGCTAGTAATTAACGACGGTGTGGTGGTTGCCAAAAGTAATCCTACCCAGACGATTACTGCGGCCGATTTGTTAGTCACAGATCCCGACAACACCCCTTTGGAAATCGTTTACACGATTACTAAAGCCCCCGATGCTACCAGAGGTTTTGTCCAAAGGGGCACCACCTTTCTCAACGTCGGTGGCAAATTCACGCAAGACGATATCAACAACAACATCGTCAAATACAACTTGCTGGCAACAGGTGGCAGCGACAGTTTCACGTTTACAGCCTCCGACGGATCTGCAACTCTCGGGCCGGCATCCTTCAGCATCACGGTGGTAGATAATATTGTCGATCGCAGCGCACTCCCGGCCAACAGCTTTACAGGCAGCAACCTCAGCGACTTCATCCTCGGCGGGGCCGGCGACGATACCCTCTCTGGGGGCGACGGCAACGACATCATCGATGGCAGTGGCGGCAACGACCTCGAATTCGGTGAAGCAGGCAACGACTCGCTGGTGGGTGCGATCGGCAACGACACCCTCGACGGCGGACTGGGCAACGACACCGTAGACGGCGAAGACGGCATAGATTCGCTGATCGGCGGACTGGGCAACGACATGATGTTCGGCGGCAATGACAATGACATCATCTTGGGCGGTGACAACAACGACACCATTGACGGCGGTGCAGGCAATGACTCGATATTGGGAGAAGCCGGCGACGACTCGATACTTGGAGGAATAGGCACCGACACCTTACTTGGTGGCATAGGCGACGACTCCCTCGACGGCGGTGCAGGCGACGACATCCTCGACGGTGGACTGGGCAGAAACTTGCTCGACGGCGGTATCAATAACGATTCCATCTTGGGCGGGGAAAACGATGACACGATGTTGGGTGGAGAAGGCAACGACACGGGACTCGGAGGTTCGGGCAATGACTACGTGTTGGGCGAAGCCGGCAGCGACTCCCTCGACGGCCAAGCTGGCGACGACACTCTCGACGGCGGTGCCGGCAGCGACTGTCTCAGCGGCGCCTTCGGCAATGACTTGGTATTGGGCGGCGATGACAACGACTCGCTTTCCGGCGGTGCAGGCAATGACATTTTGGGCGGTGGCAACGGTTCTGACTTGCTCACTGGCGATGCGGGCAATGATTTCTTCTACTACGAAACTCCCAGCGAAGGCGTGGACGTGATTGCTGACTTTAACGCTAACGGCAGCGAGACCGACAGATTTTTGTTCAGGTCGTCAAATTTCGCAGGTTTAACCAACTCAGGAACTACTCTCGATTTCACCAGTTTTATCGTTAGGAATATCGGGTCTAGCGGCGACAACATTAGCAAGCAATCAGTCATTTTGTTTGAATCTAAATTTGACAACGCTCAAGCAATAAATGCAGTGTTGAAGAATCAAAACGGTTCGAGCAAAACGGGAGCTTTCTTCGTGTACCTGAACAATACTTTTAACAAGTACGTTCTCGGGTTTGACCCGAATGTGGCAGATGACAGTCTCCCAGCTTTCGATTTGGCAGTGTTGAATTCTATTCCTACAGTGCCGGGAGCGCTCAGCACCGTCATTACTGCATCTGACTTTAAGTTTATTTAGTAGTTTTTGAGTAGCGTCGCAAGGAGTCGGAACAATGCCAAGTGCAGTACCAGTAAGTTTTCTCGAAGGGCGGCCACCCTTCGTGTTAGAGGATGACAACGGCGATAGTTTGGATGGGGGCACGGCGCCGTCGCCTACGCCGTCGGCGGGGACTTCTCCGACAATGACGGGGACTTCTCCGACAATGACGGGGACTTCTCCGACAATGACGGGGACTTCTCCGACAATGACGGGGACGGGCCCGGACATTTCGATCACCCCGGTGCCGCGGCCACCTCTGACAGTTCCCACGCCTCCCCCAGAGCCACTTTTTGTCGATGGCTTAGTTGTCGCAAATGACGGCAGTAACTATTTAATCGGCAGCTTGTTCAATGACACGATTGCCGGGGGTGCCGGCGACGACACGCTTTTGAGTCGGGACGGAGACGATCTGCTTAGGGGCGAAGACGGTAACGATTCTCTCAACGGCGGCGCTGGTAAAGATATTGTTGAGGGCGGGCGCGGCAATGACACGGCGCGGGGCGGCAAAGGCGATGACTTGGTTTCTGGCGACCAAGGCGATGACGTAGCTTTTGGCGACCAGGGCAACGATCTTGTCTTGGGTTCTGAAGGCAACGACTCGCTCTATGGCGGTAAAGGCAATGACTGTCTGCGCGGAGGTGGGGAGGACGACCTGATTTTTGGCGACAAGGGCAGTGACAATGTTTTTGGCGACACGGGTAACGACTGCCTGATCGGCGGGGCTGGCAATGATATTTTGTTGGGCGCCGAGGGCGGGGATGTCATCACCGGCGGTGTTGGTAATGATACTGGTGACGGCGGCGAGGGTGATGACCTGCTCTTCGGGGGCGACGGCAATGATTCTTTGTCTGGAGATGCTGGGGATGATATTCTTTCGGGCGATCGCGGGTCTGATACTCTGACAGGAGGCGACGGATCGGATATCTTTGTTCTCGGTAGGGTGGGCACGTCGCCTGGTGACAACGGGTTTCTCACTACTGGGGGCCGCGAAATCGGCGATGCTGATGTAATTAGAGATTTTAATGCGGGAGATGCGATCGGTCTGGCTGGAGGTTTAAACTTTACAGAGTTAGAAATTTTCCAGGGCCAAGGCTCGAATTCTAGCAACACGATTATTAGGGACAGGCAAACTGGGGAATTTTTGGCGGTGTTGATTGATGTTCGATCGAACTCACTAGATGAATCTCGGTTCACTACAGCTCAAATACCGCGCGTAGACGACAATCCTTTCACCATTCAGGGGACAAGTGCTTCTCCAACTCCGGCGACAGGGACAAGTGCTTCTCCAACACCCGGAACGGGAACAAGTCCTTCTCCAACACCCGGAACGGGAACAACTCCTTCTCCAACTCCGACGGGAACAACTCCTTCTCCAACTCCGACGGGGACAACTCCTTCTCCAACTCCGGCACCGACTCCGACGGGGACAACTCCTTCTCCAACTCCGGCACCGACTCCAACTCCGGCACCGACTCCGACTCCGGCACCGACTCCGACTCCGGAACCGACTCCAACTCCGACACCAGGGACAAGTCCGAGTCCGACTCCATCACCATCACCGGGGACAACTCCTTCTCCAACTCCGTCACCGGGGACATTGCCGACACAGGTTCCGAGTCCGACTCCGACTCCGACTGCGGGCGGGACAACCCCGAGTCCGAGTCCTTCGATCGTCCCCACTCCAACTGCTGCGCCCCCAACTCCTCCGCCTTTAGGCGGCGGGCCGACTCCGCCGAGTTTTACATCTCCGACTCCTAACCAGCCGCCGATCGTGGAAGCTGGCAAGACGGTGACTGGTTTGCAGAATTTGCCTTTGTCTCTGAGCATTTCGGCGCCCAGCGACCCGGAGGGCCAAGCGCTGGCGATCGCGGTAGTCGGACTTCCCAATCCTACTTTTGGTCAGGTAATTACGGGTACGAACCCCCTCACCGTCAACCAAAAGTTAACCGTTCAGGATTTACTTGGGCTGACATTTCAACCTGGAACAAACGTGATCGGGCAAGCCGGTTCTTTCAGCTACAGCGTAGCTGACGACCAAGGCGGGACGGCAGCAGCGTCAGTCGCAATTAACATCAATTCTTTCGATACCTCCGTAACTGTTCCAACTCTCCTGCCGCCGATTGCTGGGGATGACGGCATCGTATTTACAAATACGAATAATTTGCTGCCCACTTTTATCGACGTACTGGCGAACGATTCCAGCCCGCAAAAAGGGACGCTCAACATTATCAATGTCAGCACACCGCAACTCGGAATAGCTGTAAATCTTGTCTCTCAAGTGCAATTCATCCCCGGCAACGTAGCGGGTACAACTGCTTTCACCTACAGCGTTAGCGACGGATTCGGGACAATTCCGGGCGTAGGTACTATCACCGTTCAAATCTTGCCGGCTGATAGCGGGCCTAACAATTTGGTTGGGGGTTCTTTGCCGGACAATTTGAACGGTTTGGAGGGCAGCGATACTATTGATGGTCAAGGCGGCAACGATACGATTAACGGCGGTTTGGATAATGACGTGATCGTAGGTGGCCTCGGCGCAGATACCATGACGGGAGGCGGCGGCAGTAATCAATTCCGCTATACCAGCCCTGCACAAGGTGGGCCAGCTTTTGATGCGGCTTCTTCGGCGGCGATCGAGGCTGCGATCGCGGCGGGCGGATACGATGTGATTACTGATTTTAACGGTCTCGGTGTGCCGATCGCCGATCAGTTTAATTTTGCCCCCGGATTTGCGAATCTCAGCGGTAACACCCAAGTTCTGCTGAATGTGCAGACAACTGTTTCTGCAAATATTCTGGGAGGAACTGCTTTCTTGTTTGCCTACGATTCCGGCGGCAATACTTACATTATTTATGACGGCAATGGCAATAACGTCACCGGCAGCGATTCTCGCATTTTGGCGAAGTTAAATGGTGTAACTGGGGTTTCTGCTCTTTCGGAATTTGACTTGACGTTTATCTAGGAAGATAAGAGGTTTGAAACCGCAGATAAACGCAGATAAATGTCTATTTTTTGGGCAGTTTATCTGCGTTAATTTGTGTTTATCTGTGGTGAAAACTTAAATCTGATTATCTTCAGAAAAAAGTCCCAACAAAGGCCAGAGAATAACACCGAATTTTGACAAAAATTAGAGGTTTGAAACCGCAGATAAACGCAGATAAACGCAGATTTTGTTGGCCGTTTATCTGCGTTAATTTGCGTTCATCTGCGGTGAAAAATTAAATCTGATTTTCCTCAGAAAAAAGTCCCAACAAAGGGCCGAGAATAGCGCCGAAAACAAAGCCGCCGGCGTGGGCCCAGTAGGCAACTCCCCCGGATTCCATGCCGACACTTGCCGGGGCATTCAAGGAAGCCAGGCCGCTCAATGCTTGCTGTGCAAACCAAAATCCTAGAAAGAAGAAAGCGGGGACTCTGACGGTGGTAATGAAGATTCCCAAGGGCAGCAGTGTCAAAACTTTGGCTTGGGGATATCTGAGAATATAAGCTCCCATCACGCCTGCGATCGCGCCGCTAGCACCTAGGGACGGAATGGCTGATGCTGAGGAAAAAAACCACTGAGTTAGTGATGCTAAAACGCCGCAAGTAAGGTAAAATATTATAAATTTGACGTGTCCTAAACGGTCTTCTACGTTGTTGCCAAAAATCCACAAAAATAACATATTGCCGGCAATGTGGAGAAAGCCTGCGTGCAGGAATTGGGAGCTAATTAGCGTCGTCCATTCGGGAAATGGCGAAACTGGCAGAGACACCCGACACATATTGCTTAACTGGCAAGGAACTACTGCCCAAGAGTAGAAAAATTCCGTTAATTGTCGATCGCCCAAACTGAGTTCGTACAAAAATACTAATATGTTTGCCGCAATCAGCCCGTAGGTGACGTAGGGAGTGATAGTAATGGGATTTTCATCGCGTAAGGGAACCACAGCCTTTTTTTCCTCATCAAAATATTGGCAACACAGTAGCGCATTTATAGCCCAGGTGTCTCCTATCTAAAGGAAGAGGGAACAAGTCAATCGATTTTAGATTTTAGATTGTAGATTTTAGATTAAAGAATTGAATAATTGAATAATTATCGATTTTAGATTAAAGAATTAAAGAATTAAAGAATTAAAAAATTGAAGAATTGAAGAATTGAAGAAAGCGACTTGACGGATGTATCCGGGGGCTGGTTATCGGATACTATATTTTTTATTTCTGCACGGATGAATCCGGGGGCTTGTTCCGCCCCCGAATCCCGCAAGCTGCCTTGAAACCCGCCGTTTCCCGCTGAAACAAAAATAAAACCCATTTAATAAAACCCTCCACCTTGCAGTTAATTGAATATCTGCTTTTTAGTGTTGGGTTTTATTTTACCGCAAAGGCGTATATGGTAGGATTGCAGATCAAGTTTGTAGTTGCGATATTGGTGCAGGTTTTCACATCTCAACAAAACTACAAACTTATTTATCCCCTTGCTGATTACATTTTTACAGCAGGGCTAGTCGAAGGTTTAGGCGACTTAATGTCCTGGGAAACTGCACGGGCACGGAAGAGTTTAGCAACGGCTTGCTCGCACTTGGACAAATCCGCTTCTATCTCTGTAAAAATGGCAGTTGATACCGGATCTGTGAACTTCGCCCGCAGGTGGTTGAGATCGACAACACCTGTCTGCAAATCGCCGAGGGTACTCCGCAGCAAGAAAGTTTCATCGGTTCCTTGCATTGAAGATTTTAATTTAGCGTATTTGTCAGCAATTTGGGCGGGAATTGAGGGTTTTTCGCCGAAATCGTTGAGGCGGTTTTCGAGAGCGAGGATGTGTTTCTGTTTATTTTGGATCATTTCCGTCAGGAGCGATCGCAAATCGGCATCTCCGGTTTTTTCCGCATAATGTTGAAAGGCTTCGCAAGCATAACGTTCCCCTGCAAGGGCGGTATTCAAACCTTTAACAATGTCGCCTTGTGTGGAGCCGCCCCAAGCATTAGCTAATTTCCACCATTCTGCATTTGTGTCAGTTTCTTCTGGTAAACCGACTTCTTTTCCGCCGTAACCGAGGCGAGCCAGAATTGCAGTGGTAAATATTGCTAAATCTCCGGGTTGGCGGGAAGTAATCAAGTTGCCGTCAACGACTAAAGGTTCGTTAATGTAGTTAGCTCCGGCATTGATCATGTCGGTTTTAATTGCCAAGAAACCCGTCGCATTTTTGCCTTTGAGCGCGTCGGCTTCAATCAAAAGTTGCGGGCCGTGACACACAGCAGCGACGATTTTTCCTTGCTGCATCGCTTCTTTGACAAACCGCACTGTATTGGGATTTGTCCGCATGGTATCGGGAGCCATACCGCCGGGAATTATCACTGCATCGAATTCTGCTGCTACTGATTCAGTTGTAGTTCCGTCAGCTTGCTGGGAAACTTTACCATTTTTCCCGGCATACTTTTCGTTGGTACGGGAACCGAGGACAACTACTTCAAATCCTGCTTGTTTTAAGCCGTTGTAAGGAACTAGAAATTCGGAATCTTCCACTCCATTTTCGATGAGTATGGCAACTCGTTTGGTGTTGGTGCCGTTATCTGCTGTCATAATAATCAGTTTCCTTTAAGTTAGCATTTTGTTTAAATTTAATTCATTTCTTGGTGTTTTCGCGTCTTGCTAAGGTTATAAATTGGTTGGTGGCACAATGTGCGAGGTGAGTCTTTGGAGGTAGGCTTTTGTGTATTAGCCGCACGCTACAATTTTAACCAAATTGCAAAAATCCTGTTAATCAAATTTTTGGACGGGCTAGAAGCCCATCCCACAAAATTTTTTGATTTTTGGACGGGCTAGAAGCCCATCCCACAAAATTTTTTTCTTGTGGAACGGGCTTTGAGCATCGTTCAAATCATAGCCTCAATGCAAGTAAGAAGCGCCATTAATGTCGATCGTTGTCCCGGTAGCGTGCTGGGCTAAACCAGAGGCTAGAAAGGCGATTACATTGGCGACATCTTGAGGAGGAGCGATTTTGCCGATCGGGATATCGCGCACAATCTCTGCTTCGCCAAACTCCCGAATAAACTGATTAGACATTTCCGTACTGACAAATCCCGGTGCAACAGTAAAAGCCAAAATATTCTCAGCAGCGAATCCTCTAGCAATGCTGCGAGTCAAAGAAACGATCGCACCTTTTGATGCAGCATAGTGCAGATAATTCGGGTCATCGCCGCGAAAAGCAGCGCGACTTGCTATATTAATAATTGTACCGCCATTGCGAGTTTTAAAATGCAGAATTGCTTCCCGGCACAAGTCGGCGACAGCAACTAAATTAACTTGTAGAGTTTGCTGCCAAGCTGACGACCAAACATCAAAATCGTCCTCTATCCCCGCTGACTGCATAATCCCAGCATTGTTAACTATAATATCAATATGACCGCGCCATTTTAAAGCATCTTGCCACAAACTATAAGCCGCCTTTGGTAACATCAAATCAGCAGCTAATAAATAACATTGATCGCCCGCCACACTTGCTGCTACCGATTCCGCCGCTTGCTGACTGCGAAAGTAATGCAAAATCACCTCAGCCCCAGCATTAACCAGAGTCCGAACCGTCGCTGCACCAATGCCTTTCGAGCCACCCGTTACTAAAATTACCTTTCCAGTTAAATCAATCATTTTTCCATCTCTATCTTTTCTCTTTCTCTGCGCCCTCTGCGCCCTCTGCGGTCAAAAAAAAATAAATCCCCTTCACAAACGAAAGAGAATTGCTACATGATACAGCACATTCCATCTAATGTGTATGTAATTTCCTCATGCTGATGGATATCTGCCATAGACCTCCCAACAACTTCCAGATCCTTTCCCCTGTTGGTTTCTATTGGAGATATAGCCACTCCCTACAGCACTATAGCTTCTTTGTCCTTAAACTCAATAACTAAACGGGATTCGGGAGCAGAGGTAGAATTAACTCCATAACTTGGTCATACTGAAAGTTATTGACACAATCAATTAGCGCACTGGAAAGGGTTGATTGAGATGCGGGAATTTGTTTGATTAGCTCGTTCATGACTTCAAAATCAACATCGTAGGCAGCTTGATACATTTCTTCTAACCACTGAGAGGACATCACGGCTAGCTCTTCTGGAGATAAATAATCAACAAATAGTTTTTGGGAATCTTTTCCTACAACTGTGTAGATGTACTCTACTCCCAAGTGTTGAGCGAGTTTGTCAAAGACGATCCCTTCCTGAAATGGCTTGCTCATAAAGTCGTCACAACCAGCCATAAGAGCTTTCTCTCGCTCTTCTTCAAAAGCACTGGCAGTTAAAGCAATAATGACAGTCTCTTGTCCATGAGGGTGTTCTCTAATGCGTTTAGTAGCTGTGTAGCCATCCACGATCGGCATTCGTAGATCCATCCAAATCAGGTGTGGGGACCAACTTTCCCACAGGGATAGTGCTTCAACTCCCTGTGTTGCTTCGCGCACCTCAAAACCGACTGAGGTAAGGAGTTTGACCAATAAGCGGCGATTTTCCTCTACATCTTCAACCACAAGGATGCGGTAAGTTGGTTGTCCTGGAGCTATACCAATCACTCTTTGTTTAAGCAATTCTGAGGCAAGGCAGACTGCTTGAGGTAACTGTACCCCAACTTCAAAGTAAAAAATGCTGCCCTGATTCAATATGCTTTGAACCCGAATCTGACTACCCATGAGTTGGACAAATCTTTGGCTGATAGCTAGACCTAGACCAGTACCTTGATTCAATTTATTCCCAGCTTCAGCTTGCACGAACGCCTTAAATAAGCTGTCAACTTCTCTTGGAGCAATTCCCACTCCAGTATCCTCAATTTCAAAACATAGGCGACAGGACGTTTGGTCGCTCTGTTCTGATCTCACTCGTAAGGTAACGCTTCCTTGATTAGTAAACTTAATCGCATTACCGAGCAGATTGACTAAGACTTGATAGAGTTTTTTCTCATCGCTATGCACAAATTGGGGAAGATTGGGTTCTCGCTCGACAATTAGTTTCAATCGTTTCAATTGGGCTTTAATTTGGAACATTTCTTCAATAGAATTCAGCCAACTTTTTAGATCAAAGTCAGAAAGATAGAGTGTCATCTGTCCGCTTTCAATTTTGGATAAATCTAAAATGTCGTTAATCAATTCCAATAAATGTTCGCCGCTACGATTGACGATCGCCAGATCTTGTTGGAGTTCGGGAGTCAGAGCAGGATCGTAACTCATCAATTGCGTAAATCCCAAAATAGCATTCAGAGGAGTACGGAGTTCGTGGCTCATATTGGACAGGAACATACTTTTGGCTCGGTTGGCTGTTTCTGCTGCTTCTTTAGCTTGCTGAAGTTCCAACTCGGCTTGTTTGCGATCGCTAATGTCAATTAAATATCCCAACATTTCCACGGGTCTACCTGCAGGATCTCGAATTAGTCTGAGGTGATTGAGCATCCAGCGATCAACCCCATCTGAGCGACGCATACGGTATTCATGGAAATAAAAATCATTGACGAATGGATTGGCTAAGCCATTCAGCACTCGTTCTACATCATCTGGGTGTAAGTTATGCACCCAAAATTCACCATTTCGTAAAAACGCAATGCTTTCATAGCCCAATACCTCTTTGACATTTTCGCTGATGAACGTTGCTCGATAATCGCCATCAGGTTTACAGCTAAAAATCACGACTGGGCTGTAGTTCAGGAGAAAGTTGAGGCGATTTGTGGTAGCTTGCAAGGCTTGCTCAGCCAGTTTTAGCTCTGTCACATCCTCGTGAACGGCAACATATACGGTTCCGTATTCAGGATGCTCAAACATGGATGTATGAACCCTGCACCAAAAAAGGTTTCCATCTTTTTTCTTATTGTAGACTTCATATTGTGCTTCTCCTTTCTGCTCAATTTGAGTGACAATATCTAGAACGCTTGCGTCTGGTGTAAGCTCTGTATCGACGTAATTTACTATACCAACAGATTGACCGGCGAGTTCACCCTCTGCATAGCCAAACATCGCATCAAATTTGGGATTGGTGTAGACGATCGTCAGATCTGATGCTTTGACTAAACACACTCCACCTGCCATGTTATGCATAATAACACTCTGAAGCTCTAGCGTCTTTTGAGCTTCTTTTCGAGCGGTAATGTCTTGAATTTGAGAAATAAAATGCAGTGGATTTCCCTGTTCATCTTGTACTAGCGATACATCAAGAAGACTCCAAACTATATTTCCTTGTTTATGGAAATACCGTTTTTCTATTTGGTAATTTGAAATTGTTCCTGCTAATAGCTGATGTACATAACTAAGATCCGCGTCTAAATCATCAGGATGCGTAATGTCTTGGAAAGTTAACGCTAACAACTCTTCTGAGGAGTAGCCAATAATCGGAAATAAGGCAGGATTGACTTTAACCCAGTGCCCATCAAGTGAAACGATCGCCATTCCAATTGACGCATTTTCAAACGCATTGCGAAACTGCTCTTCACTGTTTCGTAAAGCCACCTCAATTTGTTGGCGTTCGTTTTCAGCCCGCTTGCGCTCGTTGATCTCATTCTCTAAGGCTTGATTTGCCGCAATAAGTTGAGCTGGACTAGGTAAAGCTAAGGCTGATGGAATTAAAAACACTAGCTCAGATGCAGTATATATAGAAATCAGAGCAGTAATAGCTTTAATTCCTCCAGAAAGCCAATAAGTAGGATACCAAAGCGTCCAAATTTCCATGATATGAGTTGTACCACAGGCAATTATGAAGGCGCTAAACAGAAAAACTACTTTCGGAAATGGAGTATCTTGGCGCTGTCCCACAAAGTAGATTAGCATGATTGGGATGGAGTAGTAAGCTAAAGCGATTAAACCATCGGATAAAATATGTAATCCTACTAAGTTTGTTTGCCAGAGATAGCAGTGACCATGAGGAATTAATCCTCCACTTGAAAAAAATTGTGTAATCATACCTCACCTGCATTATTCATGAGTGCTGAAGTGCTTAGCGATTGAGTTCTGCCATTGCCCGCTTGATCGTCGAAGTCCTACCGGGAAAACCACTTTTGAGTAGGGAGATGTCAAATTGCCAACCCAGCAGCACGAGACATCCGATCGCAATGACGAGTAGATTTGCCCTGTAAGAAATGTGGTTGTTCATAAATCGGCTGCTTGGGTTAAAAAAATATTCTCCTGATGTTACGCGAAACGAAGAAGGGCAACCACGGGGGGATTATCCCTACCTGAACAAGTCAGATTTTGTAGGGGGCTGTGCCACCGTGCCAGTCCTAGAACTCTGCGATCGCAGGACTTCTTTCTGCGTAAAGTGAGTTTATAACCTAATAATTCAACTATACTCTTATTCATAGGCTTATAATCCTCTGGCAAGAAACTAGGGAAATTAGTATGATTGTCGATAGAACTAGCGATAGAGTTAGCGATCGAGCTACAAACTACCGAGGCAATATTTTAATTGTTGACGATTTGCCTGATAACCTGCGTCTTCTCAGGGATACTTTGAGGGCAGAGGGTTATAAAGTTCGCAGTGCCACGACAGGTGCAATGGCGCTCAGAGCCGCCCAATCTCCATCGACGGAGTTAATCTTACTAGATATTAAGTTGCCCGATCAGGATGGCTATGAAGTTTGCCGACAATTAAAATCTGATGAGCGCACCGTAGACATTCCAATAATTTTTTTGAGTGCGCTAAATGAAACTTTTAATAAGGTGCAAGGGCTGGCTGCGGGCGGGGTAGATTATATTTCTAAGCCATTTCAAGTCGAAGAAGTATTAGCTCGTGTCGAAACCCACTTAACTATCGGAAGGCTGCAAAAAAGACTCCAAAATCAGAATTTACGTCTATTGATAGAAATTGAAGAACGGCAACGTCTCGAAGAATCTCTCTTTGCCGAAAAGGAATTGGCTCAAGTGACACTGCAATCCATTGGCGATGCGGTCATTACTACTGATGCCCAAGGTAATGTGAGATTTTTCAATCCTATAGCTGAGCGACTGACAGGCTGGAAGGCTCTTGATGTTCAAGGAGTTCATTTCTCTACAGTCTTTCTAATTGTTGATCAAGTAACGCGAGAGCCAGTAGAGAATCCTATAGACAAGGCTCTATTAGAGGAGCGAATTGTGAGCTTAGCTAACAATACTATTCTGATTGCCCATGATGGAACAGAGTATCCCATTGCTGACTCGGCAGCACCAATTCGAGACCGCCAAGGTCAAATAATCGGGGCAGTCATCGTCTTTCATGATGTTACTGAATCGCGCTATCTCACCCATCAACTCTCTTGGGAAGCGAATCACGATGCCCTGACGGGTTTAATCAACCGTCGAAGATTTGAGCAGTACCTAGTTGAGGCGATCGCCTCTGTTAAAGATAGCAATCACCAGCACGCTCTCTGTTATTTAGATTTAGATCAGTTCAAAGTCGTTAACGATACCGTAGGTCATCTTGCTGGCGATGAGCTACTGCGCCAAATCAGTGCACTTATTCAAAAGGGAGTCCGTGCTAATGATATGCTGGCTCGCTTGGGAGGTGATGAATTTGGTATTTTGCTCACTCAATGTTCGCTCTCTCAAGCAACCCAGATTGCGGAAAACCTCAAAGACCTAGTGCATCAGTTTCGGTTTATTTGGAATGGCAAAATCTTTATTATCGGAGTCAGTATTGGAGTTGTTGTTATTGACCAAACAAGCCAAGATTTGATGGAGCTTCTGGGAGCGGCTGATGCAGCTTGTTATGCGGCCAAAGCCAGAGGGCGCAACTGTGTTCATATTTATAGTCTAGATGATAGCGAACTAATTAAACAACGTGGTGAGAGGCAGTTGGTTTCCAAAATCAGTCGAGCGCTGGAAACCAATCGTTTTTGTCTCTACTACCAAAAGATTGTCTCTATTACCTCTAAACCATTAGTAGAGCATTATGAGATTTTGATCAGAATGCTGGACGAAAATGGAAAAATAGTATCTCCAAATGAGTTTATTCCCGCCGCCGAGCGTTACGGCTTGATAACTGAGATCGATTGTTGGGTAATCGAAAAATTTTTCTCGAACTATCACAAATTGCCGGAGAAAGATGTTCTTAGTCAAGGCTTGTATACGATCAATCTTTCTGGGGCTAGCATTAGTAACAATCAGTTTCTGAGGTTTTTAATCGAACAATTTTTTCGATACAAAGTCCCCCCACAAACCATTGGTTTTGAAATCACGGAAACCGCAGCGATCGCCAACTTTGAGCAAGCCAGATATTTCATGAGCGAACTCAAAAAGATTGGGTGTTGCTTTGCTTTAGATGATTTTGGCAGTGGGTTGAGTTCCTTTGCTTATCTGATGAATTTACCAGTTGATTATCTAAAAATTGATGGTAGTTTTGTCAAGAATATTAGTCATAATTTGATTTCTCAAGCGCTCGTTGAAGGCTTTAATCGTATTGCCCATGCGATGAATCTGGAAACTATAGCTGAGTTTGTCGAAGACGAGACTATCTTAGAAAAATTGCGGGAGATTGGAGTAGATTATGCTCAGGGTTATGGAATCGCCCGCCCCGTCCCTATTAATTTTAATCGCTAGCCATCGCACTCAGCCAGCGAACCCATTGACTCACGCCTGCGTCCAGTCTGGCGGCCTTCAAGAAAGTCGATCGCCCGCTGCTACAAGGCTGCCTCAATTTACTATGTCACATTTAGATGGAATGTGCTGTAATTGTAAAGGATTGAGTGTTCTATTGGAATACGGTTCACTTAAGACAGATCCCCCCTAACCCCCCTTAAAAAGGGGGGGACAAGAATGCCCTCAAAGTCCCCCT
>ENA-ORBV01010489-ORBV01010489.1-microbial-mat-metagenome-genome-assembly--contig:-NODE-10489-length-14812-cov-6.381948_pt1 | contig 14812 bp, 10 predicted proteins | sample MGYA00237777_ERZ505514 | MGnify/ENA primary metagenome ERZ505514 (study PRJEB26160, sample SAMN06269048) | microbial mat metagenome | isolation source: Oligotrophic lake microbial mat | place... | reverse complement strand
CACTTGCAGTGCTGCTAGCTATGGTTGTGGAATCTTCTAGAGTCTTCCATGTTGTTGGCTAAGCTACACTTCAATCTTGCCACAGGTGCACACCTGCTCCTTATGGAATGCTAGCTGTACTTCCAACACGCCCCCCCCAGAATATCCCGACCTCTTCAGAACAATGGTTCTAGATAGATCTAAAAATGCTTACCAGTAGACAAGACTGACTGTTGTGGAATGATCAGGAGCACTTGTTTGCTAGTTGTGGCGAGGAGGACCTGCATGTCTAAGATGCAATCAGCAAAGTCTGTGGAATAGAAGGTCAGCTTGTTTGTCAGTCAGTTGGAGAAGGCAGGAGTGGTGCAGGGGCAGGCGAGGTGGTGTAGCTTCTGGGGTCCGAGTCATAGGTGGGGTAGGTGCTGATTCATCAAGAGGCTACTAGCTAGAATGGCATTTGAATATTGGCCGTTTATCTGTACCGAAATGATGCAAAGGCTGGCGGAGGAAGCACCGAACATCACTAAGTGCCATGCCTAGAGGCGAAAAGGGCACTTCAGCGGCCATACGTCTCGAATGATGAAAAAAATGCAAAGGACGGCCTGTCACCGCCGGAGCGAAGTATGGCGCCAGCGCCCTAGTAACCTTCATGGCATTCAATCGCCAAATCGTAAAGGTTGCTCTACGTAAAACGGGAGAAGAATCTCGAGAGGCCGACAAAGAATTCTAGTCTGATGCACCTCAATATAGCTAGCAATAAAAGATGTCGCTTCCTAGTTGACTCGATATAAATAGTCTTCTCCCCTACTCCATCTAAGGATCTCGTCCGCCGCGGCCTGTTCAATGCCTCGTCGAGTCGACCGAACCGCAGATCCCAGATGAGGCGAAAACAGAGTGCGAGGATGAGCATGGAGTCGGCTATGAATGCTCTTTGGTCGATTCTCTAAAATCCAATCTTCGAATTCAAAGACGTCGGCGGCATAGCCTGCCAATTGACCAGACTCGAGAGAACCTACCACGGCGGCTTCCTCGACACATGATCCTCTCGATATGTTGATCAGCATCAATCCTGGTTTGGCTTGGGAAAGAGCTTTCTGATTGATGACATGGTAAGTAGATTCATTTAGCGGAGTACAAACAAAAAGGAAATCGCAGGTCTGTAATAAATCCCCGATACTGTTCGCCGCTTCTACTTTGAGATGCCCTTCGGTTTGTGGGTCTAGTCTATCGGGATCCACGTAAAGCATTCTTTTTAGACCGAATCCAACAATCCTCTGTGCTACTGCTTGTCCCACGGCACCAGCACCGTAAATCCCGACTGTTGTTCCCGCCAAACCAGTGCCATACAAAGTGGGTCTCCAGCCTTGGAATGCCCCAGATCGGACATTCTCGTCGGCTTGTAGAATTCTTCGACCCAGCCCAAGAGCCAAGAGAACTGCCAATTCTGCAGTCGGTGCCGTTAGTAGATCTGGTACAGCTGTCACGGCAACTCCTCGTTCCGCACATTTCTGAATATCAAAATTATCGAATCCCTTCAGGGCACAGGCAATGAGTTCTAGATCGGGACAAGCATCCAGAAAGGCCTCATCGACCGAGTCCGTCATAAAGGCCAGCATGGCATGGGCATCACGCGCATGTGCTATCAGCTCCTCTCGCTTCCAAGGCTCGGTGGTGGCATTTCCAGTTACTTCCAAGCCATTGTTGGTAAGGCTTTGATATGTTTCCTCGAATGCTTTGGCAGTCACTACAACCTTCTTTCTTGGCAGGTTGGTGGATGTTGAAAAGCATGCTTTGGCAGTCTCTGCCACTATCTTTCTTGACAGGCCAATGGCGGTCGACAACATGGCATGCATATGGGTTCATTGATTATACCAGGCGGTGGTATTGATACGGCAAAAAGATTCATGCGAGAGATTGAAGATCGCGTGTGGAAGGCGCACACGATAACGGTGTTGTAGTATCTTCCTGAAAATTCAAAAAAATGCGCTTTTGTCATTGCAGCTGAGGAAACACCAGAAACACAAGATTAGTCGAAGGTGAAAGAGGAAAGAGGAAAGAAGAAACAGATGCCATTGGATGCATCTGTTGACAAGTTAGTTTTAATTCCAGTGGTGTAATTGCTGATTTCAAGCCATTCAAGTAGAAGCATGAAAAACAGCATTTCCTGAGTTGTTGCAGACGTTATAGAGTGAGAGTTGTTTCATGTCATTGGGTACACAGCAAGCAAATTTTAATGTCAATTTACTCCAAGCACATCATGTTTACAGCAAGAAGCATTCTTCGTTCTAGGAGAATTCAGTTCCCGTCTTCTTAACTTGACAATGAAGAACAATGTCTTCTCTTTTCGAGCTTGCACCGCAGCGTGTGACAACAGACAATGTTTCTGAAAGGTTTAGTTGATAGCATGTTGGCTCATGAAGACTAGTCCCAATTTCCCTGCACTTGTGGTCATCTGGCTACAAGCAATGTTAGCATGAATCTTGTCATTGGAAGAGGATGAGAAACAGGAGGAAGAGAAAGCAAAGAGACTAGTTTGCTCTTCAAAGCAACATTTGCAACTGCTCAGCAAGACACAGTGACCTTCCGAATTGTTGTGCTTATCAAAAATGATCCCTGTTTTGATCTTGTTTGACTGCTGTTGATGGGATCTGTCATTGGATTGTCACAAGGCAATTCATCCATTCTCATAGTGGTTCATTTGGATGATGTGCTTTGCACCCAAATTTTTCTAGTTTATAGATGCAATCATTGATTGAAAATAAAAACAGCAGGTACATCAAACCCAATGGCATGTAGACAATGTGAGAAGTTCTGCATGTCTTTCCTACATGTCATGCGTTTAATTGCAAAATTAATTTACTAGTAGATCACAAACATTTGGTTATGAACACGCCTCTTTCATAAGAGCACGTCCGCACAGGAATCTTTGAAGTGAGGGGTAGGGGGTAGGAGTTTATGCGCGGCGTGCGCGCCTGATCTGAAGTCGTCTATTCTCTCCGTGCAGACCTAGCAAATAAGAATGAAGACTTGGGACACCCATAACCCATTGGAGTAGCGGAGGCGCGAAAATTTCTTAAGATTCCATGTTCCGGTCGGGACCAAATCAGTCACACAGAGGTGCTGCATTGACACAGCACTGCTGCTAACACAAGATGCTAGATAAAAGACAAGTAGCAATGACACAGTTTTGACGATGGCGAGACCATCCAATCCGCATGAATTCACCACACTAGTGGTGGCTGTGTTGTCGGAAGCAGCTGGCGAAGAGTTTGGGTTGGAAGAAGAAGAGAAGGAGGAGAGGGACAAGATCTGTTGTCACATTAAGCGGATCAGAAAGGAAATAAATGACATCTTTGCAGAGCTTGGGCCGCACCACACAAGAAGAGCCTACCGAATGGATTCTCGCTCTTTTTGGTGCTTGCACCGCATGTTAAAGCCGTGGCTACAGGGAACACGGAAGGAAAATGGTGGTGGTGGGGCAAGGAATGGCCTCATTGACAGCAGCTGCCGACTGAGTGTGGCAATTCGACATTTTGCTGGGGGTCGCCCTGATGACATTTGCCTCGTTCACGGCATGTCACATGCTGAGGTCTTCAACAGTGTTTAGAAAGTTGTGGATGCTCTGGTGAATTGCAATGGCCTTGAAATTGGCTTTCCCGAAGACCACAATAAGCAAAGAGAAATCGCACGAGGTTTCCAGACAAAAAGCTATGCTGGGTTTGATTGTTGCGTGGGTGCTATCGATGGCATGTTGGTCTAGATAGAAAAGCCTCATGCCCGTGACTGTGATAACTTGGAAGTTGGAGCCAAAAATTCTGCTGTGGCAGAAAGAAGAAATGTGGCCTCAATCTACAGGCCATCTGTGACAGCCAGCGTCGCTTTCTGGATGTGTCCATTCTAAATCCCGGCACTGCAGCGGACATTCTGTGCTTCACAACATCGGCAATCGGTCATAAGCTTGAGAACAACCCTTCATTTTTAGCCCCCGGTCTATGCCTCTTTGGTGACAATGCCTACGTCAATGCGCCATGCATTGCCACTCCATTTAAGGGCATCCGCAGTGGCCCAAAGGATGACTACAATTTCTATCATTCGCAAGTGCGCATCAACATCGAATGTGCATTCGGAATGTTGATTAATCGGTGGGGCCTATTGCGACGCACTGTGCCAGCAGCAATTGGAGTGAAAAAGACCTGCCGATTCGTTAAGTGTTTGGCCACACTGCACAATTTTTGCATAGATCGACGTGTGGGTGTGACCAAATGTTTGGCAACTGACAATGTTGAAATTGCAGCACACGGTGGACTTGAATGTGAGTCAAATGATTTCAACAGGGAGTCACCCGACCAGCTCCTTCACGGTGGCGAGCATTTTGACGAGACAGAGCTAGAAACACCCGAGCAGCGAAGGAACTACGAGAGATGAGCTCGCAGAGCAAACAATGGGGTGCTGCCAAGAGATCTTCTGCTTGATGTCGTCATGGAGAAGGAGTTGAAGCGTCCTCCACCGCGACAATGGTGGAAAGATGAAGAGACTAACAACTAAGTAGATAAAAAGTGATAAAACAGACAAGCATTAAAGTAAAAGTGGAAAAACCATTAAAATAAAAGTAGAAAAACTTAATGTTAGTGTAAAAGTTAACTCGTGGTGTCGGTGTCGGCCGTGCTGTTGTTGCTGCTGGTGTCGCCTTTATTTCTCTTAATTCGCAATGACTCTCGCATCTCTGTGAGGTCCACTAGCAATTCACCGGCTCGCTTCTGAAGTTCTTCTTTTCTCCTCTTGTAGACATTCCTCACAGGGGTTGTCGCCGCTTCCAACTCCTTCACTTCGTGCTCTGCCGCCTCGTTCTCAGTCTTCCTTAAATTGTCTTCTGCTTGTGTGATTGCCATCGCCTTCATGGAACTGCTCAAGTTGCCTCTCCAAACGCGCTTCTCTTTTGCTTCCATTTCTGCATCGACAGTCTTCTTGCGTTTGTGTTGCACACTCTGAGTGTCGATCTTCACTTTCCCGTCACAGTCAACACTCACGTCTTTTGACAGCACATTCAACATAGTGCACAAAATGTTCTCTGTATCAGAAAGGTGCCAAAAGTACAACAAGTGCTCTGTGTTGCGATGCTTCCTGGGAAGAAAAGATGTGCGGTTGTCGCCATCGGTCGATTCCAGATGTTCATCCGCAAAGTGACCCCAGCTCGAATCTTTTTTGATGTTTCTTTGGCCAAATCCATCACCACTGCGTTCCCAATCATAAATAACCTGTTGATGTTGTATGCAGGAAGAACAAACAAATTTAGAAAGCAAAAAGAGACAAGAAGGTCGTGGAATGAGGCCATGGAAAGGCTCTTCGTTGTTGCTTACGGAAATCAGCGATGACCTCGAATCAGCGTGTCGTTTTTTGACATCTTCAGCATCAATGGCTCCGCCTGGCATGTCTTCGAACCGCAAATCAAATTGCTCTTGGAAGTTCGCATGCAGAAAGGGAAGCGCCTCAGTAGCAAACACAATGCTTGGATCATTGTAGAGATCGGCCACCACCTCGCACCAATTTGGAGGACGATCTTCACTGTTCCTAGCATCCAGTGTTGATCGATCCCATGCCATGTCTCTTGATTGAAGAGCAGCACGGGCTCGATCGTCACACATGCACATGCACAGCCGCAGCCATGGGTGCATGTCGGTCCATTTTGCGGATGCTGACTTTTCAGGCTCTTCCATTTCCAGCTCTTCCCTTTCTTTCTTTTCTGCTTCAACAGCCTCAACAATGGAGGCTTCCGTGTGCAAAAGCCATGCCTTGTCCCTTGGATCATCGACGGGGTATTTCTTTAAGAAGGTCATACACCTTTCCTTGTTCCATCATCCTGGTTTTGGCTTTGGGTTGATATCAGCAACCTCGGCCCTTCTGAGAATTTCCTTCTTGAGGTGCTCGTTGTTAATTACATGCTGCACACGCTGCTTCATGCCAAAATAAGGCTCTTGGAATGCATCCCCAAGCGTTCTTCCATCTTCAGACGTCAGGCCAATCAGCATTGACATCAAGGTTTTCTTGCAATTGCTCTCTTCGTACTTCAACTGGCAAGGCCCTTTTGTTGGTGACGCGGGCGTCTCGAACTCATTTTCTTCTTCTTGCGAGGGCTGCTGTAAAAGTGCGATGTTGTCCTGGGACAATCGTCTCGACTCCTGTGACTGTGACTGTGACGACGTCAGAGTTGACGCTTCTGACTGGCTGCTATCAATGTTGATCGCACCATGGCTGGCTCTCATTTCGGGAGGGACCAAGGACTGCAATCTTGACAAGTCAAATCCACTAGGTCCTCTGGATGATCGCTGTGGTTGCGGTGGTTGTGGGGGTGGTAGCATTTGACGGTGTCTCATGTACATTGTGTTTTCTCTCTCAGTTTGTGGGTTGCTGTGCCGTCTGTGGCATGCTTCCCATTGTTCTTGTGTGCTAAAAAAGGGGCCCGCGGGGGCTGAGTTCGCACCTGAATTTGCATCCCTTTCAGCCATTGTGGCAACGAATCGTCTCCAGAACAGATGCCAATAACAACAAAGCTACAACTAACTAACTAACAAGCAATTAAACTGACTTGTAGCTTCATTTGTTGATCTTTTTAGTTGGTCTTGGCCATGGTGGCGGTGGTGGTAGCCGTGGCACCCTCCAACAACCATCGAGAACCCGCCAGGTGCTTGCTGCTGCTCATGACTGCTTCCAAGACCCAAACTCCTACTATTTCGCATGACCATCTCTGGTTCCAACGGTGGTCAGATGGTCCCAATGGGACTGACTAAATATTTAGCAGCAAGCACCCAGCAGGCTCTCTCTGGCCGTTATGGGGTCCCGAAACTCACACTTCCCATACCATCCGCACCTGTACGGACGCACTCTAAGTAAAAGGCTGTCTAGCCTTGTTTGCAAAAGTCTGTAAGATTTTTGGTTAATGAATTTGCATTTAACTACAACTTTAACGGCCTACTCCAGTAGCTTTTAACTATCTAGGGCAGGATGATGTGTGGCATACTTGCATCGAAGACTTGATGTTAGATCTCGTATCAATGGCCATTAGAAGAGGAACAATAAACAATGACTTGAAATAATCATTTCTGTACGGAAGCTTTATTCAAAGCCAGTGCAATATTGAACCGTCAGGCGAAATTGAATTTTAGTGTTAGTTCATTCTAATGCACATACTTTTGCGTTTAGCTTCAACTTAAAAGGCCTCGCTTGCAGCGTAGCGCACCAATTTCCCCAGATAGCTCCACCTCCTAGCTCTGTGTTGTTTGCAGAAGGGCCAGTGCCAAATAAGGTGGACCAGGCTTCCATATTTTCCTCTTCTAACCCGTACTTGTGTCTGAGTCCCTCGTATGGACTCTGCCACAACCAAGGGAATGCGAATTGATCGTGCGATGTAATGTAGTAAGGTCCCTCCGGGCCAACCATGGGAATCATAGGGCTAGGTAGAGATTACCTAAACAATTATTAGTGTCCGAGCAATAATTATTAAAAATTAATGTTAACGAAGGTCGTCATTCTTCATCCTTTCGTTTCCTTTTACACACACTAGTTCACTCTAGACCCCAAGACTAGCATTGAGTTTTTCAGCAATGGCCAGTTGCGTTCGCGTAATGTTCGACAAGTACGTGACCATGAGCAAATCTTGCAAGGAATCATGGAACAATTGATCAAAGATTTCGGGACGGACTCGTGGAACGCATGCCAGTGTATCGGAGATTTGCCTTCCTGCTTCCGGATTGGGTGTTACCTTGCCTTCCACGACCGAGTCGACATAATTCAACGCCGTGGCCAAGAGATCGTGCAGTTTTTCCATGGACACTTGAAGTGCCAAGGAATCATCTCCGTCGGTTGCTCCCACCTCTTGTTCATTGTTTTGTGCTTTTGCCATTTGATTAAGACAAATTGTCTCGGGTTCATTACTTTGCAAGGACAGGCGCACTTCGTGGAACAAATTGGCCAGTGGCTCTCCTTGGACAATGACAGGAGTACTGCGAAAGGCCCGAATCGAAATGGAGTCTTCCTGCAGCCGCGTGTCCACGACCAAATGGACCGGGTCTCCTTCATCCGATTCTCCTGCATAAAATTCATGAATGAGCGAGGACGTGTCGGCAATCAGATTGTTGTTGTTTTTGGCACCTTCCTCTCCAGCGGGCAAGGCAGCCGAGGCATACCACCCCACGACGGATTCTTTTCGATTGGTGCGATTGTACAAGGCGAGCATTTGTTTGTTGAAATCTTTTCCAATAGCAACTTCATCGCCACGCTCGGCATGAGGCACGGCAAAGCAGTTGGTGACTTCGACCTAAAAAATAACAGGTTGGTTTTGCAGGCACACTAACTGTTTAGCAAAGCAAGAAACAGGATCGAAAATTCAAATAAATGCAAGGGTTGGGCGAGTTTGTTTTACACACCTTGTTACCATCCCGCCTCCCTAACAAGGTTCCAATCACTCTCCCACTGGCTTCCTGCCGACGAGTATGGTGGTCTAGAACATGCAAAAGAACGAGTGGATAGACCACCAAGTGGGTCACCGCTTCGGGGTCTTCTTCCAACAAGAGTGCAGGAGTGGACAAAGAGGGAGTGACTACGGGGGCTTGCATCTTGGATTTTTAGTATATGATTGTTGTGTATGGCTCTATACTTCTGGGACACGGATACGGAAATTTCAAACGGCGCGTTGTTGCTACAGTGCAGTGAGATGATGAGAGTATCAATCAAGGCAAGTGCTGCGAGATAGCCGACGACTCAGCTAATCAATCACTGCCGTGTCGTTGCGGTTTCTACCAGGTACGATACTAGCTACTACGGTAGCTAAGTGCTGTGGTAACTGTTGTCTATCATGCGGATATCGTAGGTTTGGCAAATAAAAACCCATGGACGCAGAAACAGGTTATTATTGTGTGGCCGCGAGGCGATGCTACTCTGATGGTACAATTGTACGTACGGTACGTATCAGTACATATATAATTATAAACGTGATCTTGTTGAACCGAATCGCAACAAAAGCAGCCTGTACTGCGACAGTTGTGAATATGATAATTCTTCAGTTTTCGTATTCAACAATGTGGGAATGCCAACATCACCTTGGCAACATGTTGCCAACATGATTATGCCAACTAAACAATCCACCTATCTTCTCCAGGTCATGTTGATTGCATTACCAATCAATTCGAAGAAGAGGAAGCAAACGAAGCACCCCCATTGCCTGTGTGTCAGTCAATTTAGCAATTTTTTTCAAAAATTCAGCAATCAGTCCATCCGGGATGGTGTGACAGCAGACCAAAACAGCAGCAGTTGCTGCTTCAACATCAATTACAGGCAACTAACCCATGATCATGACAGACACAGCTTCTACCCACAAACTAAAGGCAAATGAGACACCCTCTCAAAACAATGAAAAAGTGAAAAGAAAGAGTTGGGACATCACGAGATCATCGTTTGTGTGAAGATTTTGCTGCTTAAAAAGGTCTTCATCTACATGGACATTCTCAATGACAAACAAAAGTTAAGAATTAAAAAAAATTCCACTCATGTACAGAATGTTTGAAACTGTAAAAGTGGCAACTGCAAAATCAGATGCAATGTTGACTTTGGACCACACCGAAATGTTCGAAGTCTTTGAGTTGTCGAGAAAATCAATGTTGTGAGACTTAAACGGAGGCAAAAGGGAAAGCAACTTTGGATAGAAATTCATCCCAAAACCTTTGAGTTTATCCTCAAGAACCAGATTATTGTTGCTTGCTAGACAGTGACAAAACTGCTGCATTAGCTGCAACAGGCACAAGCCATTTTCATTGCGGTTTAGCTGGTAGCACATTGGATCACAAGCGAGTCCCGTTTTACGTACCCGATGCGATTGATTCAACAGCCAAGATCTCTATCTTGTCGACGAATCAATGAAGTTGATCACTCACTGTATCATCATTCTGTCCTTTTCCTTACTCGGCACAAAGCAAGTAAGCTTGCTGGTTGGCTGGTTGTTGGCTTGTTGGCAAGAAGGATATAGAAAGATCGTAATCTGGCATTCAGAACAACGAAAAAGCTAGTACATTACGGAGTAGATCACAATTGAGTAGAGCGAAAGAAATAGAGTAGAGGGAAATAAAAACAAAGAAAAGATAAACGAAGAAAAATGGTTGCCAGCGATCTTTGGACGTTTTCTGTTTTTGTGCCTGCCGATGCCCATGACGATGCTGCTCCCCACGATCCATCAGCCACACCGGCTAGCGCTGCGGCCGCGGCTACACCCAAAACCAAAAAGCTGATCCAACTCCAACGTGCCTTGGAAGAAGACGATCCTCGCAAGTCCACTGCCATGACGCGAATGAGTGCTGGAGCCATGAAAACACTCCACACTACTGCGGCAGAGGATGGTTCATTTCCTGCTACGGACGAACGCACGTCTCTCTTGCAGGGCAGCGGCGACGCTGCTGCAAACAAAAGTGGTGCTTCCGTGGTACCATTGAGTCCTACGGGTTGGACCTTGTCCAGTCCCTTTTGGTCGCTGCAATCTTCCATTCTGTTGAAAATGACCTACAAACCCGCTTGGCAAGTACTGCCGGATTACACCAACCGAAAGTGCAAAACCAGCAGTAGTAGCATGTTGGGAAGCATTGGCAGTACCTTGACCGCAGGAGCCTGTTGTTGCTGCTGTAGCGTTGGCGGCAGCGATCCCTATCATTCCATTACCTTTACCACGGCCGATATTTGTCATGTGGAAACCATTTCCAATGTGAGCATACGAGGACTGGTCGGAGAATGTTCGGGCATTCGATTGCACCTCAAGTACCCAGAAAATTGTTTTGAAATGGTGGTACCCAGCAATGTCCCACAAGCGTATCAAACCAATTGGACCGATCAATTGGAGCACGCCAAGCTCAACAATCCACAACAACAACAGCAAGGACAACCAGATGGCGGCAACAATAATAACTTTTTGCATCAAGTGAAACAAGAAATTGACAGCGATTTGTCGGCAAGCGTAAGCGATTCCTTGCCACCGACGCAACATACGGCTGGGCCTACCATCACTTTTGCCATGCCGAAAGATACGGCCCACGCGGATGATGAACCGCCTTTGGTTTGGAAAGTAGAATTACCGGCACCCTCGGGCGGACCCATTGGCTTGGAATCGCTGACCATTTTGGATGGTCCACTCTTGTGGTCACAACAAACCCCTACGATCAAACAACAACAACAACAGCAACCCACACATATCTATGTCAATGGATTTCAAAGCTGGTCTTTTGCTGGATCCATTCCCATTGGTCAAAAACAACCCAAATCTGCCATGCCCAATATGTTTAGCAAGGCATTCAATCATGGCGGAACGTTGCCACCCGCATCATTAGAATTTGTTCCGGCGTCTACTTACGACAACACCAACCGCACTACCAATATTCCCATTTATAATCGATCTACACCCGAGGCATCCTACGTGTCAGACTTTTTTACTTGTATTTCATCTCATCCAGAAGAAGACGAAGACGATGACGACGATGGGGACGACGAAGTGGATGGTCCAGGTACTGGTGAAATGGATAACAACAGTCATAACTATGACAATGAGGAAGATAAGGATCATACGTCCAAAATGCGCCGCCTCCGTCGTCGCCTCCGCAATCGTCGTCGCAAAAAAGTAGTCCGTCAAGTCTTGGATGAACGAGGAGGACCAGCTCTAGTCTTGGGATGGCTGAGTCAACGGCAACAATTTGGTGTCATATCCATGGACAAGGATTTGCAACGCATTCAAATGCATTCTTCTCACCAAGGACAGCTGCTCTTGCCAAACACAACGGCAGCGGACGGGAACAGCACAGTACAACTACTGCAAACTGACTGGGCTTTTGCGCAGCTGGAGGCTCCCCATACGTACGACGAAGAACCATTGGTGCATTTTCTACGGGCCGTTGCAGGTTATAATCAGGCAAAGCCATTGCAAAATGGACCACTCTTGACGGGATGGTGTAGTTGGTATCACTATTATGAAAATATCGATGAAGAAAGTTTGCGAAACAACTTTGCCACGCTCTCCAAACTTCGAAAAACATGCCCCACCAACGTGAGTGTGGTGGATGATGGCTACATGACCGCGTGGGGAGACTGGAACTCGCTCAAACCCGGAAAATTCTCGTCGAGAGACAGCATGAAAGCCGTTGCCGACAGTATCCGGCACGAGAAAATGAGGCCGGGACTGTGGTTGGCCCCGTTTACCTGCGACAAACATTCCAAACTTGTACGAGAGCACCCAGACTGGATCATTCGGAATGATCAAGGAATTCCCGCCAACAGCTCCAATTGTGGCAAATTCTTTTATGGCCTCGATGCTACCAATCCACAAGTTTTGGAATATGTCTATAAATGCATTCGACGAGCCGTTCAGGAATGGGGCTACACCGTGCTCAAGATTGACTTTTTGTACGCGGCATGTTTGGATGGAAATGGCAAATACGATCTATCCCTGTCTCGTGCACAAGCGATGCATTTAGCGTTACATACTATTCGGTCCGCCGCAGGCCCCGATACATTTCTGATTGGGTGCGGCTGTCCGCTTGCTTCTGGCGTCGGATACGTGGATGGGATGCGGATCTCTGCCGACACGGGCCCGACCTGGTATCCTGCCTTTCCCCTTCCATGGTGGGATCACGCAACGCTTCCCTCGTTACGAGGGATGATTCGCAACTCCATCACACGCGCCCCGCTAGGCCATCGTTGGTGGCACAACGATCCCGACTGCTTAATGCTTGGCAGTACGACACGCTTGACGCTGGAAGAGGTTGCAAGTTCTGCCTCTATTGTTGCCCTCACTTGCGGAATGTTGTTGTTGTCGGATGATTTGACAAAAGTGAGTCCCGCGCGAATGAAGATCTTGACCAAGATCTTTCCAATGACCGGAGTCAGTGCTGTAGTATTGGATCTCCATTCCGTTCCCGACGGACATGGGCTACCAACCATGTTACGCCTGTGGTGTACAGATGCCACCCAGAAACGCGAAGACTTTCGCAAGTCTATAGCGCAAGCTACTGCTTTAGCCGTGGACCGAGACCACAATGAGGAAGCTGGCTTCATGAGTCGCTTTGCGTCGTTCCGCTTGAACGCACCCCTCGCACACCCGAACGAACGACAGCGTAGCTGCATCCATATGGTCAAGGGATTGGGAACATGGACCGTCCTATCACTCAGCAATTGGCTTGACACGCCAGCCGTGGTTCATATCCCACCCATGGCCTTGGCTCCTCCACCCGAAGCAGCTGCCGTGACACCCCCTTTTCGACCTCCAGTCATTCCCCAGCATGGATATCATGTGTTTGCTTTCTGGTCGTCCAAGTATAGTTGGATTTCAGGGATTCCTGATCATCCCAACTCTACTGCCGAAGGAGGACAACAGGAGGATGCCAAATCGACTACGTCCGCCGACTCTGAGCACACGTTATTGAGCAAAGTATTAGGGCCACATGAAACAGAGATATTTCATGTCAAGCCTGTTACGCCGGAACACGCACAATACTTGGGCAGCGATCTCCACTTTTCGTGTGGTGTCGAGGTTCAGCTGTTCCATGCCGAAAAGAACAAGCTTGCGATAGATTTGCTTACCGATTATCAGCGGGTTGGTCATGTCTTTGTGTTTGTCCCTATTGTTAGCACGGGGCAAGTCAAAGCATTTTGCTGTGGCGAACCGTGCCGATGGACGGTGGTGGGCAATACACCGTCGGTTGTCGAAGGCAGAGGACCTTCCACAGTAATGGGCCGTGTCTTGCAGGTCGCTGTGGTGTGCCATGCCGATGGGCGCGATATGGATGGCAAAGTCGTCATAGAATTCTAATACTACTTGAATCAAAAGATGAAGGCAAACTTATTACAGTGTATTGTTTCTGCAATCTTCTAGAGTTTTGCTAGTCATAGGCCCCGCCTCCATGTGCTCGCGGTGCAAGCCTTGGCGCCCTCAGTTACCGGCTTTACAAATGTCGCTTAGCTAGCTAGACCACAGGCGATATGTCACTTCAAAGAGCGAAATGAGCTCAAGGAGCCCTTATTGTTACTTGCGTCAATATTGAGAGAGAGAGAGATACTACAGATAGAAAATACTAATAACGTTTATGTTTTAGTAATATGATGACCAAAGTTCAGTTTGATGGACAGTCGTCCATCTCTGTCCAGCAAGTTTTGGGGGACATTTCCTGTAGACTTGAGTCAACAAAACTATAGTTGCTTTTACACGAAGTCAGAAAAGGAAGATCTCAAAATTTCAAAAATGAACTTCAATAAATGAAAGTTGATGATCTGATCAAACAATGTCTACAGTACCAGATTATTGTAGCTTGGAATTACAAAAAAGGATTAGATCATCGATCTTTGATTGAACCCCTCTTAAAAATTACATTCAGTCAGATATACTACAGTTCATTCTAATCTCATAATAATAATGTTTCTCAAAATAAAATGCCTTGGTTTTAGGCTCATAGAAAAAACTTATAGAGTGATTGTGCGATCTAATAATCTTTTCGTGAATCAATTCTATTATTACAATTAATTATTGTACGACGTAACCCTTTTCACGCTTCCCACCCTTTGTCAGTTTGTCCATCGGCTTCCCACTTTTTCCCCGGCACTTGTCGGTTCTTCTGGAAGCAAAACACAGTCGAAAAGCATGCGTCGATCGAGGAAGGATACCTCAGGTGTTTTTTGCCCGCAGAATTATTAATCGATGACTGTGTTGGTATGCGTGAGGTTAGTAGACAGCTACTCTACTACTAGTCTAGTAGCTGGTCCCTTTTTGTTGTACCAAAGAAATACGACTAAGAAGTACGGACAGACGCTAATCTGT
>ENA-ORBV01010488-ORBV01010488.1-microbial-mat-metagenome-genome-assembly--contig:-NODE-10488-length-14812-cov-9.111978_pt1 | contig 14812 bp, 13 predicted proteins | sample MGYA00237777_ERZ505514 | MGnify/ENA primary metagenome ERZ505514 (study PRJEB26160, sample SAMN06269048) | microbial mat metagenome | isolation source: Oligotrophic lake microbial mat | place... | reverse complement strand
CCACAGAAGGCAGATTGAGGGAAGCGCTCACAAGCAGCGGACAGGCAGTGGATTTGGTGGGTCCACTGATCGGTTTTAGCGGCTAGCCATGCGTCCTTGTCTGCGGTCTGACCTAGAAAGCCACCAAGGAATCGATGCCCTGTGACGATGTTGTCGGGGTTGAGGAGGCCACCGAACAAAGTCTGGGCTCTGGCTAGGTTGTCGGGGTGGGTGACCAGGACGCACTTCCGGGGATCCAGTTGGAAGCCAAAGGGCTTGCCATGCTTGTGGACATAGTTGAAGAATTCGTCCAGCAGGTGGAAGTTGCCGATGGCATTCCCATCGTCAGCAAACCAAACATGGATCAACTCAGGGAATTGTTTCTTCAGGTCACGGATCAGGGGGACAACTGTGAGGCCACAAAGGATCATTGCCAAGGGGTCGCCCTGTGTCACTCCTTCCATGCTGTAGAGAACAAAGAGGGTGCCAGAGCTGGAGTGCACAACGAGTCGGGCCCAGTGGCGGTAGCAGTTGAAGACAAAGTGAAAGCCCATTGCCCACTCATGGCGCACCACCCAAATCATCAGCACCCTGCGGAGCTCATTGAAGGCGTTGACGGCATCAAGCATGAGGGCACCAAACTCAGGTTCGTCAGCCATTTCTTTCCAGAGCTGTGTGGCAGCATGGATGCCCCCCTCAATGCCTGATTTGAGGCCAACACACAGCTGATCTGTGCCACAGACTTCGGTGGCAACATGGCCGGCCATGCTGACGACTGTTTTGGCCATGAGACGACGCCAGATCTGTCCGATGCCAATTGGGCGGACACCGGGGTTTTTGTCAAGAGCTATGAGTCTGTTGGACATGAGGGCAGACTAGCTTATACTAGCTAATGCATTTGTAGCTGTTGCATCAATTATAATTCGCCCATTCATACGCGTTGGAGATGGGGGATAATTACAGCAACAGCATGAATGACAACAACAATGAAACAGTTGGTGGAGCCGAGAATGGAGACAATGACGAAATTCGTCTTCGAGAACGTTTGAAAGGCAAGAAGGAAGAAGCACGCCTACGCGATAGGCTGAAGGCGAAGAGAGAGCGTCGAAACTCCGATGGCGACATTTCATCCCCAAACGGTGAATCTTCGAAAAATGAATCGCCATGGCAAACCGGTAATAACGAGTACTTGCCCAAGAAGGGCAAAGACGCGAGGAGCGGAATCGGCGACCACAAACAACAACAACGCAGGTGGTCAATTTCGCGGGATGGAAGCGCAGGCATGCGTGGTGGAAGCAACAGCCGCGATCGTCGCTCTTCGTCATCACAACGCAGAAGTGATTTATACGAACCACCTCACAGACGATATGGTAGCCGTGGTCCTGGTTGTGACAGGTCAGGTCTTCCGCCGCCCTACGATGCCTATGGCCGTCTTCCTCCTCCTGCCTTTCGTGGGCCAGGATTCGATACGTCTCCTCACCGTGGCATGCATCATCCTCATCGAGAATCAGGAGGTTCTCCTTTGTATCGTGAGGATCCTTATGGAAGATCTCCAAGACGATACCACCAACAGCGGTCAAGCAGCAGTCGGAGCCGTTCCATCGGCTATTCGTCGAGGAGTCGAAGCCGCAGCTCGGGTTCGTCAAGGAGCCGCAGCCTTTCCAGATCTTCCCATGGTGGCAACAGCTCAGGTGGTCGTCGCGTCAGCTGCGGAAGCAAGCGTAGCCGAAGGCAAGACCGTGTTGGACGCGATGGAAGACGACACCACAAGCATCGTAGGGGCAGGCCGGGGCGTGGGCGTACACTCAATCGATCCCCTTCATCGTCAGGCTCTTCTATTTCATCGTCTTCCTCTTCTTCCTCCTCCCTTTCCTCGAACGATGAAAGTGGCGTGCATGGCAATAGAAACTCGAGAGCGGATGACACTCTCAACAAGGACCAAAGAACTGTGTTTGTCAACCAATTGGTCATGAGAACGACTGCAAAGGACATTCGCCGTTACTTTCGGCGCAAGGTAGGCGCCAAAGTCAACGACGTGAGTCTTATCAGAGACCGCAGGACTGGAAAACATAAGGGCTTTGCCTACGTTGAGATGAAGAGCATGGAAGACGTCAACAAGGCGTTGAGGGTATCCGGTGAGCCGCCTGATTTTCAGCGGTTTCCAATTCTCGTGAAAACCTCCGAAGCAGAAAAGAATTATTTGATTCCTACAAGTTCTGCAGCAACCACTACCACCAGCAAAGCAAAGGCTGCACCTCTTATTGGCCTCAATGGCCAGCCCATCGAATCACAAAAGGTGTACGTCGGAAGTTTGGATCACAGCGTTACGCAAGAACAACTCTTCAAACTCTTTAGCAAATTTGGTGATTTGACGAAGGTGCAGTTGCAAGTGGACCCCGCCTCGGGGATATCCAAAGGCTACGCCTTTTTATCATTTCGAGACCCCAAGGAAGCGAATCTAGCCATTAGTACTATGGCGAATAGACCACTTGCAGGGCGCTGTATTAAGACGGGATGGGCAACCATGGCAACAGGAACACCTGGAGTTCAAGTTGTTACATCGGACAAATTCCCCGAGGGCGCTAGTGTCAGGGCTTCCAGGGCTCTCGTTGCGCTATCGCAGCTTGCCAGTGGCGCCACTGGCAACATGAGTTCTTTGGCAGCAGCCACTGATGTAGACGCAGCCGCCTTGGCCAATGCCACGCACAACTCTGGCGTCTCGGGTGGCTGCATGTCACTGACAGGCGCCACATCACCTGCAACAGTTACTGCAAAGGTTCCTACAGTTGCTGAAGCCCGGCAAATCTTGGGCACAGTTTTGGTGGCTGGGACGACGTTTCCTGCCTTTGCGACCACCCCGACGGCTGTGGCTGGGACACCGGCAACAAGCGTTGCCTCGCCAGATGCGAAAGTGATTGGTAGAGCCAGCAATCCTTCTCAGCATTTGCTGGTGCACAACATGTTTGATAAGGACGAAGAATCCGGAGAAGGCTGGGCAGAAGAAATCGAAGTGGAATTTGAGGAAGAGTGCTCGAAATTCGGTGAGATCTTGAAGGTTCTGGTCATGCGCCAAGAGCCAGGCGGTAAGATTTATGCATCATTTGACAAAGTCGAAGGTGCTCTGTCGTGCGCGTCAAGTCTTGCTGGCCGGTGGTTTGATAAGAGGCAGTTGCGCGTCGAGTTTGTGGACGAAGATAAGATTCCATCGACATAATAAGGCGAAGCTCGGCACGGTAGGGCGATGGAAGGTCATTGTTACAGTGGAATATTTACGAACACGACTCAGTGTGCTAAGTGTTCCTCCTGAGTCCGAAAAAATGTATGTACTTTTATTTACAGGCTTGAAAGATGAAATGAAAGCGGCTTGTGTTTCCGCACAGCTTTCAGAGAGTCTTGGGTTTGGTGAGCGAGGCTGAGCCGGACGAAAGTTCTGTGCGCTTTCTGTTGTACTAAAGCAATTGCATGCATTTATCCAAGTGCGCAGGTTAAGTTCCTTTGCCTTCTACTGCAACAGGATCATCTCATTCATGATGTTTAGGCTCTGAATAATAATCATTTAGGTGATAAAAAATATGGCGGAATGAACGATCAGCTTGAAAAATCAACGGGAGGAAAAGGGGTAGACGATGCAATGTCCAACGTTTTCGTGGCGGTTTGTCTTTTTCTGCTTTCTCTCACCTGATTAAGCTCGCCCGGGATTCGTGAAACTCTCACACTTTGATGTCGTCTTCCTACTAGACTTTAGATGCTTTAGACTACATTAGAATGATGGAACGTACAACTTGGTGCCGATCAAAGATGAGCAGCTTCCACAGGTATGCTTTCTGTTTCTGGTTGAACCTCGGGTACTTCTCTGTGCCTGTACGTTATTTCTGCGCGTTTTGTTAGAGGACAAACGAGCACAAACGTTTTCTTCAGCGCGAGTGCCTGCATGAATTATGCTTCTTCCGCCTGGAACCGGCAGTGACAACTTCTGGCTCGCAGCCAACCAGCGACGACGAACCAGTGCTACGTTGTTTTTCGCAACAATCGCCATCACGAGCGAACACCTTTGTTACGGGCCCCATGCTGAACCAGTTCCAAAATCATCCCAATTTTTCAAGTACCACACTTTGAAAATCTAAAATACATGGTCCAGATTATTTCGTTGCATGATTCGTGACCACAACCTTGGACAATTACCATCACATTGCTGGGCTTGTCGAGACCAACGATCTTGAAGGAAACCATGAAGTACTTTTAACAGGGCGACCCAGAAATGACTTTTTCAGTCGTGAATTCCGGTCTTTTTAAAATAATGATTTATGATTCGATAATTTTGCGCGCCCGCATTGCCGTTTTGCGCGTCCGTCGACCCAAATGTATTTAACGCTTCTTGTCACGTCATGTCGTAGTTCTCACGTGAGAACAACATCGAACATTAGTTCTCACGAGACGCACATAGCTTCCACCCGTTCCTTTTACTTCTCAGGTGAAAAGAACGCACAGCATATCGATAACCTCATGATCAAGAATGATAGTCATCGATGCGATCGAAACTGTACAATGATAATAGATTGACGATGATCTAATTTAGGTTCTAGCTAAAATGCATGATGCTATTCTATGCGGCAGCACAGGTGCTTTGTCATGCGTTAGAATTGGTTGGATTTGCAGCAACGCGTCAGACCAGCAAACAATCTAGAAAGATTTGCCGCTCATTTTGTTGCACATCCACCGGCACTCGAGTCATTGTGGCTTGACCTTTTGGGTACTAGTACAATTGATTTCGAACCACAATTAAAACACTTTGATTACTACATGATATCAATTCACTTCCTTGCAAAGTATCCGACAGAGCTTGAAATGGAAGCAAAATTTGAAAAGTCTGATAGGACGGCACGCGATTGGGTATGGAAATTTTGGCTTCCAAAGATTCAGTCATTAAAACCAATGAAAATACAATGGCCAATCAGATGGGGTGTTGACGAGAACGACCCTAACGCACCACAACCTACGTTCATTGCGACAGTTGACGGGGTGCATTGTCCTATTATGAACCAAGTCACGGTGAATGGTCCAAAAATCCAGAGTGTTACAGTCACAAATTTGGTTCATCTGGTCTTGACTATGAGATTGCAATCAAGATTTTCCAGAACAAAGTGGTGTGGATAAATGGCCCATTTAAGGCTGGAAAACACACTGACATAAAGGTGTTTTGGTCGGGTTTGAAAGCGATGATTCCCAAAGGAAAGCTTGTCGTAGCAGACCTTGGGTACCGTGGGGAGAAATTGTCGATTGCCACTCCCAATTCACACGACACCGTCGAAGTGAGAGAGTTCAAAAGCAGGGCACTAGCAAGACATGAAACGTTTAATGGTAAGATCAAACTTTTCAAGTGCCTTGCTTTACGGTTTCGCCATGGCATAAAAAAGCACAAGGTTTGTTTTGAAGCAGTGGCTGTAATCGGTGTTTATATGATTGAAAACGGGGCACCACTTTTCTATGTGTAGGAATAAAATAAATCTTTCTTGTTATCTAGAATCTAGCTATATTTCTTGGCTTTCTTAGCAGCAATTCTTTCAACTTCTAAACCGACTACCTTTCGAATAACTTGCTCCAAGGTTGCTCCAGCATAGGGAGAGAAAAAGTTGCCATTCACCAGAGCACATTTTGCGATCTTGTAGTTCTTTCGCACAACCTCTTCTTGGTTTACAGCTGGGCTCAGCAGTCCTTCCAACATGGATATGTATGTAATAAAGCTTGAACGGAGATGTCCAGGCAACCATTTCTCGACATGGGCTTTAATATTATCCTTTACTGCAGGGACGGTTCCTTTCTCAAAGAAACCCAATTTTTCTCCACAACGCGCCACACGGGCATTTCTATCTTTTTCGCTAGTGTTGGAGAGTTTCAAACCGTATAGACCTGTCAGCAGATTGACAAGCCCTTGGATTTGCATGAACTCCCACGTTTTAGATGAGATCCAATCCGATTTAGGTGCACTGTATTTGATTCGACCACCGTCCATTTTCCTAGCTTGCTTGGGTGCACTAGCTACTAGGTCTTCTCTGCCTAGCGTTTGAACCAACACCCCTGCTTTTTGGTCCATAGTGTATTGGTAATCTTTCAAGTCGCCTACCATCAAATCAATAATCTCCACGACCTCATTATCGTCCTTGTCATTGCCTGGTTTGGCTGTCCCGGGAACACCACCGCTGCTACCATTCTGATTGGCTTGGCCGCTCGTGGCCGGAGTAGAGTCAGCATCGTTGCTTGGTTTGGCTGTCCCGGGAATACCACCGCTGCTACCATTCTGATTGGCTTGGCCGCTCGTGGCCTCCGTAGAGTCAGCATCGTTGCTTGGTTTGGCTGTCCCGGGAACACCACCGCTGCTACCATTCTGATTGGCTTGGCCGATCGGTTGGTTGTCCGTTTGCTCCGCGGTCGTTGCTCCATTGGTCTCATTGATGCAACCATTTGCAACCTCAAGAAGGGCAGCTGCGGCCACATCGGTTCTTTCTTTCTCAATACCATCTGCTTCTGCCTTTTCTTTTTCTCGGCAAATGTCTGCCTCTTCGGGTAACTCCTGTAGCATCAAATCACCTTCTGGGTCGAGCCAATCAAATTTTTCGATCAATGCCACAGACGCCATTGGCATCTTGCAACACCAAGCTTGAAGTTTTTCAAAGCATTTGCGATCTGAGCCTTTAGAGCTTTCTCCAAGATGGTCCAAGATGACTCGGATGTCCTTACAAGCTTGAACAGGATCAGGAAACTGGTTATTGACCAACTCGCCTTTCATCTCATTGAGTGCGTTGTGCGCTAGCTGCTGTCGCTTTTCCGCAATGTGTCGCTTAAAGAAGGAGTTTCGTTGTGACTTAGTTTTGACATGGCGCTTGATTAGTTGTTTAGCAATCGTGAAGGCCTGCGATTTGCTATGGGTTGGGTTGAGAATCCAAACACCCCGAAAAAACTGCAGGGCGGATGATAGCAACCCCTGAATGACTCCCCATTCAACGGTAGCGGCGTCGTGGACATCAGTGTAATGCGCATTTAGCTGTTTTGTGCTTTCCCTTTTTTTCAGCCAAGACTTGTATGCTTCTTCGGTGCGCAGGCGATAGGTTTTTTGTTTGTCCCCTTGACGGATGTTGAAAGGCGGAAGTGACCAATTGTCGTTGACCATTGCGTCATGGAGCTCTTGGATGTCATCTTTTTCCATTGGGAGTGCATAGTCAACCATGTCGCACTGGCGGAACTGCGGTCCTAACCCCAGCACGGTGAGAAGAATTTGATTATAGGCTGGCTTTTTTTTTGGTCCAACCAGGATGCACATGTTGGTGCAATAGTTGTCATCGTCAGTAGAAGCAAACTTAGCCACCTTGAGAGGTCGCGCATTGTGTTCCCCGTTGGACTGCTGCTTTCTGCGTTGGCCGCCTTGGCCGATCTTTTTCCTGCTCGTGTTGCTCTTGCCACTCTTGCCGCTCATGTTCTTGTTGCTCTTGCCGCTCATGGGATTGCATTTTGTGTGCTTTAAGACGTAGCTCTCTTCTGCTGCATTGTTGCGGAACACACGCTAGACAACCAAAAGAAACGGATTGGAGTGTCTCCGTTACCGTGGAGTAAAATCGATTGAGGTGGTTCCGTGGAGTAAAATCGATTGAGGTGGTTCTCTAAAATTGGTGCGTGACTGACTGCGAATCGTGGATGAGAAAGTCGGGCCTCCAGTGCAAATGGCGAAATTTTTAGCAACACACATGATAGTTTTTTCTACCTTCGCAGCTGTAGCGCTACTAGGCTAGCTGGCTAGAGTAGTGCTACCAGGTACTGGTACTAGCTTAGCAGTGCCAGTGGCTCTACTAATGGTAGCTAGCTATCTACCAGCAAGCTAGCTAGCTAGCTAGCAGTAGGGTGGTACTAGCCACTGGTAGTAGAGCACTGTCAACAAATGGAACAACGATCGATACAATCAAAGCAAAAGACTACGACACTAACAATTTGTTACACTACAACGAATTGTCACCACCTCTGCTGTTGCCACCATGAGCGGATGCTTGGCGCTTTTGTTTTAAGAGTTTCTCTTTCTTTTCCGCTCGTTGTTTCTCCGTAGCCAAATCACGAGACTCCTTGCTCTTAGGATGGGCTCGCATTCCACTGAGCCGCTCCAATCCAGTCAGCGTTGTCTTGGTTGCCGATGTCAATTTCGGCTGGGCTTTCAATTGTTTGTACACCTCTTTCATGCGAGTGAAACAATCCAAATCCTTGGCTTCCGCATCAGCAAGTGCGTCGTGCCAATTGGTCATCACGAACACGGCATCACGGTCGAGACCCAACTCATTGCAGAGCAAGGTCAAAGTGTTGGCAACAACAACTGTGCGCCTGAACGACTCTCGAATTACATCAACAAGATCGACATTGTTGGTCTCATGGTAGAGGTAGCAAGCGTCAATTCCGACATAGTCATGAACAAATTCTTTGGACCTGTTTACTTCTGCGCCAACAAGTGCACAAGCCGCCATAATCCGCGCCATGCGCTGCTCTTCTTTTGTTTCGTTGGGTTGCTTCTGCTGCGGAGCCGGCACAAGCGCAGATGTTGCCGGTGATGGTGCTGAGGCAGCATTGGACCTGGCCGCTGCTACAGCTAGGGTGCTAGTAGTCGATGGTGCTGCCCGTCCGATTGATCCGATTGATCCGTCCGATGAGCTCTTGTCCATCTCTTCATCATTGTCTTCGACATCAAGGTCTAGTCCTAGTCGTAATTTCAACGTGATAAAATGATGTTTTATTTGTTAGTAAAAAAGGCTACCATAAAGAAACGAATTGCACATCAATCAGCCGAGAGATCCAAACCTGCGAATGCAGAATCGAGCTGGCTTTTCCCGAGTCCCTCCCTTTTGCCAGCATCGACTGCCTCCTTGGTCGAGAGGTCAATCACTTTCCACGAGCAGCGACAAGAAAAATCCATGATCTTCTTTCCCTTGATGTCTGTTCGCCCAGTGTCGTAGCGGATAGGAAAAAGCTTGCATTCCAGCAACCTTTCACCGCTTGATGTGAGTGAGCGAAAAGGATCGTTCGTCAGCTTGCTGCCAGCTGGAAACTCCAACCTGCACTCTTTCTTTCCTCGCGATTCTTGGCCGTCTTTGTAGGACGCACGAGCTTGCGAATGCCCCGTCTTCACTTCAGCAATCGTTTCTTTTTGCTCGTAAGCAGCAACATCACGGAGAGCAGAAAGAGGCCAAGAAGACTTGGTATAAGTGATAGTATTGCCCAGCTCAGTTGGCTGGGTAAACTTCATCACATGCATGTCGAGATCAAACTCCCCTAGTTCGCCAAAGACTTGAATGTCGTAGCCAGTGTAGTCCGCATCTCTGTGTTGATAGTTCTTGAAACGAACAATAAAAACAGGCTCGTTGTCTTCTGGGTAGTCAACGTTTACTGGCACCACTTTCATTCCTATGAAACAACAATTGATGTGTGAGTGTGTCCAACAAAAACACACACTCAAACGATGCCAAATAACTTACGCTGGGGGACACCAGCACCAACATCAGACGTCTGCATTTTTGGTTGCGGAGGACGTTTTCGTGGGGATGGTTCCGTAGTGGGTTCAAAAGTGATGGTCTTCGGCGCAAGCGGAGATCCAAACAACGACGTTTGAGTTTGCAATTGCAGGTGATTGGTCACACCAATTTTTGCAATGATGTCGTGGTATTCTTCAATCGGAAATCCTCTCCACTGGATCGTCTTGTCCTTGATTGCTGTGCGACGTTTTGAGCCTTTCTCGCCCCAAACAGAAACACCTCCTTTCTCTGGATCCTGGGAACACGCTTCACACAGCTTGTGTAAAGCAGTGCGGCTGGTGAGAAAAAAGGCTACAAGGCCACCGTTATTTTCAATCTCTTGTGCCACTCTCTGTTGGACGAGTGGATCGAGACCGCCTTTGTTTGTTCTCAACGGGTTCTTGCTACGGACAGAGGAGCTGCTGTCAACACGTTTGGTGCTGCTCTTCTTTCTTGGTGTCTTGGCCTCTTGAGTGTTTGGTGTTTTTGGTAATTTCTTCTTCGACGATGATGGCCTTGCCGGAAGACTTGCAGCTCCACTTACTTCTAGGACAGCTGGCACTCGTGGCGCTGCAACGGTTGCTGGAAGGAGAGGAGTCGCTACAGTGCCACTGTCGTCTGAACTGTCCAATGAACTAACAGAACTCTCTTCGTCCGATTCTTGTGTGCCCTTGAGGTCAGGTGAGCTTCGTGGCTTGTATTGTTTCAGATTCGATCGCCTCCCGTCCTCTGAAACAACAGCAGGAAATTTTGCACCTGATGCTTTGCTTGCATAACTGTTGCTTCTGGTCTGCCTTACCACAGCTGGCAAACTGTGAGAACACGGCGACTGTGCGCGGACAGAAACACAGAAACACAGAAACAATCTTGTGTGTGTGAGAAGACGACGTGGCATTCGAAGGTCATTAGTAACGCGGTAAGAAGCACGCGGTACAATGCATCCGATCCCACACTTGCCATCACGGAAAGTCATAGCAACAACACAATACACAACAACAACACAAGGAAACAACACGAGGAAACAAAACCCTTGTCACTGCACCATGGCACGAAAGAAGGATGCTAACAAGTGGCGGTACAGCGAGGCAAAGAAGTTGTTGCATGCGGACATTGTTGCTGGCGTTATTCCTGCCAGTCAATCCGAAATGTCAGCTGACGAAGTGTGCAAGCACTGCTCAGCAAACCCTGACTTCCTACTGAGTGACTTCCATGACAAGAGGTTGTTTGCAGATCGATTGAAGCGGTTACGTGACAAGATCAAGGGCAAAGATGATCGCCGAAAGAGAGATGCGGACGCTCTAGCCGGCGATCGTTTAATCTTTCCGAAACGAGACTTCAACTACAGGGGTGAGGCAGAGTGGCAAAATTCGAAAGCACAAGAGCTGCTTAAAAAGGACATAGACACGGGTAGACATCTTTCACAAACCAAAGAAAAGCTGTGGTTGTCGAAGCCGGAATATCAAGAATACGATCTCAACATGTTTCGCGGATTCGTGCATCAAGAGCTGAAGACTCGAAAGTTTCATGCCTACGTAAAACACAAACGCGCCGAAAAACATACAGCAGATGATGAAGAACGATAGTAGATTATGTCATTGTGTAGTTATCTATCTTTAATGTAGCTATCATCATTCTTTTACGTCAGTGTTAGCTGTGGATGTTAGTTCTCACTTTTGCGCATTAGTTATCACGTGACATTGTAATTCTCACGTGAGAATTAGGGCGCGGGGTAATTCTCATGTGATAACTCGCACAGTTTCCACACGCGCGCGTCGTGCAAAAAAGCGCGTCGGCACGTCTAATTGATTTTTAGAATTGATTTACGCAAACACGACTGAAGCGAGTCATTTCTGGGTCGCCCAGTATTTCTAAACTGACGGATACTTTGTGAACCCGACACTTATGGTATGTGATAACTCCCGCTACCATTCCAGGTGCTACTCCAGGCACCCACATGAATTTACAGTAGGACACTACGACTTACTAGCTAGAGCAAGGAGCTAAACAGTACTGATAGTCGTAGACCTACCGATACGAGCTGTTGCGCTCAAGATAGATGTACGCACTGTGCAATAAGTAGTAGTAGTGCATCGAACACCTTTGTGTTGTCACGCCGAATTAGTAAAGTCATTATGAGACTACAGTTCACAAAACATTCCAAAAGGCTCACTTTTTCGGCAGTCGAAGAAAATCCACACACAATGAGCACCGCCACGAAGGACCGGTCAATCCATAAACTTGCCATGATATCTGATCCTTCCGTCTTAATTGAACAAGGAACATTGACGCTCTATCTGGAGCAAACGGAGGACGGAAAGTTTTCGATATCGCTTTCATCTCGTACCAGAACATTTGTGCAGGTACCTTTGAAGAAGTCCATTTTGAAAAGCAGGACTACCCACGATGGCTCATCGTGCAGGAAAAAGAAAAGGAAGCAGAAGAAGAAGAAAAATAAACAAAAGGATGACTTTTATGATTGGGCTAGCGTCTTGACTGAGGCTGCGTCGAGCCGAGAATCTGATTCCTGCGATAGCGAGGAAAAGAGAAATGGTAAGAGGAAAAAGAAGAAGAAAAGGCAAAAGGAGAAAGCAAAGAATGCGAGCAGGTCTTCTGACGGTAGCCAGAAGAAGAAGACAAAGAAAGGATCGAGATCATCTAGAAAAAGTAAATCAATCAAGACATTTGAATCACAGGCCACTAGTTCAATTTGCAGTCTACAAGAGACTTTCACCAACAGCGAAAACTATGATTCGTTGCCCGTAACGCCAAGACGAAGCAAGATCAAGCCCAATTCAATTACGAGGTCATCACCTGGATCATCCAGCTCGTCAACCTTGTCCTCCGTTATCAGCCTATCGGACCTACGGTCTTCAATGTCGTGGGAGAAGCGTCGTCAGAACCTGACGAGATCATCTGAGGGTAGTATATTGGTAAGTGCAATATCTCTTTCTAATCCCTCAATCGTTGTGCAAGGTTATTTACTCGCAAAGAACCATTCCAAGTTAGAGCAGATCTTGATCGGAGGAGCCTTTGTCTACAAGTATTCTCCGGAGGAGCAAAAAATGATGCAATGGGAAAGGCGGTTGCAGCTGGCAGGCCAGCGATCATCACCCGTTGCAGGCAGAGTATCATCAGGAACTTTGGAAGCTCCTGCTAGTAGTCCCCGCAGCGAAGCAAATTCTCGTCCCAACAAGTACCAACAAATCGAATCGACAAGACCAGCGCCACTTAATACAAAAGTAGCAGATCGAAGCGACCAGGAAGAAGCAGTAGAGAGCATCTCCTCTCATACTTCACTTGTGCGCCGCTCCGAGCCCACTCGAGGTGAGGTTGTCAGACTGCAAACTCTGCGTCAAATCGAGGAATGGGAGGCTATTGATGATCATTTTTTTCGTGGAATTCCGAATAGCGAAGGTTCTGCTGATATCGCCGATGATATAGCGAGTACTGGTGGTGTTGCCTCGTTGGTATCGTCGTTGTCATGGGGTCGTGCCTCTTCCTTTGGCGGCGCCCGTGTCACCGGCGAACATGATCTTTGGAGCTTTGCCCCTGAAGAAGGTGACGAAAGGGACGATACGATGGACAGAACACGGCATGTCCGCTTTGCGTTGCCTATGCCACGGGTGAAGACGATCTTTGGAGCGCTGCCTCTGAAGAAGAGGTCAAAAGGGTCCTTACCATCACGTGTCCGAACATTCTGGACTGGTGGAACAATCCCTACTTCATGAAATTGCTGCCGAAAATCAGTTTGTGTTTAGTAAAAATCAAGAAACAATAGTCAGAATTAAAGTATTGTAAAGTTTAGTTTCTTCTGGCAAGTCAAATAGATTTATTGGTTTGTCACACAGCTGTGGTGTGTGTCAATTCATTTAGGGTGACTGCATTGTTTGAATGACACATGATGGTCAAGGCAGATTTGGACATGCTATGAGTGGCACCAATGGAACTCTTGTCACAGCCACACACAAATTCCCTCTTATGATCAAAACTGGGAAGCTTGTTTTCTATGATGGCATTGCTTGCAGTGTTTTATCAAAGGACATTGTTTGTGGCAATTTTGAAAAGGTTTCATTTTGCAAACATCTGTGCACCAGCCCATCTTTCTTCCTTGCTGTTGAATTCTTGAACAATCTTGTTGAAGAATCATGACAACTTATTTCAACTGCATGGACACATGACCTTCACAACATCATGTGGTCTTGTTTCTTTTGTGCCATTGCACACTGGCCTTAGAAACAATTCCGATATTTTGCTTTGATTCAGTCACTCTTTGCTCTTTTGCATGAGCATGGTGTGCAATTGGCGCACAAGTTGCTTGCACACGTCATCAATCCAATGTGCATGACAGCGGTCTCCAACTGAGACATGAATCAGGCCCCAACCCAAGTCCCATTTGTTTTTCCTTGCCTCACATCCAGTCGTTTCTCTCAGTCAGACTGTGGCTGCTTTCTCTTGTGGTTCCACCAATTTTTTTCCTTGGAGGTGGGTTCGCTTCATTCGTCTGACACTTTGACAATGCAGATTTCGCTCCAGGCGAAAATGTGTCACACAATGTGCACATCACATGTCTGTTCTTGGGCATTGATCAAAGCAGCAACCAAAACTTGTGGTGCCTGCAGCTTTGCTCGTGTGTGGTGTTCGCAGTGATGCTGAACACAAGATCAGGTGGTCTGTGTTGCACAACACCAGACAAGTGTGTCATGCATGTGATTTCAATTTCAAATTTCTCTCTGACAAGGAACAAATGGTCATCAGTGACACAATTTGAAAGCATTTTTGAATGCAGCATTTGCACGTCGGATTGAAATGTCACAATTTCTTGGATCTTTCGTGTCTTTTTCCAAACAGAGTCAAAACAATGGACAATCATTCGCACAATGCATTCAGGTCAGACGCGCATGGTCTTCAAGCTGTTTTGTGTCAAACAAAATGACATGGACTTGTGGTGTGTTCACTCATGCACTGGTTCCTGACAGAAGCAGCATGAGACTCCAATTTCCAATTGGGATTTCCTGTTTCATTTCGGCCACAAAGCAAGACACATGTCATGAATTGCGGCCAACTCACTGCAAGCGCTGGACTGGCCACTTGTCCAATTGCCATTGATTTTGTTTTGGATCCCACAACAGAGGTTGATGCTCTGCTGCATGGTGGCATCGACCCTGGCTGGCATTGTGGTTAACTGAGCACAAAAAAAAAAACTAAATGTCTATTTTGCTTCATGCTAGACAAGGCACTTCAGCCCAGCAGGCTCTTTAGACGCTCGCACACAGACAGGTCCAGGTGAAGTTGCG
>ENA-ORBV01010487-ORBV01010487.1-microbial-mat-metagenome-genome-assembly--contig:-NODE-10487-length-14814-cov-5.130216_pt1 | contig 14814 bp, 10 predicted proteins | sample MGYA00237777_ERZ505514 | MGnify/ENA primary metagenome ERZ505514 (study PRJEB26160, sample SAMN06269048) | microbial mat metagenome | isolation source: Oligotrophic lake microbial mat | place... | reverse complement strand
GCGCCCATCGCAGACACGACACCGGATGCGCACCGGCGAGTCGCGACACGGCAACACCGGCGCCTAACGCGAGGATGACCGACGCGTAATGAGCGATCTGGCTGTAGGTAATGAGGATGGCCAACACGGCAGCACCACCGAAGCCCCCAAAGGCCAGGCGGCGTGCGGCGCCCAACGGAAGGGCGAGCGCCAACAGCGCGCCCGGAATGGCGACGGCGAAGAAGAACACCAGCGATGACACAGGTGCCATCCACGCAATATCCCGGCTCACGTTCACGATCTCGCCCTTGAGCCAGAATTGCACGCCGAACGAGCCGGCGTACCAGGCGGCAGACAGGAGCGCGAATGCGCTCGCGGCGAGAAACGTCTCGCCTATTCGGCCGCGGGCTGGCCCCTGGTCGGCTGAGAGGGCAGGTATGGAATCAGAGGCGTTGCTCACGAATAACTCGCACTCGAGTCAGAGAAGGTGGGACACACTTGGGCAAGAGTCCGAGATGGACCGCACATACTGCCGACTGCAACTAACCAGAGACTAAGGGGCGTAGCTGCGGCGGGCTAGTTGGGAGTCAGCAGATTGACTCCTTCCATCACTTCCGGGGCCGGCACGCCCAGCGCGACTAGAATGGTCGGCGCCATGTCGATGAGTCGTGCTTTGGAGCCGTCGAATGGGCGATTCATGAGGAGCACACCGGGCGCCAAAAGAGGATCGACGACATGGTCCCCGCCCCACCGCTTGACGTTGTCCTCGAAATTGCCCGTGCCCATCCCGCCTAACGCGGTACGCCACGAGACACGGTAGCCGCGATTGAAGTCTACCATCACATCGGGCGATTCGCTGGCGTAGGGGCCGGAATATACCTCTCGTCTTGTTCTCGCGCCGCGAACTGCAACCCTTCCGCGAGCGGGGTCGACGAGCCCGGCGATGGACCGGACAATGAGGTCGGACACGTGATCCATCTCGTCGGGCGCAACAATCCCCTCCCCCTCGCGCCCTCTCACGTTGAGGTAGATCGAACCCAGGCCGAGTGCGTAGGCGCGGGTCCGGCCCCAATCCACATGCCTAAGAAAGTCGCCCGCGTCGGCATCGGCGCTCACGCCGGATTTGAGAACCAGCAGGCCCTGCTCATGCAACCACGTGTTGAGGTGTACGCCGCGCTGGAATGAGTGGAAGCCGTGGTCCGAGAGAACCACGACTACGGTGTCGTCGTCCACCGCCTCGAGGGCGCGTCCGACAATCGCGTCGCACGTCGCGTAGTGATCCTCGATTACGCGCGCCATCGCTGCGCATTCTGCGGGAGTCTCGCGGTTGGCGGGGTGCAATGGCTCGCGAAAGCGCCAAAACATGTGCTGCACGCGATCGGGGGTGTCGAAGAGACAGAAGAGCAACCCCTCTCGAAAGCGCGCCAGCTCGTGTGTCATCATCGCTTCGCGCTCGCGAAGCGCGTCATCGCACTGCGCGAGAAAGGCGTCCTCTCCGAATCGCTCGTTGGAGAGACCGGTGTGGTCCTCCACCATTCCCGCCGTGTAGAAGTCAGCGCCGAGTGCTGTCGCCAGGTCGCCGGCGTAGGTCGAGGGATGCGAAATGGGATAGAGGGGCGCCCCGGGGTCGAAGTTGACCGGCGACGCGTATAACTCCACGTGCGGCGAGGTGCGAACGAGGAGAAAGCGCACGATTCCCCCGACGCTGGCGAGGAGCCCGGTCTTGAACTTCACACGAAGCCAACCGCTCCACTCCCCCTGACGCACGTCCAGCGCGTGCGGCCGACCGTCGGAGCGAATGAGCGCCGTCTGCTGCGTCGCGTCCACCTCGAGGTCCAGATCGAAGGTGAAGTCGCCCTTCTGCCGGGAGTTCCGCGGTCCGATGAGATGTGTTCGGTAGTTTGGTGCCAAGCCACCCAGCCGGATAAAGTGCTCGCTCTCACGCGGCGACGCCGTGGCGTCCGTTGTGTAGAAGGTGGCGGTCCCCATGCCCCCGCGCAGGTCGGGTACTCCCATGCCCGACAGCATCCGGCCGTGCATGACGTCCGGCGGATAGGTGCAGGGGCAGCGAATGATCGTGGACGGAATGCCGGCGCTCGTGAGCACGTCCCAGACGGGGATACCGCGTCTGAGATTCACCACGGAGGGCGCGTGAAACGCGCTCTTTTGCTCGTAGCGATTCAGACCAAGATCCGGGAGATAGGTCTTGGGATCGCGCCGCAGAAAGTCGAAGATCCCGTGGCCACCGGGGTTGGTCCCCGTCGCGAACGAAGACCACGCGACCGGGGTCTGCGCCGGCGTGGTCGTGGCAATCCGGCTATATCCGCCAGACGCTCGCAGACGGGCGAGATTCGGAAGCTCGCCCGCCTCGAGCATGGCATCGACAATGGACGGTTCCAGTCCATCGAGGCCGATGACGATGACCTTTTTCGCGGCGGCCGACACTGCCGGTCCGCCGGTGCTCTACTTCTTCGAGAATTTGGAGGCGACGAACTTCGCCGCGCCTACTACCCGCTTCCAGAACATGAGAAGGAAGCCGCCGATGGCGGCAACCATCGAGGCGAGCGGCATGAGGGCATCAGGACCGATATACACGAGAGATCTCTCCAGGTGTTGCGGGGGGGCGGGCCCGCCCGTCGTGAACGCGTACGAATCTGACAATGTTGGCAGATTCGGCCGTGTGGGCGAGTCTGCGAGGCAACGCTATTGCAAGATCAGGGCACGAACAAGGACGCCGAGGCCTGTTCTGAGGAAACGGCAGCCCTGGTCGCGCGGTCTGGCTGACTTTCGCCCTGCCGTCGCGACTATTCTTGTAGGTCCATCCGTGCGGGCTGTCGTCGTAGGGTATCGCCTAGGGCCGCCAGCACTTCCATCACTCGACCAGGATTCGACATGAGCAGAGGAGTTACTGTCTGGTTTACCGGATTGTCCGGCTCGGGCAAGACCACGATCGCCCGTCGCGTGCACGACTTGTTGCAGGAACGCCATATCCTGTCGGAGCGCCTCGACGGAGATGTGGTGCGCCAGAGCCTTTGCCGGGACCTGGGATTTTCGAAGGAAGATCGCGACAAGAACATCGAGCGCGTCACCTACGTCTCCCAAATTCTCACCCGAAATGGCGTGGTGGTGCTCTCCTGCTTCATTTCGCCGTACAAGCGGATGCGCGACAACGCCCGCACCGAGATCGGTGACTTCCTCGAAGTGTACGTGCGGACGCCGCTCGACGTGCTGGTCGGCCGCGATGTGAAGGGGATGTACAAGAAGGCAATGGCGGGCGAAATCCAGGGCTTTACCGGGGTCAACGATCCGTATGAAGAGCCGGTCAACCCCGAGCTAGTGCTGGATACGGACAAGGAAGACATCGAACAGAGCGTTGCCCGCGTAATGCAACTGCTCGAAGCGAAAGGCTATCTGCACTCGAACGACTCGGCGGCGTCACTCGCCGACTCGGCCAAGCGCACCGAGCAAGGCAAGCGCGTGCCGGGGCCCATTGCACCGCACGGGGGCACGCTCGTCAACCGTGAGCTCTCGGGCGACAAGCGCCTCGAAGCCATCGAACACGCCAAGTCGCTCAAGACCTTCGACCTGGACGATCGCGAAGCGAGCGACCTCGAAATGATCGGCGTGGGTGCCCTGTCGCCCCTCATCGGTTTCATGCGCAAGGCCGACTACGATACCGTGGTCGATTCCATGCGCCTCTCGGACAACCTGGTCTGGGCCCTGCCGGTCACCAAGGCTGTGACGAAGGAAGAGGCCGGCTCACTCACGGTGGGCGAAGAAATCGCCCTGCGCGACCCCAACGGACAGTTGATGGGGATCATGCAGGTGACCGACATCTATTCGTACGACAAAGCACGCGAAGCGCAGCAGTGTTTCGGCACCACCGAGGTTGCGCACCCCGGCGTAGCGCGTCTCATGGCGCAGGGCGACATGCTGCTGGGCGGGCCGGTGCAGGTGATCAACCGACCCACGCACGAGAAGTTCAACGACTACCGCTTCACCCCCCTCGAGACGCGCCAGAAGTTCGACGAGATGGGCTGGAAGACGGTGGTGGGCTTCCAGACGCGCAACCCCGTGCACCGCGCGCACGAGTACCTGCAGAAGGTGGCTATGGAGCAGGTCGATGGCCTGCTGCTGCATCCCCTTGTTGGTTCCACCAAGTCGGACGACGTGCCGGCCGACGTGCGCATGAAGACCTACGAAGTGATTCTGGACAAATACTATCCGAAGGATCACGCCATGCTCGCCGTTTTCCCGGCCGCCATGCGGTATGCGGGACCACGCGAAGCCGTCTGGCATGCCATTGCCCGCAAGAATTATGGATGTACGCATTTCATCGTTGGGCGCGACCACGCCGGTGTGGGCAACTACTACGGCTCGTACGACGCGCAGATTCTCATCGACAAGTTCCCCGCCCACGAACTGGGTATCATCCCCTTCAAGTTCGAACATACGTTTTATTGCGGAACGTGTGGCCAGATCGCCTCGACGCGGACCTGTCCGCACGACCGTTCGCATCACGTGATGCTGAGCGGCACCAAGGTGCGCGAAATGTTGGTGGCCGGCGAACTGCCTCCCTCGGAGTTCACGCGCAAGGAAGTGGCCGAGATTCTGGGCGAAGCGTATCGTGCCCAGGCCGACGCCGCGGCGACCAAGTAGTCGCGAGATCATCATCACGCCCTTGTGACCGTTTCAATGCACGCATCAGGTGACGCTCGCGTCGCCGATCTGCAATTACACTCCACTGCCTCCGACGGATCAGATGCCCCGTCGGAGGTGGTCGGGCGCGCGGCGGCGATGGGATTTGCAGCCATCGCGCTCACTGATCACGATACGCTGGGTGGTGTCGCGGAAGGGCTGGAGGCCGCCGAGTCGTTAGGCATCGAACTGATTGTGGCCTGCGAGCTCTCCACGCTCGATGACAATGAGCGACAGGTTGACATGCTCGCCTACGGCGTGTCGCTGCAGGACGCCGCGTTTGGACATCTACTACACTCCTTGCGCGACGGGCGCTTTGCCCGCGCGTGGGGCATGGTGCAGAAGCTGAATGAATTCGGCTACGCGGTCTCGTTCGAGCGGGTCATCGAGATGGCGGGTGGTACCGAGAACATTGGACGCCCGCACGTGGCGAGGGCCATGGTCGAGGCGGGCATCGTTCCCGATGTGAAGTCTGCCTTTACCCCCGAGCTCATTCTTGACGGGGGGCGCTGTTATGTGCAGCGGGTCAAGATTTCGCCGCAGGAGGCCATCGCCGTGATTCATGCAGCTGGCGGGGTGGCGGTGGCGGCGCATCCGGCACGGACGTTTCTGAGTGACGACGAGATTGCGCACTTCGTCGCGTGGGGGTTGGACGGCATCGAGGCCTACTACTCGGCGCACAGCGACGCCGAGACGGCGCACTTCGTCACCCTGGCCGAACACCATGGACTGCTGATCACCGGCGGCTCCGACGACCATGGCGACATCAACGAAGGACGACTGATGGGGCGCGTTCGCCTCCCCTACTTCCACGTCGAACGCTTGAAGCACGCCATTGCTCGGCGCACGACCGCATGACGAACGTTCCCGGCGAACCCTCGGCTGTTACACCTGGCGGGGTCCTTCCCCAGGGGCCTGCATTCCGTTGGCCCGAAGAACGACGCGCGCCCCTTCCCGACCTTCCGCCCGAACCAAAGCGCGGCCCCTCGTGGGAAGTAATCGGGCAGTTCGCACTGCTCGTGTTGGGGCTGTCCGTCGCGCTCTGGATCTATCTCGCACCGCTCCCACCGGGCCTGACCATCCAAGGCAAGACCGCCTGCGCGATCTTCCTGCTCTGCACCTCGCTCTGGGTGACCAATGTCATCCCCTTCGGCGTGACCGGCCTCCTGGCCATCGCGCTGTTGGGTGCCACTGGCGCCATGAAGTCGAGCGAGGCATTCGCCGCCTTCGGCAACTCGGCGGTGTTTTTCCTGATTGGAGTGTTCATTCTGGGCGGCGCGCTGGTGGACAGCGGGCTAAGCAAGCGCTGCGCCCTTCTGTTTCTGCGGCGCTTCGAGCATTCGCCCTACCAGTTCGCGACCGGAATGATGCTCGCGGCCGCCTTCGGCACCATCTGGATGCCGAATCAGGCCACCACGGCCATGCTCTTCCCTATCGCCGTCGAGGTGTCGCAGGCGCTGCGCCTTCGTCCGCTGCAGAGCAACTACGCCAAGACACTCTTTTTGTCGTTAGGTTGGGGCGCCATGGTGGGGTCGAACGCATCGTTCCTCGGCAGCACACGCGCGGCGCTCGCGCTGGGAATGCTACAGGAATCGTACGGCCGCAGCATCACATTCACTCAGTGGGTCCTCGCGGCGCTGCCTATGGTGGTGCTCGGCGTGGCGGTGGTCCCGTTCATCTTGCGGTGGTGCTTTCCGCGCGAAGAGGTGAGTTTCGTATCCGCCCGGGTGATGCTCGAGGGCACCGTGCGCGAGATGGGCCCGATGCAGGCGCGCCAGTGGAAAGTTGCACTCATCGCTTTTTTGACGATTCTGGCCTGGGTCACCTTCGGCGATCGGCTCGACCTTGCCATCATTTCACTGCTTGGTGCCACCGCCTTGTTCGTCACACGGGCGATGACGTGGGAGGAGGCCGAGAAGCGCATCTACTGGAACATCGTCCTCATGTACGGCGGTGCGATCGCCCTCGGTGTGGTCATAGACAAGACCGGGGCCGCCAAGTGGATCGTGGAGCGCTATGTAGGCGGGGTCGACTTCCCACCGTTCCTCGCGATCGCGGCGGTACTCGTAGGATCGTTGATCCTCTCCGAGTTCATGAGTAATGCGGCCGCCGTGGCCGTGATGCTACCGCTCGCCTTTAGCCTTGGCGATACGCTGGGGGTGTCTCCGGTGGCGCTGACGCTCGCCACGTCCATCGGCGCAGGCCTGGACTTCGCCCTTCCCTTCAGTTCCGCCCCCAATACGATTGTGTTCGCCAGCGGCTATCTTCGCATGATGGATGTCGTGAAGGCCGGGGGAATCATGACCATTGCGTCCATCGCCATCGTGCTCCTTGTGGCGTGGCTGTGGTGGCCTATCATCGGACTCGTATGACGCAGAACCACGGGGCGGTCGTCTGGTTCACGGGGCTTCCGTCGTCCGGAAAGTCCACCATCGCGCACGAGGTGTACCGCCAGCTTCTGGAGCGTGGCTGCGCGGTGGAGTTGCTCGATGGCTCCGAGGTGCGCGAGTCGCTGTCGCGCGGTCTCGGATTCTCACGCGACGACCGCGAAGAAAACGTGCGTCGCATCGGTTACGTGGCCAAGCTGCTTTCCCGGAACGGCGTGATCGCCATCTGCGCCGCCGTCTCTCCGTACGGCGCGTCGCGCGACGAGGTGCGGAAGAACACCACGAACTTCATCGAAGTGTACGTGGAGTGTCCGGTGGCGGTGGCCGAGTCGCGCGATACGGACGGGATGTATGCCCGGGCGCGACGCGGCGAGATCGCCGAGTTCACCGGAGTCAACGCGCCGTACGAGGCGCCTCAGTCGCCCGAGGTTCACATCCACGCCGATGTCGAGCGGGTGGAAGACGGCGCGTGGAAAGTGATGCGCACGCTGGAAATGGTGGGCATCATTCCAGGCGCTCCGGAGACGAAGCGCACGCAGCAGGAAGACGACATCCGCCGGCGGTTGGCTTCGTTAGGCTATATCTGATGGTGGGGCGCGGCATCGGCGCGCGCTTCCTGACGTTAGGCGGGGGTGAAGTGGTTGCCCGGTTGTGCGCCTTTGCCGCAACCGTGTATCTGGCCCGTACACTTTCCCCTGCGCTCTTCGGCATTGTCGGTGTAGCGATGGGCGTCATGCTGTACCTGTCGCAAATAGCCGACGGCGGCATCGAACTGGTCGGCATCCCCATGGTGGCCCGCCAGCGCGACGATGTCGCGTCGCTGGCAGAACCGGTTCTCGCGGTCCGCTTCGTTCTCTCGCTGGCCACGAGCGTCGCCGTCATCGTGGCGGGTGTCACGGTAATGCCGCAGCCCGACGGCGCCATTCTCGCCAGCTCCGCCCTCTCGCTCCTTTTCGCCGGCCTCAGCGTCCGCTGGATTCATTTGGGGCTGGAGCGAGCCAACGGGGTGGCCGTGGCCCGTACGCTGGGTGAGGTCGTGGCGCTCGCCCTAATGCTCGTCCTCGTCCGCGAAACGGGAGATGTGGGGCGGGTTCCCCTGGCGCACTTTCTGGGAGCGGGGGTCACCGCCTTTGTCATGCTGCTGACCCTGCAGCGCTCGGGGGTGCGACTCGCCTGGGTGTGGGCGCCCCGGAAAGCCGCGCCGGTCTTTCAGCGATCGCGTCATCTCGTGGTTTTCACGCTGCTGGGACTTCTGCTCTTCAATTTCGACCTCATCTACCTGCGGATCCGCTCTGGGGCCGAGGCGGCCGGCTACTACGCGGCGGCGTACACCATGATCTCGTTTGCCGCCAATCTGATCGTTGCCTTCGCCCACACGGTGCTGCCAAGCCTCACGCGACTGGAGGCCGACCGCGCCGGGCGGAGCGAACTGTACCAGACCGTGTGTGCGCAGGCCTACGCCTTGGCACTGCCCGTTGGCGTGGGCGCGTGGTATGTGTCGGGCCAGATTATCGAACAGGTCTTTGGTCCGGCGTATCTTCCCGGAGTAGTCGCGCTGCAGTGGCTGGCCCTCAGCATTCCTCTGGCTGCGCTTCGAGAGCTGCCCGTGGTGGCGCTCATTGCCGGGTCACGGGAAGATGCCCTCATTCGGGTGAACGCCATCACTGCGGCATGCAACGTGGCATTGGTTTTGGTCGCTGTGCCTCGGTACGGACTTGCCGGGGCGGCTGCGGCCACGGTGGCGACGGAGCTGGTTCGCCTCGCTTTGGCGGCGCACCTTGCGCGGGGGGTGGGGTATCCGGTGGTACCGCTTCGGCGCCTACTGAAGGCGACGGTAGCCGGCGCTGCCATGCTCGCTGCTCTCCTCTTTTTCTCTCCGCAGGCCCTGTGGACGTCCATTCCGCTGGGGGCGGGTGTGTATGGGATTCTCATGCTTCTTATGCGTGCCGTTCGGTTGACGCGGCGCGTTCCCAGTCTGAGCGTATAACTTGCACGGAGAAGGGGTTGCTCCGGGGGCGCGATAGACGTCCGTGATAGAGTGGGTCGAAGAATCCGTACGCTGGAACGAACGATGAGCAAACGATGAGAACAGGCGCACAGGGGTGGCGATCGTCACGCGGACTCGGGGCAGGCGCTGTTGCGGGGCCGGGAACTGGCGTGGGAAGTGGAGTGGGTGCCGACGTAGGAAGTGGAGTGGGTTCCGACGTGGGGTTGCAACATCAGCCGCACCGCAGAGGCGCGCCGCGAGGAGTTGCTGCGGTACCGGAGGCGGTCCGGTCCAGCTTTCCACGAATCGAGGATCGATTTCCCTGGCCGTGGCAGGGCGTCGATTTTTCGCCGGGATTCGTCTGCTTCCTGCTGTACTTCTTCGTCATCACCTCGTACGTCGTCAACTTGGGACAGGTCGCGATGGCCGGCGCCATTGTGGCGGTGACCATGGGATCGAAGGATCGATGGAAGTTTCCGTCGGCGATGTTCTTCCTGGTGGCGTTCATCATCGTCATCACGTTGACCTACAAGTCGACCGCCTACCGCAACTTCGTCTGGACGCCACTGGAAGACTTCGTGAAGGTCTTCCTCATCATGATTGTTGGTGTGTCGGTGCTGAGCAACCGCGCCCGCGTTCGTTTTTTCATGTTTTTCGCGCTGGGTACCTACGCCCTCTTTCCCGTGCGTGGCGGAGTGTTCAATTGGTTCATCTACAGTGCCGCCACGCAGGGGCGCGTCGCGTGGAACAACCTGTTCGTCAATCCCAACGATTACGCGGCATTGATGCTTTTCCCGCTTGGTATCTGCCTGGTGCTCTTCACCACGGAGAGAAGCAAAATCATCAGGAATCTAACGCTCATCGGACTGGCCGTGCTGCCGATGATCATCTTCATGACCCAGTCGCGCGGGGCGATTGTGGCGCTTGCGGCCGGCGGCTTCGCGTATTTCGTGCTGCAAGGAAAAGGGCGGGCGAAATCGCTGCTGGCAATTGGCGGCATTGCCGTGGTGGTGGTGGTATTCGCGCCCAGCAGCGTCTGGACGCGCCTCTCGAGCCTCCGGAGCGCGACCGAGTCGGGAAACTTGGGGACGGCCAACGACAATCGTTCGGCCGAGCAGCGATTCGAGATCTGGAAGGTGGCGTGGTCGGTGCATGAGGCGTTCCCGATCACGGGTGTGGGATGGGGGGCCTATCCCAACGCCCACTCCGACTTCTCTCGGCGCTCGGGCATTGAATCGCTCGCCCGCGGGGCTCGCGACGCCCACAACACCTACCTCACCGTGCTCGGAGAGACAGGGTGGGTCGGCTTCTCCCTCTGGGTCGGCATGATTGCAAGTATCGTGGCCTCGGCCATTCGAGCGATGCAGCGTATTCGCCCGTACGCGCCCGAGTACGCACAGCAGATCAAACTGATGTTGCTGTCATTGTTGGCGTATGGAATGGCCGGAATGTTCGGGTCGTTCGCGGGCATGTCGTTCAGCTATTTGCACCTGGCGACCCTCATCGCGCTGAGCAGCGTGGCCAACAGAGATGTCGATGCATTTGTGAATGGCTCACAACGTCGGCGCAGCGAGTCATGATCACCCACCGATGGTACGGGCGTGAAGTTCGGACGTGAGTTGTTGGGTCGAACGGTAAGCGCGGCGATGGACGTGTCGCGCGCCGTGCGACCGCGCACGCGGGCCGGTGAGCGGCACTACCTGGCGGGGATGACGTTTCGTGCCGCGTCCCGTTCGTGGAGCGATACACAGCGCGTCGAGTGGACGCTGGGGCAGCTACGACGGGTCGTACGGCATGCGGCGCTGAACACCCCGTTCTATCGCGAGCGCTTCCGACAGGCCGGCTTCGATCCGTCGTCCGATTTTTCGTTCGGCGATTTCGCGCAGCTTCCGATTCTCGAGCGCGCCGATGTCGCAGATCACTCGGCGGACATGCTCTCATCGCTGGTCCCCACGGACCAACGACGAAAGGACGCCACGGGCGGTTCCTCGGGCGTGCCCCTGACCTACTGGAGCGGACCGGAAGAGCGCGGCTGGCGCTTGAGTGGCCAGGACGATTTCATGCGATGCATCGGAGTACCCCGCGGAGTAAGCACCGCCTTTCTCTGGGGACATCACATTGACCAGAGTGAGCGCACGCTGTGGCGCGAGCGCATTCGCGATGTCGTGACCAATCGGAAGTGGTATGATTGCTTCCGTCTCTCGCCGGAGGTGCTCATGGCATATCACGCCGACCTGTCGCGGGTGACCCCGTCGTGCATGGTCGCCTACGCCAGCGCGCTCGATGCCCTGGCGACCGTGCTGCTCGATCGGTCGCTTACGGCCAACTATCCAATGCATCGGCTGGTGACCGGCGCGGAAAAGCTCTGGCCGGCGCAGCGGGAGCGCATCGAACGCGCCTTCCCGGTTCCCGTGCACGAACGATATGGTAGCCGTGAGCTGGGACTGGTCGCCGCGCAATTCGATCCCGCACGCTCGCTCGGCTTGGACGTGGACTGGAGCAATGTCCTGGTGGAGCCAGAGTTCGGCGAGCACGAGTCGTCCATATTGGCGACCAAACTTCATGCCGACGCCATGCCGATGATTCGATATCGCGTGGGCGACCGCGCGCGATTTCCAACCGGATGCGCCGCCGGTCACCCTGCGTGGCGGCTGGACGAAGTGCTTGGACGCCAGCTCGACGGACTTCATCATCCGGATGGCCGCTGGATTCACGGGGTGGGCATTCCGCACCTCATGAAGGATCTCGCGATACGCGAATTCCAGATTCGGCAGAACGCCGACTACACCATCGACATCCTCGTCGTACCTAACGAGCACTACTCCGGCGATGTGGGCGCACGGATCGTTCACATCCTGGGCGAAAATCTTCCGGGACTCGCCCTTCGGCTGCAACTGGTCGATGACATCCCCCTCACCGGAGCCAACAAGTGGCGGCCCGTCGTCACCCACGCGGTCACGCGTGACGTGGCCCGCGCGACCCCTCAGGAGACTTCATGACGGATTCGAGGACGGTCGCCCTTTCACGCCTTCCGACGGTGGCGTACAACGACGACGCGGTGCTCGCCGCCGTGCGCGACGTGTCGAGTCAGCTCGGCTGGAACGGCGACGACGACACGGGTTCCGCGTTCGCGGGTCTGGTGCCGCCCGGGGCCAGGGTGCTGGTGAAGCCAAACCTTGTGTTGCATCAGAATCAGGGCCCGTGGGGCATCGAGCCGTTGTTCACGCACGTGGCGCTCATTCGCGCCGTCGTCGAGGAACTGCTGGCCAGCGGGGCGTCGCAGGTGATTGTTGGTGACGCGCCGCTACAGGAGTGCAACTTCGAGCGTCTCCTCGACGACAGCGGCCTGGCGGCTTGGGCGGGGCCGCTGGCAGCGCGCGAACCACGCTTCAAGGGGCCGCGCGACTATCGGCGCACCAAGTCTCAGTTCGAGGGCGGGCTCCGCATCGAGCGCGAGCAACAGCTCCCGATGGACCGATTTGTCCTGTTCGATTTGGCGGACAAGAGTCTGCTGGAACCGATTGCTCATGACGCGAACTTTCGCGTCACGCAGTATCCGCCAGCGGATCTTGCGCGTACCCATGCGCCGGGAAAGCATCAGTATCTCATCGCGCGCGACATCATCGACGCCGACGTCGTGGTCAATCTCCCCAAGCTCAAGACGCACAAGAAGGCCGGCATCACCAACGCACTCAAGAACCTGATCGGCATCAACGGCAACAAGGAGTTCCTGCCACACCACAGGTTGGGCGGCTCGGCGAATGGCGGCGACTGCTACCCCGGCGCGGACCCGGTCAAGCGCGCCCTAGAGTTCGCGTACGATCAGTCGAACGCGACCCGTTCCATCGCGCTCCGCCGAGCCCTGCGTGTCGGGACTCGCGCGCTCCAACGCGTGCTTCATGCGAAAGGGGACCAACTCGGCGTGGAAGGGTCGTGGTCCGGCAATGACACCATCTGGCGTACCTGCCTCGACCTCAACCGCGTCCTCCTTTACGGTCGTACCGATGGCACATTGGCCAACGAACGGCAGCGATGCGTGGTGCATATCGTGGACGCGATCGTGGGAGGACACGGCGATGGTCCGCTCCGTGCGGAACCCCTTCCAATGGGACTGGTCGTGGCAGGTGAGAGCGCTGCTGCGGTCGATCTGGTCGGATGTCTCCTGCTCGGTTACGACCCGGCGCGCATTCCGATTGTTTCGCACGCCTTCGATCGTTTTCCATGGCCACTGACCGACTTCACCTCATCCGACGTGCAGGTAAGCGGGGCGTTCGGCCAAGGTCCGGCGGCCGAGTTGGTAAAGGCGGCTGGCGGCGCCACCGAAATACACTATCCGGCTGGGTGGCGCGACGCGGTTGCCGGAAACCCGGCCGGCGCTCGTTAGGAACGGCGATGTCTCTCCGTAGCTGCAATTCTTCACCCCGTAGCTGTTGTTCAACGAACACCGACGCCGGTGCGCGGTGCCGTCTGCTGCTCGGCGCGCCACCACGCATCGAGCACGTAGAGATACCAGAGCCGCAGGGCCGCGGTAGGTGAGGTACGGGACGCCCGCAGCTCTCCGGGCAGCGCGCTCGCGTCTAGCCACCCGTCGCGGATAAGGGGCGAGTCGTGCAGTGCTTCCCGCACGGCCATGTGCCAGCGACCTGCAATCCACGATGTCACCGGAATCGTGAAGCCGCGTTTGACTCCCGTCGCCACGCGCGGTGCGATGCGTCGCTCGGCCAAAGTGCGAAGAATGGCTTTGAGCGACCCACCGTGCAGCCGCACGTCTACGGAAAGCGAGGCGGCAAAGTCCCACAGATCCTGGTCGAGAAACGGCGAGCGCGCCTCGAGTGCGTAGAACATGGTGGCACCGTCGACTTTGGTCAGGTATTCGGCCACGAACTGCGTTTTGAGATCGTGCGCGAGGTAATCTGACAATACATGGCGTGCAGCCCCCACCGACCACGGCGTGCTACGGGCGCTCACGGTCACCTCGGCCATGCGCGGGCCAAGGAGTTGCCGCTGACGGAAGGCCGGGAGGCCGTCACCGGCGCTGAGAAAGGCGCCGAGTCCTCCGGTGGAATAGTCCACGAGATGTTTGGCACGCCGCACCACCCCCTCGTGCGGAAGGATACCACGTACCGCACGCCACGCCGGGCCTGCCGACTTCGGAATCCACCGCGCCGCGCGCTCGATTCGCCGCAGCATGAGGTGGCGTTCGTAGCCCAGAAATACATCGTCGCCGCCGTCGCCCGTGAGCAGCACCTTCGCCCGCGAGCGCGCGACCGCCTGCGACACGGTGAGCATACCTAACGCCGAGGAACAGGCGAACGGTTCGGCGTAGGCGGCAGCGAGCGACGTCACGTCGGCCTGATCGGCTTCGGTGAGGGACAACACTTCATGCCTGATCCCGAGTTGACGGGCGGTGGCGATGGCGTCGCCGGACTCATCGGCTTCGTGCCCCGGCGTCGCCACGGTGAAGGCCGTCACGTCGCCGCCTAACGACTTTATAGCCCAGCAGACGAGGGCGGAATCGATGCCCCCGCTCAGCAGCGCACCCACCGGCACGTCGGCCTGCAGCCGTCGCTCCGTCGCCGCCAGCAGCAAGCGCTCCGTTTCTTCTACCGCATCCTCGAACGGCAACTGGCGACTGCCGGGTGCGGAGGGCGTCCAGTACGATCGCTCGCTCAACTGCCCGTTGTAATACTTCACGATGGTCGCGGCGGGCACCTTTCTGGCACCGGCATAGATCTGTCTCTTATACACATCTCCGAGCCCACG
>ENA-ORBV01010486-ORBV01010486.1-microbial-mat-metagenome-genome-assembly--contig:-NODE-10486-length-14814-cov-6.693085_pt1 | contig 14814 bp, 16 predicted proteins | sample MGYA00237777_ERZ505514 | MGnify/ENA primary metagenome ERZ505514 (study PRJEB26160, sample SAMN06269048) | microbial mat metagenome | isolation source: Oligotrophic lake microbial mat | place... | reverse complement strand
AATGATACGGCGACCACCGAGATCTACACCTCTCTATTCGTCGGCAGCGTCAGATGTGTATAAGAGACAGCTTCGATTTCCGGATCGGCGGACAGGGCGTCGCTCGCGAGTTTCCGGACGACGGCAGAATCATCGACGACGAGGACGCGAATTTTGCGTTGGAGTGTCATGCTTAAGAGGCGGGCGGCCGACGGTAGATGGCAGGCTGGACGCTTTGGAGGGAATGCTTGATGCCGCTGAGACTTTCGGAATGGCCGACGAAGAGATAGCCGCCGGGGATGAGGCGGCGGGCCAGTTTATTGACGAGTTCTTCCTGAGTGGCGCGGTCGAAATAGATCATGACATTACGGCAAAAGATAAAATGAAACGGGTCGCGGAAGGGTGGTTCACCTTCTAAAAGGTTGAGTTGGTGAAAATCAAGATGTTGGCGAAGCGCGGGTTTGACCCGGTAGGAACCGGCCTGTGGACCGATGCCGCGTTGGAAATGCGACTTGATGCAGGCCGGCGGAAGTTTGGCCACGACATCATCGCGGTAGATCGCCGCGGAGGCTTTCTCCAGAATCCGGTGGGAAATATCGGTGCCCTCAATGTGCCATTTCCAACCCGTGCTGTGCAGGGCCTCGGCCAGCGTGATGGCGATGGAGTAGGGTTCTTCGCCACTGGAGGAGGCGGCGCTCCAAGCATAGAGGCGTGGCCAACGTTCGAGCCGGTTGCGTTGGAGCATTTCGGGCAGGACATGGCCGCGCAGGAAATCGAAATGGGGTGATTCACGGAAAAAGAACGTGTGATTGGTCGAGATGGCGTCGATGAGGTGGGAGAGTTCTTCTTCCCGGGACGGCCCTTTCAGCAGTTGGCAATAATCCGTGATGGAAGCCAGCTCGGTGGCGCGTAGGCGTTTGCCGAGGCGCGCGGTGACGAGCTCTCTCTTGTCCGGACCAAGTTGGATGCGACTGTGATCGTAAACCAAGGTGCGTATAAATTCGAACTCACTGTCTTTCATGAAAAGGTAGTCCCTCCCCATCGGCTCAAACCGCTGGGAATGAAGAATTGGTTCACGGAATTTTTCTAGCCCCGGAGTTTTTAGCGGCAAATTTTTCCCGGTAGACGGTTTCGAATTTGGGAGAAAGCCATCCAAGTAAAAAAGCAGGCTACCTGATATGTTTATCGCACTGGAAACTAGTCGTTTGTGAAGCCGGCTCAACGTCTGGCACGCGCCGTGGTATTAACGGATTCGCATGATTGATCCCATCTTCCGTTCCGAGAATTATATGTTGACCCGGAAGTTACTGGATGGCGTGGCTCTGCGGCAGGAAGCGATCGCTGCCAACATCGCCAATGCGGAGACTCCCGGCTATCGCCGCCTCGATCTGGCCCCGAATTTTGCCGAGCAATTACGCGCAAGTCTGGCATCGGGCGAGATGGCTCGGGGCAAAGAAAGCCTTCTCCCGACTCTGACTGAAGATAGCCACGCCCGCGCGCTGCGGCCTGACGGGAACAACGTCGAAATTGAAAAGGAACTGCTCGAGATGAACAAAAACTCGGTGGAACACGAATTTCTGGCGCAGATTATCACCAGTAATATCAAGCAACTGAAAATGGCCATCACGGGTCGCAGCATCTAAGCGTCACCATGAATCTTATTTCAGCAATCGACATCACTTCCGGGGCGCTCGCCGCCCAAAGAATGCGGCTCGATATCGTCGCGCAGAATATCGCCAACGCGCAGACGACCCGTACGCCCGAAGGCGGCCCGTATAAGCGTCAAGTGGTTTCGTTTGAGACGGAGATGGTGAAACGGGACAGCGGTCGGGCCTTGCAAACCGTCCACATCGCCGGCGTCACGGCCGATCGGAGCGAAGGCGAGCGGGTCCAGAATCCCCAGCATCCGGATGCGGATGCGGAAGGTTTCGTGCAGATGCCCAACGTGAATATGGCTTTCGAAATGGTCGATCTCATCACCGCCTCGCGCACTTATGAGGCCAATCTCAGCGTCGTGAAAAACGCCCGGACGATGGCGATGAAGACGCTCGAAATTGGCAGATAATCCCAGCCTGAACTGCACTCACATGTCATCCATCGGCTCCATCCCCTCCGCGCTTTCCGGTTTAGCTGCAAACCAACTCGATAAGTTACAGCCGAATCTCAAGATCGCTCTCCCGTCCGATGCGGGGCATCTCGCGACGCCCGAGACGAAAGGCTTCGGTTCGATGCTCGATGGTTTGGTGGGCTTGGTGGATACCAAGCAGAACGAGGCTAAAAATATCACCCGGAAAGTGCTCTTGGGTGATACCGATCAACTTCACCAATCGGTCATCGCCATGCAGGAAGCGGGTGTCGCTTTCAGCCTGATGATCGAAGTCCGCAACAAGCTCGTGGAATCCTACCAAGAGTTGATGCGCATGCAGGTGTGAGAACCAATTTTAAAATTTCTGGATGAAAAACTTTGCCCAATCCCTCGTCGCCCTCTGGCTGCAGCTCGGCCTTAACCAGCGCGTCTCACTGATCGTCGCCACCGTCGCGGTGGCCGCCGGCATGTCTGCCCTTGTCGTCTGGTCCAACCGACCGGACTTCCAGTTGCTCTATGCACGTTTGGGGGACAAGGATTCAGCGTCCGTGATCGGCTATCTTCAGGGGCAGAATATTCCGCATCAGATTTCCGCCGGCGGTTCTTCGGTTTCCGTTCCTTCGGACCGGGTTTATAAACTCCGCATGGATCTGGCCAGCAAAGGACTCCCGAGCGGTGACGGCGTGGGCTTCGAAATTTTCGACAAGGGCCAGTTCGGTCTCAGCGATTTTGTGCAACGGACGAATTACATGCGCGCCGTGCAGGGCGAGTTGGCCCGTACCATCGCGCAATTGACCGGTGTACGCGCCGCGCGCGTGATGATTGTGCAGCCGGAAAACCGGCTGCTCCTCACGGACCAAGGCGTAAAGTCTACGGCTTCGGTTTTCGTTGATATGGGCGGAGGCCGCCTCGAAACCGATCAGGTGAATGCGATCCGCCATCTCGTGGCCAATGCCGTGCAGGGTCTGTCGCCCGATCAGGTCGCCGTGGTGGATAATCGCGGCCATGTGCTTTCCGAGGATCTTAAGCAGGATCCGACTCTGGGCACCGCTTCCTCCCAGATGCGTTACAAGCAGCAGGTCGAAGATTATTTATCCAAAAAAGTGGAGAGCATGCTCGCCGCCGTCATCGGGCCCGGCAACGCCGTGGTGCGCGTATCCGCTGAAATCGAGACCGAAGCCAGCACGCAAACTTCAGAAAAGTACGACCCGGAAGGTCAGGTGGTCCGCAGCCAGACCACGACGGAAGATGTGACCAATTCCAGTGAGATGCGCGCCGGTGGGGCCGCCGGAGTGAGTTCGAATGTGCCCGAAAAAGCCGCCGCTACCGATGCGCCTAAGCCCATGTCCACCTCTGAGCAGAATCGCAAGAATCGCACCACCACCTACGAAATCAACCGGACGCTGACCAACGTCACGCGCAGTCCCGGCTCCATTAAAGGCGTCACCGCTGCCGTCTTTGTTTCGCCGCGGCTCGTTCCGCCGGTCGCCGGCGCCGATGGCAAGGTGGCGGCTGATGCGCAGCCGACCGAGCAGAAACGCGCGCCAGCAGAATTGAATGCGCTCCGGCAAGTGGTCGTGAATGCGCTCGGCCTCAAACTTTCCCCCGGTCAAACTTTGGAATCTATCGTGGCCCTGCAAGAAATGCCCTTCGCCGCTGCGCCGGTTTCCCAGCAAATCCAAGCCATTCAGTCGGAGAATCGCGTGCAAGGCTGGATTGAAGTCGCCAGCAAATGGAGTGCCGTGCTCGGTGCCGCGATTGTCCTGTTGATTTTCCTCCGCGTGCTCTCCAAGCAAAAGCCCGAGCCCGTGCCGGTCGAAGTCCTTTCCATGCCGCCCGAGATGGCAGCGCGTTCGTTGCAAAATGGGAGCGTGATCACTCCGGACATGTTGAATCAGCTCATCCGACAGAAACCGGCGAACATCGGCACGGCGTTGCGTGACTGGGTCGCCACCCCGGCCGCGAAAAACTAAACGCGCCGACTAAATTCCTCAGCCATGGCCGACATCGATTACAGTAAACTCAACCGTATGCAGAAGCTGGCGATTTTTCTGATCTGCATCGGCAACGAGGCCGCGGCCGATATTCTGAAGCAATTTGATGATAATGAAGTCGAGGTGCTTTGCCGGGAAATGTCCGTCTTTCAAGTGGTGTCGGAAACGGTGATGAAGCAGTCCATGGAGGAGTTTTCCAGTGTGGTGGCGACGAGCGTAAATTCCTCGCTCGGCGGTCTGTCTTACGCCCAACGCACTTTGGAAATTGCGAAGGGTGATTACAAGGCCTCCGCGATTATCGGTCGGGTCGGTCCGGTGGGAAACTCCGTCGAGGTCATGGCCGAAATCACCGAGATGGAAGGCCGCCAGGTTTTTAATCTGATCAAGAATGAGCAGCCGCAGACCATTTCCTTTGTGCTTTCCTACCTCGACGGAGCCAAATCCGCCGAAGTTTTCCAGTTGCTCAGTCCCGATCTCCGGGAAGAAGTCATCGAGCGTCTCGGGACGATCGAATCCACCTCGCTGGATCTCGTCGGCAAGATTGTTCGCAGTCTGGGCAAGCATTTTGATAGTAAGGCCCGTCCGGCTTTTCATCACAGCGGTGGCGTCCGCGTGGTGGCGGCTTTGCTCAATTCTCTCGAGAAGGATATGTCGAAGACGCTGCTGGCCCGGCTCGAAGAACGGAATGCCGGTCTGGGTGCCGCGATCAGAAAGAAGCTGTTCAGTTTCGAGGATCTCAACCGTCTCACGGCTGCCGATCTGCAACGCGTGTTGCGCGAAGTCGATACGGCCAATCTGGCGATTTCAATGAAGTCCGCGAGCGAAATGCTCCGCGAAAAAATCTACGGTGGCCTCTCCAAGCGAGCCGCTGAGGGTCTCAAGGAAGAAATCGATTTGCTGGGGCCGGTCCGCCTCAAGGACGTCGAGGCCGCCCAAGACACCATCATCCAAGCGGTCCGCAAACTCGAGGAAGAGGGCCTCATCTCGCTCGATTCCGAATCCCAAGCTGTCGTGGGTTGAAAAATATTCTCATGCCTTACGCCAAACTCATCGCTTTCGACCGTCCGCTCTCCGGTGTCATGTTGCCGGGTGGACGTGGCCGATTCTATAATGAAGCCGAACTGGCCGATTTGGGTGAAGCGGCCTATCGCCGTGGCGTTGATGCCACACGCGCCTCCGCTGATCAGCAGATGGTGGAATTTCGGCACGATATGGAACAGTTGGGCGATGGGGTGTTGCGAAAATTAGCCGGACTTGAGCCGGCCCTGCATACGGAGATTCGTGAAGCCTTGCCCGGACTGGCCATCGAGATCGGCCGACGTTTGCTGGCGGGGTATGAACCGCCGCCCGATGTTGTCTCCCGACTTTGTCAGGAAGCTTTGGAGCATCTTTATCCCGAACGCGAGGGATTGGAGATTTCGCTGAGTGAGCGGGACGTCGATCTGCTCAACACGCTCAATCCTGCGTGGCTGAAACTTTATCCCCAGTTGCGGATCCGCACCGATGTCTCGCTGGCTCCCGGAGATTGTCTGGTGCGAAGCCGTTTCGGCCTCACGGATGCGCGGCAGGAAACGAAAATGGCCGCACTCAACCATCATTTGACCGGTGCCTAACTCATGAGCTCCGCCATCATCCCCTTCATCGATGTGCTGCGCACCCAAGTACGCCACGTGCCTTCGGTGCAACGCGTCGGTGCGGTGACGGGGGTAGCCGGATTAGTGATCGAATCCGAAGGTCCCAATGTGGGGCTGGGTGAGTTGTGCAATGTGCGTTCTCCTCGTACGGATTTCTCGGTTCGCGCCGAGGTGGTGGGTTTTCGGGAACACCGCGTGTTGCTGATGCCGCTCGGCGATATGGCGGGACTGCATGTGGGTTGCACCGTGGCGGCGGCTGATCGTCCGCCGTTGCCGCGTCCGGGTCCGGAATTATTAGGCCGGGTACTTGATGCTTTGGGTCGGCCGTTTGATGGGTTGCCCATGTTGCCGGTAGATCGGGTGGAGCACAGTAACAAGCCACCGCATCCCCTGCGTCGTCAACGCATCCATGATGCCCTCACGACCGGAGTACGGGCGCTGGATGCGTTCACGCCCATTGGCCGTGGACAACGTCTGGGGCTTTTCGCCGGTTCCGGCGTGGGTAAGTCGACTCTCCTCGGCATGATTGCGCGTGGTTGCAGTGCGGATGTGGTGGTCGTCGCGCTCGTGGGTGAACGTGGCCGGGAAGTCCGTGAATTTCTGGAAAAAGATTTGGGCCCCGAAGGCATGAAGCGCTCGGTGGTCGTAGTGGCGACTTCTGATACCCCGGCACCACTCCGGCTGCGCGCCGCGTTCACGGCCACCTCGATTGCCGAGGCTTACCGTGATCAAGGGAAGCATGTGATGTTGATGATGGATTCGGTGACGCGTTTTGCGATGGCCCAACGCGAAATCGGACTCGCCGTCGGCGAACCGCCGGCGACTCGCGGCTACACGCCCTCGGTTTTCGCCATGCTGCCGCGTCTGCTGGAACGCTCCGGTGCGGGCGAGGTTGGTTCCATTACGGCGCTTTATACGGTCCTCGTCGAAGGCGATGATATGAATGAACCCGTGGCCGACGCGGTGCGCGGTATTTTGGACGGGCACGTGGTACTCTCGCGGCAACTGGCGCATTTTAATCACTATCCGGCCATCGATGTGCTGGAGAGTGTGAGTCGTCTTACCCGCGATGTTTGCACCCCCGAGGAAATTGATTCGGCCGCCCGCGCCCGGGAACATCTCGCCCTTTACCGCAAAAATGAAGATCTCGTCTCGATCGGCGCTTACCAGAAAGGCGGCAATCTCGCGATCGATCTCGCCATCGCGATGCACGAGCCCTTGCGCAAATTTCTCCGTCAGGGGGTTAATGAGCTGACCCCGCGGGCGGATTCTTTCACCCAGCTCAGAAGGATCATTGCCCCATGAAACGGTTTCATTTCCCTCTCCGGCCGGTGGCAGTTATCCGAGCGCACAAGGAATTGCGCGCTCGTGAGGCCTTTGCGGCCGCAGTCCACGCCTATGTGCAAACCGAAGAGCGTCTGGCCACCACACGCGCGCGCGTGGCGGATATGGAGCAACTGCTTTTTGCCGGTCGCAGCGATCGTTTTATCGCGGCGGATGCGGCTACTCTTTTCCGGGTCTACAAAACGGAATGCCATGCGGAATTGGAAACCGAGCGGGAAGTCATCACCGCACGGGACACCATGAATTTGCGCCGGACTGAATACATCGAGGCCAACCGCCAGTTGAAAATCATCCATCGGCTCGAGGAAAAAGCCCGGCATAAAAATCGGCTGGAAAACGCCAAGATCGAACAAAATGAACTCGATGAATTTGCCGGCTATCGGGCCAGTCGGCGGCCCGCTCTGTCATGATGAAACTTTTGCACAATCCCGCGATCATTACCGTCGTGGCCCTGCTGACCGGTCTGGCGGCGGGCATTATTCCGCTTTGGAGCGCGAGTAAACAGTTGGTCGCGCAGGCCCACTCGGGTCATGTGGCAAAATCCAATCACCTCAAAGATCAGGGTTGGGATTTCTGGACCATCGAGGTCGATAATCTGGCGGCGGAACTGAAGGATGAAAAGGCCCGGATGGCCAAGCTGTCCGAACAGCTGGATCTCCGTGCCGCCCGCTTGTCCGCCGAGCAAAAAGAATTGGAGAAATTGCGCATCAGCATTGAGGCCACGCGCAAGGAAATCGGTGATCGGGTGATCGAGATCAGCGCCGATGAATTGAAAAATGTCCGCAGCCTCGCGCAAACCTACACCAATCTCTCGCCCCGGGCGGCGGTCGCCATCATCCGGGAAATGGATGACATTACCGTGGTGAAAATTCTCTCCCTGATGAAAGCGGATGTCGTCGCGCCGATCTTTGAGGAAATGAGCAAGACGACCGACCGGGAGGGTGTCCTTGCCCGAAGGGCCGCCATTCTTTCGGAAAAACTTCGCCTCATGAAATCCAACAAGCCGGCGACCCCCAGCTAAGTTAATTTTAAATTCTCTGCACGCTCCAGGGATGGAGCGAGTGTACTCCACGGATGGAAGCCACCTCATGAACACTTCCATGCCCACCACTCCCTCTGATCTCGCCGCCATCATTCCCGGCGGCCCGGCGGCTAAACCGACGGCCCTGCTCAAGGGCATCTTCGCGGCACTCAGTAATTCCAAGTCGGTCTCAGCTGATGCGGGTTCGTCAACCGGCAAGGATTTTGCATCCTTACTCGGGTCCCCTGCTTCGACGCTGAGCTCGTCGGATGGAAATCCGGCTGACGGGCAAACTTCCCCGGAAGGTTCGAGTCAAAACGTGCTCTCGGCAGAACTTAGTTTTAGCGGGACTACTCCTCTGCAGATTAAGGGCATGTGTTGCCGGATGGAACCGCTCATCACACCTGCGGCGGACACGACGGAACCTGTGAGCATCAGTCTGCCACTGACGCCACCGAATATCGATGGATCGATACCAGTCGTGCTGGTCCCAGAGGCGGTCGTGGTGGATCCGAAAGGCCAGGTGACTTCTTCAGTGCAAAATGCACTGAAACCCGTTGAAGGAAATTCTGTGAAATTATCCCGGGCTGGCCTTAAGTTATGTCATCAGAAAACCGAAAATGTGGCCGATCCCGCTACGCCGCTCACTCCGTTGAGCTCTGCCAGTCAGGAGGAGAAAAATTCTTTTCTTTCAGAGAAACAGGAAACGTCGCACTTTTCCCGCTTCGGTCGCGGCGGGTGGCAACCTCAGGGGCAACTGCTCTCGGCCACCAGAGGGATGAAAGCGACGCCGACGAATCCTGAGGTAGGGGTGAATGATGTATCGCTCCCGACACCGTCTATTTCATCGGCCGAGGTAACTCAACTGTCAGTGGTTAATCCGGTCACTGAACCCGCGACGGTTGTTCCGATCATTGACTCACATCCAAGCCAAATATTTCAGGCCCTCTATCCGGTGGTGAACGACACCAAGGTTGAACCTGTTGCCATCAGTGAGGAACCAATCCATAGCGTCACGACAGTAATTTCGTCTCCGGTGAGTGAGAATGTCGTGCCGTCGAACGTGATGGTGACTGATTACGCCCCAGCCGTGGTTATTCCATGGCCAAAACTGACCTCGGTTGATTCTGCATCGAGCAGTGCAGTGATGCCGTTAGTTATCACGGCCCCTGATGCATGGGTTGCTCCGGTAGTGAGTGATACAGTAATGCCCTCGATCGTGACTGATGTAGCGGTTGCTCCGGTAGTGATTGCAGACGGGCAGAGCTCAGTGACGCCTCGCCTGGCTCCGGCGCACAGCTTGCGCACGCACGCTTTATTGCATCAGCCAGCGGGTGAATTTTCCGTGCCGACAGAGGATCTCTTGCCTGCAGTGGAAAAGAGTCAAAGCACGAGCGAGATTCAACCAATTTCTGCGGAAAATTCCGAGAGCGTACCCCTGACTCCCGAACTTCGCCGTGAGGTGGTTGAGGCGGTCGCCGCGTTACTCGCACCACTCTGGTTGGCTTTGCCCCAGATAAAACCCGATGCCTTGCCCAACGCATCGTCGGGTTCGGGGATCGATGCTCTCTCGTCGGAGGGGGGCAAAAACGCGCTGAATACGACCATCACGATTAAAGTGGGCGCTCAGCCACCGATCACGATTCAGCTTCCGCCACTGGCCTCAACCCCAGTTGAACTTGCTCCCACCACTGACGTGCCGCCGACCGCACAGCCTGCGGCTGAGGTCGCCGTTTCAGATCAGACGCTCGCCGCATTTGATCGCCAGTCGAATCCTTCCGGCCGCAGCCCAATAGAAAATACGCTTTTGCATCAGGTGGTGCGGCAACTGACGGCACAAGAAACGCCGTGGCGGGAATTGCCTCTGCTGGATTTTCGCCTGCAGCTTAAAACAAAAATCGAGTCGGCTTGGGCCAAACAGGAGCCATTGATCGTTCCTGTAACGCCCGAATTGATGCCTGATCTCAGCGAGGGACGACCGCTCCCGGTTTCAGTCATCTCAGGGGAAAGTGATTCGACCAAACCAGTCACCCCGCCTGTCGTGAAAGAGGGCTCTGCTTTGCGCTTCGCCACGCCGTTGACGGTTCAACCTGAGCAAAAACACCCGACTGCAACGGCCACCGCGACAACACCGGTTGAAGTGTTGATTGAGTTGCCTGGTTTCGGCTCGTTGACGGCTGAGATTCTGAACTCCACTTCACCCGTTATTCCTCTGGATAAGAAACCAGCTAATCGGTTGGGGCGGACGGAAAAAAATGCCGGTGAGGTAAAGTTCGTCAACCTCCTGAGTGGCCAAGAAAATAACGCCGCGGAAAAAACATTTCTAAATACGGCGGTAGAATCACTTAAGTCAAAGGCGAGCGGAGCTGGCATCGACGTTGCTAATTCCAGTGATAACATGCCTGCGCAATTCACCTCACGTCGCGTTTCGGTTGATCAACTGGAAATACCTCTGCGGACTAATGGGCGCGAAATATTTCCGGTCCTTAACGGAACCCCGAATTTTTCCGCTTCGACAGAAGCTTCGGTGGAAGCGACTCCTGCTCCCGTTCTCGCGCATCGCGCGGTGGAAACGATTCTGAATGTCGTCGATGCCCAGCGCCAAAGTTCAGCCAATGCATCCAGCGTTAATTTGCACTTTAAGTTTGGGGGCGATGATCTGGCCGTCCGCGTGCAAATGCGCGGCGGGGAAGTGCAGACCCAGTTTTTAACGGACTCGGCCGAACTTCGCAGTGCGCTTACTTCCGAGTGGCAAATCATGGCGGGGCAGGGTGGGGCTGCCGGTCTTCGTTTGCTTGATCCGGTGATCATGCCTGCCAGCGCGAGCGTTTCGTCAGGTTTTGGCAACGCCGCCCAAGGGCAAAATCACGCGCAGCAGCAGGCACAACAACACCAAGAAAAACAAGCCGCAGTCGCGTTCCCCGAGTTGCGGGAGTTGCGTCGCGGCAATCCCGATTTTGCGCCGAAAACCGAATCTGCTCCACGCGTTATTGTCACGCCATCGACTTCGCAACATCTCACGGCCCTGGCCTAAATTTATGAGTACCGTCGCCGCTACTTCTACCGCTACTTCGCCCACGTTCTTAAATGATCAGAACACCACGTCCATCCGGGCTCCCAAAAAAGTTCTGGATCAGGATGACTTCTTGAAACTTCTCGCCGTGCAGTTTTCCACGCAGGACCCGATGAAGCCCATGGAGGATACGGCCTTCATTGCGCAGATGGCTCAGTTTTCGTCACTCGAACAGTCGAAACAAACGGCGAAAAATCAGCAGATGCAGACCGGCAATGGTTATCTTGGTCGCAATGTTACCGTGCAGGATTCGGCGGGGAAACTCTTCACCGGGATGGTGAGCGCCATCGATAATACCGGTTCCGCCCCGGCTCTGGTGATTAACGGGACCAATTATCCGCTCTCCTCCGTGAAGCGCGTCGAGGTGGCCACGACTACTCCGACCCCTCCTTCCACTCCGCCCCCGACGAACAATCCCTACCAGCCCTCGGTCAACACGAGCGAACAATTTCCCAAACTTTACACCCTGATCCGTGATCGGATCACCCAAGGAATATAATCAGTCCCACGCCGGCTAATCCGCCTGCGGCTCAACCCATCACGTCAACTCAAACTCCCGCACTAACATGGCACTCATCGGTACACTCACCTCCGGCGTCAGCGCACTTCGTTCTTTTGGCAAAGGCCTGGAAGTCATCGGCGCCAATATCGCCAACGTCAACACCACCGCGTACAAGAGCTCTGGCACCTCGTACGCCGAAACTTTTAGCAATACGCTGCGAAGTTCGGCCCCTTCCAGTGGCACGGTTTCCAGCCAGTCTGCGCTGCAAATCGGCACCGGTGTCCAGCTCGGTGGCATTACCACCAACTATAACCAAGGGGCGCTCGACAGCACCGGTAACACCACTGATCTGGGTATTTCCGGGCGGGGCTTTTTCATCGTGAAAGATGCCACCGGCGGCCAGCAATATGCCACACGTGACGGACGTTTCCGTCTCGATGATAACGGATTTCTGATTTCCCAGAATGGCCTGCGGGTCCAAGGTCTTTCAGGTACGGCCTTGAGCGCAATCGACGATATTCAGGTCGGTCAAACTATCCCGACAGGTGAAGAACTACAGTCGATCAGTTTTGATACCTCGGGTAACTTGGTTGAGTTTTATTCCGGTGGTACCTCCCAGACGACCAATCGAATTCAGCTTCAGAATTTCAGTGATACCTCCGCCCTCATGCGTACGGGCGGAAATCTCTACACCGGTCTGACTAATGCCGGTCCAGTGGGCGGTGGCATCTTGGCAAGCAATAATACGCCGGGCGCCACCGGTCTCGGCAGCATTCAGTCCGGCACGCTTGAATCGTCGAACGTCGATCTGACCCAGCAATTTTCCGATTTGATCACCACGCAACGTAGCTTCCAAGCGGGCTCTCGACTCATCACGGTGTCCGATAGCTTGCTGGAAGAAATCGTGAATCTGAAGCGCTAACTAATCTTAGTTTTTTCTAACCAACCCCCGCTATGGCCAAGCCTGACCCGAAGGATTCCAAGGATAAGGAGGCCGCACCAGCGGCCGACAAGGCCGGCGCATCGGTGGGCGCTGGGGCCGCAGATAAGAAGTCTGCGTTAAAAACGTGGCTGCCGGCGATCGTCGCCGTGGTGCTGGCTCCCGCCGTCAGTTTTGCGGTCGCCCAGTTTGTCCTTCTGCCTCGTTTAAAGCAGGAAATCGCGCTGAAACCACCTGCGGCTGCATCCGGTGGCGCTGAACACGAAGCGCCGCCAGGCGAAGAACCGGCCGAAGCGGGGCACGGGGGCAAGGAAGGCGGCAAAGAAGGTGCGGGTGGAGCCGGTAATTACGAATTCAGCAATGTGGTGGTGAATCTTTCCGGCACCATGGGCACGCGCTACCTCAAAACCAGTTTCATCGTCACCCCGGCCGATAAAAAAGGGAATCTCAAGGGACTCTTTGAAGAACATAAGGCCAAGCTGACTGATATCACCCTGAACGTCCTTTCCTCACTCTCGCTGGCGGACCTCGAAGAACCAGGCGCCAAAAACGTCCTGCGCGAAAAACTCGTCGCGACCTATAACCAGACCCTCGGAAAACGCGTGGTCGACCAAGTCTATTTCTCCGACTTCGTCGTCCAATAATTTCTCTCCATGGCTGATGAAGTTCCAGTTCCGTCTTCTGCTCCGGCGGCCTCTGCGGCCTCCACTTTCCTCGATCAATCTGAGATCGATAAATTGCTGGCGCAAAGCAACACGCCGGTCGTTGCCAAATCACTGCTGATTCATGCGGACGGCCATCGGGGCGATGCCAAGGGCGCCGGCAAAGTGGAGACCTACGATTTTCGCAATCCGGTGTTTCTTTCGGAAATGGAACTGCGGCGCTTGCGCCTGCTGCACGAGGACTATATCCGCTACCTTAGCGCCCGGCTTTCGCTGTTTCTCCGTATGGAGTTCGGCCTGAAAATGGCCAAGCTCACCACGGTGACCTACGCGAAGTTCACCGAATTGCTGCCGAGCCCCACGCACATTTGTTTGTTCAAAGCCGAGCCGATGCTCGGCGTCTGCATTCTCGATATCAATCCCCGGCTCGCCCTCACGATTGCCGACCGGTTGCTCGGTGGGCGTGGTCACTCCGTCAAAGCGGAACGCTACCTCACGGAAATCGAAATGGCGCTGCTGGAGGACGTCGTGCTCATCGTGCTCGAGGAATGGTGCGGCCAATGGAAGGTCGAACAGGATCTCCACGCGCACATCATCGGCCACGAAAACAACGGCCGCTTTCTCCAGACTTCCCCGAAGGATGCGATCATCCTCGCCCTCACGCTGGAGGTTAATTTCGGCGATTGCTCCGAGCAGATGCAGATCGGCGTGCCGTATTACACCATCGAACCTTTGGTTAAAAAAATGCAGGCCCGCCGCCAGAAGGACGCCGCCGTGGCCTCGGTTGAAAAACGCGCCGCCTGGCAGAAAAGTTATGATCATATCACCATGCCGATCCGCGCCGAGTGGGACGCCCTTGAGCTGTCCCTGCGCGAAATCAGCAGCCTGCGGGTGGGGGATGTGATCGAGATGCCGGCGGATTTGTTGCAAAACACCCGCTTGGTGCTGAATGGCACCCCGAAGTTTATCGGCACCGTCGGTCTGGATACCGATCATGTCGCCGTACAACTCTCCAAAAAAATTCCTGCGCCCACAGAGGACAAAACCCTTTTAAAACATGATGGAAGAAAAAACACTTGATATCGTCCTCGACGTTAAGGTGAAAGTCACCGTCCAGCTCGGCTCCTGCCAGTTGCCCATGCGCGACGTCTTGGAACTGGTCCCAGGCTCGGTCATCCAGCTTACCCAGCATGCGAGTGACCCAGTCGGGCTCTACGTGAACGACAAGCTGGTCGCCTACGGCGAAGTCGTGGTCGTGGCAGGGACCGGAGAGGCAATGCCATGACGCAACAATTAGTGGATCTCGTGGAGCAGTTTTGTCAGTACCAACTCAAACAGCGTGGCAAAACCATCTTTCTCAACAGCCATATTCTGCAAGAAGTCGAACTTGTTTGTGATCGTGTCGCGATCATGTCGCAAGGCGCAGTGCAAGGAATGGGCAGTATCGAAGAGCTAACCAACGCAGCGGTGGGGCGTGAAACAATCTTCGATATCGCCTATGGCCAGAACGCAAGCCTCAGCAATCTAGTCACTACGTCGGTCGAAGGAGTAATCGCTCATGTTCGCGGTCGCTTAGAAC
>ENA-ORBV01010485-ORBV01010485.1-microbial-mat-metagenome-genome-assembly--contig:-NODE-10485-length-14816-cov-18.222539_pt1 | contig 14816 bp, 13 predicted proteins | sample MGYA00237777_ERZ505514 | MGnify/ENA primary metagenome ERZ505514 (study PRJEB26160, sample SAMN06269048) | microbial mat metagenome | isolation source: Oligotrophic lake microbial mat | place... | reverse complement strand
ATGATACGGCGACCACCGAGATCTACACCTCTCTATTCGTCGGCAGCGTCAGATGTGTATAAGAGACAGGCCGGGGACCCGCCTATCGGCCAGGTAGGCTCGCACCTCGTTGAGGCTGATGATGCGGTCGAGCGCGCCGGGTTGCTCGGAGTGATCTGCCGCACGACCGGGCTGCGGGGCTTTTGCACGGGGCTTGGCCTGCTCACCGCCGATGGCCCCGGCGCAACTCCGATGGTCTCGTCGTTCGAGGTGCTGGCACAGATGCCTTGGAACGAGCGGCGTGTCGCGGCGTACCTGCGCGACCACGATGGAGGTATCGTGGAGGTCAAGACCCGCGCCGGCGCTGCGGACACCGATGCGCTCCAAGGGCGACTCCGCGGTATCGGAGCCATACCGCACACGCTGTTCGTGCTGCGCCTCGGGCGGGCGATGAGCGCGTTTATAACGCGCCGGCTGTAAGGCGCTTGGGACGGCTGGCACGGAGTGCCGGCCCACCAGGAGCATCAGATGCGAAGAAGTTCATCGATGCACCCGGCGCAGTAGGCGTCGCTTGGACGCGCGGGCGGCAAAGCGGGGGATCGCGGCTGGACGAAAAGCAGATCGAGGACCGTCTCGACATCGGCCGTGCGTCCCAAACCGGCGGTCGTGGCGCGGGGGCCGTCTGTGCGGGTGGCGACCGGACCTGGAACTTGCGGGCGCTGGGTGGGCGACTGAGTGTCAGGGCGGAGCGCAATGAGGGCGACGAGCGCGAGCACCGCCGCGAGCGACAGAGCACCGATGAAACGACGGCTGAGGCGCGACAAGTTCGCGGCGCGAACAACGTTCAGAAACCGCGGCGCGGGCTCGACGAGGCGTGAGCCCTCGCGCTTGCCCCACGCGTCGAGTTGTGATTCGAGCGGGCAATGAGGATCGGCGTTCGTATCGAGGTCAGGCATGTTGCACCAATCCTTGGCGTGCCGGGGCGGGCAGGCGGGTGATACGGGGAGTCTGGGGGGTACGGGCTCGAGTGCCGCACGCAGGAACGTGAGCGCGGCTCGATGCCGGGCCGCGGCGGTGTTGCGATTCACTCCTGTAGCGAGTTCGATCTGGTCGAACGTCAGCCCCGCGATGTGCTTCAGGACCACGACCTCGCGCAGGCGCACGGGAAGTGTGGCGATCGCGTTCGAGAGGGCATGATCTTCGTGGCCCCGCTCCTCTTGGTGGCACCGTTCCTCTTCGTGGCCCCGCTCCTCTTGGTGGCACCGTTCCTCTTGGTGGCCCCGCTCCTCTTGGTGGCCCCGCTCCTCTTGGTGGCACCGCTCCTCTTGGTGGCACCGCTCCTCTTGGTGGCACCGCTCCTCTTGGTGGCACCGCTCTCCAGAGCGGTGCAAAGCGTCGCGTCTCGCCGCGTCCCTTCGTCTCGCCGTCAGCCAGTTGAGCGCCGTGCGCCGGGTGATCTGTGCGAGCCACGCGCCCGTGTCGCGCACCGCCGCGACTTCGACCACATCCAGGCCCATCACGCGACAGAAGACCGTCTGCACTATGTCCTCGGCATCGTGACGGGTGCCCCGCGCGCCGAGGAGCGTCCTCGCATAGGCAAGCATTTGAGGGGCGTGGCGATGCCAGAGCGCTGTCGCGGCGTGCTGATCGCCGCGACGCGTCGCGAGCAGGAGATGGTCGGCATCCTCGTGCATCAGATTCTTCTAACCATTCGTTGCCGGCGGCCGGTCGGTTGTGGCAACCCGCGAGAGTGCCCCGCGCAGCCGGCGGGATCATTCGCCCGTGGGGGCTTCCACGGCCTCCGGCACGGGTCGGGGCGCGGCATCGGCTTCGAGCAGCGCGATCAGGTCGGTGGTCTCCTTGATGGCCTTCCGCTGGCTGATGCGGCACCTGACCAGCGCGGGGCCGACCTCCTTGGTCAGCACGCCGAAGTCACCCTTCTCCAGGCGCACCCCGATCTCGGCAAGACGGGTGTCGGCATCCGGCAGGTCCCACGCGCTGATGAGAGCGGCGTAGTACCGGTTCATCAGGTCGAGTTGCTCGTTGAGTTGGTCCTCGCTCAGCGGCTCGAGGTGCGAACCCAACTCCTTGGACAACTGGAGTTCCTTCAGTTCGGCCGCGAGGTTCTTGCCGGCCAGCGCGCCGCGCCCTTCGATGTGCGGCTTCATCGAGTTGAGCGCGAGGCTGCGTTCGGTAGCGAGGCATGCCTTGATGCCGAAGGGGTCGCGGGTGAGGAAGGCCCTGGCGGCCTTGATGTACTCGCCCCGGCCGTGGTCGGTGAGCACGCCATCAACGGCCATGATTTCAACATAACGGTTGGCCAGCGAGGCGATGGCGATGGAAACGAGCGAGGAGATCAGCACCCGGTCCTCGACGAGGTGGCGTGATATGCGGAGACACGCCGTGAGGCGCTCGGCGGCATCATCGCTGCGACCGGCATTGGCGAGGCGACGCGCATCCGCCACGAGAATCCGAGCAAACTGCCGGCAGTGCCCGAGGTGCGGGAGGAGAACGTTGAAGCCCTCCTCGTATCTGATCTGCATGTCATAGTGCGGAACACGCGAGGCCGCGATCACGCGGGAGATGAGGTCCTGGTTGTCCTCGAGAGCGATGGCCAGGCGCTCGCTGGGCGGTTCCTCATGGCCGCTCTTGTACTCCGCCAGCCACACCTCGTTGAACTCCTTGTTGAGTTCGAGCAACTCGCGCGCCTTGACGTATTCGAGGGCCGCGTTCCGCTCCTTGGCGGTCGCCTTGGGAGTGGGAAGCGAGGGCGGCGTTGCACCAGAGGTCGAGGAGGGGACGGGACGCGCGGCGGGGGGGGTGCCCTGGCCCAGCGCGGGCAGCGCGAGGCCCAGCGAGCCGGCGATGAGGGCGATTGCGGCAGCCCGGCGGGGGCGGTTGTGGGTGGTGGACATGGCGGGTACTCCTGATAGGCTGGGGGGGAACGGCGAACAAGCAACCCGACCCGTGAGGGAGGGCGTTCTGAGAAACTCGCACGGTCTAAAAACAAGACACCACCCACCGCCGCCCGTGTGCTGCAACGAAGGAGTTTCGAAAGAAATGGGCAGTATCGACCTCACCGACGTGCAAACACCATGAACGATGACACGCCAATGACCGGGAATGGGCAAGGCGGATCGCCGCTCCAAGCGCCCCATATTCCGCTGGTGCCGTACCAGCCTGGGGGGGGCGGGACGCCCGAGGACAACGCGCGCAGGTTCTACGAGGTGATCCGCCAGCGCCGCAGCGTCCGGATGTTCTCGGACCGGCCGGTCCCGCGAGAGACGATCGAGTGGGTCTGCCTCGCGGCGGGGACCGCCCCCAGCGGGGCCAATAAGCAGCCGTGGCGGTTCGTGTGCGTCAGCGACCCGGCGCTCAAGAAGCGCATCCGCGAGGGCGCGGAGGCCGAGGAGCGCGAGTTCTATTCGCGCAAGGCCAACGCGCAGTGGCTTGCGGACCTGAGGCCCTTCGACACCACGTCCGACAAATCGTTCCTGGAGATCGCCCCGTGGCTGATCGTCGTCTTCAAGTTGATGAAGACCGATGACGGCGGGCAGGTGTACTACGCCAGCGAGAGCATCGGCATCGCGACGGGCCTGCTGCTGTGCGCAGCGCACCACGCGGGGCTGGTGACGCTGACGCACACGCCCAGTCCCATGAAGTTCCTGTCCGGGATTCTGGAGCGCCCGGAGCACGAGCGGCCGTTCCTCCTGATCCCCGTCGGGTACCCGGCGCCCGGCTGCGTGGTGCCGGATATTCAGAAGAAGCCCGTGGGGGAGGTGGTGGTGTGGCGGTAGGAAGCCGGTGATGATGTATAATGAAAGCAGGAGACGCGCCCATGTCCTGGCAAGAACGCATCGTGCTCGATCCCAAGGTGTTGCTTGGAAAGCCAGTGGTGAAGGGCACCCGACTCTCCGTTGAGTTGCTGGTCGATCATCTTGCTCAGGGATGGTCGGAGGCGGACATTCTTCGCAACTACCCCAAGTTGACCGTGGAAGACATCCGAGCATGCCTCGCGTACGCATCCGAGCGTTTGTCCGCGGAGCGCGTCTACCCGCTTTCAACGTGAGCGCCATGCCGAGATTTCTGGCGGATGAGAACTTCCCGGGCGATGCCGTCCGCGGGATGCGGGATCGCGGACTGGATGTCGCATGGGTGTGTGAAGATCAATCGGGCGCGGCGGATGACAAGGTCTTGTCGCGTTCACAAGCCGAGCAGCGAGTATTGCTGACGTTTGACAAGGACTTTGGCGAGTTGGTGTTCCGGCGGGGCGTTCATTGTTCCGCCGGCGTAGTTCTGTTCCGGATCAAACTCCCAAGTCCGGACTGGACGGTTGCGATGGCGCTCACCTCGCTCCTCTCCCGCGACGACTGGCAAGGCATGTTTAGTGTCGTTGAGCCGGGACGCGTCCGTATGTCGGCGCTGCCGTCCACTCACCCATAAAACGCCACGGCCGGAGCGATCACCATTGCTGTTCAAATCGCCACCTTGCGGTTGTATACCCACCACTCCAGCATGATGATCGCCAGCGCGCCCAGCAGCAGGTACGGCCAGAGTTTGCGGCGGAGCGCCGATTCCTCATCGCTCTTGGCCGCGACCTGGTCGTTGGCCAGCGCGAGCGTGGTCGAGGCCCCGATGTCCGATTCGCCCGGGTCGGTCAGGTTCGCGGCGATGGGCCTGCGGACCCTGCCGCCGCCCTCCTCCCCCTGGAAGTCCGATGCCGATGCCGCGCCCAGCCACGAGACGGTGTAGATGCCGTTGCTGACGACCGGGCCGAAGGCGACCGAGCCGTCGCTGGCGGGCTCGACCTCCACGCGCGCGTTGTCGGGGAGCGTGATCCGCACATCATTTGAGCCGATGGGGATCCGCGTGCGGAGCGTGTCGCCGGGGCGGACGGCCTCGCCCGATGCGCCCGCGCCGGCGTCCGACAGGTACAGCACCGAGCCGGCGAGGAAGAGCACCCAGCCGGGGTCGAAGGTCCAGTCCGATTCGGTCACGTCCCACGGCACGATGATCGCAAGGACGTTCGAGTCGGAGACCTCGACGACCGCCGGGAAGCCCTTGTCCGAGGTTGCCAGCGAACGCACCGGCGTGTCGGGCTCGATGGCGACCTTGCGGAACTTGATGATGTTGGCCTTGTCGATGGCGGAGAGCGCCATGGCGGGGTGGTCGCGCCGGTAGTCGACCACGATCGCGCCCTCATCGGCGATGCCCAGGTCGGTCACGCCCAGGGGCGCGGGCGGCGCGATGCCGATGACAACGCTCCGGCCCGCGGGCAGGCCGGGCGTCCGGCCCGTGGCAACCGGAGTGCCGGGAACACCGGGCGTTGTGCCCGGCGCGGGTGTTGGGGGCACAGCGGCTGGGGCGGCGGCATTCGCCTTCACATCCGGCAGCCAGCGGTCGAATACGAACACGTCGTACTGCCCGGTCTTCCCCTCGTCGAGGAGTTTCTGGAAGTCCGCGGGCTTGATGAGATCGAACTGCGAGAGTTTCATGCCGCGGAACGCCGCCTGGATGAACAAACTGCCCTCGGTCACCAGCGCGACGGACAGCCGCTTGGCGGGAGGGATGACAACGAAACCGATGTTGTCTGTGGGGAGCGCATCGTCGCCCGAACTGTTGATGCGGACGGTGGCGATGCCGCCCTCGGCGCGGTCGATGGGAAAGACAAATCCGCCAAGGCCCGGCACCCAGTTCTCGCCTGAGTCCTTGGGGTCGGCGGTGGGGAGCGTGCCCTCCTCGGGCTGGTGCAGGCCCTCTTTGGGCTTGGCGGCGCCGACAAGCACGTCGCGCACATTGCTCACCACGCCATCGATCACGAGTTCGACATCGACGCTGCGCTCGGCGCGGTCGGTCGATTGCAAGCCCACGAAGATCGACAGGCGCAGCGGGTTGTCGAATGCCCGCTCGGCCCGCAGGCCGGTGATGCCGACGTTGGCGGTGTCGGCCTCGCCCACGCGGTGGTAGATGACCGAGTCCGTCTCGCCGCGCTGGACCTTCAAGGCATCGGGCAGACGGCCATCGGTGATGAGGTGGATCGTCGCGCCGGGACCGACGGGGACAAAGCCCACGTTCTCCTCGAACTTCATCTTGCCCGTGTACGCCTCGGCCAGCGCCCAGCACCGCTCCAGCGAGCCGGGGGCGTCCGAGGGCTTGATGGACTCGATGGCGTTCTTCAGGTCGCTCTTGGAAGTGGTGAAGGTCTGGAGCACCTGCGCGCTGGTGTTGAAGGCGATGACCATCGCGTCCTCGCCCTTGTCGTCGAACAGGCCCGGCTCCTTCAGGGCCTCGACGAGTTTGAGCGCGCGGGTCTTCGCGGCCTCGAGGCGCGACGCGCCGGTTGCGCCCTCGGGCGCGCCCGATGGCACGGGCTCGCCATCGGTCGCGTTCATGCTCGCGGAGTTGTCGATCAGGATGATGTGGCGGGCGTTTGTCTTGCCCTCACCGCGCAGTTCCGGCTGGCCGATCGCCATGAGGACCGCCGCGAGCACGAGCAGTTGCAGGAAGAGCAGGATGTTGTTGCGGAGTTTCTGGAAGGGCGCGTTGGCCTGGAGGTCCTGGATCGCCTTCTTCCACAGGAGCGTGGTGGAGACCTCCATGTCGCGCCGGCGGAGTTTGAGAAAGTACAGGATGATGAGCGCCGGCACGGCGATGGCCGCGGCGATTCCGGCGAGGATGGGTGTGGCGAAGATCATTGGGCATCGTCCGGGAGGAACTCGGAGCAGGAGGAACTCAGAGGAGCAGAGTGAGCAGAGGGAAGCAGAGAAGAAATGGAATATCAGAGAGGAGAGGAAGGGGAGCCTGGGCTGTGGGCAGGCGTCAATAGTCGTGAGTCGAATCGAGCGCCGAACTCGCAGAACCGGCCGCGGTAAGTAAAGGAGAGTCAGGCAGTGCTCGAACGAGGGAGGCGTGCGGGTTGATGACCCGGGCAACTCCGTGACGAACCTGGACTTCGTTGAAGTTGAGGAGCAGGCCGAGCGGAAGATCAGCGGACCGCAGGTACGACAGCAGTTGGGCGCGGTGGACATCAACTACGCGCTCGATGGCTTTGAGTTCCAGAACGACGAGACCCTCAACCACCATGTCGATCCGCAGATCGCCGATCTCGATCGCCTTGTAGCGGAGCCGGATCGGTCGCTGCCGATCGACGTGAAGGTCACGCTCCTGAAGTTCGTAGGCCAGGGCATCCTCGTAGAGCCGTTCAAGAAGTCCGGGTCCGAGGTGGGAGTGTACTTCGATGGCCGCGGCGATGATCTGCCGCGTCACGTCGTTCCACGCCTCAGGGATTAGTTTGTGTGACACGCTGTTCATAACCGACCCGGCTCCGTCCTGCCCCAACTCCGACCTCTGCTTCTTCTCTGCTCACTCTGCTCCTCTGAGTTTCTTCCGGGTTCCCTTCCTACTTCAACAGCCCCCGCCGTCGCAGATAATCCAGCACCAGCACATCCACCGGCGTGTCGCTTTTGACGGTCATATGCACGATGTCGCGTTGGGCGCAGAACTCGTGCAGGCGGTTGCAGTAGGCGTTGAGGGTCTGCTTGTACTTCTTGAGCAGGGGCGCGGTGATGGTCACCTCGGCGGTGTCGCCGTCCTCCATGTCCTTCAGGCGGAGGTCGCCCCCGACGTTGGGCTCCATTTCCTGCGGGCTGAGGACCTGGATGGCAAAGAGGTCGTACCCGTGCCCGATGAGGAGGCGCAGGCCGGTCTCGTAGCCCTCTTTGACCATGAAGTCCGAGAGGAAGATCATCACGCCCTTGCCGCGGCGGGCCACGGCGATGCGCTTGCACGCGTCGGTGAAGCGCGTGCCGCCGATGGGCTCGATGGCGCAGAGGTAGCGGGCGATGTCGTCGAGGCGGCGGCGACCCCGAAGGTCGCGCAGCGTGGACACCAGTCCGTTGCTTGATGGTGCCGCGGTCGGCGCGTCAGGCGTTGCCGGCGGTGCGAGGGGCGCGCCATCGACGCTCACGGCGTCGATCCGTTCGCCGATCGCCGAGATCGCCACGCGGTTCAGGTTCACCAAACCGATGTACGCCAGGCTCGCGGCCAGGCGCTGGCAGAACAAAAACTTGTTGGGCTCGCCCGCGTCCATGCTCGTCGAGCAATCGACGACGACGTGGAGCGAAAGGTCTTCCTCTTCGAGGAACAGTTTGAGGAAGAGGCGGTCGAGGCGGCCGTAGACGTTCCAGTCGATGTGGCGGAGGTCGTCGCCCTCGACGTAGGGGCGGTGGTCGGCGAACTCGACCGATTGGCCGCGCTTCTTGGAGCGGCGCTCGCCGCGGAGTTTGCCCGCGAAGATCTTGCGGCTCGAAACGTCGAGTTGACCGAGCCGCGCCATGAGCGCGGGCTCGAGGAGGTCGTCAAGCCGCTGGGGACGTTTGATGTTGGGGGTTCTAAGCATGGTCAGGAGTTGAACGCAGACAGGAAGAACTCAGAGGAGCAGAGAGAGCAGAGGGAAGCAGAGAAATACAGCGAGTGGGAGTACCGATGGACGAAGACGCGGTAAAGGAAAGAACTATGAATCTGAATCGTGTTTCCGTAAAAAGGAGTGGGGGATGCGTAGTAAAACAAGTACGAAAAAGCGTGGCACAAGATGCGAGGCAACGAACAAGAGCGGAGACAGGTGAGCGTGAAACAGCACTGTTGGGTGATCTCTTTGCAAGTGACAGCATTCTGTCGTCAGTCTCCTAATGTCTTGTCCTCTCTGCTGCCCTCTGCTCTCTCTGCTCCTCCGAGTTCCTCTTTGCCTCTGCGTTCAATCCCCTCTTCCGTCCTCACACCGCCTTGACCGGCTCCTTCGGCGTTGCTTCCACGATCTTGCCCACGATGTCGTCCGCGCTCACGCGGTCCGCCTCGGCCTCGAAGTTCAGGATCAGCCGGTGCCGGAGCGCCAGCAGCGACACGTCCTGGATGTCCTTGTAACTCACATGGAACCGCCCGTCGGTCACGGCCTTCACCTTCGCGCCCAGCAGCAGCGCCTGCGCGCCCCGGGGCGAGGAGCCGCAGCGGACGTACTTGCCGGTGATGTTGGGCGCATACTCCCCGCCCGGCTGCGTCGCCAGCGCCAGCCTCGCCGCGTACTCCTTCACATGCGGCGCGACCACGCAGTCGCGGATGAGTTGCTGGGCCGCGATGATCGAGGGGCCATCGAGAACCTTCTGAACGTCGGGGACCTGGGTGCCGGTGGTGCGGTCGAGGATCGTCATCAGGTCGTCGAGTTGCGAGTACCCGACGTTGATCTTGAAAATGAACCGGTCCATCTGCGCCTCGGGCAGGGGGTAGGTGCCCTCCTGCTCGATGGGGTTCTGCGTCGCGAGCACGAAGAACGGCTTCTCGAGTTTGTAGGTCGTGCCCGAGGCGGTCACGCTCCGCTCCTGCATGGCCTCGAGCAGGGCCGACTGGGTCTTGGGCGTGGCGCGGTTGATCTCATCGGCGAGGACGATCTGGGCGAAGATCGGGCCGCGCTGGAACTGGAAGGCGCGCCGGCCCGTGTCGGGGTCCTCGCTCACGATGTTCGTGCCGATGACGTCCGCGGGCATCAGGTCGGGCGTGAACTGGATGCGTGAGAAGGGGAGCGAGAGGCTGTCGGCCAGCGTGCGCACCAGCAGCGTCTTGCCCAGGCCGGGAACGCCCTCGAGCAGCACGTTGCCGCCCGCGAACAGGCCGATGAGAGTCGCGTCCACCACCTCGCGGTGGCCGACGATGATCTTGCCGATCTCCGACTGGAGCGTTTTGAACGTGGTGCGGAACGCCTCGCACGCCTGCTTGACGCGCTCGGGTGTGTCGGGCATGAAGTCGGATTTGGTTGCCATGAGAAGGTCCTTGGGATCAAGGGATCAGGGATCAGGGACGAGAAAGCAAAGAAAGGAAAGCAGAAAGCAGAGGAGCACGCGCCAGGCATCGGATCACATCATTACACGATTACTTCATCACCACTCACCACTCACCACTCACCCCTCACCCCTTCCCATCCTCTTCCATATCTTCCCGCGCCCGCTCCTTGGCCTTGCGCAGGCGCGCCAGCCCGCCCTCGGCCTGGTCCGCGGCGGTCTGCGCCGTCTTTTTCTGCGCAACGGACGTGCGCGCCACGTCGAAAGTGGGCACGGCGAGGTTCTCCCGGCTGCCCGCGAGTTCCGCCGCGCTGGCCTCGAACTTGGCCCTGGCCATCGACTCATCCGCCCGCGCCGCCATGCGGATCGCCTCGCGCTGCTCGGTCGTGGCCTTGGCCGTCATGCCCGCCTGGGCGCGCTTGCGGGCCTCCATCAGCGTGCCCATCTGCTCGTTTGCCCGCTGCTTGCCCTTGCCCATCCCGCGCCGCACGGCCGCGGCGATGAGTTGCGGGTCGATCCGCACGCGCCGCACCGCGACATCCACCAGGAACAGGCCGATCGCCAGCAGCGCGACCAGCAGCCAGATGGGGCGCAGCGCCACGGGCATCTTCAGGTTGTCGCGCAGCCACAGGTCGGCCAGCGCGGGGTTGGTCGAAAGGTCGATCACGCGCCCCTTGGTCCGCTCGGCCACTACCCGGCCCAGCGGCCCGTTGTCCTGGAGCGTGCGGTACTCATCCGCGAACGGGCGCGTCACCGCGGCCTGCAGGTTCCCCTCGCGCGGGGCGCCGCCCGGCGTGTCCGGCGGGGCGATGTACTTGAAGTTCGCGACGTATGCGCCCGAGCGGTCCGAATCGAACACGCCCTCGTAGCGGCCCGGCCCGACCTGGCGCAACTCGATCGGCTGGCCCTGGTTGCCCGGCCCGACAACGCGCGACAGGAAGCGCACGAAGTTCAGCCGCTCGCCCTTGCCGTCGAGCGCCTCGATCACCACGCGGGTTTTGTCGCCCATGTCCTCGGTCATCACGCGCATGTCCGCGCTGCCGCCCGGCCGCATCATCCAGCGGATGTGCCCCTCCCAGAAGGCCTTGTACTTCCCCCAACTCGGCCAACCTTTGGCCCAGCGCTGCCCGGCATCGGATGTGAACGCCACCGCCTTGCCCAGCCCAAACTGCCAGTGCGCGAGGATGGGGTCGTTCTCCTTGCCGCGGATCGTGACGATGGATAGGCCGTCGCGGTCCGCGGCGACGACATACCCGCCGATCGCCGGGACGCTCCCGCCCAGCCCACGCATCGGCTCGGCGATGGCGTTGACCACCGAGGGCGTGAAGGGCGAACCCTCCCAGATCAGCGAGCGCTTTACGATCTGCGCTTCCTTGATGAAGATGCTCGGCAGTTCGGCGAACTGGCCCTGATCGACGATCGGGTAGAACTTGCCGCCGGTCTGGTCGGAGATGTTCCTCATGCTCTGGCCGCTGGGCCCGTTGGCGGAGCGCTCGTGCGGGTAGACCATGACGCAGGAAATCGTGATCTTCGCGGCCCGGCACTGGGCGAGGATGCCCTGATTGCTCAGTTGCGGGTCGCCATCGCTCATGATGATCATGTGGCGAGCGCCGGCATCGGCGGCCTTCAGCGCGTCGTAGGCCTTCTGGATCACGCCGTCGAAGGTCTGCATGTCGCCGAAGGTCAGCGCGTTCATGGCGCGGGTGACGGCGGTCTTGTTGCCGACCTCGCTGAGCGGGTGGACCCAGGTGTCGCCGCGGGAGTACGAATATTCGACCACACCCACAAGATCGAGGCGCGACAGGTTGTTGATCGCCGCCAGGCCGGTCTCTTTGGCCCAGAAGTTGCCTTGGGGCATCTCGCAGGAGTGCATGACCAGCACCAGCGCGCCTCGCGGCATCTGCCGCTTCTGCGGCGGGTCGAGTTTGATGGGCAGCGCCTCGGCCAGCGGCGAGCCGATCCACCCGCCCGCGCCGAACGACTCCGGCCCGCCGACCATCATCAGCCCGCCGCCCAGGTCGTGGACGTAGGACCTGAGTTCCTCCTGGAGTTTCATGGGAACTTTGTCCGACGGCGTGTTCACCATAATAATGCCGTCGAAGGCCTGCAACTCGATGAGCGAGTCGGGGGCCTGTTCCGGCGTTTTGATGTCGCACGCGATGCGGGCCTCGGTCAGCGCCTGCTGGATCGGCACCACCTCCGCGGGGTCGGGCGCGATGATGAGCACGCGCCCCTCGCTCTGCACGAAGGTGACGGCCAGCGACTCGTTATTCTCCTTGATGGCATCGACCGATCCGTCATCCGGCTCGAACACGGCGCGGAAGGTCTGTGGCCCCGCCCGCGGCAGGGACATCGGCACCATCAGCGCGTTGAGGCCCTGATCGAGCGCAATGTGCCGGTAGAGTTCCGGGCTGGCCGTGTCGAGATCGACCGGCTCGCCGTTGATGAGCACCGTCAACTTGCCGGTGGTCTGCTTCAGCGCGGTGATGAGCACCCGCATGTTGACGTTCTGGCCCATCCGCGCGGTCGAGGGGACCACCACGCGATCAACGATCACCTCGTTCTCGTGCTTGTACGGCAGGATCACGACATCGATGGGTACGCCCGCCGCGGCGGCGGAATCCGCGAACGAGCGAAGGTCGCCGATGGTCTCGTTGAAGTCGCTGATGATCAGGATGCGGTTGGCGCTGTCGGCGGGCTTGGTGGCCATGCCCAGTCGCCCGGCCTCGGACAGATTTGTCGCGTCCGTCCCGCCGAGCGTGATCGAGTCGGGGGCATCGTTTGGCGGTGAAGGCAGGGCCTGCACGATCGCCTCGCGACCGGCGGTGATCTTGCCCATCAGGTCGCCGGGCCGGAACTTCTTGCGGGCCTCTTCCAGCCACAGGTCCGCCGTCTGGCGGAGGGCCTTGGGCACCGACTCGCTCTCGTCCATGATGACGGTGACGTTGACATTGTCGGACTCACGCCGCCACGAGGGCCTGGCGAGGGCGGCGGCGATGAGCAGGATCACGATGATGCGCACGCCCAGCGCGACCCGCCGGGCGTTGGTGCCCATGCCCGACAGCGTCTGCCGCCCGATCCACAGCGCCAGCAGCCCGCACGCGGGCACCAGGAGCAGCCACATCGGCTGGTCGAAGTGGAAGGGGCCGATGCTGAGGGCTGCGAGTGTCATCCGATTCTGGATTCCTGTGACCGTGGGCCGTCACCTGCGTCGGGGGGGTGGGGCCTTGAACGCCAGAACCCGGTTGTTGCCCGAGTCCACCACATACGCCGTCCTCCCGAGGATACCAACCGCCCACGGGGCCGCGAGTTCGCCCTCGCCCCGGCCCGCGCGCCCCCAGGTCCCCAGCCCCTCGCCTGTCGCCAGGTCGATCCGCTGCACGCGGTTGTTGCCGAACTCGCAGACCAGCACCGTGCCGTCGCCCATCGAGGCGAGGCCATAAGGATAACGGAACTCGCCGGGCTTGTCGCCGGGCCGGTCGCGCCCGCCGTACCACCCGACCAACTCGCCCTCGGGCGTGAAGCGGCCAACGCGGTGGTTGTGGGCATCGACGACGATGACTTCCTGCTTTCCCGCGACGGTCTCGACCGAGATCGACTGTGGCCGGTCGAACTCGACGGCGCGCGAGCCGGGCTGCCCGCCCTCCCCCACGCCCGCTCCGAACTTCCCAAAGCACGAAACAAACTCGCCCGCCCCGTCGAAGATGTTCACGCGGTCGTTCCCGCCGTACTCGCTGACATAGATCCGGTCGATGGACTTGCGGTCCGCTCCCAGAACGACCGCGACATCGGTGGGGTAGCGGAACTGCCCGGGCCCGGTCCCGTAACTCCCGATCGTGCGGACCAGTGTGGGTTCGGCTCTGCTGGCGGAGGCTTCGCCATCGCGCGCCTGCACCGGGGTGGCGGGCGGCTTGTAGATCATCACGCGGTGGTAATGCGTGTCGGCCACATACAGCAGTTCCTCGCACCACTGGCCGGTCTCATCGGGCCCGGGCGCGACTGTCAGCCCCACCGGCTTGCCCAGGTCGCGCTCGGGCATGGTCCACAGCACCTCGCACCGTCCGGTCTCGGGGTTGAGACCCTGGATGCGCCCGGTTTTGTCCACGACCCACAGCAGGCCGGACGCGGGTGCGATGTCAATGCCGCGCGGATAGCCGAACCGCCCCGGCATGTCGCCAAGCCCGCCGAATGTGTCTGTCACGGGGATGGGCTCGCCGGGGGGTGGCGGCCCGCCGCAACTGCACAGCAGTGCCCCGCCCGCGACCAACGTCACAGCCCTCGCGAAGCGCCAGCGCGCGAAGTTGGGGCGTGCGCGGCCATCCCGCCCGGCCGCTCTCCCCCACCCAGAACGACCATTTCGGCCGTTGGTCACGCTCAGACTACCTTGTAGAGTCCGCTCCCGTTGCAGGGCGCCACGGTGCGCCGCATGAGAGACGGTACGCCCCGCCGCGTCATCAGGATCGCCCGGAAGCGGGAGCATGGGGCGATGTCGGGGACGCTCTCGCCAGCAGAACACCCCCGAAGATCGCGCCCAGGAGCCCGAGGCCGGTCATGGTCGCCCCTGCCGCGGCCAGTTGGTCCTGCCGGAGGTAATGCAACTGGTCGAGAAGGTACTGCGCGAGGTTGGCCAGCCCCGGCGGCTGGACCTGCACGGTGGACTCGATCTCGTGGAGCGAGAGCAGGGCGACCGCCACGCCCGCGCCGATGACCACGCCCCACTTTGTTCGTACGCAGGCTTCCAGCCAGCCGCGAACCGTCATCGCGCTGTCGAGTTCGCGCAGGGAGCGGAGGTCCGGCGGCTCGGAGTTGGCGAGCCACAGGCCCAGGAGCGCGCCGATGAAGGCGAAGCGCGCCGCGTGCGTAAGGACCACGAGCGCGATGCCCGAGGCCGGGCTGCCCTGCGCATAGGCCATGCCCACCAGCACACCCGGGAGCAGCCCGGCGATCGCGAGCCAGATGACGGGAGTGAATCGCGTTCCACTCACCGTGGTCCCTGTCTCTTATACACAT
>ENA-ORBV01010484-ORBV01010484.1-microbial-mat-metagenome-genome-assembly--contig:-NODE-10484-length-14819-cov-3.374305_pt1 | contig 14819 bp, 16 predicted proteins | sample MGYA00237777_ERZ505514 | MGnify/ENA primary metagenome ERZ505514 (study PRJEB26160, sample SAMN06269048) | microbial mat metagenome | isolation source: Oligotrophic lake microbial mat | place... | reverse complement strand
TGTTCATGGATAGCTCGCTGTTTGTCATCCAGAGGGAAGAAAGCGCAGCCATTAGGAGCAAGTTCTTCATGATCGCGCAGTGATCTTGTTGACTGTTTGTTAAGGTTAAATTTGGCGAATTACAACTTCAAGTATTCATGAACGAATCTGTAAGCCACTCTCAGCTCGGTATGGGCGATATGGGCGGTTACATGACGGGAAGGCTTTCCCGGTCGATCGTGATGTCGAGTGTGCACTGCACACGCCCGGTATCCGCTCTGTATTCGATTTGAAATCGATCCAATCTAGGTGTTGATCCACGACAAGTTCATTTGACCACAATCGGTTGCAACCATGCGACTTGCTGTCATTGTAATTCTCGTCACGCTTTGCGTCGCTGCTCAAGCGGGCACGTGGCCGCCTCAGCAGAGCCCTTTCGATGCTGCAACCGCTGCGCGCAGTGTTTACTATGCCGCTGCAGCCTACACGGACAATCCCCAGGGCTGTTTGACTTCAATGAATGTGAATGTGACTGGAAAGTGGGGCGCGGTTGATTTCTTCAACAACCCGCTCTTCGCGTACACCGCTGTTCGCGCCGCGTCATCTGAAAGTACGACACGCGTCGTGTTGTGTCCTTGCATGGACCGATCCTGCTTCTGCAATAATGTTGACACTGTTGATACGTTCTGTGTTTCGCCTTCGTTGTGCTGTTCAGTCATTCTCGGATTTCGCGGTTCGACCAACCTAGGACAGGTGCTGCTGGAGGGCATCGAATCGACACTGCAGGATCCAATCAGTCCTCAATATCCCGCCGCCATGAATTTTCACTACTTTGCACAGGCGGTAGCCGTGTTGCCGGGCTGGGCGGCCGAGTTTCAACGTACGTGACTTAGGTTGTGTGAGCTTTTGATTGAGATCTGAGTGCTCTCGTCGCATTTCCAGGGCTTGCGCAGATGTACCCTACATATCGACCTCTCATCGTGGGTCACTCGCTCGGTGGAGCCATGGCTAGTATCGCCTCTGTGAAGCTATCGCTCGCGTTCAAGTTCACCACTCCAGTGTGGTCGTACACATTCGGCCAGCCACGAACCGGTAGGAGTCTGCGATCTTTTTGCTGTGGTTTCAGTGATGACAGGTGCACAGATGATGCATCTATTGTGATGATGCTCACCGGTCAATGATCTCTTATCCCCAGGGAACTACGAGTACGCCAAGCTCCACGACAGTCTCGGCTTGACCAGCTACCGCCTCACTCATCACATGGATCCTGTGGTTCATCTGCCTACGTGCAACACCCTTCTCAAGCTGTGCGTGGCGGGCAAGGGCGCGTACCATCATGGCGTTGAGGTGTTCTATGGATCGGTACGCTGCGTTTCTGACTACATAGCTCGCCCTGTTTGCTGGCCTCGACATAATCCGCCTCATGTTACGTCTGTGGTGCTGTCTTTGCGTACTCAGGACATGAGTCAACCAGGCAAGGTGTGTCTTGGCACACCGCACAACGAGGACATCACGTGCGCCAATCTATTCGGCGCTCTAAATTTCGCTGTCAATATCGCTGATCACACGCATTACTTCAACATCGAGGTCGGAAACTACTGTCCGAAGGCGTCTGTCGTACTGGAGTAAGGAGATGGAAACGCCGTGCTCTTGATAGCGGTTTCGTTTGCTTGCTTAATTGTTGTAACTTCGCGCATTGTTCCGTTCACCATTGCGTACATGGCTCGCGTGGTTGTTGCTTTCGTACGGCATTTACCTGACTGCGGGTATGCCGATGACAGTCCATCGCAGACTGCGTATTTATTCAGTACAGAAACCCTACAGGTTCTCGTAATTACAAATCATTCGAATAACTCGTGTAGAGTCGACTGGGACTTCGGTACCGTCCACGGGCTCTGTCACAATTACTTACAGAAGTGGATACGCAGCGCATTCGTACTCACAATGGCAGACTGCAGAGAAGCTGCAATTGATACAGGTAGAGATGCAGCCGAATATCTAGTGGCGCCGCTATCACCATGATCCAGCGAACTTCATGAGCATCCGCAACCAGTGCCACAGCCCCCTTTCTCCACGACAGAGGTATTCTCGGGTCTAACATTCATGACTATCAACAGCGATACGTGCGAGACAGCGGTGCGATGTCAGCAGCGAGAATGCTAAGCAGAATGGAGTTCACGGTGAATACCATGGCGACCGTCATCCTTCTTCTGGACTTGAACGATACTCTGGCGAAGGAAATCCGCAGCCTCATCTGCGTCCGCGAGCAGTTTCTGCATTCGCAACCACAGATCAAACACATGCATGCCAGTGGGAGATGATTGCCATAGACAAGATACCTTGATTGCATTAGGATCTGTTTCGCTGCGGTGATTGGAGAACTGCGTCCTTGTCTATCAAAACCAATGTGCATCAGCACAAGTCGCTGCGACGCACACACAAGTTACTGCGTGCTCCTACATACCTCTGCATACGCCGCTTGAATCATTGGTCTGTCATTTGCAAACACAACACGCTGCGTGCGAAGCAAGCGCCGATATGCGGCGAGAGCGGCCGATCGCATCGATGACATCTGATCAATGCCGATTCATTGCCGAACCATCAAAGGCGATGACAGAAAACGTTGTTGATCTTCACCTGTTTCCTCTGGCGATCGTATGGTGTTCCGTTCATCTGAACCTCCATATGTTTGGCGTCCGTCAATCTCTTACAATTGCCCTTCGCTTCCAGCGTTATCCATCGATGCAGTGGCTGAAAACGAAAGTGCAGGCGGTGGTATCCCGTGAGGATCACTCGCAAGCCGTGGATGCGTGCACATCTTGCGACAACCCATGCTCTAAGCACTTGCAGTATCCTGAAGCCGTTCAGAGCAAGGTTGATATGACGGGAGATATGCGATCGTCCATCAAGCCCTATTGGGCCCATGCCATCATCTGCACTGGCTTGTCAGATTGGCCACAGAAGATTGAGTCTGACAAGAAAGGCTTGGCTTATGCTTTAACTAAAGGCACGAAGGGGCAGCGTGTGCGCGTCTCTGCTTGTGACGATCCCGGTGTAGTCGACGGCACTTGCGATATCTTGCTGTTCCCACATGCTTTGAGACTGCGCAAAGTTGTGCCCGCACAAGTGCCAGCGTTGGTGGCCAAGTATTTCACGAATGCGGTGCCCACGGACATGGCAGCAGCGGAAGAAGAGAGCGGTGGCAGCGACGATGACGCTTCCGCGGCTACAGCTGCTGCACCGGATGAGACTAAAATGCCCGGAGATCTCATTGCAGAGCCATTGGACGTTGGATTGGGCTACGTATTCGTGTGCACGCACAAGATGCGCGACAAACGCTGCGGTGTGCTTGGACTCATTCTAGCTGAGCAGTTTCAAAAGTCGCTTCGCGATCGTCAACTAGATGGCAAAGTGACTGTGCGGAAGATTTCGCACGTTGGTGGCCACAAGTATGCAGGCAACATCATCCTCTATCCCTCCGGCGATTGGGTAAGTTGACTTTATTTACGTATGATTCGCTGGCTCAGCTCATTCATTGATTCGTGCTGATGCATAACATAATTTGCGGCCTTTCTATTGCTGTTCAGTACGGACGAGTCAATCCCTGCCATGTCGAATCGATCATCGACAACTGTCTCTTGAAGGGCGGAGTGATCGCAGAGCTTCACCGAGGATCCATGCACAAGAGCGCAGCCGGCAATCAGAAGGATTGGTGACCTGGATGACTTCTCAAAGTTCCCATATCACATGTCCCATCTTTGCAATCAAGCTGCACGAAGCTGACGCAGCAGACCGAACAAGATCACAGCACTCGGAGTGCAACGCGTGAATTGTGACACGATCGTAGTCTCGGCACATCCGCATTACAGACGTCGTCGGTGAGGCAGCTTGCATCCGTTGAAAGGTATAGGAGTTACGTCTTCCAAACTCGTAATAGAAAGTCCTGCTTTGAGAAAGCCCGCAACGATGCCGCGACGAATTCGACCCGGTCCCTTGAACTTGAGTGCGATCGACTTCGCGCCTCGATTGACACAAACTGTTCCCAGCGTGCTGCTCAGTTGCTGCCCTGCCACTGCGGTGGCACGCGCAGTGCCTCGCAGCTTCAGCTTGCCTCCTGACGACCACATCAACACGTTGCCTTGCTCGTCTGCGACGGATAAGATACAGTTATTGTCACTGCAGTGCACGTGGCCCACAAGCGCCTGCGGAAGTTTCCGCTCATCCTTCTTGCGAACGTTTGTCTTCTTTTCTACGGGACGTTTAGCCTAAAACGGCGGCAAGGCACACGTCGCGCTATGACACAAGCGGAAATTCAGTCAACTGCGTTGGACATACCGTTTCCGCAAACAGTCGAGCGAAAGTTGTCGCTACTGCACTGGGCTGCGCAATCAGCTGCGAGCCGAGACCTAGTTGCGCACATGGAGCAACAGTCAGCCGATGAAGTAATGATGCGACGACACACACGCATACCATGGACAGTGGAGCATGAGTGCACAGAGCTGACCGCGGACAACCCTGTGCCAGACGAATTGAAACACTGAGAATTGGGGTCAAGCATCAAAATCACATAGTCGTCGCCATGTCCACATACGGTGCAGTGTCCCAAAGACGGGAAGAGCGAGACGCCTTGCAACGGCCGCCATGATGCTCAATGGACAACCGCAACCTCCCCTTTGAGTAGTTCGGTATGATCACAATACGACAGAAGTGGCGGGCAGCTGTTTCCAGGATTCTGGAAAACCGCTGTTTTGGAGCTGCGCCGTCATGTTGTGGCTGTTGATTCTGGCGTCGTTGGTCGCGATAGTGTTCGCGTTTGTGTTGTACAGTGGCGCTCTATCTAAGCCCGTGTTTGAAGAGCAAACCACCTCTGCTGGACCCTATCTGTTCGTCTACAGACTCCATGTCGGACCGTTCAAGAAAGTGAACAAGGTGTTTCAGCAAGTCAGCCAAACTCTGCGCAAGACAAACATGACTCATATTGCATCTTTGGGCATGTACTTTGACGACCCACACACCATGCCGGCGCACACGCTGCGCAGTCACGTCGGCTATGTCATCCAAGGAAATGTACGTGTCGTGATGTGCCATCCTTATGAACGCAGTTAGCCCATGGTTTGCGTGTTCCCATCCAGAGTATTACGGATGAAATGCGCAAGACATGTGAGCAGCATAATCTCGGCATCAAGATCGTGCCCCGCACCACTGTCCACCGTGCGTTGTTCCCGTACCGCACTTGGTTCTCGATCGTGTTTGGTGCCATCAAGGTGTACAAGAAAGCTCATCACAAGGCCTGGATCACGTGCGCTCCCATGGAATACATGAAATTCAACAGCGGTGTCATCGAGTACTTGTTTCCCGTCGACAACGTAGAGCACTATCGTCTTGAAGCGGACAAGTCCAAGTGAACCTATCGTGTGTATAATGTATTGTAATGTGCGTATATGTTGCTGCGTCGCAGAGCTAGCGCAGCCCAAGTGTTTGTGTGATCGTGCCGAGAAAGTACAAAATTTAAATAACATAAAGCGCGCACACGTTTCCGTCAATTTGCATCGTCTCGTAGATGTTTCACCTGGTTCGACCGGCTGGCAGTCTGGCACGAACCACGAGTCGCATATCAGGAATACCGCGCGGGACAGCATCAACCACTCAACACGAGACACGCTTTTACCTGTTCTGCTTCCCGCTGCTGCCGATACGACGAGAGGCCCCCACGCGCCCGGTTCCAATAACCTCCACCCACCGCATGCTGTTCAGCCGGTGACCGATAGCTCGCGCTGCTGGGAGCAGTCGGTCCCGTTGATACATTTGAGGTGCTCAAGCTTGCGGCCAAGCTCCCACGCGGATCCATTTTCATCAAAGTAGAGTCAGCAGCCGTGCTAGGCGATTCATCGTGCTTCGGTGATGCACCAGATTTGCTGTCCTCGACACTGCGTGTCACGCGCGGCGGAGTTCCGAAATCCTCCCAATCGATAGGGTGTGAAAGCAGCTCATTGAGCGATTGCTGTCTGCATCGAATCGGCGATGAGATCGGTGATGATGCCTCTTGTTTGGCAGCAGCGATGCTGGCAGCTCGCGCAAACCTCCCAGCCATGCCTACAGGGGACGAGGCGGCCCCTGATCCTTGGGCCACTGAATCTAAGCGGGCTGACGCGTGAACAGAGTCTATATCCATGCTTTGAGCGTGATCAACCACATCGCCATTGACAGACGATGTTTGATGATGCGGCAGCATAGAGGCTGCACGCGCCCATAACGACACTGGTGCTGGTCGTGCTGCTGCTGGTGCAGAAGTGCGCAACGCCTCTGACCGAGCTTTCTGAGCCGCAGCCAACGCTTGGGCGGCTCGAGACGGTGTAACACGCTGCGGTGATTGTCCTTGCTGGGAAAGGCTGTCGGATTCTTTCGAACCAGGGGAGTCAAACAGTCGGCGAGCCGGAGTTCTCACACCAGAGCCCTGCGCCGCAGCAACAGCGACAGCAGAGGGAGACCTTGCTGTAGCACCTGTCGAAACCAACGTGCTGGTAGCAGTGGGTGACGTCAGCGTGTTAGGAGACGCAAATGATGCTCGCACATCAGGCTGATGAGGTTTCAAAGATCCAGTGAAAGGAGAAACCAACGAAGCTGTAACATGAGAGGCGATCGTATCGGGCGCTAAATTGGATGTGCTTGCCGGGGTCTTGCTCTCGCGCGGTGATCCTGCAAAAGCGTTCAACATAGCTGCCGCAGCCACAGTAGGTGGGGACAGCGGAAACGAATCCAGATCTTCCTGAGGTAGCGGAACAAAATCCTGCTCCATGGCCTGCACCATATATTGCTCTTCCAGCTTGGAGTGCGCGGGAAGATCAGCCGCAGTAAACCACTGCGCACAGACTGGACACTGCTTGCGCTCCGGCAATGATGATATCGGCAGTGCAGACGCCGCCGGTGCATCGATTACCATCCGCGCCACGGTGCGCCCAAAACGAAATGGCCTGGATCGAACGGCGGTCGTCCCGTCCAGAGCGTCAGCTTCATGCATCCGCGGCGACTGTGCGGGCACCGCAACGTCACTGCAAGCGGAGGACTGCGATACGGCCAGCTGAGCATCATCCGTCAGATCTACGATCATGCGCCCTGCCGCTGCAGGGCGTGCTGGTATCAACGAGGAGATAACGGGACCGTTCAGAGCGCTGACAACATCGGCACTGCTAGGCCTGCCAGCGGCACTGCTGCTGCTTGCAGCGGCTGAAGCTGCCACGCAAGAAGATGGGGGAGTGGCGTCTGCATTGGAGGTTTGCGTCAACGTGAGGGCAGATTCCATCAGGTCCGAATCGCCTGCAGTTGCAGGTGCTGCCGCAACGACTGCTTGTTTCGCCTCGCGCTCCCTGGTAAGACAGATTGCAAACAGCGTATTTGAATGGCGCGCTAGTACATGCTGCTGAGCGAATGATGATGCCCAGGCAGATTGCACACAAAGTACTGGTCACCTGCACGCGCGGCACAGTGCAGCAGTATCACGGTGGATAAGCAGTGCACGATCTAAGATGGCTTTGTTTGGACAAGCTGCAACGCCGGGTGGTAGATCCAGTGCGGGGCAATGCCGTGCAGTGTGGTCAGCGCAGGAGCCGCGAGCGATGATTGCCTAACATGGTACACCCATGACCGTTCAGAGGCTAGTGGCACGCAGCCTCTGATCGACTGGGCATTGCATGCACGTACATCACAACAAGGTCTGTTCGGACAATGAACTTTCAGGTTGTCAAGCTGATTTTGCACCAGTCGCGACGATGGCTTGAATGCAGCTCTTGAAGTCTTGAGACAAGTTGGGCATTTTTTCTGCGAATATGTAATGCAGCGTGAATTGAAGAGTACAGATCACAAAGCCTTACATTTCAAGACGTACCGGATTTTTCTTGAAGTAAGCTTTAATGCAAGCCTCACAATAAGTGTGATGGCACGATGGACAGTCCACCGGATGCTGAAAGTATTCGCAACATATATCGCACTCTAATTCGGCCAGCAGAGGGTTATCAGCCGCACTCTCTACGTACTGCAACACACAAAGATAACCGATCCATTAGCGACAGAAACTTACGATTGCTGTACTAATTTTGCAGGTGATCACACTTACATCATAACGAGGGCGTGTGCTGAGCTCCATTCTGCGAGGCGCCGCTGAGATTGAATGCAGCAACGGTAGCCGTTGGACTTCAGTGTGGGCGATCGCTCTGATCCGATCGATTGGGCTACAATCCGTGGCGTATGCAGTATCGCACAACGTGCGCTATCTGGGCGTAGTTGAACACACCATAACAATAACACGGTACGATACAACTTGCGGAAGCCGCTGCACGAAGTGTGTTTCGTACAAACGCCACGTTCAATCGATGTGAAACCGTTCCCTCCCGGAGCCAACGCCATTTGACGGATCGTCAGCTTCTCGTGTGCCCACGTATGCTGCAGCGTTCATCGATACCTGTACGCAGTATCTACGATCTACTGTGATCCAGGAGCACCTTGTGGCAGTACACCATTGTCGGTCTTGAACTCAGCTGCTGTTCACCAGAAAGTTCTCATGGCAGCACCAGGTACCGCTTAGTGAAGGCAGTATGCTCATCATCGCTCTGGTGTCATTGAATTGCAGCCGTGTCTGCTTCTGAAACATTTGATTGATGTGAACGGTCTTTCACGTTGCACAGCTGGCAGCTCAGTCGCCGCACTGAAAAACAATCTGACCATTAATCCGGCAGCGCTGTTACCCGGTCAGAGCAAGGCCACATCTAAGGCATCCAACAAGGACGCGTTGACCACTGATGTAAATACTTGCTGTATCTTGTGAGCGATGATGCCTGCACCGAGTTTGGCAAAAGCCTCTTCGTCTCAAAATGATTGCTCTGAATGTATCGCTGAGTTGCTCGATGTTGCTGCACGTTGATTGAGCAGCTGGACGCGTTTGATCCCAACAACCCTGCGGATGCAGACCGGCTGCTCAAGATCGCCAGAGACCTGCGTGATCAGGTGAGTACTGCATGGTTATTGAATTCAACTCCATTTCTGGTCCTATCGTTCGCGCTAATTGTCAACCGTTATACTCACCACGCTTCGTCTGGAACACCCAATGGATCGCTTTCTGTGATCCAGGCTGCACAATTGACGCGTGCTCAACGGGAACTCATCGCTAGCAACAAGAGCTTAAGAGAAGAAGTACAAGTGTACAGTCGTGTCACGCTACCACACGCAGGTAAACGTCCTTCACGGCCTCGCGTGCGTGTTGCATGTGGCGTTCGCTAATGAGGCTGCACAACTGGTGCTTAACGCCTCTCATTTGCCTGCTGATGCAGTGATGGCGAAGTTCGACCGTGACAGCACGGGCACTGGTGCGACAGAGTTGGCTGAGCTGCGCCGCGTTCGTCACATTCACAGTGGAGGTATGGCAGTCCACTGCCAGCCATGCCATCCCGCATCTTGCACTAAACATGGATTACTGATTAACCATACAGGCACGTGGTACAAGGCTGCGGACCTGTCATCCGCTGATGCAGAGCGACTGGCAGATCAGAATGCAGAAGCCTCTTCGAATGCACAGCAGTCAGGCGGCGTCGATCCTGTGTTCCGGTACGTGATCACTAATTGAACTTTATCGTTGCAACACGGTTGGGCTGGGCCAAGTTGATGACTATGATAACCACCTCACCGTGTGTCATCTTCGTGTGTTCTCATGCCGCGTTTAGATCCGGGTGGATGTTCAAGGAGGGCAGTGTGGTGCGCAACTGGAAGCGTCGCTTGTTTATTTTGTACGGGTCCTCCATCGAGTATTACGCCAAAGCATCAGACGACAGTCCCAAAGGTATGCGACAGCACAGCGGTTGGCATTCGTAGCTCTCACGTGTTTGTATGTTCTACGCCCGTATCGTGACGGTGCGTTGCTTGTATCAAGAACTCCTTTCGCGGATTGATCCATTTTTGACGTGCAATGACATTTTCGCACCAGGTGTCATCAAACTGGACACGTGCACCCTGTCGCCGGTGCAGAATCGTGCCGGCGTAGAGAAGCCCTGCATGGAACTCGTCTTCAGTGCGAAGTCGCGCAAATGGCGCTTCACTGCGGAGAAGCTGTCGGACAACAAGCGGTGGTACGCTGCGATCAACAACAGGTATGTCACGTGCCTACAGCACGTGCTTCGCGTGACATGTGTCGTGTGAATACTGACGCAGTGATTCCTCTCCTGCCAGGTTGACTACTCTGTCCTACATACACCGATGCGAACAGTCGAAGCAGCAGCCGGACGCACGGCTGCTTGAGTTCCTCAATACAGTGCCGCCCAACAGCTCAGCGGTAGGAGATCTGATAGTGCTGTCATTAGGGTGGTGCAGCCTTGGGGCCATTGTCAGCGCAGGTCACGCGACTGACCCATGACGCCATGTGATGTGTGACTCTGCAAACTGTAGCCCGCGGATGACGTGGACAAGCCACGCAAGGGCAGTCATTCCGTCACCAATTCTTACATTCAAAAGCCGGTGACAGAACGCTGGCCGGCGTCTCACCCGCTTATCTTGAACGGTCGACCCTTGTCACTCGACGCTGTGTCCGTGATCGCGCGACTGGTGAACGACACCAACGTGTGTCCTGGTATGATCCCATCCTTCTTTCTGTTCTGTCCCCCTTTGTTCACTCCAGCTTAGTTGGTGAAGTTGGCGCTCGTGCCGCGTGCTGCATGATCGACGGGGCTGTCGCGGATCTGACTCATGTCGGCCTGTGTGTATCGTCGCGCTGCAGGTGGTGGTGTGTCGGTGTTGGAGTGCGTGAGCGCAAACCTCACACCAGTGGAGGTTGAAGTGCTGGCGAAGGCGCTGGTTGAATCAGAATTCAATGTACTGTGTACCCTGCCCTTGTTCATGGATCCATCGCAGATCGCTCACTCTATCGCTTCTGTTGTCACCGCATAGGTTGCGGCACGGGATGAAGTCAAGGCCCAGTCACTCAGCGCACCGGATGCAGGCAGTGGTACAGACCTGGCTCCGGATTACTCTCCGACGGAGGAAGATGGTCTCCGAGTGCTGAATCTATCACACAACGTGCTGGTTAACCCTAAGGGTAGGCATGGCAGTGCTAAACCCATCATATGGTGCTTCCTCACTTGTGTGTTGCGATGCCTTGCGAATGCAGATGCCAAGCTGGCAGCCCTCACGACGCTATCGCGATTCTTGCTGTAAGTTTGTGTTTCATTCAATTGTGAGGAAGACTGCCGCTCACTGTCATTGTGGCTATTCCGATGGTTATCACAATCAGGGTCAACACCTCTTTGACTGAGCTTGTGCTGTCGGATTGCAAACTGGGCGATGACGGCGCAGCTGTGTTGGCAGCGGTACTGCCGGAGGTGAGGCCACTTTAGCGAGCTATATGCTACACACCATATCTGTTACTCACAGCTCGTTCTCATTGCGTGTTACAGAGAACCTGCCCGCTCCGACGACTGGTGCTTTCACGCAATGATATCACTTGCAAAGGCGCCATTGCGCTGGCCGCTGCACTGAGCAAAGGCACAGTGGAGACTAAGCACCGCAAGGACAAAGCGCGAGAGAACGCCAAGTCCGTGCTGAAAGGCGAGGCGCCCAGAGCCTCCGGCAATCATCCGCGCACGCACACGCTTGTCGAGTTGGTATTGGATCACAACTCCATTGGGGATGAAGGCGGCAAGGCGTTAGCCCAAGTGCTGCAGGTAAGACCCGTCATTCCCTGGCCCATACGTGACGTGTGCACGCGCTGACACGAGTCGCTGCTTGTTTGCCCGAGCGCAGAACCCCCAAGCAGTGCTTCAGGAAGTGATGCTGCAACACAATCGCATCGGAGATGCCGGAGCTGCGGCCATCGCTCAGGCAGTGCGTGGTAACGTTGCCTCCAAGCTGACGTTGCTAGATCTGTCTGAGAATCCGCTAAGCGCTGAGAAAGGAGCCGCGGGTGGCAAGGCTCTTGCGCACATGGCGCAGGTTAGTGTTACCACCTGCAATGTGGTGATATATCGCCTTGTCGCGATAGCACTGCATATTTCATTTTCGTTTTCTTTGTGTAATTACACTCGCAGGTGAACCGCTCGCTGCACACGCTCAAGTTCCTCAACTTCGTGTTGAATGACGCCACGCTGAATTCACTGCGATTGTTAAGTCAGTTTGGCTACGATGCCAAACAACCTGCAGCGACTTGAGCATCGTGAAATACATGCAGCAATTTGAACGATCAATGCAGTCATCTTTGCTGTGGACACTCGTCTTCAGGCCTTCCTTGATGACACGTTGCTCAACTTTATAAGATATCAGCAGAGATAAAAGTAAAAAAAATAAAAACAAAAAAGCACATCTAAAAAATGCATCCTACGGACAAAACACACAAGGATGTGATTTGGGCACAACTTGAATCCAACAAGCTTGCCGCATCACGATCAGGTCACAGCAAGCTCTCAAGGATGTGCATGTAGTTCTTGGGAGTGGACGACAGATTGACAGTGACCTTGAGCTCTGTCGAACAGTCAGGCATCGTTGCGTGTCAGGTCTTTGTGGATATATGAGCCTTTGTTGAAAGTGTTACAGAAGCAGTTACAAACCTTTCAGCGCCCGCAATTCATTCGGGAGTTCTTTTTTTGAGAGCTCAACCAATTTCGCCAATGCCTGTAAACATATACGAGCGGACTAAGCAACCGAGCCAATGATAGCGACCACCCCAGCAAATCAGATGCAAGGCATACTGCGGTCCAGATCTCGAAGCAATTTGATGTGGCTGCCGTCTGTGGACATTACATGAGCACCCACCAGCCATATTGACACCGAGGCAACGAAATACAGCTGCAATCACCGCACCATACCAGGTCCAGTGTTTTAGTGCGCTTGTCGTACACCAGCGAGAATGAGGCTGCCTCTAAGTCAGCGGATGGATTGTTCTGTTCAAACTGAGCATGCCACGTTGCACAAGCACACGGGTCAGGGCGTCTTGACGGAGGAGAGGTATCGCAACCTCACGTAACGTACGACCGCAGTGGCTTGGCCCAGCTTGATTTGATTCACCGTCGCCAGGGGCACTGAATAGGGTCGATACAAATAAGAAAGGAGGGAGCACGACGAACTTTCATCGTCAAAACTGACCCTGTGTGTGCTTGAAGTTCTTGAATTTGGACAGCCACATCAGTGTTTGATTGTCCTCGCTGAGCCAGAAATGTCTGAAATGTGGCGAGCCCCTGTAACGCAGAATCCAGTGCAGATACAATGAAGTATGAAACGTTACTCACGCCTTATGCAGTCAACATCACATTGTACCTTCTGCCGTATTTCAAAAACTGCATGCCTCGACGCAAATAGGGCAGCGCGTCTGTTGCAGATGATCACCGCGAAAAATGAATACTTTTCCCATGCTCACGCAGGCATGCCAACTGAGACGTATATACCAATTTCTTGGGTCTTGGAGTTAGGTGGCGCAAAGCTTGGACGCCTGTCTGATATGTAGCTTTGCCTAGAGACAGCGAGATATTCCCGAATCTTAGTGTGCACGCTTACTCAAACAAAGCGTTACCGCAGCAAGCATCTTATACTCACATTAAGGCGCTCTCAACTCTGGTTCCTCCAGGACTTGACGGCTGAGATGAACTCTTGGCAGAGCCTGAAACAGGAAAGCAAAGAGGTAAGTGCATTTGATTGATGCAGGGCCAGAATACCAGGCGCCCGCAAACATGACGGGGGCACATGATTCATGCCGTAGATTTTACCGGGAACGGATAGTCGTGGCGAGCCAGGAGTGACTTTGCGAACCTTGCGAGGTTCTGCAAAGTAGGCCTTGCTGAGCTCCACAAAGTCTGCGGAGGGTCCTCGGGCTAGCGTGCTGGGCGTGTCAATCATGATGGCTGTGTACGCAAGAGGCGAGAAACAAAGTCAGTTGAGCGCATATCGCGCAAGGTTGTCGCACTGTGTGCATCAGCATTGTTGCATACAGAACCAGTTCAAGCGTACCATCTAGCTGCAGCGACAACGGTGCCGGTGCGACAGACTCCTCGTCTTTGGAAGCTCCTCCAGCAGCGACGGCACTCGCAGCTGCCGCTGTGCTGGTAATGATCTCAGTAAGCCTTGTTAGACCCTGCACCCACGTGTTAAGAATGCCTTCGTCTGCAAAGTGATCGAACATCAGACTCATAGCTTCAGGCTTGAAGCAACAGATGAAACAGCCGTACTTTGAGCAATCAGGGTGAGTCTCTTGTTCCGTGAGGCCATCTTCTGATGCGTATCTTTCTCCAGTTCATCGCGCAGGATGATCGAGAACGCTGCTTTACTCAGCAAGCCTAGGTCCTCCTTTTCCTCACCACTGCATGAGGTACCAAGCGTGAACTATTTGGCTCCCATGAAAGAAATCAGACAGCTCGCTGTTTACCTGAGCCATCGCGTGATCTGCTCCGCCTCTACCAAATTCACTAAGAATTATAGACGCACGGCGGCGTTAGCCTTGGAGAGGCATTTCATCTACGACCGACATAAGCACTTGAACCCACTTACGTGTCGTCTGTGATTGATCAACGTTCGGTTCAGACCACTGTAACGTAACGTTGTCCGGATTCAGTCGGATGGTAATCCAGTTTCGGGTGGTCTCCTCTGCGATAGCCTGTGCACAACACGCTCACGTGAGGGCATGTGATACCTGCACGCATGCACACCACACGTACACAGCCGGTAACCACGTTGCGGTTCAAGCGTAGGTTGCGATGGATCAAGAAGGGCGTGCCTTGACGAAGTATTGGCAGAGCATCTACTGTATGCATTTCTCGAACTTGCGCCTGCGTATTGCGAATGTTGAGTGACAGAGTGACAGAACACATACAAACACACAC
>ENA-ORBV01010483-ORBV01010483.1-microbial-mat-metagenome-genome-assembly--contig:-NODE-10483-length-14820-cov-4.096724_pt1 | contig 14820 bp, 17 predicted proteins | sample MGYA00237777_ERZ505514 | MGnify/ENA primary metagenome ERZ505514 (study PRJEB26160, sample SAMN06269048) | microbial mat metagenome | isolation source: Oligotrophic lake microbial mat | place... | reverse complement strand
ATGATACGGCGACCACCGAGATCTACACCTCTCTATTCGTCGGCAGCGTCAGATGTGTATAAGAGACAGGATTGTTGGTGACCGCGAAGTCGGTGACGTTGCCATTCAGCGTCAGCGCCTCGCTCCGGTACGGATCACACTCGTATATCTCGTTGCCGTCGATGACGAGGTCGCTGATCGGTGTCGCCGCCGTGCCGTACACGGTGATGCCCATCGCATCGTGGCCGCGGATGTCATGGATGCGATTGTCGCGGATCTCGATGTGCGAGCCTGCGCCGAGCACGCGCACGCCGGAACCGTCGTTGACGCCGAGATTGTTGCGCAACTCGAATCCGATCACCTTCACGTAGCTGCGGTTCTCGATCAGCACCAGATTCTCGCCCGGGACGCCCGTGCCGTCGATGACCGGACTGTCGCCGCTGACGGCACGCAGGGTGATAAAGCCGTTCACCGCGTCGCCGCTGCCCGGGAAGGTGACCTTTTCCGCGTAGGGCGCACCGCCCTGGCGCACCTGCACCGTGTCGCCGGCCTGGGCCAGATTCAGCCCCGCCTGAATGGACGCGGCGTCGTCGGGCACGGTGATCGTCGCCGCCCAGAGTGGCGCGGCCCCCAGGACCCCGAGGCAGGACATCAGGACATCGCGCACCCGCATGCGCCCAATACAGCCGTGCCTGCCCCTGTCGTGTCAACGCTTTTCAGTCACCACCGGCCACGCGCGCGGCCATGGCGCTGCGCGGGCGGCGGGCGTATGCAGCACCGCCATGGCTGCCGATCCGCTACTCGAGTCGATCGCCCTGGCGGCGCTGAGCGCTGGCCGGGCGGTGCGGGCTGCCGTGCATGCCATGCCGCCGGCTCAGCGCGGCGCTGCCGCCCCAGCGGCCCTGAAGCCGGGCGGCCAAATCGTCCTGGCCGTGGACGGCGTCGCCGAGCGGGTCGGACTCGCCCATCTCGAGCGGCTCGCCGACGCCATCGGCTGCCGGATCGCCGTCATCACCGACGCGGAACGCGGGACAACCCTGCCGCTCGGCCGTGCGACGCGCCCCGAGATCATCTACGCCATGCTCGACGCCGTCGACGGCACCATCAAGGTCGGCGGCCTCGGCAACGCCGCCGACGGCAGCGCCGTGCGCCTCGCCAACGACGGCGGCTGGGGCGTCGCCTTCGCCTGCACCGCGCCAACCGCAGCGCCGCTCGAGATGCTGACGCTGGCGGCCTTCGTCGTCGCCGTCGTGGTCGACGGCAACCCGCCACGCGTCCCCGTCTACCCGCACGAGGTCGTCACCCTGCCCGAGGATGGCGCCCTGGTCAGCCGCGACTGTTCAGATCGGCCGGCGGTACGCGCCGCTCTACGGCGAGCCCCGCGGGTCTACACGTCGACGCAGACGACCCTGTCGCAGGCGATCGTCTACCTCGACGGCTTCCAAGCCTTTGACCGTCGCAGCGCCGCGGTCGGGGACGAAGCGCTGGTCGTCGACCTGTACCGCCGCTTCCTCAATCGTCACGCCGGCGGCGCCTTCGACGTCTGGCGCCAGTACGGCAATCTCAGCGCCCTGCTGCGCCTCCTGTTCGGCTGGCGCCAGCACCGCCCATGGGTCGAGTCGCAGGGCGGCGGCTTCGTGGTGGTCAACGAGAACCTCGCCAATCTGGTCCCCGCCGTGCCGCTGGTGGTCGGCGCCGGTGGCTGTGCGGTCGATTTCGCGGGCGCCCCGCTGGCGGCGCGACGCCTGGTCGACGGCCGCACCAGCGTCGTTTACGCAGCGAACGAGGTGCTACTGCAAGCCCTCGTGTCGCACGTGCAGGCGGCATGCGACTGAGCGAGGCCCACTACGCGTGGCGCGTACTCGCCGCCTGCGTCGTCATCGAACTGTTCGGGATCGGCTTCGGCATCTTCGCCATCACCACCGTCTACCCCTACATCATCGATACCTTCCCCGACTGGTCGCGCCGCACGGTCTTCCTGCCGACGTCGCTGATTATTCTCACCGTCGGCCTGATGAGTCCGCTGACCGGATGGATCATCGACCGCTATCCCATCCGCTGGCTCTTCGCCGCCGGCATCGTCGTCCAGGGCGTAGCACTGTACTGGTTCTCGCACGTACGGACGCCGTTCGACTACGTCGCCTCGTCGTTGCTGCTCGGACTCGGCATGTCGGGCGTCACCATCCTACCCAACCAGGTGCTGGTGTCGCGCTGGTTCCACGCCCGCGTCGGACTGGTGAACGGCATCATCCTCGCCGCCACCGCCCTCGGCGCCGCCATGGCCCCGGCGCTGATCACCCGCGTCATCGAGGCCCTCGGCTGGCGCACCGCCTTCGCGCTGATGGCGGTGCTGGCGACGGCGCCGCCCATGCTGGTGGTCCTGCTGGTCGTGCGCAGTCGCCCCGAAGAGCTCGGCCTGGAGCCGTACGGCGTCGTGCGCGGCGCCGACGGAGTCGTCGTGGCCGCAACCGGCCTGGCGCTCACCGCCGCGGTCCGCTTGCCGGCCTTCTGGATCTTCGCCGCGGTGATCTTCCTCGGGGGCATGCCCTGCTACGCGTACAACAAGCACATCCTCGTCTTCCTCAAAGAGCTCGGCTACGCGCCCGTCGCCGCCGCCGACTACACGAGCTTCTTCTTCCTCGTCTCCGCCTGCGCCCGCCTCGCCTTCGGCTGGCTCGCCGACCGCTACGACCGTCGCAACCTGCTGGTCCTGCAGGTCCTGCTGATCGCCGGCGGCTATCCCCTGCTGTTCCTCGTGCCGGTACACCCCGGCCTGTTGCTGCCGTCACTGCTCCTTTTCGGCACCGGCTACGGCGGCCTGCTGCCGTCGATTCCCATCCTCGCCGTTCACTACTTCGGCCGTGCCCACCTCGGTGCGGTGCTCGCAGCGTACAAGATCGTCTACGACGTCGCCGCGGCCGGTGCCCCGCTCTTCGTTGCGGCGCTCTACGACGCCTATGGCTCCTACACCGTTGCGCAGGTCTGGCTCACCGGGTCTGCCTGGGCGGCGGCGCTCCTCGCCGTCGCTGTCCTCCCGCACGCCGTCAGCGCCGCGTCGGCGTCGCGCCTGCAAGGGCCAACAGCGCGTGCAGCACCCGGGTGATCGGCGCCTCGACGCCGGTGCCCTCCGCCGAACGCAGCACGGCCCCCTGCAAGCCGTCACACTCCGGGCGGCGACCGCGCTCGCGATCCTGCAGCATCGACGTGCGCAACGGGCCGAGTTCGCCGGCGCTGCGCGCCAGGATCGCGTCGACCCGCGTGGCGTCGAGGGCGACCCCGGCGGCGCGCCCGACGGCGATGACTTCGAGCAGCGCCGCGCGCACCAGCGCCCGCCCGTCGGCATCCCCCAGGACCTGCCCGACCGTGCGTCCGCTGAGCGCCGTCACGGCGTTGAACGCCGCGTTCCAGGCCAACTTGTCCCACAGCATGACGTGGATGTTCGCCGAGACGCGGTGATCCACACCAGCCTCGCGGAACAGCGTCGCCAGGCGCTCGACGCGCGGCGTGCGGCTTCCATCGAACTCGCCAAAGATGATGCGGCCGCCGGACTCGTGCCGCACGACCCCCGGCGCGACGAGTTCGGCGCCGATATGCGTCAGGCCGCCGAGCAGCGGCGGCAAGCCCATGACCGCTGCCAGGACGGCCTCGTTCTCGATGCCGTTCTGCAAGGACACGACGATGCTGTCGGGACCGACCACCGGGCGCAGCGCCGCGGCGGCATCGGCGGTGTCGTAAGACTTGACGCATACCAGCACCAGGTCGCACCGGCCCGCCTCGCCAGGGGTCGCCACGGCGCGCACCGGCCGGACGGTCACGGAGTCCGCACCCGCGACCATGCGCAGGCCGTCGCGCTGCAACGCCGTCAGCGTCGCGCGCGAGGCGGCCTCCGAAGTAGGCGCCGACAGCGCCGGTTCCCATGATCAACGTGTGCATGCGTGGTTCCCGGCGTCGGCGTCGTAGCGCGCCGATCGTCCTGCTACAACTGGCGCGCATGCCGCTGCATTCCCCGAGGCGGTCGCCGGTCGTCGCGCTCTTGGCGCTGCTGCTCGGCCTCACCGTTGCCCTGATCGAGCTCGACGTCATCGACTACGCCTTCGAGCGCGTCGGCGTCGAATCGCGCTACCTGATCTCACTCCTCGCCGCGTCGCTTCTCGGCAGCGGTGTCAACGTACCGCTGACGCGTCGGCGCGATGAGGCGCCGCAGCTGTCCGTGAACCTCGGCGGAGCCGTCATTCCGACCGCCCTGTCGGCCTACCTGCTGTGGCAGGGTGCCGCCGTGTGGCAGTCGCTGCTCGCCATCGCCCTGGTGGCAATGGTCGTGCATCGCCTCGCCCGCCCGGTGGCGCAGGTCGGCATCACCGTACCCATCGTCGTCCCGCCGCTGGTCGCCGCCGGCGCGGCGCTGCTCCTGGCCCCGTCCAGCGCCCCAGCCGTGGCCTATGTCGCCGGCACCCTGGGCACGCTGATTGGCGCCGATCTGACCAACCTGGCGCTGCTGCGCAGGCTGGGTGGACCGCAGGTGTCCATCGGCGGCGCAGGCACCTTCGACGGAATCTTCGTCACCGGCATCCTGGCGGTAATGCTGGCGTGAGCGAGCCCCTGCCACAGGTGGTGCGCGTCGCCGCAGAGCGCACACGCGCTGACGACTGGGCTCTGGCGTTGGCGGCGATCGGCATCGCCTCGCGCATCGACTGGAGTCCGCAGCACGGCTATCTGGTCGTGGTCGAACCGCAGGACGCGGCGCACGCCATCGCGACGCTGGGCACCTACGACGACGAGAACCGTCCCCGCGCGGCGCCCGTACTGCCAGCCGAGTATGGCCGCAGCTTCGGCGCCGTCGCCGCCGCGGTCCTCATCTGCGGGCTTTTCGTCATTACCGGCCCGCGGGCCGGCGGTCACCCCTGGTTCGACGCGGGCGCGGCCAACGCCGCGCGAATCGACGCCGGGGAATGGTGGCGCGCCATCACGGCCCTGACGCTGCACGCGGATTTTCCGCACGTCCTCGGCAACACCATCACCCTGTTGCTCTTCGGTACCGCCCTTTGCGCGCTCGTCGGCCCCGGCGTCGGGCTGTGGCTGGCATTGCTCTCCGGGGCCGGTGGCAATCTGCTCAACACCGCGCTGCGCGGCGCTCCGCACAGCGCCATTGGCGCCTCCACCGCCATCTTCGGCGTCATCGGCGGCCTGGCGGCGGTGCGCGTCATGCAGCGGCGGCGCGGCGCCGACGTGTCAGCGTGGCGTGCCTGGGCGCCACTCGGCGCCGGCATTGCCCTGCTCGGCCTGCTCGGCTCGTCCGAGCGCAGCGATGTCCTCGCTCATCTGTTCGGGTTCGGCGTCGGCGTTGGCCTCGGCGCCGCCACGGCGGCCCTGGTGCCCGAGCCCTTAAGGCGCCAATGGCAGTATGTCCTCGCCGGCGCCGCGGCGGGGGCCGTCGGTCTGGCATGGCGACTGGCGCTGCGCTGACGCCGCCGCCGTCGATCACTTGACGACGCCGGGGCTGCCTCGGCACTTCGACCGTATGGTCAAGCTGATCTTCCTGTGCCACCGGCGCTCCGACATCACGCACGAGGAGTACGTCGCACGGCTGCTCCAGGGGCATGTGCCGATCGCCCTGCGCCACCATCCGACGCTGCGCCAGTATACGGTCAACGTCGTCGAGCGCGGGCCGGACGGCGCGGCGGCGCTGGACAGCATCGGCGAGCTCAGCTTCGACAGCATCGCCGACTTCCGCGCGCGCCTTTACGACTCGCCCGAAGGCGAACGAATCGTCGCCGGCGACGTGGCCGGGTTCCTGGCTGGGGCGCTGGCGTACGCCACCACCGAAGTGGTGCAGAAGTCAGTCGTCGAGCGGCCGCGCGGCGCGCGCGCCGCCGGAGTCAAGATGATTTGCCCGCTGCGCCGCCGGCCCGAGCTGACGCATGCACAGTTCGTCGAGCACTGGCAGACCGTGCATGTCCCGCTGGCCCTGATCCACCACCCGCACATGACGCGCTACGTGACCAACATCGTCGATGTAACGCTGACGCCGGACGCTCCGGAGTGGGACGGCTTCGCCGAGATCACCCTCGATCCGACCCAACCCCTGTTCGGCTCGCCGGACGGCGAACGGATCGTGCGCGATGACATTTCCCGCTTCATCGGCCAGACGTTTCCCTACTTCGTGGCGGAGTATGTGCAGCGCTGAGGCGGCGCCCGTCTGCCGCCGCCCCGCCGCTCAGCGGCGCTTCTGCAGCTGGCGGTAGCGCACCATGTGCTGCAACGCCGCGGCGCGGCGACCGAGGCGCGACAGCAACTGGGACAGATTGTAGTGTGCGTCGGCAAAGCGCGGGTTGAGCGTCACGGCGCGCTCGTAGTGCGCGACGGCCTGCGCGGCGTGGTCGAGGTCCTCGCATGCCAGCGCCAAGTTGTAGTGCGTCACCGGATCGCCATCGTCGCGCGCCAGGGCCTCGTGATAGCAGCGCGCCGCGGTGGCCGGATCGTCGGCCTCGTGCGACAGGCGCCCGAGATTGACCCACGCGTCGGCGTAGCCGACATCGATGGTCAGCGCCTGTTCATATGCTTCTCGCGCCGCGACCGGGTCGTCGTCTTCGAGCTGCAGGCCGCGCTCGAACCAGTCATTCGCCGACAGCGTCGGCTCGGCGCGCGGGAGCCCGGGCAGGCTGCGCGGCGGAGCGGCGCGCCGCGCCAGGTCCGCGACCGTGAAGGCGAACTGCAGTTGGCCGCTCTCCGGTTGCCACAGGCGGTCGCCCTGCCGCACCACCACCCGGCCGTCCGCGGCGACGATACGCAGGCCCGAGAGCGGTCGATCGCCGGGCAGCTGTCGGAGCAACTCGCGTAGGGCTCCCTTGATGCGGCGCGCCGGCACCGCCGCCGTGACCAGGCCGAGTCCGGTGCGCAGCAGGACTACGTCCTGAAACGCAAAGCGGAACTGCCGCCCGGCGCGGCCAGGCCGACACCAGCCGGAGTGGACCATTCTGCGCACGCGGCCCGGCGCGATGCCGAGGACGCGTGCGACGTCGCGAGTGCGCATCTCCGCCCCCACGGACGCCCCCTCAGACCCGCACCGGGAAACGGGCGACTTCGCCCCAGAGGCATCCCGACCTGTTCGCGCCTGCCACCACTCGCATGTCCCCTTCGCTCGCGCGGAACGTGCTTACCACCGGTGGGCCCGCGCGGCGAGCCGTTCGCGCCGGGGCAGAAATCGCCGGCGACACGCGCACCCCACCACGTTCGGTATCAAATGGTGCGGCATCTGGCGCTCCATCGCATCCGCCGGCGCCCATCTGCGGTCGAGGTTGACAGACGCGCGGAGACCCTAGCCGCCGCAACGCGGCGCGCCGACACCCGTGATCTCGAGCGCCTGGTCGCCGCCTCGTCGAACGGGCAACGCGAGGTCGCCCTGCCCTGCCCTGCGATGCGGAGGATTTCGGCCTGGCGCAGATCGCCACGGCGCTCGGCATCCCACCCGGGACGGTCACGTCCCGCCTCCACGCGGCGCCGCGGGCGCGGCGCGCGCGCGTCGCCCGCACCGACTGGGGTGACGCCACGCCCGTCGCGATCATGCGTGCGCCCACCCGAACCAGAGGGTCAGCAAGACGACGCCGAGCACGTCCAGGACGATGCCGTGGCGGATCATCTGTCGCTGCGTGACGCGGCCGGTGGCGTAGGCCATGGCGTTGGTCGGCGTCGACACCGGCAGCATGAACCCAAAGGTGCAGGCGACGGTCGCCGCCAGCCCGAGGCCGACCGCATCCGCCCCCACCTGGGTGCTGACCGCCGCGACCACCGGCACCACCATGTTGGCGCTGGCGGTATTCGAGGTGGTCTCGGAGACGACGACGGCCAGCAGGCTGAAGATGAAGACCAGGCTCGTCGAGTGGCCCGCCGGCACCCAGGCGGCGAGCAGGGCCCCCAGCGCCGTCGCCATGCCGCTCTGCATCATCAGCTGCCCCAGGCACATGCCGCCGCCGAACAGCACCACCACCGGCCAGTCGATACCCGCCAGATCCTCGAGCGTCATCAGCGGCGGGGCGCCGGCGCCGCCCTCGGACACGAAGAAGAGCGGTCCGGCGATCAGCAGCGGTACCACTGCCTCGGGTATGCGGGCTGCCAGCCAGCCGCCGGCCGGGGCGTGCAGCAGCGCGATCAACGGCGGCAGGATCCACAGCGCGACAGTGCACAGCAACGCGACGGCGACGCGTGCCTCGGCGCGGCGCCATGCCCCGAGGGCGACACGTCGCGCCACCATCGCCCCGCGGTCATAGACCAGCGTGGCGCGCTCGGCGCGAAAGGTCCAGACGAAGTACCCGATCATCAGGAGCAGGATGGCGAGGGTCACCGGCAGCACCGACACGATCCACTCGCCGAAGCCGATGCGGTGCCCGGTCGCCTGTTCGATGAGGCCGATTCCGATCAGGTTGGGCGGCGTCCCTACAGGCGTGAACAGCCCACCGATCGACGCCGAATACGTTACGATGAGGACGAACGCCGTCGACAAGGGGCTCGGGCCGCCGCGCCGGGCGGTGCCCAGCATGGCCACCAGCACCGCCTCGGCGATGGGCAGCATCATCGCCGTGACGGCGACGTTACTCATCCAGGCCGAGATCGCCGCGGTGGTGAGACCGAGTAGCACGAAGACGCGCGTCGGATCGCTGCCCACCACGCGGCTCGAGAGCACCCCGTAGGCGATGCGCTCGTTCAGCCGGTACTTGAACGTCAGGCGAGCGAGCAGGAAGCTGCCGATGAACAGCAGCAGGATCGGACTGCCGAACGCCGCGAAGGCCTTCTCGGCCGGGGCGACGCCGACCAGCACGGCCAGGGCCGGGCCGACGAGCGCGGTGACGGCGATCGGCACCACCTCGGCAATCCACAGCGTCGCCACCAGCGCCATCACCGCGGTCTGCCGCCGCCCCTCCTCCGAGATGCCGGGCAGCGGAAACGCATACGCCAGAGCCGCCAGGCCCAGCGCCACCGCCAGCCAAGCGAAGCGCGCGGCTGCCGCCGCCTGCCGTCCGCCACCCTCTACCATCGCGCGCCGGTGTATCCGCCGCGCCGCGCCGATACCAGCCGGGCCTCAGCGCTGAGAACTGACGATCTGCACGGCGCCCATGATCGCCATGCTGACCCCGGCGCTGACCGCGAGCTCGGCGATCCACCAATCGGGCGGGACGAAGTCCGGGCCGAGCCACGCCGTCATGACGCGACCACCAACCCCCGCCAGTAGGGCGATGGGAACACTGATGTCGAAGCCGAACAGCAGGCGCAGCAGCACCGCCATCAGCGCCCCCTCGACGGCCGGTTCCATGTTCATCATCGCGTCACTGCTTCGCTGTGCGCTCCGCCAAACGGCCTGATGCGGCCTGCGTTTTCCCGGACATTCAGACGGGAAAGGGAAGCAACCCACTGGCCGCTTCTCGGGCAACGGCATTGCCGGGTAAACCGCCGGCGAGCGTCATTTCTTTGCCCACCGCATGCTACCGATATTGCCGCCGTCGGGTGGGCTCCATTTTCTCCCTTCGTGCCGCCAACCGATTGCTGTACTGGAGCGCTGCACGGGGTGATGCATCATCTCGACGAACTTGCAGCGCTGGCTCGCGTCCCTCTCGAGCGCGGGCGGCACGATGATGATCGAGGGCATCGAGGCGGCGCTCGCCGAGCCGTTCGCGCCGGCCGGCCAGCAAGGCCGGGACGATCCGCGCAGTGGCCCTCGCATGCGACCTGCTGTCCTCCGACACCGTCTTCCCTGCCGTCGATTCGAGCCAGCAGACGGGCGGGGAACGCGGCACCACCGTCCTGCCGCCGGTTCTCATGGCGGACGGCGTGCAGGGCGACACCAGCGGCCCGGACCAACGGGCGGCGCGGTGAGAGTCCGGCGGGCCGCCCACGCGCCGTGCGGCGGCCCCATTGTCGAGGCCTCCTCCGCTCGTCAGGATGCCAGTATGCGCCGGCCTCAGTCGTTCCTCGCGCCATGTACGGCGCTCGTGCTGACGGCGCTGTGGGGAGGACCCATCGCCATGGCGCACGCTGACACGACACAGGATGGCGCTCCGCGCGCCGGCGGCCGCTTCGTCAACGCCGCCGGTCCGCGCCCCGAGCCGGGGGCCGGCACGATGTTTTCCTTCCTCATGCGCAAGGCCTGGACCGCGCTCTCCGAGCGCCCCGGCGCTGCCGCGCGCATCCCCTTCGACCGCGCGGCGATGGCGCACAACCCGAGCATCACCTGGATCGGACACGCGACGTTCCTGGTGCGCATGGACGGCGTCACGTTTCTCACCGACCCGATGTTCGCCGACCGCGCCAGCCCGGTCGGCTTCGCCGGGCCGTCCCGCCTGGTGCCGCCCGGCGTGCCGATCGAGGCGCTGCCGCCGCTCGATTTCGTCGTCATCTCGCATGACCACTACGACCACCTGGATCTCGATGCGGTGGCCGCGTTGGGACGACGCGGCGTGCCGATCTTCGTCCCCCTCGGCATGGGCGAACTGGTCGAAGGGGCGGGTGCGCAGGCGATAGAACTCGACTGGTGGCAGCACCGCGATGCCGGTCGCGTACGCATCCACTGCGTCCCGGCACAACACTTCTCAGGCCGCACCCTGACCGACGGCGACACGCGCCTGTGGGCCGGCTGGGTCATCGAGGGCCCGACGCGGCGCTTCCTGCACGCCGGCGACACCGGCTATTTCGACGGCTTCGCGCGCATCGCCGCGCGACTCGGTCCGATCGACCTCGCCGCGCTGCCGATCGGAGCCTACGAACCCGATTCCATCATGCGCTATGTGCACATGAACCCGGAGGAAGCGGTGCAGGCGGCCGTCGATCTCAAGGCGACGACGGCGGTCGGCATGCACTACGGCACCTTCGACCTCACCGAGGAGCCGCTCGACGAACCGCCCCGCCGCTTCCAAGCCGCGGCCAGCCGACGCGCACTCGACGGCGTCGCGGCCTGGACGATGCAGATCGGCGAGACGCGGCGCTGGTAGGCTCTCGCCTCGGGGGCCCCCTCGACCGGCCCGCCGCCGCCTAGGCGTCCCCGGAACCGCCCCGGCGCACCACCCCATCGCCGAAGCGGGTCACCAGATCGTCCACCGCGCGCGCCACACGCCGCGAGCGCTGCGTCGCCGCCGTCTCGAACAGGGCCAGCTGCGGCTCCGCCTCGGCCACCGACACCGATACGCCGACCAGGCGGATCGCCTGTCGCGACCCATCGGCCTTGGTCAGCAGCGCGCGCGCCACCGGCCAGATGACGTCGCTGGTATCGGCCGGCACCGTCAGCGCCATCTGGCGCGAGACAGTGGTGAAGTCGCTGGTGCGCAGCTTCAGGTGCACGACATCGCCGAGGACGCCGGCTCGCCGCAGGCGGCGCGTCACATCCTCGACCAAGGACAGCAGCGTCCGCGCCACGACGGCGCGATCAGGCTCGTCGCGATCGAAGGTCGACTCGCGGCCGATCGACTTGCGGCGTTGCCCGGGCGACACCGGGCGCGGGTCCCGCCCCTGCGCCAGGGCATGGAAGTGTGCCCCCAGCGACTCGCCGAACGCCTCGACCAAGGCCGCCAGCGGCAACCGCCCAACGGCACCGATCGTCGCCACGCCGAGCCGCTCGAAGCGCGCCAGCGCGCGCGGCCCGGCACCCCACAGTCGCTGCACCGGCAGCTCGGCCAGAAACGCGGCGACGCCGTCGGCCGGTACCACCACCAGGGCATCGGGCTTGCGCAGATCGGAAGCGATCTTGGCGAGGAACTTGGTCGGCGCGACGCCGATCGAAACGGCGATCCCCTCCCCGTCTCGCACCGCATCCTTGATACGCCGGGCGATGGCGGCGCCATCGCCGAAGAGCGCCCGACTGCCGGTCACATCGAGAAAGGCCTCGTCGACGCTGAGCGGCTCGACGAGATCGGTGAAGCGTCCCAGGATGGCCATGAAGCGTCGCGACACGTCGGCGTACAGGCGCATCCGAGGACGCAGGTACACCGCCTGCGGGCAGCGCCGCCAGGCCTGGGAGATGGGCATCGCCGAATGGATGCCGAAGACCCGCGCCGCATAGTTGGCGGCGGCGACGACCCCTCGCCCGGCGCCGCCGCGTGGATCTGCGCCCACCACCACCGGCCTGCCGAGCAGGCGCGGGTCCTCGCGCGCCTCGACCGCGGCGTAGAAGGCGTCGAGGTCGGCGTGCAGGATGGTTCGCGAAGCGTCGACCACTGTCATGCGCTGCCGGTTCTGCGGTGAGGAGCCGGGGGCCTGGTTTGGTTCAGAACGAAAAAAAGGGCGGGACGCTTGCGCGCCCCGCCCTTCATGTTGCGTCGCGACCGAGCGCTTTCTAGTTGGTGACGATCAGCTCGGTGCGGCGATTCTGCAGCGACCGACCCGTCGTGTTCTCGACCGGGTTCGACTCGCCGAAGCCCTTCGCCGTCAGGCGCGAAGCCGGCAGACCACACTTGCTGCTGGTGAACCAGTTGCGCACCGCGTTGGCGCGGCGCTGCGACAGCGCCATGTTGTATGCTTCGCTGCCGACAAGATCGGTGTGGCCCTCGCAGGAGACATCGATATTCGGCTCGGCCTTGAGGATCTTGCAGGCCTCCTCGAGGATTGGCTCGTCGACCGGGCGGATGAGCGACTTGTCGAAGTCGAAGTTGACACCGCGCAGGACGATCTTCTTCCTCATCGGCGGCGCCGCCGGCGGCGGCGGCGGGACCTGCGCCACCGGGGCCGGCGGCGCGGGCAGGGATTCCTGCACGAGCAGTTCGAGACCGGTGGTCACGAAGCGAACATCACCGACGCCGTGCACGCGCTGATACTGGCGGTTCCAGTTCGCGAAAAGGCCGAGGCCGACGTTCTCGTTGATGTTGTAGTTCAAACCGCCGCCGGCCAGGAAACCGCCGGAGGTGTCGCTGATGGCGCTCGGCCCGGACGCGATGCCGCTCATGCCGCCACCGAGGAACTTGCCATACATCTCTACCGGTCCGACCGGCAGCGACATGCGGGGACCGGCCAGATAGCCGATCGCGAACATATCGTTGTCATTCTGACCACGGACGCACCCACTACAGGCATCGGCGCCGCCGCCAATGAACTGCGCCTGGCCTTCAACGCCCAAGTTGAGCTGCAAATCCTTGTCGTCAAAGAACTTGTAGCCGACGAACGGCGAAATCGCGCCACCAGTGGTGACGTAGCGATCGAGCGCGTTCAGCGGCTCCATGACGCCGACGTCGACGCCGCCGTACCACCGGCCCTGCAACTCGTAATCCTCGGCAACCGACATCCCGGGGGTCCCGAGCATCAGTGCCGCCAGCGCGCTCAGCGTCGCCAGCTTCTTCAAAGTCATTTTCATCTGCCACCTCCTCCGCTTGCGTTGAACGGATGCCCTTGATGACAACGTTTTGCGCTTTGCCATTTGTGACGACACCTTGTCAGGCCACGAGCATCGCGCAGATCCGCGCCGGAAATCCAGCCAGACGTTTCTGGCACAGGTCGCCGAATACCGCAACCGGGCCTCGCAAATTACTACATCTCGCGTCGGCCCTCGAGGGCCTTGCCCAGGGTGGCCAGATCGGCGTACTCGACATCGCCGCCCATCGGAATCCCATGCGCAATACGCGTCACGCGTACGCCGAGGGGCTTGATGAGCCGGGCGAGGTACAGCGCGGTCGCTTCGCCCTCGGTGGTCGGGTTGGTGGCGATGATCACCTCGCGTACAACGCCGTCGCCAAGGCGGCGCAGCAACGGCGCAATGTGCAGGTCGTCGGGACCGACGCCGTCCAACGGCGCCAGCGTCCCACCGAGAACGTGGTAGCGACCGCAAAAGCTTCCGGCGCGCTCGACCGCGGCGAGATCCGCCGACTCCTCGACCAGGCACAGCACGTCGTCGGCGCGACGCGAGTCGGAGCACAACTCGCACGGATCCGCCCCGGCCAGAGCGCAGCATCGCGAGCAGGTGCACAATTCGTCGCGCAGTGCCGTCAGCGCCCCGGCCAGCGCATCGACGTCGCGCCGCTCGGTGCGGGTGAGATGAAATGCCAGCCGGGTCGCGGTCTTCTCGCCGATCCCGGGTAGCTTACTCAATTCCCGGATTACGCGCGCCAGCGGCGCGGGAACGCTTCCCATGGCCGACTCCCCCCTCCACCGCCCGACATACCCGCCTCAGCCCATGCCGGGCAGCTTCAGACCGCCCGTCAGCTTGCTCATCTCATCCGCCATCTGCTGCTGCGCCGCGCGCAGCGCCTGGTTGACCGCGGCGATGACGAGATCCTGTAGCATTTCCCGGTCGTTGCCCTGCAGCACCGCCGGTTCGATGGAGAGTCGCAGCAGTTCCATCCGGCCGTTCACCGTCGCCCGCACCATGCCGCCGCCGGCGGACCCCTCGACCGTGCGTGCACCGGCCTCCGACTGCACGCGCTGCAGCCGCTCCTGCAGCTCCTGCGCCTGTTGAAACAGATCGCCGATACCCGGGATCTTCATTCGCTCTCCCGCCGACGCGCGCGTCGCTCGCGCACCTCCGCGACCTCGCCGCCGAGGATCTGCACCGCCGCCTTGACCGCCGGATTCTGCAGCGCAGCGCTCGTGAGATCGGCCGCGCTTGGGCGCGGCGCCTCGGCGGCCGGCCCCGCGGCAGCATCGCCGGCCTCAAATTGGATGCGTACCGGCCGCCCGAAGAAGCGCTGTGCCAACTCCTCGACCTCGGTCTGGTGGTCGCGTCGCGACAGATAGTCGTAGCGGAAGCCGCGCGGGGCGCGCAGCACCGCCGCGGCGGCGTCGAAGCCGCGCACCGCGCACGTGCCCAGGTGGTCGGCCAGCGTCGGGCGCTGGCTGCGCACATAGGAGACGAACTCCTCCCAACCGGCATCGGGT
>ENA-ORBV01010482-ORBV01010482.1-microbial-mat-metagenome-genome-assembly--contig:-NODE-10482-length-14821-cov-3.125339_pt1 | contig 14821 bp, 22 predicted proteins | sample MGYA00237777_ERZ505514 | MGnify/ENA primary metagenome ERZ505514 (study PRJEB26160, sample SAMN06269048) | microbial mat metagenome | isolation source: Oligotrophic lake microbial mat | place... | reverse complement strand
AATGATACGGCGACCACCGAGATCTACACCTCTCTATTCGTCGGCAGCGTCAGATGTGTATAAGAGACAGATCAGCGGATACATGGCTGGGATGATATCTGCCAGCTGAGCACGCACATCATGTGCAGCATGGTCATACAGCCTGTCACCGACATCGTACCCCAGATACAGCTCATACGTGAATCGCAGCAGCTCAGCAGAGGCTCCTGCGTTACCAGCGTTCTGATATTTCATCCCTTGGCTCGCTAGGGGTGCTGGCCGCATCACACGCAGATACGATCCATGCGTGGGCATGGTGTGGTCGATGCCAGGCCCATGGCCATGCACGGGTGATGGTGAACACAGGGCATTCAGTGACGGCAGCAAGTGCTGCAGCAATGCGATCTGAGTAGATGCTAAGAGCTCCAGGTTCTGCTGAGACCGCAGTTCGGACATTGATTCTGCGTGCACAGCCGATACAGAAGCAGCGTGTGCCTGTCGCCGCTCAATCATATCAGTCGGTGCAGCTCCATGGCTGTCCACCGCACTCGTTGGCTCATATGGATCAGGAGCATGCGGTTGGGGCTGGAACGCCTTGGTGTGAAACTCAGCCAAGGTGTGCGCTGCATGATCCACATCGTAGCCTGAATAACACAGCAATGGCACCATCGGGATATGCATGTTGATGCATTGCATCAGGAACGCATCTACCTGTCATGTGTTTGGACGTCACTAATACCAACAAGGCCATGCGGGTAACACGATCTGAGCATAAGTCGCAAACCGAATGTCACTTGATGAGGATAGTTCATAAGATGCTCTCGACAAACAATCACCTTCGCTATCCAGCTTTGGCACGTGATCTGCATTCGAGGCCGTGACACCATGGACTGCGTTCGACATACCCCATCCAGGCTGCTGCCAAACAATGAGGTACACGATCGCGAACGCGCACAGCTGGCGAATCAGCAGGCCAGTTAGCCATCGTGTGAAGTTGGTGGGGTCACTGGACGCTGGAGATGAAGCCACCATTTTGCCTGTTAGCTGGCTCTCAGTTTCTCCACAGATCTTTGTATACGTTGTTCGTTCGCCTCTGTAGCTGCTGTTCATCAAGCGTGATAATTTCACGGTTCGTACGCTGGGTCCACTGAGTCAGTTGGCAGCGAAAACTTCTGTAGATTTCAACGCGTGCGGTATGGATACCACACAGCGCTCAGTTCTCATTTCAATTGGAGATTTTCATTTGCCGCTCGATCGAGGATAGCACCGCCGGGGACGAACCCTGCGAAAATTCATTAGCCAAGGCCGTTCGGGTCTAGTCGGAACTAGTGTATGGACTAAAAGCTGTGGAGGCTTCGAAAAGCCATCACGTGCATTCGTCGAAGTTGCCAAGTTTGCAACCCATTGCTGTCATCATCCATATCTTTATTCAGTTCTGTCCTTTGTCTGCGATAAGATCCCACTCAAGCCTGTTGGCAGTTATGGACATGGATGTTTCGCAGCCGACGTCCGCCGAACCGAACGAACTCGAGCGGTTGATATTTGCTGAAGAGAACGCGCTGAAGCATCTTATCCGATCTAACGAACAATTGCAGGTGCGGCACTAGATCTGCTCTGCAGTTGTTAGATCATGGTCATACGCAGCGTGCAGGTCTATTATTTTCAACGTGCCATACGCGTAGCTCGCCCACCGATACCTATCTGATTTTGGTTCGGTTGCCCACGTACGCAGACACTGGATCCAGATCTGGCAGATGCAGATTATCGGGAAGCGGTACAAGAAAACAAAGGTGAGTAATGTTTATTTCGTTGTTTTCGATTATTCGATGAGGAACTTCCATCATCGTGTGGGTTGTGACCACGCTATGGTTCGCAATCGCAGAAGTGATCGCTCGAAAGCAGGCTCGAGTGGAGGAACTTCGCACGCTGCTCAGCGAAGCATATGGGACTACGCATGCGTTACCTCTGCCTGTGGGGACATCTAGACCAATTTCGAACACAGCTCCCGCTCCAGCACAGGCGACACCTGCGCCCAGCGCAGATCGGCCGTCAACGAGGCCAGCTGGTTCCCATGACTCGAGCACTGGTGCCGCACATATGGCGCGGGCGCCGGATGTCGCACCTAGTCCACCCGGATCTGACTCGAATGGGGCGACTCATGCAATGGACGATGACGGTGGCATGCTCCTCTAAGAGGTCTCATCGGATTCTGCCGGTACTTGCTGTTACGATGTGTGCGCTCGCTCACCCCCAGGATTCGTGTACGTGAGCGCTCGGTCGCGCTGTCAGACCAGCATTGCCATCCGTTATCAGCGTAGACACCGAGCTCGCTGTGCTGCTTCAAGACGGCGCCGTATATCTGGTCTGTTTGTAACGTTTGGGAACGGCAAGTCGCAAGGCAACTTGAAAGACGAACCATCAGCCTGGGTTGTTCAAGTTCAGTTTCAATTATCCATCAGCGCCACCGTTTGTGCATGCGAAGATCTCGTGCGGTCATATCTACAGCGACGCGAGATCCCTTGCAGCATGGGACCACGTTGGCCTTTTCGCTGTGGTATGAACATTGGCTGCTTGTCATTGTGGTCGTTCTACGAGGTATTTCACTGGTAATACTAATCGCATACGTTACCTCACGAACCCGTCGAACCGTAACCACCAGAAAAAAACGTCGCGTGCCCTTGCTAACTGCGACTAGCGAATTGCTAATGAAAGGGCTGGCGAAAAATGTTGAGACAGCACGCTGTGTGATCCCTTTTTTTCTCACGAGTGGATCAGAAGATCGGAGGCTTTGGCGTGGGGCCGAATGCCATATCGCGGTTTCGCATTGGGGATCTGGACTTAATACACTTGAAAAGGGATATCCGACCTATTCCACTGCCGAATGTCCAGCGCAGTATCTCAATCAACCTCGTCGCGCTCACCGCCCCAACAAGATTCACGTCAGATGCCGCAGCAGCCATCCTCCCGAAGTGCCGCATCCTCTACGAATGCCACAGGCAGCGTATCGACGGCGCCTCGCCTTGGATTGCGCGCTCAACATGGCGGGTCTCCTCCGCATGGATCGCATGCTCTGCACTCATCCGAGTTGAAGGGAAGCAGCAGCGTCAAGAATGTGCTGTTGGTGGAGGACGTGCTTGTGTCGCAGCGCATTGGAAAAGCAGCACTAAGTAAAGCAAAACCAGGGTACGAGACTGGAAAGGACCTTAAGTACAAAGTGGAAGTTGCAGCAGATGGCAAGAAAGCAGTGGAGCTGTTCGAAGCTGGCGAGTTTGACATTGTACTGATGGACATCAATCTGCCGCTCATGGACGGCGTCGATGCTGCCAAAGCGATTCGGCTATGGGAAGAGAAGTCCCAGCGTTCGAAGTGTTTGATTTTCGGCCTGACGGGTTCGCTGTCGAACGAGGATCTAGACAGATATAAGAGCGCCGGTATGAATGGCTGCATCGCCAAGGGCACGGTGCTGGTAGACGCTTTGCACGACGCCATCGCTGACCACAGCAAGAACCCGGAGCAATTCGTCGTATCGAGAGTGAGTCAGCAGTCCACTGCTTTGTAGCCCTTCCCACAGCGCATTCTGATGTGAAGTGCGCTGAGCGCTGATGGCACTGCGGCAGCAGTCGCGTCATTGCTGCTCGGGACGGTTCGTGTAGTACGCTCTCGGATTGTCTAATAGCGTGGACCATTGTGGCCAGGCCAGTTGCGTCATTTCCCCATATGCGATCAGGGCTTGCTTGTCAATTGACTCTCGGATGCGGTACACATGTAGACTGGTGATACTCATCAGGTGTCAATGCCGGTGCGATTAACTTATTTGATTTGACCTCAGTGAACGTGTTTGCTTCTTAGTCCAATCGACTTGGTCTCTTCAGTTGTGATGTGCGTGAATTTATATCGAATAGCAGATTGTGATCGTATCTGCTGCTCCAAGGCTGCCTTCGCACCTTTGACGGCCATGTTTTGTTGATCGACGACGCTGAACTGAGCAAACACAGGTGTTATTAAAGGGTGTCTACCATCACAATGCGAATAATCGGCCCACAGGGATCAGCACGCCATCGCATCGGACGGGACTACGAGAGGCACGAATGCTCTCGCATAGATATGAACAGCACAACTAGGCGGTACATACTGTCTGCATCGCACACCTTACGAGCAAAGAGGAAGCAACCGAGAGCATACGCGACAGGGAAAATTTACATTAGTGGTAAACAGCAGCAGCAGGAGCAACTTCTGATCGCTATCTGAGCGCTCAGGACTTGGTGATGACGAAGCCGTCCTCTGCCATGTAGTCGGAGTCTCGAATGAACTCCCATTGCAGGTGCTGCGCATCCAACACCGTCAAGATGCCGAAGCCGAACTCAGACGCCCGGTAGGCGGACCATGCGGGTGGAGGTGCTTGCCACTGGTTGTCGAGCCCTTCGTGGTTGCCAGATGCACCGTTCACGATGTAGACTGGTGCACCAGGGTTCACGTAATTCGTGGACGCTACGGCGCCCTGATCGATCGCGTACATGCGCTCGTAGTCGTGCACGTGACCAGTGATCACCAGATCAACGCCGTATTTCAGCAACAGACTCTCCAGCTTGGCGCGCAAGCCCGCTGCCTCCTTGGTGCATGCGTCGTGTGTGATGGAGCAGTAGAGCGGTCGGTGGGTGTTGAAAACGATCCAAGGCTGAGCAGCGCGGTTGGGCGCGGAGGCGGCAATCTGCAGATCTGCCTCCAGCCACTGCAGACCTGACGGGTCCACCCTGAAATCATACACCACAACACATGAAGATCTCAATACATATGAGGCACTAATGCCGTGCATCCGGATTAAACGTCATTATGAGCTTCGCCACATACCACGGCGTGTCAATAGAGGACTCGGTGGAGAATGCAATGACGTGCATCAGGCCCACATTGAAACTGTAGAACATGTTGCCAATCTGGTTGAATCGACCGTAGGGGGTGCTCATGCCGGGCATGAAGAAGCGATTCTTGTAGGCCAGGAAGGAGTACTGCTCATTTCAACCGCATCCCCAACCGCAAGCACAACCGCAAGCACAACCACACACAGGATGAGCAGGCAGTCAGGGGAATCAACACAAGCGATATTGAGTAGCGGGCCAATGGCGTCAAGCTAAGGCGACCCCGCCACAGACTCAATGGAATGCGCATACTGAAAAGCCATTCGTACCGGACACTCGTGGTTGCCTGGCAGCACGTGGTAAGGCAGGCGTGCGGCGAAAGGCTCAATCGTGCGCATGTACACGTCCCACTGTCCCTCGAAGAAGTCGGCATAGCTAATGTCGCCAACGTGCAGCACTTGCGAGATCGAGTAGTTGCTAGCGTACGCAGACAGTGCAGCGATGGTCTTCTGGCTGTTCACCATACCCATGTCACCCACCACACCGAACACCAGGGGCATCTCGTTGGGGTTACCGGGCCAGCCCTTGCGCGGGTCCTCCATCACGATCTCCGACTTGACTTGCGGGAACCAGGCCTGAGTCCAGAACGAATAGTTCTGGCTCCAGCCGCCCTGCGCGTCTCCCACTCTGTAGGAGTACATGGTGGCGGGCTCCAGACCTGTCATCACGGCCATGTGGATGAAGCCCTTCCAGCCTGCCACTGAGTACACCTGAGTGATGCCGGAGGCGCTGAGCGACAGGTTCACGAAGCCAGGAGCCGGCACTTCACCGTACTGGACGACGTGCGACGCGGTGGGCTGCAGAGTCACCCACGTGACAGACATCTGCGTAGAATCGTTGGTGAAGGCGATATGCAGTTGCTCGGGCACCGTGTTGGTGTTGCAGCAATCCACCTCGCAAACGTTGAAGATGCTGCATGCCGCGAACGGAGAGTACGGCGGAGTGTAGATCTCTTGCCCGAACTTCTCCACCAGCCACACCAGGTCTCGAGCAAGGGTCTCGCAGAACTGCTGCAGCAATCCTGGCAGGTGCAGTGAGTCGCATTTCGCGATGAGCTTAGCCTGGATCTGATCCATCTTGGTCAAATTCGCCACAGTCTGTGACAAGATGGCCATAGCGACCTGGCAGTACGTGCAGGTTTGATTGGTGGTCGCTCTCAAGCTATACTCCTCCGGGATCGGGGTCGCTGCCAGAAATGAAGCTACATCGGCCTCATCAAGCGAGGGTATCTGAACTGCCTCGCATGGAGTGGCACCACCTGCAACGCAGATTGAAAACAATTGAACGAATGTGATTGCTGAAGCACGCCGGCCTGCACTGCATAGCTGCAGAGAGTCACGGGTGCGTACCCTGAATTGGACCAAACATACCGAATACATATATACTGATGAGCAGTAGCACAGAGAGGCTGCGGATCATGCCGGGCAGCGTAATTTGCAACTCGCAGCGCTACGTGCTGGTTGACAAGTTCGCAGCAAATTGGAGCAGTGTCGATCATCTCTGCGCGTATAAGATCAAAATGTACCGCACCTCCCATACAATTTGCATGATTACCCGTGGTCAAGGTTGTGTTCTGCTGGTGATCTTACCGGAAATCTCGTCACGCGAATTTCAATCCACGACTCTGGTTCGCACGAATCGTGTGGTCGACGTGGTTTGTTACTGCGTGTGTGTTTTGCGCAAGAAGCAGCCCCTGCGACCACGCATCTGCTGCCCCAAACGCTGAGTACATACGTCCGCGTGCTTGGGATTGGATTTGCCAGAGGATTGGCACCAAGATCTCGAAATGCAAGCGCAGGATCATGCATCAATCGTTCGTCAACGTCGAGGAGGCCTTCGCCGAGATAAGGCTCGTAGCTACAGTGAGGACGTGGTGACGTCAAAGAGGGAGCCGGCCTTCATGATCCCCACCGTGATGGCGGTTGATGGTCGAAGAATTCCTCTCACGTCCCTTTGGAGTCACCGCAAGATTGCTCTGGTCTTCCTTCGGCACCTGGGCTGTCGCTTCTGCTGGTACCAAGCATCTGAACTCCGCAAGATCACAGATCAGCTCACGGCGCATGAGGTGCCACTCGTCATCATTGCGCTCGGCACACCTGGTACGATCTCTGCAGCTGAGTGGGCGCGATCTGCTGTCGTTCATCTTTTGTTCCGATGACTTTATTTTTAGCACAAGCGGCAATTTCAGGACGAAGTCAAATTGTCTGCTGAAATCTATGTGGACGATCCTCCCTTTAGCATGCCTGCTGACGGCACCGTGACCGATCTAACTTCGAACGCTGCGTTGCCGTTTGCTCAGGTATGTGCTGCTTAGCGAATCTTGTTCACTCTTCCTTCACTTCGATTGATCATCTTTGCTCCGTGTGTACTGCAGCGTCAGGACTCATATGCGTACTTCAGCTTCAAGCTACGGCGTGGCAAGGATGTGGTGTTCACCTCCAATCTCATGTCAGAGGCGGAGAAACTCGGTGCAATGGGATTCACAGATCATCCGCATCTGGGTACGTTCGATCAGCCCCCTGCTGATAGTGCATCAAGAATGATGCTGAGCTGACGACCATTGATACATCTTGTGCAGGTGGCAGCGAGAAACCGTATCCTTCTGATGTATTGCAACTTGGTGGAGCGTTTGTGGTGGGTCCCGGCAATCAGTGCGACTACGCTTGGAGATCATCTTGGATCGGGGACTTCATCAACACCGACCTGTTGGTGACAGCCGCTACCGGGGTCAAGCCCTCTGGCCTGCCCTATGTGTTTCCGAGTACATCGTCATGGCTCAATGCTCTACGTGCGGACAGTGTCGCCAATGCGACAACGGTGCACGCCTCCCCGCTGCAATGGCGCAAGACTGCATTTGATGCGATGCTGGACTCTGCCTCTTCTGTCATCACAAAGCCTCCACTCACAGCGGTCGATAAGGTGTTGGCCACGCACACACCCTCTCTAGAACACGCTGCTGCCGCTGCGTCAACATCAGCTACTCCTGCCGTTGGCGCTGGTACCGAGGCGGCCTGCCCCTTCCTGCAGAGCGCCAAGGGTCCTGTGGACCTATCTCTATCGCCTCATGCGGTCAAGATCGTGGACTCTGCTGCCTCCATCTCAACCACCAGTGGCGTTGGTGCACAGCCTACGATGCATGGCCGCCGTAGCTGGGTGTGCCCTCTACAATCTGTGTCATCACGTGCAGTATTGCTCATCATCGGCGTCACACTGGCCGTGTTGTTTTCAGCGCTGCTGTGGTGGCCGGTGTTGACCACGGAGTATCCCTATGAGCTGCTGACGCGATGGATCCCCGTATCCGTGTCATCTCCAGTTCGCCAGGCCGTTATGATGCTCTCGCCCCGTATGCGGCTGGTGACCATCCTGCTCGTCTTATTCGCCATGTCGGCCAGCTGTAGCTCATGGATCTTGAGACGAAAGCCCTCCTCGTCAAAGCGTCTGCCTAACGGTGAGCCTGTCAAGTCTCGCAGCACTGGTCCCTCTATCGCTGCTGAGCCGCTGATAGATCAGCCCCCTGCTGCAGCTCTGATTGTGCCGCCGCTGGAGCTGTTCACTCCATCCGACATCGACAACATGATCATGCAGATTGGGTTGGAAGACTGCGACTGTGCTGCCGTACTGGGTTCAATCCCCATGAATCTGTCCCTTCAACGTCAGAACAAGAAAACTACGGCTGCCGTAACGAGCAGTGCTGCTGCTTCGACCGCTGCCGCTGCTGTGGAGGGCGATTTATCCCCAACCAGCACAGATGATGAGTCCGATACCTCGTCCACCAAGTCTCACAGCATATTGGAAGATCGCACCGTCCTGGCTCAGTTTCAAACCACGCTTTGCTACGTTCGCGAATTTCTCGCGAAGCCTCATCCGTTGGTGGGCCGCAAGGGCCCAACTTGCCCTTTCGTTCCCAAGTCGCTCCAGTTGAACTCGATCTATCTGGGCATGGTGCGTACACCCGCGCACTGTCCCCCTGCCAACATTGAGGCTGTGGTCGTCGCAGCATCGGCTCAGTTCACGAAGCTGCAGCCGGTGGCCGGCAGAATGGCCGTCTACAAGGCAATCATATTGATTTTCCCGGATGTGCCTTTGGAGGAAGCTGAGCTGTTGATCGATGGTGTCCAGCGCAAACTGAAGGCTCACTTCGTTCAGCAGGGACTGATGTTGGGTGAATTTCACCTGCAAAACAATTCTCGCGGTCTGCATAATCCTGACTTTTTCCCTTTGAGAACCCCTTACCCCTGCTTGGCCATCAGAAACATGGTGCCCTCCGACATTGCGTTCATGACGGGTGACCAGTATGATCCGGCCACGCAGGTCACGTTTCTGGAGTCGTTCATCCGTAAGTTGTCTCATGAACCAACGACCGGCGTATCCGCATCCTCTGCAAACAGCGCTGCAGCCGCTGCCGAGTCCAAGGAGCTGGCGTTTGCTCGAACTGCGCTTGACAAAGCTCGCAGTGCCTTGTCTGCGTCGTCGTCGTGAGGAAGGCTCAAGAGCCATCGAACTGCCTAGGAGCAGCGGTTCGCATCACAGACCGCGAGCACAGCTGCGGACGGTCTTATCAAATGAGTATTCGTCTATCTTCATGTCACATTCATACGTGTGTGCGTGTTGCTTGTTGTGTTTGTTTGCTCCTCTGTAATCTTTGTATGCCGTCACCCGAGTGTCGTTGCATTCCGCGACGATACGTACGTGGGGCTTGCCTTGGCTTGTTGTTGTGTCTGCGCGCTGATTGAATGGACACGCGTTCCAAATTGTGGAGGAAAATTGCGTGCATCTGTTATCGCCGCTGAAGTAAACACGTCCATCGCAATGAATTATCGTATCAGACTTCAATGAATTCAACCGCCGCTGCTGCGATATGGGGGCTTCGTAACAACGATGACAACGATAACGACGATCAACGACTGCTCAAGCCTCCTTCATTGCTAATCAAAAGTTTGCCCGATTAGTATGATCTGGAAGTTGTCAGCCGAGCCATTCGTCGCATGGGACTTCCGACGGATTATACTGCATGTAATTGCAACGCACCAACGCCACGATAGGACACAGAGGGTGCCATTTGCCAGCTGTTTATTACAGAAATGGTGTTCAGGTAGGCATACGCACATGCCTACTAGTTGAATTGATCCAGAAGACCGTAGCCATGTAGGCTTGCATTCCCGCGTGATCGTAGCGGATCAAGCTAAGGGGCCTGTCTTTCTGCATGTACCTCTGATAACCTCTACTTTGCGACCAATGTTACAGGCTGGGACACGTTGCCGTAGCTCTGCTCCTGCTGGCCGCGTTGCAAGCAGCCCACAGCGTGCGCACCACTGCCACTGTGAATGCGCTGCAGTCGCCACAAGGCACTCTGAATCCGTCTTGGGGAAATGGTGAACGTTACGCTAATATCGGTACTCAGCGCCAAGGTACAATGGGGGCTGGGGGCTCGGAGGCTGACTTCTACCGCGAGCTGAATTACGGTGTGACGAAAACCCCTGCCAAGTTCTGGTCGTACGTTGACGGAAACAAGGTGCGTGGTGTCGCGAGCTGCCGCCGCGGAATATCTGATCTTGGGATCGCCTCATTTTCACGCGCGAGCTGGCTTGCAATCTGGCACAGGTCAATACATACGTTCAGAATGCCGTGCATCGATACCTGGCTTTCCTGCCCAAGTATCTGCTGCAGAAACAGGACGTGCCCAACAACATCCCGTGGTCCGGCGATGACAAACTCAAGATCGATTTCAACACCGTACCAGCGGACATCAAGGACAAGTGTTTGGCAGTCTTTCAGAGCAGCTCCTTGGCGCCCGGCGGCAAACTGGACGGTGTGATCACATTTGATCGCACGAACAAGCCGCATGTCAAAGCGCTGGCGGAGCTGATGGGTCAAGGCCTGTATCAGACCCTGATTGCAATGCCTGCATATCAGCACGCTCTGAAAGACGATCTCGCTGCCCGCTCGAGCAACAAGTTCGTGGCGGTGCCATTCGAAGCACGATTCGGCTTCCTCAAGGGACCTAACGATGTCTACACGTTCACCGAGATTCCGCTGGAGTCGAACAGCACCAGTGTGAATGGTAGCAGCCGGCAGAACTCCACGTCAGCCACACAGCAATCTGATGTTCCAAAGACTGCCAATGCTAGCACAACCAGCGCGAGCAGCGGCGGCACCACCATGACGGTGGTTGATGTGAACCCCAAGAAGATGGTGCGGATCTCCAACAGGCCAGAGCTCGGCTGCATCACACGCTACGAAGGCTGCGAGGTGGCACTCAATTGGGCTCAGCCGTGGCAAGCGTTAGGCAAGCACGTGGTTGAAAATGTGCGCCGATCGGATGGACAACTGGAGAACGAGCGAGTGGTGGCGCGAAAAGAGGACGAAGCGCGCAGCAGGCGGTTTGGGCTGTTTAAAGCCAACGACGGCATCACGGAGTGCTACTACGCCATCGGCCGTGTTTTCGAAGCCAAAGTGGTGAACGACAAAGTGGAGTTGGTTCTAGGGGTGGTCTGCGATGGTCGTCTGTGCCGTAAGGTGGACGCGGCAGCCAGGGCAAAGCAGTGCCAGTCGGGAGGCGATCGTAACAACTTCAAACCATACACCGTGACCGGTCCGACAGCGCTGGACTTCTTGGTGCGTCTCAAGATTCTGAAGCAGAACAGTGAAGGCAGGTATGAGGCGGACGAGAACAACACAGTGGAGCAGACCAAAGCAAGCGGGGCCAATTTGTGTCAAACCTGGGAAAGTTATTCGTTCTTGGGCAGCGGTACCATTGCTGCAATCAATGCTCTGCCCAAATGACGAGGATGAAAATAAATTCAATCAAGTCTCGATTCGAGCGACACCATGTATGGGAACGCTTGTCCATGTAGTCCGGCCATGTTGTGACCGGACGGCCCGTCCCCAAATACCAGCGAGGCAACGCTACAGCGGACATCATGAGGCAACTCATTTCAGTGCCTCTGCTGGTTGCAGGTATGCATATGCAAACCGGTGTTGATCGTAAAATGTCTGTTCTGTGCTTGTTTTGCTCTGTCGGCTCCCATTCACCACCCTCAATCAACGTGTCACCAATCAGCGCTGTTTGGTACTGTCGCATCGTGCATTGGCAGTTTTTCTACTGGCGAATAATGCCTCAGCCCTGCGGTTAGAGTCTCGTCAGGTGGATAACAGCACGACCAACAGTACCACCTCGTCGAATGCTACCTCCTCTTCCAATGGCACGGCCAACGCAACGACTCCTCAGACGATCACCCCCAAGGGAGACCCCTTCAAGAAGCTGGAGTCGTGGAGGGGCTCTGTGCATGTTGGTGGTATACATAACCGTTTGACATACCGTGGTTAGCGTGCTTGTTGCTTATGCCGCCACCTTCATCTCTGTACCTGCAGGATGTGCGCGCATGCACAACTCGTGCCGATACCTGAATGCTCCGAACGTCTACAACACGCTCCTGGGCAAGACCTACGCCTCATCCGCGGGTGAGTGCTGTGACAAGTGCTTTGCAACTCCCGGCTGTCAGAAGTGGAACTACCACCCGGCCACCAAGCAGTGTCAATTCCGAAACTTTGACGAGATGAGGCTGACGTGCAATCACCATCAAAGTCAGTGGGTGGCAGGTCACCCGTTCAGTAAGTTTCATCATTCTATTTTGACTACATGATTGTTTAGTGCATGTGCTCGCATAAATCATGGCCGCTGTGTGTGGTGTGCGTATAGATCGTTGTGACATGGAGTACGACACCCGCTGGGTGTTCGACGCGAACTCTATGCGCGAGATCACGCAGCTGCCCGTCAGCAACCACATCAAGGCGTCTCGCATTGTGCGCTTCTGCTGTCAGCGGTGTCTGCGGCACACAGGCTGCCAGGCCTGGAATCTGGACGAGAAGCAGCGTACGTGCACGCTGCTTCGACGACGTGGTGGCGCAACTTGGGATGCCAACAACGGCAGAGTCAAGCGTGCGGACTTCACGTCTGGCATCGCGGTTGCGTAGCCCTATATGTCAATGAGGATCAGTACGTTGTACGATCTGATTGGCGCTGGAATGATGCAGTCAGTTTAATAATATGCTGCTTCAGTGCATTTGTCGGGGTACTTTGGATAAGTGTGCGTTCAATGAGCGTGTGCTGTGTCAGACCGAGCAATCCGCTGTACTGTGTACATCTAGGCGCATGATAGGGCACGCTAAAGCTTGCTTCGAGGCAGCTTATGGACGGATGTGAGCTTGCTGGGGTCGGGTCGCTCCGGGTAGAAGCGAGTGTTCTTCGCCGCCATGCTTTGCAACAAGGGATGTGGCTGGAACCGAGCACCATAGCGCTCCTGCAGCTCTTGCATCCGTCGAGCCTGAGATACACGAGCACCAGCGTCAGCCGCGTGATCCAAGCAGAGTGCAACAGGCCACATCTGCGATGCTGATAGCCCGCGTGGCACCGTACCAGATTCGTGATGCCGCGCTGATCAGCATAGGAGAACAGTCCACCGTAGAACGGTGCAAACCCTGCCCCCATCACCATTGCTAGATCCAGATCCGCAGGTCGTGCCACGATGCCTAGATAGATCGTTATGCATCAGGCAAACAGCATGAGCCACCGAACTGCAGGGATCAGCGTGCATTGCTGCTTCACGCGACATACCTTCGCTAAGGATATAGCACGCTTCGTTGAGCATGACCAACACACAGCGATCAATGATGTCGCGCTGGGATACCGCCACGGCCCCAGGTCTGACCAGGCGGGACAGCTGCTCCATCAATGAGATGTTGATGCCTGCACCATGGAGCTCGCAATCGTGAACGCCCGCGTCGCAATATCAATCGTGAACTCAACAAAAACCCACCCGTCTGCTTGCCATCGTTGTAAAGGTAGAAGCCTTGTCCAGTCTTCTTCCCCAGCGTGGTGGGGTTAGCGGTCAGGATCTGCAATTCAGAATACAGTGATCTCTCGGCTCACACATCGGCGATTACAATACTTCTCCTTACCTTTGAGTATTCCGGCATCTGTCTGAATCGCTCGCCCAGCCCGCCCTCTAGAATGGGGCCCACATGAGCAGCCACATCAAGACCAACCTGTCGCATTCCAACGGGTTCAGCCAAGCAACCATCACTTTCAGTCCGCGTGTCATCATGATTGCAGCCAGGCTACCAGATTGCCTGCCCTCACCTCATCCATCACTCTGAACGGACCCATCGGCATGCCAAAGTCCACTAGAGCCTTGTCCACTGCGGCCACCGGGGTGCCTTCTAACAGGCATTTAGCAGCTTCGTTCATGTAGATGCCTAATATCCGATTAACAATGAATCCGGGGCCATCCTTGCACACCACCGGGATCTTGCCTGCACCCGACAGGCGCAACACGGTTCAGACCGACAACAGCATGAACTGCAGACTGCAGGGCGAGCAACATCAGTGTATGCATACCCAGAGCCAAAGACAGCTGATACGCAGTAGCTACGGCGTCTGCAGCAGTCTGTGACCCTTTGATTACCTACAGCACACAGGGTTAGCGACACTCCGGCACTGAAACAGGTATTTGCAGACGCCACACCTCCACCAGCGGCATGCGAGATACTGGGTTGAAGAAGTGCAGCCCCACCACATTCTGTTGTAGCAAACGAGGGCCATGGCCCGGTGTAAGGCATTCAGCGCACAACAAGCCCTGTGGACAGTACAACTGCAAGGTTACCTGAGGTCGCTTGCCAGCTGAAGCCAGGTCAGTGATGGACAGCGAGGAGGTGTTAGTGGCGAATATGCATGACTCGGATGTAACGGCCTCGCATTCTTGAAGAATCTTCTTTTTCAGATCCTGCACAAACATCACCACGCCACATCCGGGTTAAGCCATCACGGTCGCTGGGGGCAGTGGCGCAGTCACCCTAGCTTCTGGTTCTACTGGAGACATCCAGTTCTTCGGAAGTACTTACAAGATTACCAGCGCCGGTGCCTTGACGGT
>ENA-ORBV01010478-ORBV01010478.1-microbial-mat-metagenome-genome-assembly--contig:-NODE-10478-length-14822-cov-8.821906_pt1 | contig 14822 bp, 13 predicted proteins | sample MGYA00237777_ERZ505514 | MGnify/ENA primary metagenome ERZ505514 (study PRJEB26160, sample SAMN06269048) | microbial mat metagenome | isolation source: Oligotrophic lake microbial mat | place... | reverse complement strand
TCGCGTCGGTGTCTGCGCTGCCGGCCAAATGGTTGACGACCGCAGCGGCCGTCGCGTGTGCGGCCTCCAGCCGGGCTGCCGGGTCGTCGTGGGCATGGCTGCCGTCAGCCGCGTTCAGGGCGGTGGCGGCCAGCGGTGCCGGGCGCCTCGGCACGGTCATGGCGTGCCTGCCGCGGGAGAGGTCCGTCGCCGGTGACTGTGATGGTCCAGCTCGCGAGCGGCGCGTGCCACCAGGTCGGCGGCCTGGCCGAGCCGGGTGCGGCCGTCGTCGGTGATCGCCTCGCCCAGGTATCCGGTGCGCCCGACATGGGTCGCCCAGTCGTGGCGGTGCACGATCACGGTCCGGCGGCGGCGGGCCCGCGACCAGGCGCCCACCCCGAGCGCGGTCCATCGTGAGGAACAGAAGAGCACGGGCGCCATCTCAGCAGAGTCTCCCCACGAGACCGCGCTATGCACCCGGCGCACCGCCGAGAGGTCCGCGGCGCCATCGCAGAACGCTCCGATGCCCACCACGTCCAACGGTGCCCCCAGCGCGCGCGCCACGTCCGAGGCGCAGCGCAGTCCTGTCTGAGCCCCCGCCGACAGGCCGACGAAGACCACTGGGACGCCGCTGCCGGGCCGGTAGCCGGCGGCTGCCAAGTGCGCGAGGACAGCGGTCGTATGGTCGGCGGCGAGCCGGTCGCGGTAGCGCCGATCGAGCGCGACGACGGCCTCCCAGACGCCTCTGCCGATGAGCCACCTCGGGTCGCGGCGCATCAGTCGCCGCCACAGCGGCCCGGTCAGCGGTCGCCGCCACGCCGGCTGCTGCGTGACGTCGTTGGGCATCAAGGACATGACGACAGCCCAGCGCGGCAGCCGATGTGCCATGGCGGCGGCGAAGCGGCGCCCGGCCGGTGTAGTACGCGGGACCACCCTGCCTACGCCGTCGAAGTAGACGATGAAGCCGTCTTCGTGCCCCGGTGCCACATCGGCCGGGCGGACATTGAGCTGGGTCAGCGGCGGCGGCGGAGGGGGGCTCGCCGCCTGCCCGGCGTCCAGCACCGCAGCCAACGTGCGGTAGGTCAGCACGCGCAACCCCGCCAACACCGCGGCGCTGAGCGCGGTTCGCACCCAGGCACCCCCGCCGGCGCCGGCCAGCCGCCGGGAGGTACGCAGTTCGGCCAGCAGCGTCACCAGAGGCCCCAGCACCGGGAGGGCCCCGACCAGTCCGGCGCGCAGCGGCCGCAGCGCTCGAGCGGTGGCCCCGGTGCCGCGACCCGCCGCCTGCGCCACGGCCACGCCTGCCGTCGCACTGACCGCAGCCACGGCCAAGGTCGCGGGAACCAGCAGCAGTCTCGCGGTGGGCGCTGGCGAGCTGTAAGGCAGCCCCAGCCGCCGGGCCAACGCCTGCACCGGGACAGCCGCGACCGTATAGCAGGCGAGGGACCAGGTGCGATCCCATCCACGCCGTGTCGTCATCTCGCCTCCTCGCGTGTCGCCGATATCCGTCCGGTACCGATGTCGATGTCGCTGATGGTGCCAGTATCTCCTCGCAAACCCTGGCGGCAGGAGACGGATGGCCGCATACTCGTCTCGCAAGCAACAACTGGATCACGTCATGGTCGTTCCGAAGCACGAGGTCGTAGGGGAAGACGCACCTCGAGCTCAGGAGGACCGATGGCCGTCTACACCCGCGGAGTGCTCTATGTGCATTCCGCACCTCGTGCTGTATGCCCGCACGTCGAGTGGGCAGCAGGTCGCATCATGGGCCACCAGGTCGATCTCCACTGGGTGACCCAGTCCGTCGCGCCCGGACTCTGGCGGGCTGAGTTCCCATGGAACGGTGAGCAGGGATCCGGTGCCCGGCTGGCCAGCGCGCTGCGCGGTTGGGCGCAGTTGCGCTACGAGGTGACGGAGGAGCCCAGCCGCGGCTGCGACGGCGGCCGGTGGAGTCATGTCCCCGACCTCGGGCTGCATCACGCGGTCATCGACGTGCACGGCAACGCCGTCATCGGCGAGGACCGGATCCGGGCCGCCTTGGACGCCGGGGACCCGCAGGAGATGCGTCGGCTGCTGTCGCTGGCGCTGGGGGAGTCCTGGGACGCCGAACTCGAACCCTTCCGGATGGCGCCCGAGGGCGGCGCGCCGGTCCGCTGGCTGCATCAAGTGGGATGAACTCCCGGCGAGTCGCCGGACTACAGCGGGATGTTGCCGTGGTCCCCACGCCTTGCCGGCGCCGCTGCGATGGCGGTGGCCAGCGCGCTGCGGGTGGTCCCGGTGCTCACCACCTCGTCGATGACGCCGATCTCCACGGCCCGCTGCAGCCCTCCGGCCAGTACCTCGTGCTCGGCCGCCAACTCGGCCTCGACCCGCGCACGGTCGTCGTCTGGTACCTCCGCCAGCCGGCGCCGATGGAGGATCCGGACTGCCGCGATCGCGCCCATGACGGCAACCTCCGCGGTCGGCCAAGCCAGCACCCGGGTGGCGCCCAGGGAGCGGGCGTTCATCGCGATGTAGGCGCCGCCGTATGCCTTGCGCATGACCAGCGTGATCCGCGGCACCGAGCACTCGGCGAAGGCATGCAGGAGTTTGGCGCCACGGCGCACCACGCCGTCCCACTCCTGGCCGACGCCTGGCAGGTACCCGGGCACGTCCACCAGGACGATCAGCGGGATACCGAAGGCGTCGCACATCCGGACGAACCGCGCGGCCTTCTCGGCGGAGGAGGAGTCCAGGCAGCCACCCAGGCGCATCGGGTTGTTCGCGACGATCCCGACGCTGCCGCCGCCGAGCCGGCCGAGCGCCGTCACGACGTTGGGCGCCCAGCGGGGATGCAGTTCGAGCATCGGGGAGTCCAGCACGGTGTCGACCACCGGGTGGACGTCATAGGCGCGCTTGGCCGAGGCGGGTAGGTGAGCCCCCGCGTCGAGGTCGGTGACCGCCGCCGGATCGACGCGGCCAGGCGCGCCCAGCAGCGTCACCAGGTCGCGGCCGCGGCGGTAGGCATCCTCGGTCGTCTCCGTGACGATGTGGACTACTCCGGATCGCCGACCGTGCGGCTCGGGCCCGCCAAGGCGCAGCGCGTCAACGGCCTCGCCGGTGACCGAGCGGACCACGTCCGGGCCGGTGACGAAGACCCGGCCGTCGGGCCCGAGGATGATGACGTCGGTGAGCGCCGGGCCGTATGCGGCGCCACCGGCGGCGGCTCCGATGACGACGCTGATCTGCGGGATCCGGCCGGACGCCCTGGTCATGATGGCGAAGACCTTGCCCACCGCGTCCAGGCTGACGACGCCCTCGGCCAGCCGGGCGCCTCCGGAATGCCAGATGCCGACGACGGGCACCCCGTCACGCAGCGCCCGCTCATAGGCCGCGACGATGTGCGCGCAGCCGTCGCCGCCCATCGCCCCACCCTGGTAGCGGGGATCGCAGGCGAAGACCACCGCCGTGGTGCCCTCGACGCTGACCGTCGCCGCCAGCACTCCGGAGGTGTCCGGGGTGTGCAGCAGCTCGACCGTGCCGGGATCGGCGAACGCGGACAACCGCAGGATGGGGTCTCGTGGGTCGACGTCGGCGGCGAGGTCAGGCCCGATCTGCACCGTGGGTGCGGCCTCGTCGGTCAGCGTGCCCTTCGGTGGCGTCGTGGGAGGTGTGGTCGGTGGCGTCGCGACGGGCACGACGGGTGCGATCGGGCTCATGCGGGACTGCCGAAGAGGACCGCGACGTTGTGCCCGCCGAACCCGAAGGAGTTGTTGAGCCCGAAGACCCGATCGCCGCCGCTACCGATCGGGCGGGGACTCTTGACCACCACGTCGAGATCGACGGCCGGGTCCAGCTCGTCGATGTTGATCGTGGGCGGCGCGGTGCGTTCCCGGACGGCCAGGATCGTGAAGATCGATTCCAGGGCACCGGCCGCTCCCAGCAGGTGACCGGTCATCGACTTCGTGCCCGACACGGCGACGGCGTCAGTAGCCGAGCCCAGCGCCAGCCGGATTGCGGCCGCTTCGGCGACGTCCCCGACCGGCGTCGACGTGGCGTGGGCGTTGATGTGGTGCAGATCCGCGGCGGACAGCCCGGCCGCGTCCAGCGCGAATGTCATGGCCCTCGCCGCGCCGGTGCCGCTGGGCTCGGGTGCGGCGATGTGGTGGGCGTCGGACGTGATACCGACCCCCATCACCTCGGCGTGCACGGTTGCGCCACGAGCGGCGGCGTGGGCCGCGGACTCCAGGACCACCACAGCGCCCCCTTCGCCGAGGACGAAGCCGTCCCGGGTCGTGTCGTAAGGCCTCGAGGCCACTGCGGGGTCGTCATTGCGGGTGCTCAACGCCTGCATCGCCGCGAACGCCGAGATGGTCAGCGGGTGGATCGCCGCCTCGGTACCGCCGGCGACGACGACATCGGCCCGGCCGGACCGGATCATGTCCGCCGCAGCCGCGATCGCCTCGGCGCCGGTCGAGCAGGCGCTGACCGGCGTGTGGGTGCCGGCGCGCGCACTGAGTGCGAGGCTGACCGCGGCGGCCGGCCCGTTGGGCATCAGCATCGGGACGGTCAGCGGGAACACCCGCCGGGGTCCCTTGGACTGCAGGGTGTCCCAGGCCTCCAGCGTGGTCCAAAGCCCGCCGATGCCGCTGCCGATGACGACACCCAGCCGGTCGGGGTCGACCACGGGGCCGCTCTCGTCGCCGTTGCCCTGGCCGAAGCCGGCGTGTGCCCACGCCTCGCGGGCGGCGATCAGGGCGTACTGACCGGAGGGGTCGAGCCGACGCTGCTCAACCTTGGTCAGAACCTCAGCCGCAGCGGTCGCGAGCTGGCAGCCGAAGTGCACCGGCAGCTGCCGCTGCTCGATCCACTCCTGCGCCCACGGGGCGTCCCATGTCCGCGCCGACGCCGCACCGGCAAGTGCGGCCGTCCACGTCGATGCGACGTCGCCACCGAGCGGCGTCGTCGCACCGAGCCCGGTCACCACCACGGATGTCGTCATGTCAGCTGTCGTCACATCAGTTCTGCGCGTGGGCGATGTAGGACACCGCGTCGGCCACGGTGGCCAGGTTCTTGACGTCCTCGTCGGGGATGCGGACGCCGAACCGCTCCTCGGCGTTGACCACGATCGTCATCATCGACAACGAGTCGATGTCGAGGTCATCGGTGAAGGACTTGCCCGGCTCGACGGCGTCGACGGGCAGGCCGGTCTCCTCGTTGATGATCTCGGCGAGGCCGGCGTGGATCTCCTGCTCGGTGGCCATGGTGTCTCCTTCGTAGTGGACGGGGCTGCTGGATGGAATGCTGGGCGGCCGGCGTCGGCGGGCCTAGGGGATCTCGACGACCTGCGCGGCGTAGACCAGGCCGGCACCGAAGCCGATGAGCAGTGCCAGGCCGCCGGAGGTGACGGTCCCGTCGTCGATCATGCGCCGCATCGCCAACGGGATACTGGCCGCCGAGGTGTTGCCGGAGTGGGCGATGTCTCGGGCGATCGCGACGCCGGTCGGCAGGCCGATCTGCTTGGCGAGGGCGTCGATGATTCGGGCGTTGGCCTGATGCGGGATGAACGCCGAGAGGTCCGCGGCGCCGACCCCGGCCGCGTCCAGCGCCTTCTGCGCCACCGGAGCCATCTGCCACACCGCCCAGCGGAACACGCTCTGGCCCTGCTGCTGAATCGCGGGCCAAGACCCGGCAGCGACGCCGGCGCGGTCAGCGGTACGGGCCTCCAGCCACGAGGTGCGCTGGCCCACGGCATCCCACTGGGCGCCGTCGCTGCCCCAGATCGTGGGGCCGATACCGGGGTGGTCACTGGGACCGATGACCACGGCCCCGGCGCCGTCGGCGAAGATGAATGCGGTGCTGCGGTCGCTGGTGTCGGTGAAGTCCGACAGCTTCTCGACACCGACCACGAGTACATGACCCGCGCTGCCGCCGCGCACCATGTCGTTGGCCAGTGACACGCCATAACAGAACCCGGCGCACGCTGCAGAGATGTCGAAGGCCGCCGCCGGCGTCGCGCCGAGGCGGTGTGCCAGCAGCGTGGCCGCGGACGGGGTCTGGTAGGGAAAAGTCACCGTGGACATCACGATCGCGTCGATCTGGGCCGCGGCGATCCCGCTGCGGGCCATCGCGTCGGTGGCCGCGGCGTACGCCATATCGACGACGGACTCCTCGGGCGCGGCCCAGCGTCGCTCGACTATCCCGGTGCGCTGCTGGATCCATTCGTCCGAGGTCTCGATCCAGGTGGAGACCTCCTGATTGGTGATGACACGCGACGGCTGGTAACCGCCGACGCCCAGGATGCGGGCGTGAGCCGCGCCGATGGCGGGTGTGATGGCGCTCATCGCTCTCCTCGGCTCATCGCTCTCCTCGATACGGCTGCGCGGTGGGGTGCAGCCGCAGCAACGGCTGCCCCGGCGAGACGGGATCGCCGTCGTGGACCAGCCATTCGATCACGGTTCCGCCATGAACGGCAGGCACCGGGTGGCTGTCGCGCAAGCCGGAGACGGTGGCCACCACCGTCGCGGGTTCCAGGTGGTGCCCCTCCGGCATGGCACCGGGCAGCGTCACGATCCCCTTGGCGGGGCTGACCACCAGCCGCCAGGTCGGGTTCAGCGCCAGCGGCGCCGCCTGCCCGTGCTCCTTGACCATGGCCATCGCGGCAGGCAGGTCGTCCGGTGTCTTCAGGGCCATGACGTCCACGCCGGGCAGCGCCCGTTTGGCGAGATTCGCCAACGTGCCCGCCGGTGGGATCTCGATCAGGCCGGTGACACCAAGGTCGCGGAAGGTCTCCTGGCACAGGTCCCACCGCACCGGCTTGGCGACCTGCGTGACGAGCCGCCGCAGCGCCTCACGGCCGTCGTGGATCACGGTGCCGTCGGCGTTTGATACCAGCCGCGAGCGCGGATCGTGGGTGGAGATGGAGCGGGCGTGGCGGGCCAGGACGTCGACGGCGGGCGCCATGTAGTCGGTGTGGAAGGCCCCCGCCACGCCGAGGGCGATCACCCGGGCCTTGGCCGGCGGCGCATCGGACAGTTGCGCGAGTGCGGTCAAGGTGCCTGCCGCGACGACCTGGCCGGGACCGTTGTGGTTGGCGATCTTTAGGCCGTGCGAGGCGATGACGCCCGCGACCTCCTCCGAGTCGCCGCCGATCACCGCACTCATCCCGGTCGGCACCGCCGCGCTGGCCTCGGCCATCGCCCGGCCGCGCTCGCGCACGAACACGATCGCCTGCTCGGCGGAGAGCACACCGATCGCCGAGGTGACCGTCACCTCACCGACGGAGTGGCCGGCGCTCGCGGTCACCAGCCGAAAGGCGTCGGCCGGCTGCGGGAACAGCGCGAGCAGCGACACCAGGCCGGCAGCCACGATCAGGGGTTGGGCGACCGCGGTGTCGCGGATGGTCTCGGCGTCGGAGGTGGTGCCGTGGGCGATGAGGTCCATGCCGGCAACCGCCGACAGCCAGCTCATCCGGTCGGCGAACTCTGGCAGGTCCAGCCACGGCTTCAGGAACCCCGGTGTCTGCGACCCCTGACCCGGACACACGACAACGAGCACCGGGACACTCTGGCCTACGACGGGCATTGGTGATGGCTCGAAACGCCACGATCTTGCAGATACAACGTTGGAGGATTCCTCCAAAGTGGAGGGCTACGCCGAGCGTACGACGCCGAGAACATGATCGATGGAGGACTCCGGCATTGTGACTGTCTCCAAACGACCGATGGCGATGGCCAACTGCAGCGTCCACCGCTCGCGTGGATTGGTGGCGTGTAGTCCGGTCACCTCGGCCACTTTTCCCAACCGGTAGCGCACCGTGTTGGGGTGGACGAACAGGTCTCGGGCGGCGGCCTCCAGCGTGCCGCCGTGATCGAGGTAGGCGGTGACGGTCACCAGCAAGTCGCCACCGGCCGCGACAAGGGGGCGATGGACGAGGTCGACCAGTGACCGACGGGCGGCCTCGTCCCCCGACAGGGCGCGTTCGGGTAGCAACCAGGCGGCCATCACCGGTCGGGGGGCGTCGGGCCATGCGGCGGCGGCGGTCATGCCGGACAGCGCGGCCTGCGCGGAGCGGCTGGCGATGGGCAGCCCGGTCCCCGTCGGGCCCACCACGACGGGGCCCGGCCCGACGTGCGGTAACAGCGAGGTCGCGAGCGGCATCGCGTCTGCCGGTCCGCCCACGACGCAGATCAGCCGGGAACCGTGCCGGGCGGCGATGATCTCGGCGGTGGCGGCACGGGCGAGGCGCCGTAGCGCGGGCGGAGTGGGCTCCGCGGCGGCCTCGGCGACGATGACGGTGGTCGGCCAGTCGGCGTCCCAGGACAGCGCGGAGGCCTGCGAGGCCAGCGCGTCCGCCGGGTCACCGCGGACGATCGCATCGACGACGAGGGTCTCCAGCCGGGCGTCCCAGGCGCCCCTGATCTCCGCGGCCCGTGCGTAGACGTCGGCGGCGGCGAAGGCGACCTCTCGGGCGTAACGCAGGAGCAGCCCCCGCGCCTCGTCGGCTTCCTCGGCGGTGATGAGAGCTTCCAGCCGGGTCTCGCAGGTCTCGATCGCCATCCGGACCAGCGCGACCGTCTGCTGCAACGAGATCGCGCGGACCAGCTGCCGCGGCGCCGTACCGAAGAGGCTGGCGGGGCGCAGCGGGGGGAACTCCCGCTCGCCGGCCAGCTGATACTCGCGGCACCAGGTGACGAAGCCCCGGACACCGGACTGCACCACCAGGCTCACCGCGCTGCGCTGTGGGGCGTTCAGGCCGGTGAACCACGGCAAGTCGGCAGCCATCCGGACCAGCACGTCCTCGGTCAGCCGGCCGGTCGCCCACTCCAGCGACGCCAGCGTGGGATCGGACAGCACCATCGTCGAAGGTTACGGTGTTCCTATGGGTGCGCCCGAGGACACCGCCGCGGGCGACGCGCCCTCGACCGTGCACGACACACCGCCAGAGGTGGTCCTGCAGGCCAAGCTGCACGAGGACCCCAACGACGTCGCGACCTTCACCGCCCTGGTCGAGCTGATCCGGCAACGTGCCGCGCAGGGCCATGGCGGCATCGCGCCCTCACACCCCAGGGATTCCTCGATCTGGGCGCTGGCCGAGGAGATCGCCCAGGACCAGCGCGCCTGGTATCCGCTGATCGAGCTGGCCCGGCTGTCGATCGACGAGGACCGCGACGCCGCCATCCGTCGGCTGGGGGTGGCAGCCGAGCGCGACCCCACCGGGCAGGCGCTGCTGGAGGGATTGTTGCTGCTGCGGTCGGCTGGGATGCCGGAGGCCGCCTTGGGACTCGGTGTCGGCCACTGGCGGCCGCGGCGCCACCCGCTTGAGGCGGGACGGCAGCTGGTCGAGGCCGCATTGGACGCCGGGCGGGTGGGTGAGGCACGGCGCCACCTGCGCGCCATGGCCGCCCATCCTGATGCAGACCAGACGATTCTCGACGATATCCAGGCCCTCGTCACGGTTGCCGAACAGGTCCGCTAGTCGAGGCGCACTGCCGACCAGCGTGACGTCGCGGTCGTTCAGGCGTCGCCGCCGGCGTTTCCCGTGGTGCCCGCGTTGACGTCGTCGAGTCGGTACGTCTGTGCCGCCTGCGCGGGGATGTCGATCTCGATCTCGCCGCGTTGCGCCAGGACCTGCAGCGTCCGCACCGCCACGCTGGGTCCGTCGACCTTGAAGAACCGCCGCGCGGCCGCGCGGGTGTCGGAGAAACCGAACCCGTCGGTGCCCAGACTGGACCAGTCACCGGGAACGAACTGCGCGATCTGGTCGGGTACCGCTCGCATGTAATCGGTGACGGCGACGACCGTGCCGGTGGCGTCGCCGAGGTGTTCGGCGAGTCGGCGCGTCACGTACGGCTGCTGCGGCTGCGAGCCGGGGGAGTCCAGCCATGCCCGCTCCACGGCCAGCGCCTCGCGGCGCAGCTCGCCCCAGGACGTCACCGACCAGACGTCGGCCGCCACGTCGAAGTCCCGCTGCAGCAGCTCCTGGGCCTCCAACGCCCACGGTACCGCGACGCCCGAGGCCAGCAGCTGCACGGCGGTCCGCCGGTGTCCGGGCTTGAGCAGGTACATGCCGCGCAGCAGGCCGTCGACGTCCAGGCCGTCAGGCTCGGCCGGTTGCACGATGGGCTCGTTGTAGATCGTCAGGTAGTAGACGACGTCCTCGGGGGCCTCGCCGTACATCCGGCGCAGCCCGTCGCGGACGATGTGACCGATCTCGTAGGCGTACGCCGGGTCGTAGGTGAGCACCGCGGGGTTGGTCGAGGCCAGCAGCGGCGAGTGCCCGTCGTTGTGCTGCAGGCCCTCCCCGGTCAGCGTCGTCCGCCCCGCCGTGGCGCCCAACAGGAAGCCCCGGGTCATCTGGTCGGTCGCCGCCCAGATCGCATCTCCGGTGCGCTGGAAACCGAACATCGAGTAGAACATGTAGACCGGCAGCAGAGGTTCGCCATGGGTGGCGTAGGAGGTGCCGACGGCGGTGAAGGCCGCCACAGAGCCCGCCTCGTTGATCCCCACGTGCAGGATCTGGCCGTCGACGGCCTCCTTGTAGGACAGCATCAGGTCGCGGTCGACCGACGTGTACTGCTGACCCTTCGGGTTGTAGATCTTGGCGGTGGGGAAGAACGAGTCCATCCCGAACGTCCGTGCCTCATCGGGAATGATCGGCACGACGCGACGGCCGAACTCCTTGTCGCGCATCAGGTCGCGCAACAGCCGGACGAAGGCCATCGTCGTCGCCACCTGCTGCTTTCCCGAGCCGCGCTTGGCCACCGCGTAGGCGTCGTCCCCGGGCAGTTTCAGTGGCGGGTGCGAGACTCTGCGCCGCGGCAGGTCCCCGCCGAGGGCCTCGCGACGGCTCCGCAGGTACCGCAGCATCGGGTCGTCGTCGCCCGGGTGGTAGTACGGCGGGCGGTAGGGATCGCGTTCGAGGTCGGCGTCGGAGATCGGGATCCGAAGCCCGTCGCGGAACGTCTTGAGGTCGTCCAGTGTCAGCTTCTTCATCTGGTGCGTGGCGTTGCGCCCGGCGAAGTGCGTACCGAGGGAGTACCCCTTGATGGTCTTCGCGAGGATCACCGTCGGGCGACCGACCGAGGCCTCGGCGGCAGCGTAGGCGGCGAACATCTTTCGGTAGTCGTGACCGCCGCGCTTGAGATTCCAGATGTCGGCGTCGCTCAGTTCCAGGTCGGTGACCAGCTGCTTGGTCCGCGGGTCTCGGCCGAAGAAGTTCTCGCGGATGTAGGCGCCGTCCTCGGCCCGGTACGTCTGGTAGTCCCCGTCCAGGGTGCTGTTCATCAGCTCGACCAGGGCGCCCTCTCGGTCGTTGTCCAGCAGCCGGTCCCACTCCCGGCCCCACACCACCTTGATGACGTGCCAGCCGGCCCCTCGGAAGAACGCCTCCAGCTCCTGGATGATCTTGCCGTTGCCACGGACGGGGCCGTCCAGTCGCTGCAGGTTGCAGTTGATGACGAATGTCAGGTTGTCCAGGCCCTCCGCGGCCGCCACCTGCAGGGCGCCCCGGGACTCTGGCTCGTCCATCTCGCCGTCGCCCAGGAACGCCCAGACCCGCTGCTGGGAGGTGTCACGGATCCCGCGGTTGTGCAGGTAGCGGTCCAGGCTGGCCTGGTAGATGGCGTTGATCGGGCCCAGCCCCATCGACACGGTCGGGAACTCCCAGAAGTCCGGCATCAGCCTCGGATGCGGGTAGCTGGGCAGTCCGTGCGGCTTGGACTTCTCCTGCCGGAAGCCGTCGAGGTGCTCCTCGGTCAGCCGGCCCTCCAGGTAGGCCCGGGCGTAGATGCCGGGCGAGGCATGACCCTGGACGAAGATGTGGTCGCCGCCGCCGGCGTGGTCTCGGCCGCGGAAGAAGTGGTTGAAGCCGACCTCGTACAGCGTGGCGCTGGAGGCGAACGTCGAGATATGACCGCCGACACCGATCCCGGGCGCCTGCGCCCGGTGGACCATGACCGCGGCGTTCCACCGGATCCAGGCCCGGCAGCGGCGCTCGACGTCCTCGTCACCGGGGAAGTCCGGTTCGGAGTTGGTGGCGATCGTATTGACGTAGTCCGTGGTCAGCTCTGGGTGGTCCGGTACCGGCGGCGGGGTGGCCGGCTGGGTGGCGTCCGGCATGTCATGGGTGCCCAGCGGCAGCGACTGCCGGGGGACGGTGACGCCCCGTGCCCGTGCCCGGTCCAGCATCTGCTGTAGCAGGTAGGCGCCGCGTTGCGGGCCGCCGGTCGTCACGGCTGCATCCAGGGAGGCCAGCCATTCGGCCGTCTCCTCGGGGTCGCTGTCGGGTCGGCCGGCGGCTGGGCCGACGGGGTCGGGGTTGGAAGCCACGGGTCCTCCACTGCATCGTGAGCGGCTGGGGTCGCGTGTTGTTGTGTGGGCTGTTCGGCCCGCGAGTCACGTCCCTGCAGACAGTACCCAGGGTGTCGATGTTGCGCGGCCGGGGTGCCCTGCGCTGCACTGAGGCGTGCCAACGTACGCTGCCTGCCTCTGGCATGCTTCGCAAGGACCAGTCGCGCGACCGCTGAGGAGGACAAGGGCTCATGGGTGCCACCGCTGACGCGGCCGCTTCCCTGACGCCCGGACCACTGGGTGTCACGGGATCGCAGGTCGTCCAGGAGTTCGGCTGGGACGACGATGTCGACCACGACCTCCGCGACGGGATCATCGACGCCGTCGGGCGTGACATCGAGGACGAGGATTCCGACGAGGTCGCCGACGTCGTCCTCTACTGGTACCGCGAGGGTGACGGGGACCTGGTCGACGCCCTGGTCGATGCGCTGACCAACCTCGGTGACGGGGGGGTGATCTGGCTGCTGACGCCGAAGTCGGGCCGGCCCGGCCACGTCGAGCCCAGTGACATCGAGGAGGCGGCACCGACCGCCGGCCTGCACGCCACGAGCAGCATCAGCGCCTGCCGCGAGTGGTCGGGCACCCGCTTGTCCACGCCCAAGGGCCGCCGGTGACGACACCTGCCGTGCAAGTGGACCGGCCCGCACCTGCGTTCAGCCTGATGGGGCACACCGGGACTGCGGTGGCGCCGCTGGCCGACTACGCCGGCCGGTCGGTGCTGCTGCTGTTCTACCCGTTCGCGTTCTCCGGGATCTGCACCGCCGAGCTATGCGGCATCAGGGACGATCTGGGCTCTTTCGCCAACGACGAAGCGCAGGTGGTCGCGGTGTCATGCGACCCGTGGTTCACGCTGCGGGCGTTCGCTGCAGACCGGGGCTACGACTTCCCGTTGGTCAGCGATTTCTGGCCGCACGGTGAGGTGTCGCGGCAGTACGGCGTCTTCGACGAGGACGAGGGCTGCGCCGGACGGGGCTCGTTCCTCGTCGATGCCGCGGGAGTCCTGCGCTGGGCGCAGGTCGTCCCTGACGACACCGCCCGAGACCTAGCGGAACTGCGATCGGCGCTCGCCGCGATCTGATGTCTCGTTCACACAACTGGAGCGGTCGACTCGCCGCGCTGTGGAGGATGGAGTAACTCCGACAGACTTCAGGAACCGTTGTCTGAGCGGTAGTCGGGGTCGGGAGTGTGGATACCGGGGGAGTCCGGTGGCCAACCCTTGCCGCAGGCGATGTTGGCAACGCCCTGATTTAGGAGGGTTGCCATGTTTGGCCACCGCGGCCAAGCGTCATGGGTGTACTGGGGATGGCTGGCGGCGACCTCCCGTGTGATGGTGTCGAGGAGGAAACGGTCGCCAGCCATGCCTCCCATAAATGGTACGTATTGAGGTGGTACACCAAAGATGAAGCGGTCGTCGTCGAGCTCAATTTCTTCTTGAAAGTCGAGCCACTCGGTGATAGCAAAGTCAAGGGAGTAGACCCAAGTCCCCAATTGGTAATCTCCGCGACCCTGGTATGAATCTTCCACGCCGTCGTGCCAGGACCACCAGCTGATGAGGTCGGGGTGAGCCCGGATGCCGGACGTGACGAGTCGGGCGGTGACTACGTCGGGTGGCAGGCCCCCGCGGATGGCGTCGACGATTGGGAGTTGCCGGCGCCGCGCCTGCAAATCCATCCGCGCCAAGACCTCAGGCAGCAGGTCTGGATCTTGCGGCGCCGGCGTCGGTTCGAAGTGGGCACTCCAGTCATCTTCGGGGGGCATCAGCTTCGTCGGCAAAGTCCAATGGTCTTGGCGGCCAAGAGGTTGGGTACGACGATGAACGGCCGGTCCACGCGCGGCGCGGTCCCGGCTTCAGGTCGAATACCCGGTAGAACTGCTCGAGAGCGTTGCCCACGGCGCCGCTCCGTGCGCGTGGTCGATAGTGCCCGCAATGTGTTCTGGCCCGGCGGCCCCGCTGTGGCGAGCCATCTTTCCCCCCGGCTGCTTGGATTCATGGCTCGGGATGGTAGTCGGGATCGGGGGTGTGGAGTCCGGGGCTGTCGGGTGGCCAGTCCTTGCCCAAACCGAGGTTGATCACGAAGGGGTTGAGGAACGTGGCCATGTTGGGCCACCGATGCCAGTTTCCTTGCTCGAATTCGGGTGAGTAATACACCACCTCGCGGCTGCGAGTGTCGAGCAGGAACCCTCGGCCACTGCTCTCCATGAAGGGGGCATAGTGGGGTAAGACGCCATACGGGTAGCCCCGGGTCCCACTCGAGGTCTTCCTCGAATTTTCGCCATCTGCCGACTGCTTCGTCAAGGGAAAAACAGTAGAGGTTCCAGGAGTAGTGACTCGGACCACTGGCGCCGGGATGCACGCCGTCGTGCCAGGACCACCATGTGACGAGATCCGGGTGGGTGGGGGCGCCGAAGGTGCTGAGCCGCCTTGTGATCTCCTCGGCTAGTGTCCTGCGCCAGTAGTTCGTTGAATAAGTCGTCCGAGTGAGGCCAGGATCTGGTCGGCGGATTTGGTCCAG
>ENA-ORBV01010477-ORBV01010477.1-microbial-mat-metagenome-genome-assembly--contig:-NODE-10477-length-14823-cov-4.851282_pt1 | contig 14823 bp, 9 predicted proteins | sample MGYA00237777_ERZ505514 | MGnify/ENA primary metagenome ERZ505514 (study PRJEB26160, sample SAMN06269048) | microbial mat metagenome | isolation source: Oligotrophic lake microbial mat | place... | reverse complement strand
AAGGCAGCGGCCAAGCCCGCCGACCTGACGCTCAAGACCAAGGGTGGCCCGTCAGTGTGGCCGCAGGTGCTGGAGACCAAGGGCACCCTCGGCAAGGACGACGCGGCCTACACCGTCGACGCCATCGGCATCCCGGAGAACACCCCGTGGAACTGTTGGATGCGCCCGAGCGCGCTCGACTTCTTCGCCGACGGCAAGAGCGCGGCGCTGGCCACGCTCAACGGCGACATCTTCGTCGTCAGCGGCATTGATGAGAAACTGGAGAGCGTCAAGTGGCGCCGCTTCGCCGCCGGCCTGCACGCGCCGCTCGGCATCAAGATCGTTGACGGCGTAGTTCACGTCGCGGTGCGTGACGGCATCATGCGGCTGTACGATCTTGATAAGGACGGCGAGGCCGACTTCTTTGAGATGATGAATATGGACCTGCTGCAATCGCCGTCGTTCCACAGCTTCGTCTGCGACCTCAATACGGATCCAGCGGGCAATTTCATCTTCTCGGTCGGCGGTGCGATCCGTTCCGGCGGTCGTGGATTCCAGCGTCTGACGCCGCACATGGGCACGGTCATGCGCCTGAGCAAGGACGGTTCCAAGCTCGACGTGGTCGCCACCGGACTGCGCATGCCCAATGGCTCGGCAGTGCGCGCCGACGGGCAGATCACCCAATCTGACAATGAAGGCGTGTGGGTTCCCGCGTCGCCGATCCACTGGGTCAAGGACGGCGATTTCCTTGGCGTGAAAAACACCGCGCACGGCCGCGAGATCCGTCCGCCGCGTCCGCTCACCTTCCTGCCGCAGGGCACCGAAAGCAGCGCATGCAGCCAACAATGGGTGACCAGCGATCGTTGGGGTCCGTTCAAGGATGAACTGCTGCACATGAGCTACGGCAAGGCCGGGCTCTTCCACGTCTTCCATGAAGAAGTCGAGGGCGTGCGTCAGGGCGGCGTGGTGCGTTTCCCGATCAAGCTCAGCTCATCCGCACTGCGTGGCCGCTTCAATCCTGCTGACGGTCAGTTCTACGTCGCCGGCCTGGGCATGGGCCAGACCACGGCGGCCAAACCCGGTGGTTTCGACCGCATCCGTTACACCGGCAAGCCAGTGCACCTGCCCTTCGGTTTCAGCGTGAAGCAGAACGGCGTGGTGGTGCGTTTCACCGCCAAGCTCGACGCGGCCGCCGCCGATCCGGCGAACTTCGCGATCAAGCAGTGGAACTATCGCTGGACCGAGAATTACGGTTCCGGCAAGTATTCGGTCAGCGATCCCAATAAGAACACCGACGGCGATGCGGTGGAGATCAAATCCGCCAAGCTCGCAGCCGATGGCATGAGCGTGTTTCTGGAGATCGACGGCCTTAAGCCGGTGATGCAGTTCATGGTGAAATGCAAAGTTCCAACCGCTGATGGCGCGGCGATCGACAGCGAGTTGATGGGCACCATCAACGTGGTGCCGGCAGCGAAGGGGCCGTGACCCCTGGGAGACGCCTCTCCCAGCGGATGCATTCCTTGGCTGTCGACGCCTAGAACACCATCCCGGTCAGTGGTTGGTGATCGCGTCGATCGCGGCTTGCTCATCGCCGTCATCAACGCAGTCGAGCAAATCACAGAGGCCGAGATTGCCTTTGTAGACCGCGACCAGCATGAGAAATGATTTGAGCGTCGCAGCATCCCATTCATCAGTCAGATGCCGGATGCCGTAACGGATGATCGCCTGCAATCCGGCGCGGTACTCTGCTTCCAGCCAAGCGGGCAGCGCCGGATTGTCGTCGTAGTGCCGAACGCGCTCGACCCCGGCGGCGAAGGTGACGAGGTTGTAGTCGAACAGGTGCTGTTGTTCACAGATACGCATGATCTGCGGCACAGCGGCGTAACTCGCGACCCCGACATCGTCCTGGTGGAAGAGATCATTCCACACCACGTACCAGAACTGTTCATCGGAGAGCTTGCCGGACAGGAATGCCGTCAGCGGCGCAGCAGCATCGAACGGGACGCGGTGAGCGCCGTCGAAGCTGGACCAGCGAGGATCGTTGAGGGACATCATGGAATGGTTCGCCTCATCGTGGTGTTGCGTGACTCATGGGGCTCATGACTGACGGATCATCACCCTTCCAGGTAATAATCTCCGCTGATCTCAGCGAGGCGTTTGTCCCACTTGGCGAGGAACTGTTCCTTGGTCGCGGCGAACAACGGGCTGATTTCGAGGCTCGCCTTGGCGGGCAAGGTCACCTTCACCCCGGCAGCGGTGAACCACGCGGCGTATTGTGCACTGGCGAGTGCGACCGCGGTCGCCGGGCTGTCGACGTTGGCTTTGCCGTTGGTTTCAGTGGAATTTTTCACCGGCGCGAACTCCGCGTCGCGATCAATGGCCATGCCGATGCTGACTGTGGCTTCCGGCAGCAGGTCGAAGATGAAGCGTTCGCTCTTCCAGCCTTTGACCTCGGCGATGGCGCCGTTTGCCCAGGCCTTGAGTGGTTTGCTGCTGCGGTGCAGCGGAATCTTGTAGCCCTTGGCGTCGAGCTTGGCGAGGAAGTCGATGCTCCAGCAGTGCATCGCGGGTGAACCCCAACGGTAGATCAGTTCGCCCTGGGCGTTGCGGCTGCGCGCCTGCTCAGGCGTCACTTCGGTGTATTCGACAATGCGATCACTGGCGCCAACACGAACGAGATGTCCAACCTTCTCGTCCGGGTTGGCTTTCTCCAAGACCTTGGTGATGACATCGGTTTTTTCCGCAACCGCGAGGCCGACCAGTTCCGCGTCATCGACCGGTACCAGGATGTTGTCGACCTGGATGTAGACGAGGTGCTGCACGCCCTCCTGCGTCAGCTGCGCGAGATTGCCGGATTTCACCAGCGCGGTGAAACATCCGCCGTGGCCGTCAGGATTCTCCAGCAGCTTCCCAGGCGCAGCGAGCAGCGCGCGACCGTGCTGGTCGAGGCTGGGCACGGTGCCCTGCGAGAAGAAACGCACCTGTTGGGCATCAAGGCCGAACCAGCCGTGCGCCTGAAAGAATTCGCGGGTCTCCTCATCGGTCATCGGGCTGGTCATCACCAGGAACGGCACCGCGCGACCGACGCGACGTGAAAGCGACAAAACCTTTTCCGCCTGCAGTTGGTAGATGGTTTTGCCGGAATGCGGCGCGACTTGAAAACAGCCCTTGGGTGCGCTGGTTCCTAGACGCGTGCCCTGGCCGCCGGCCACCATCAGCACGGCGACCTGGCCGGCGCGGTAGGCCGCTTCGCCGGTTTTGGCCAGTTCATCATGGCGGCGCGCACGTTCATCCATCGTCACCACGCGACTGGCGCCGACCTGGCCCATCGGCGGCGGCTCGGCGTGGTGCGCCATCTCGGCCCAATCGATTTCAGCTATGCGGAGCAGGAAGGCCTCGCGCGCCGCGGCATCCAGACTGGCGACCTCGGCGAGCAGATGCTCCTGACTGTGGCGTTTGAGGAGATCAGCGAGGGAGAAGGGATCGAACATGCCGGGCAGGGTGCGATCCCCCACTCCTGGTTCAAGACAGGGAGCCATGGCGAATTTCGTGGTCGTGTCTGGAACTTAGTCTTTATCCCCATCGCTACGCGATGGGGCGGGCGCCGAGTGGCGGTGGGCGGATACAATGGGCGCAGCCCATCCGCCAACGGTTTCGTCGGTTTCAGACGAAATCGAGCCACGACAAAGTCGGGGGGCAGGCCTGAATAAGGCCGCGGGGGCGAAGCCCTCGAAGAACCAGCACAACAAAACCGCCGTGGGCAGGCCCACGGCGGTCGATCAAACGGTTGGAGTCAGCTGATCAGCGATCAGTTCGCGACTGATGCGTCGACTGAGGCGTCGACTGGCGCAGTGACCACATCGACGTAGCGGCTGCGAAAGACCACTTTTCCGCCGTGCAGCGCGAAGAGCGTGAAGTCGCGGCCCTGGCCGACACCGCGGCCCGGCTTGAACTTCGAACCGACCTGGCGCACGATGATGCTGCCGGCGGTGACGGTCTCGCCGCCGTAGGCTTTGATGCCACGACGCTTCGGATTCGAATCGCGACCGTTCTGGGTCGAACCGGTACCCATCTTATGAGCCATAGAAACCTCGCTGAATGCGGTGAAGAGGGGCGGGAAGCTAACGAAGGCAGGGGGCTTGGCAAGGGGTTGGAAGAGGAGCTTCGTAGGAGGTACGAGCCTTGAGCTACGAGCTACGAGTTACGAGCTACGAGTTTCGAGCTGCGAGTACGGCCCCGAGGTCGTTACGGTGGTCCGAACTCGTAGCTGGTAGCTCGCAGCTCGAAACTGGTAGCTCGCAGCTTCCCCAGCTTCCCACGTTGGCTCCCCCGTGCGTCACGCTATACGTCCTCCCCAACGGATGGGATGACACGCATGGGTAGACCCGCACGGGTTGTGGTTGCTGGTGTTTTGCTCGCGATAGCCGCCTTTCTGGTGCTGGCCTTCGTCACGTATTCGCACAGCCAAGTGTCTGGCACTGGTGGCGAAGGGCGCAACCTGTTCGGCGCTTTGGGGGCCTGGGTGGCCCTCGGCTTCATCCAGATGTGGGGCCTGGTGGCGTTCTACGTCCCGGCGCTGCTCATCGGATATGCCATCGCGGTGTGGCGCGAGGCCGACCTCGACAACCTCGGTCGTCGCCTCACCGGCGCGGCATTGCTGGTGCCGGCCTTGAGTGGCCTAGTCCACTTGTTGCCACTCAGCAGCGTGCTCGACGGACTGTTCATCCATTGGGATCATTTTCAGTTTGGTGGTCTGGGTGGGAGCCTTGGCGGATTCCTCTGCGCCCATGCTGGCCCGTACGATCAGGCCGGCACTGGTGTGCTGGTGCGGCATCTGGGCACCTGGGGAGCGGTTGGTGTGTTGCTGTGTGTCGGTGCGGCGGCGCTGCTGCTGATGAACATTGGCCTGCGTGGTTTTGCCCGTCGCTCTTGGGTGGCGGTGCAGACCTGGAAACAAGCGCCGGCGTTGGAGATGCCGGAGCGTCCGGGTCGCGTGAAACCTGCCTTCGATCCCAATGCCAAGGTGCAGGCGCTGAAAGGCCGGGCGACCACCGCCATCCATGAAGTGACCAAACGTATCGCGCAGGATGAATCCACACTTCCGCCGGATGCGGAAAAACTATTGGAGAAGATCCGCCTGCAGAAGCAGTCGTTGGCGCGTCGCGCCACTGGACCTGGGATCGCGGATGCGATCGCGCCGTTCCAGGAAACTCCGGCCGCGCCGACGTCCAGCAACCCACCTGCTGCCAAGTTGCCTAGCACCGGACCGTCAGCGCCCGCAGCGGCGCACCTCGACCAGGAACCCGTCGTCGAGCGGGCGCATGACGTTGTTCCGGCGGCGAACCCTGAGTCCGCCAAACTGAAGAAAAAGCCAAAACCACGCGAGAAAACCAGCGACGATCCCAACGCCTACGTGCTGCCGCCGGTGGATCTGCTGGATGATATGCCGGAGAAACGCCACGCCGAACACGATGCGGAGAAGAATCAGATCTCGCGCGCGATCGAAGAAGTGTTCTCCCACTTCGACGTTGGCGTGCAGGTGGTCAACGCCACGCGCGGCCCAGTGGTGACGCAGTACGAGATCCGTCTGCTCGACCAGTCGATGCGGGTGCAGAAGGTCGAAGGCTTCGAAAAAGATCTGGCGATGAAACTCGGCACCGAAGGCATCCGCATCGTCGCGCCGTTGCCGAACAAAACGACCATCGGCATCGAAGTGCCGAACCGCGTCAAAGAAGCGGTGGTGATGCGTGATCTGGTCGAAGAGATCGACCCAGGAACCATGGCCTTGCCGATCGTGCTCGGCCGCGACGTGGTCGGCAAACCGATGCTCGGTGATCTGGCCAAGATGCCGCACCTGCTGGTCGCTGGTGCCACCGGCATGGGCAAGTCGGTGTGCATGAATGCGATGATCTGTTCGATCCTGCTGTTCAAGCGGCCGGAAGAAGTGAAGTTCATCATGATCGACCCCAAGATGGTCGAACTCGCCGGTTACGAAGACATCCCACATTTGCTCGCGCCACCGATCACCGAGATGACCAAGGCACACGCGGCGCTCGAATGGGCCTGCCGCACGATGGACGAACGTTACGAAGCACTGCGCCAGACCGGCGTGCGCGACATCAAGGCCTACAATGATCTAAGCGAAGACGAGATGCGTTTCCGCTTAGCGAAGCGCGAACTCAAGCCGGAGGACATTCCCACGGGCGGCGAGAAGATGCCCTACATCGTTGTGCTGGTCGACGAATACGCCGACTTGATGATGGTGAACAAAGAGGTCGAGAAATCGATCGTCCGCTTGGCTGCCAAATCGCGCGCCTGCGGCATCCACGTGATCCTGACCACCCAACGTCCGTCGGCGGACGTGGTCACCGGCCTGATCAAATCGAATCTGCCCTCACGCATCTGCTTCCGCGTGGTCGACAAGAACAACTCGCGCGTGGTGCTCGATGTCAGTGGCGCCGAGAACTTGCTGGGCAAGGGCGACCTGTTGTTCCTTCAGCCCGGCACCAGCGCACCGATCCGCGGCCAGGGCGTGTGGCTGAAGGATTCCGAGATCAACGCCATTATTGAGCATGCGAAATCGCAGGGCCGACCGACCTACAACGAGGACGTGCAGAAGGTCGGCGCAGTGCAGATGGAAGGTGGCGGCGGCAGCGGCTCATCCAAGGGCAGCGAATGGCTGAGCGACCGCCAGTTCCACGAAGCCGTCCAGTCGATGTACCGGCACAATCGTTCGGGCGCGGACTTCTTTCGCCGTAAACTGAACATCGGCTACAACAAGGCGACCGCCTACGTCGAACAGCTCGAAGACCTCGGCTTCCTTGGCCCGCAAAAGGGGACCTCGCCGCGTGAGATCGTCCGCACCTGGGATGAATGGATCGAGCAGCTCAAAGGCAACGGCGTGACGTGGGATGAAGAGGACGACCTCTACCACAATCCGTTGGAGATCCGGCAGTAGTTTGACCGTGGCCAGTTATCGTCGGCCAGCATTTTTTCGGAGGGCTTATGTCGCTATTCCGTAAACTTCTGGCGGGTCATGGGCGGGCAATCGGGATGAGCCTTATTCTGCAAATGGCCTACGCACCATTGCTTCTCGGCGTTCCGGTTTTCAAGCTGTTCAAAGTTGAGGATCCCCAGTATCTCTGGATTTTCCTCAGTGTTGCTGGGCTTTTCTGTTTGTTGGTTTCACCATTCTTGGTGCTGGCACTTTCTCGTGCATTTGGTTTCTCCTATCGCTCCATGCCCATCGCTAGCGACCCTCGGTCAGGACTGGTGGCGGAACGCTCCAATCCGCCCTAATTGGTTGCGCTCAGGAATCCGACTGCTTATCTGCCTGACCATGCGTGCTATCTCATCTCTGCTGCTATTTTTCGCGGGTTCGGTCGTCACTGCCTATGCGGTGGAAAGCCCCGTGCTGACCACGGGCACCAACCTGCTCGAAGGTCCGACACTGCTGGGAGATTTCGGCGGGCTCCGCTCAGGGTTCGCCAAGCACGGCCTGACCCTCGAAGCACGGGTCATTGCCGACGGCATGGCGTACTCGCGCGATGGTCTCGTCACCGGTGAACGCAACGGTGTGCGGTATTTCATCGAAGCCGGCCTGACCATGGACATCGCGGCCTTCATCGGCTTGGCGGGTGCCGGCAGCATCACCGGGACGTGGCAGACGCTGGCCGGTGACGACTTGCTGGGTGAAACCGGCGTGCTGCAGAACGAAAGCTGGATCAACACCGTTGATCGTAATCAGCTCGGACGGCTGTTCTACGTCCAGCCGTTCTTCGACGGCGGTTTCACCATCAAAGTCGGCAAGGACGAGGTCGTGCGCGACTTCAGTCGCAATCCGTTCGCCGCGGAGTTCCTCAACAGCGCATCGCGCAGCGAACCGACCGCCTGGGCCATGCCGACTTTCCCTGACAGTGCCACGATGGCGTTGGCGGCACTCGACATCGGCGGCTGGGTTGCGCGTTTCGGTGTCTATGACGGTCGCTCGGTGACCGACGGTAAGGAAACCGGCGAGGACTGGCTCAGCATTCCTGATGACGACGTGTTCATGATCGCCGAGGTCGGGTTCACCAACGAAGATCGTCGACGCGGCCACCAGAGCGGCCTGGTGCTCGGTGCGTGGCAACACAGCGGCACCTTCACCGCGTTCGACGGTGACACCAAGTCGGATGTGCGCGGTTATTATCTGCAAGGTGACCTGATGCTGTCGCAGGAAGCGGACCCGCGAAAGCCGCAGGGACTTGCCGGCTGGGTCCAGTTGGGCATGAGCGAAGACGATGAGTTCAGCGTCTACGATCGTCACTTCGGCATCGGCCTGATCTGGCGTGGGCTAATCCCATCACGCGACGGCGACGCCATCGGCATCAGCCATTCGTGGTTGGAAACCAGCGGCGCCACCGGCGCGCCGAGCGATGCCGACGAGCGCGTGCTGGAGATCTTCTACGGTTTCAAGGCAGCGGGCTGGCTTACGCTCCAGCCCGATTTCCAATGGTTCGTCCATCCGGGCGGCATCAGCACCGAGGGCGACCTGTTCATCGGCAGCCTGCGCGGGGTGGTGTTGTTCTGAGAAGCTGTCTGAAAAGACATGATCTGACATGGAGACCCGGAGGACCGGAAGGACACAGAGACGAAAGACCTCTGGTCTTATGCGTTTTTTCGTCCCAGTTGTCTCCGGTCCTCCACGTGAGTCTTGGTCTTTCCAGCAGCTTCTGAGAAGCTGCTGGCTCCCCAGACGGACATCGCCAGGGCGGCGCTGGCTCTCCTGCTACGGAGCCAGCCAGCATCAGCAGGGCGGCCGGTAAGCCCCGGTAAGCCCGTGTGCCTCTTGCGCGTCCTCACCGCCCAGGCTATCCAACACCACCATGCCCGCCCTCACTCACCTGCTGCGTCGTTGCACCAGAGCCATCGCTCTGGTCCTGGCGCTAGGGGTGCTGCTGGGATCCCTCTGTCCACGCGGTTGGTTCGTCTGTGTGCATGAGCACGGCGTGGTGCTGGTCGATGGCGCGCATGCTCAGGATCAGGCCGACTGTAACGATGACGACTGTTGTCCGGCGGATGCTGCCGGCGCTGATGGTTGCCTCGATCTGGCGCTCTCATTGGTGCTGGATGATCAGATCACGCCAATGCCGGTGAGGGACGTGCTCCCGGCTGGCGTCGTTTGGGCGACGTTGCCTGATCTGAAGGTCGCGGCGCAGAGCGTGCGGTTGCCGCTTGGTGCATGGTTCGGCACGAAGCTCGGCGAACCTCCACCGTCTCCTTTCGTTTCTCATATTCGCCTGTTGGTATGAGCTGATCGGCTGCACCGCGGCATGACGCCGCGGTGCCCGCTCACCCATGCCTGGCGGTTCCGTGCTGCGTCGCCCATTTCCCACCATCCTGAGTTTTGCCGCGCTGGGTCTTGCCACCTGGGGCCTGTCCGGCTGCGCCACGTACCGTGAACAGCCGGTAGATCTTGCGGCATTCGATGCGCAGTGGCGTACCCGTCACCAGCAGGGTGAGGCGGTGGCGTCATTCGCACGTGACCTGGATGAACGTGGCGCCGCGGTGCCGATGCGCATCGTCCTTGATGATGGCATCGATCTGGGGGAGGCCGAAGTGTTGGTGTTGGTGTGGAACCCCACGCTGCGGCAGGCCCGAGCCCAGGCCGGTGTCGCCGCCGCCGAAGCGGACCATGCCGGTGCTTTCGACGCGCCGCAGATCGAGTTCGACGCGTTGCACGCGCTCGAATCGGTGGCCAATCCGTGGAAGTTGGCGGGCGCGCTCAGTGTCAGCCTGCCGCTTTCGGGCCGCCTGGGATTACAACGTGCCCACGCTGAACGGGTGGCGGACGCGGAACGTCAGCTCCTGCTGACACAGGAATGGAGCACGCTGGCGGTGCTGCGTGACGCCTGGATCGCGTGGTCGGCGGTGACAGTCGAGCAGTTCCAAGCCAAAGCTTTTGCCGACGATGTTGCGCAGTTGGAGAGTATCGCCGCGCGCCTGCGTGATGCCGGTGAGTTGTCGTCGGTCGCCGCCCGTGCGGTGCGTATCGCAGGACTGCGTGCCACTCTGACGGCGCGCGAATTATTGGCCGAAGCTGAACGCCAACGGCTTGGCCTGTTGGCGCTCATGGGACTGGCACCGGATGCGCCGCTCACGCTGCATCCGACGCTGCGGCTGGGCGATGATTTGATGCAACGCCTCGGTGATGCACAGGTGCCTGATGATCCACGTCTGCGCACCGCGCTGGCGGCGCATCAGGTCGCAGAAGCCAAGCTGCGCCTGGAGGTCCGGCGGCAGTATCCGGACTTGAGACTCGGTCTTGGGTTTGAGGACGATCGCGGTGACCAGTCGCTCGGCCCGGTGCTGGGATTCAGTATCCCGCTGTGGAACACCAACGCTCAGGCCATTGCTGGCGCCGATGCGACGCGCGCGGCGACCGCAGAGCAGATTGCCGCCGCGTATGCCGCCGCGCTGTTTGACCGCGCACAGGCGCGGTTGGTGCTGAACGATCGACGTGCACGCCTAGCGGAGATGGAAAATAGTTTGGTGCCGCTGGTCGACGCGCAGTTGAGCGACACTCGTCGTCTCGCCGACCTGGGGGAGCTTGATGTCGCCCTGCTGTTGGAGGTGTTCGACGCGGCGTGGACGTGCAAACGCGACTTGGTGCACCTGCGCGCGGATCTGGCCCAGGCACATAATCGGCTCATCGCCTTGGCCCTGCCGGGCTGGATGACTTCGAAGAACGAATTAACCGCCGAGGACGCCGAGCGCGCCGAGGGTGTGAAGCCATGACCTTGATATCCCTACTGACTTTTTCTCAGCGCCCTCGGCGCTCTCGGCGCTCTCGGCACTTGATCCTGTTGTCGTGTTTAGTGTCTGGTCTGTTGTTATCCGCCTGTGGTGATCACGGCCACGACCAGGCGGAAAAACCACACGAAGAAGCGGCTGGACCCACCAACCGCATCGCGGTGGGCGAAAACGTCCGGCGCAACCTGAGCATCACCTACGTCAAGGCGGAGTACCGCGTGGTCTCCGCCACCATTCGGGTCCCAGGTCGACTGGTGTCGCCACCCGAAGGCATCCGTGAATGTCGGGGACCGCTGCCGGGACGGGTGACACTAGCGGTGTCGGCGTTCCAAGCGGTGAAGGCCGGCGACGTGCTTTTCCACCTCGATTCGCCGGCGTGGCGTGAACGTCAGCGCGAGTTGGCCAACCTCTCGGCCGAGGTCAGTCGTGCTGAAGCTGTGGTCAGCGTGGCGCTGGCCGAACGAGCACAGGCCGAACGCACGTTGCTGGCGCTGACCGCGAACATCCCGTTGCACCGGGAGCGTGCCGAGACCCTGCTCGCCAACGAAAAACTCTGGCAGGAACGCGTCGCGTCGCTCGATGCCATTCAAAAGGCGGGTGGTGGCCAAGCGGCGGACTTGGCGGAAGCCCGTGCCCGTCTCGCGACCGCGCGTGCTGACCGCGCCGAGGGGGGCGAACACCAAGTTGAACACCTGCTGGAACACGCCCGCGTCGATGCGGCGCTCAATCGTCAAGGCGATGCGCCATCACGTCTTGGTGCCGAACTCGAAGCGGCACGAGCGGAGAAGGAATCAGCGCAAGCGACCTATCAGCTCGCGCTACGCGCAGCGGGATCGATCACCGGCCTTACCGCCGATGAACTCCTGGAAGCAGTCGAGGTCCCGCTTGGCGAAACCCTGGCGCCGGATTCCGGCAAGGTGCCACGTTGGCGCGCCATCGATCGTCTGAGCATACGCGCTGAACGTGCAGGCGTCGTGCAGCAGGTGGCGGTGTCCGGTGGTGCGTGGATCGAAGAACACACCCTGGTGTTGATCGTGATCGATCCCGCAGCGATTCGTTTCGAGGGCCAAGCCTTGCAGGGCGATCTGGCGCGCCTGCGTGGTGGCCAGTCAGCGATGATCCTGGCACCGCCTCCTGGTGGTCCCGATGACCGTTTGAGTGGCAAGCTGGCGATCGGTCCGAGTGCCGATCCGGTCAGTCGCACCGTGCCGATCGCCGTGATCCCGTCGGGAACCACACCGTGGGCCCGCCCAGGAGTTTCCACCGTGGTCGAGATCGTCGTTGCCGGTGGTGACGAGGAACTCGCCGTGCCGGTCGCTGCGGTGGCACAGGATGATCTCAAGCGTCTGCTCTTCCGCCGCGATCCGAAGGATCCCGACCAGGTCATCCGTATCGATGCCGACCTGGGTGTGAGTGATGGCGTCTGGGTGGTGGTGAACTCCGGCATCAAGGACGGTGACGAGGTGGTGCTGGGCGGTGTGTACGAACTGGCACTCAGCGGTAGCGGTGCGGCCAAAGGTGGACACTTCCACGCGGACGGGACGTTCCATGCCGATGATCATTGAATTCGGTCCGATGTCCGATGTCCGATGTCCGATGTCCGGTGCCAATGCATCGGCGCTAGCACAGTGCACGTGTCACTGGTCGAGAAGCAGGACTTCATCGTTGGTCAAGATCACAGCGACGTGTTGGATCTCTGATGTCAGATGTCAGACATCGGACATCGGACATCGGACGATTCTTCCATGTTGAAATCCACCATCGCTTGGTCACTCAGTCACCCGTGGTTGGTGATGATTTTTTCCGGCATGCTCATCGTCGCCGCGGGCCTGGCCGTGCCGCGCATGCCGGTGGACGTGTTTCCCGAGCTCAACGCGCCGACCGTGGTGGTGATGTCCGAGGCCGGTGGCCTTGCGGCAGACGAGGTCGAGTCCCAGGTCAGTCAACCGATCGAGAACGCGCTCGGCGGGATTCCAGGACTACGGCGGGTGCGCTCATCGTCGGCCACCAGCCTGTCGCTGGTGTGGGCGGAGTTCGCCTGGGGTGAGGACATCTTCCGCTGTCGTCAGCAGGTGGCGGAACGCCTCAGCGCGGTGCGTGAAGGTCTGCCGCCGAACGTCCACAGCGAATTGACGCCGGTGACTTCGATTACCGGCGAGATCATGCTGCTCTCGTTGTCGTCTCCCGATGGCAGCGCCTCGCCACTCGCCCTGCGTGCCTACGCCGAGTTTGATCTGCGCAGTCGGCTGCTGTCGATCCCCGGGATCGCGCAGGTCATCGCCATCGGCGGCGAACTCCCGGAATACCAGGTCAACTGCCGCCAGGATCAGTTGCGCCTCTATGGCTTGACGGTGGAGGACGTCGTCGGCGCCGCGCGTCAGGCGCACACCACCGCCAGTGCCGGGTACCTGCCGGAGGTCGGCGGTCTGGAACTACCGATGCGTCAGACCGGACGCGTACGTTCGCTTGATGACATCCGTGGCACGGTGGTGGCCGTGCGTGAGGGCACGCCGATCACCATTGGCCAAGTGGCAGAGGTGGCGTTGGCCGGTGCGCCGAAACGCGGCACGGGTGCAGAAAACGGTCGTCCCGCGGTGGTGCTGACGGTGCAGAAATCACCGGACACCAACACGCTCGAATTGACCGCAGCCATCGATGCATCGCTCGATCGTTTGCCGTTGCCGACTGGGATGGTGCTCAATCGCCACGTTTTCCGTCAGTCGGAGTTCATTTCGTTGTCGGTGCACAACGTCATCCGGGTGCTGATCGAGGCCTGCATTGTCGTCGCGCTGGTGGTGGCGTTGTTCCTGGTCAATGCGCGTGCCAGCCTGATCACGCTTACCGCGTTGCCGTTGTCGCTCGCCTTGTCGCTGGTGCTGCTGTGGGCCTGGGGTCTGACCATCAACGTCATGACCCTCGGTGGCTTGGCGGTGGCGATCGGTGAACTGGTCGATGATGCCATCATCGGGGTGGAGAACGTCATGCGACGACTGCGTGAGAACTTCCGGGCCTCGCCGCCGCGCTCGTTTCTGCGCGTGGTTCTTGACGCCAGCAACGAAGTGCGTTCGTCGGTAGTGTTCGCGACCGTCATCATCGTGCTGGTGTTCGTGCCGTTGTTGTTCCTTCAGGGCCTTGAAGGGCGCTTCTTCCAGCCGCTGGGCATCGCCTACATCACCGCGATCCTCGCCTCGTTGCTGGTGGCGCTCACCGTCACCCCCGCGCTGTGCCGTCTGCTGCTGGCGGGACGCATGCCAGCGGAACACGAAGGTCGCCTGGTCACCTGGTTGAAGCGCCGGTATGAACCGACGCTGCGCTGGGCGCTGCACCATCGTCGCGCGATGGTGCTTGGATCACTCTCGCTCACCGTGCTGTCATTGTTCGTCGCGCGTGGATTCGGCACCAGCTTCTTACCGGCGATGAACGAACTGACCTGGACGGTATTCATCACCGCGCCGCCGGGAACCTCGCTCTATGAGAGCGATCGCTTGGTGCGTGGTCTCGAAGAACGCTTGTCGCAAGATCCATCGGTGGCGGCGGTGGTGCGTCGTACTGGTCGCGCTGAACGCGATGAACACGCGCACGGCGTCTCCAATTCGGAAATCGAAGTGGCAGTGAAGACCGGCCACACCAAGGCCGAGGTCCGCGTCGCCATCGACCGCGTGCTGCAGGACATCCCAGGGATCACCAGCACTGTCGGTCAGCCGATCGAACATCGCCTGTCGCATATGTTGTCCGGTACCCCGGCGGCCATCGCCATCAACGTCTTTGGTGAAGATCTGCCGACGCTGCGCCGGCTGGCCAAACAGATCGAAGGCGCACTCAAGCCACTGCCCGGCGCCCGTGATGTGGTCGCCAACCGTGAGGTGATGATCGCCACCTTGCCGATCCGTTATCGTCCTGCTGACCTCGCGCGTGCTGGGCTGACGCCCGCTGCTGCCGCCGAACAAGTGCGCGATGCTTTGGCCGGTGAAGTGGTGGCCGAAGTCTCTGAAGGCGTGCGACGTTATGATTTGGTGGTGCGTTTGGCGCCGGACGAACGCGATAGCATCGACG
>ENA-ORBV01010475-ORBV01010475.1-microbial-mat-metagenome-genome-assembly--contig:-NODE-10475-length-14826-cov-5.568242_pt1 | contig 14826 bp, 14 predicted proteins | sample MGYA00237777_ERZ505514 | MGnify/ENA primary metagenome ERZ505514 (study PRJEB26160, sample SAMN06269048) | microbial mat metagenome | isolation source: Oligotrophic lake microbial mat | place... | reverse complement strand
AATGATACGGCGACCACCGAGATCTACACCTCTCTATTCGTCGGCAGCGTCAGATGTGTATAAGAGACAGCCTCCACAATACGGTACCATGGCAGATTGAAAGGATATTACAAGCACCCGGTGAGCGACTACGTCGTAACGACCCAACCAAAACCTGGTGAAAGAATTGGAAAATGTGAGGAAGATTTTTGGTTGCATCTGGTAAAATCAAAAGCAGGGGTGACCAGTACAAAAAATTCTATAGTCCAAAAAATACTTAGCGGAGATGTAAAAAGATACACCAAATTTGGGAACGCGCACTTGCTCGTTTAGCTTTTCTTTTTAGATCACGAGTGACGTCAGTCGTGCCCAATGGGACACCACGGTCATGCATTCATTGCTCACCACAGCTTCATGTTGTTGAACTCTCATGGAACCTACTACCATGGCATGCATGGCAAAACTACCACAACGACAAGCTACACTAATTAGAACCATCAAATTTTTGCACTAACACATGCATCTATCCCTGATAAAGCCCCCATCGAGTCGCCTGAACCACTCAAGAAGTAGAGTTGAGTTAGACCACGTGCATTTCGAAAAAAGAAAAAATGCAACACATCTTCTCTCCTGCCATCCTTGCTGCAACTCTTGTTTGCATCGCAGCCATTGCCGTACAACCAGCTCATGGCTTGCAAATAGGACCTCTTCTTTCCACTTGTGTCTATGCTTGTCAACGGGGATGTGAGGAAATTCGAGCTGTACAAGCTTCCAGAAGCGATGCTACGCTCAAAGTGGAATTCAAGGATGCACAAGATCCTCGATCAGCACTGACAGAGGCGGATTCGGCAGCACAGCGTGCCATTGTCGGGGCTTTAAAAGCTGAATGGGGCAAGGAGCTACACATTGTAGGCGAAGAAGACGAGAAAGATGTAGCTGCAACTCTGGCCAACATGAAATTTGAGTCGTTGAAACGAGATTTATTTGACAATGATATTGGAGAAACCGCCGAGATTGATCCCTCCGAGATTACTGTATTTGTAGACCCTCTCGATGGGACACGAGAATTCGTCGAAGGGCGACTGGACAATTGTCAAGTTCTCGTGGGTATAGCCATTGGAGGAGTGGCCGTGGCAGGTGCCATTGGTATTCCCTTTCCGGCAGGGGATCTCAGCACGGACTCGACCATCATTTATGGCCTGGAAGGCTTGGGCACAGGAGTTCTTGGAGCTCCCCTGACGCGAGGTCCTTATCCGCTCGAAAAAAACATTGATGGAATCAAATATCCCCGACCCCATCACGCCACAGGAGATTCCAAAGACGAAGTCATGCAAGCGTGCGTAAAGGGTGCTATCAAACGATTTGGTGGCAGTAATGTGATCTATGGTGGTGCCGGAAACAAGATATTGGCGGCCGCTCTTGGTGAAGTAACATGCAGTATTCAACACAAAGTGGGAGGACCATGGGACCTATGTGCTCCCGAAGCCATTTTAAAGGCCATGGGAGGTAGAATGACGGACCTCTTTGGGGAAGACATTGCAATCTATCGAAAAGATGCACCGCCTCGATGCAATGAACGAGGATACCTGGCGTCTCCTCCAACGTCGAAAGAGATCTTTCATGATGCCTTAGCTGCAGCCATGGTAGCACTTCCAGAGGTTCAAAAATACCGAGAAGATGTTGTAGGTAGCAAGGTCCCTAGTTAGAGCCACCAGATTAGCCTAGGAATCCACTAGATGTAAAATGGATGCTCTCGTCGGTCGTAGTTACAGTAGCATGGCAATAAAACTAACCCTTACTTCGTTGTTTCTGTGGCCGAGTAATGGGATTGCATAAAGTCGGCAGGCCAGCGAAAAGCCAGCGCATAGCAGGGCAGGGACTGGATCTGCTTCCCAGACCTTGGGCACACCCATGAGGGGAAAATATACTAGAATCATATGATCTAGCATATGTTTCAAGTGCCATGTAGGGCAATTAAGATTTCCACTCGTGTAATTAAGATCTGCCCGCTTATCTCACGATTGCAGTTGATTTTTGTTTGCATCGGCGCAGCTCCCAGAGAAGGCGCCTGAAACTATTAGCAGCTTTGTGGGCAAAAAAGCCGCGAAGAGAGCCAATACAGCAACCTTTTGAATGCACTTGTCCAGATACTTAACGAATAATAGAAACGACGGGATACATGATTTGGCAACGGCCGTGACTAGTACGATAGAGCAACGGGAAATAACAAAATCCAAGTCGAAACTGCTTTTGACTTCCTAGCGGCACTTAATTGCAAACCAATGACCTTACAAAGGTCCAGCGAGAGCGCTTCTAAAATCGGTAAATACTACAGACAATACCTTCCGCTTTAAACGATTTCAAAATAAAGAGGGTCAACAAGCTGTGGATATCAATTATGGTTGAAAGTTGAATTTCTGTTTATGATTTTTATTTACACCAATGGTTTATTGCAGTCTCTTGGGTCCAAGTCTGCCTGGCAGTGTCTGCACAATTGTTAGTGGTGGGGCTAAAAGAAGGAAGCAACTACATCTTGTCTTTCCCAATACAGAACTCTACTGGCAGGACTCCTCCGCGATTTTGTGCTGCCTTGTAATTATATAGTCATGCGGATGAAAATAATATTGCGTCCCTATACTTTGTACAACGCGGGGACCGTACTGTTAGCTGTTGTTGCAAGAGAGCCAAGTGATGGTACCTCATTCGAGGTGGTTTTATCCTTCTCGCCTATTAGACCGAGGATGCCAGTCCTGGAAAATCGCAAAGAAGAATGCGTGTGAGGAATCAGAGGACAGTTTAACGAGGACAAGCCGAGAGTTTTCATGATAAAAGAATACCAACTCACATGGTTGTGTACGGGTCATATTCTTGGCCATCTGCGGCAATGCGATTAAAGTGTTCCTGGAGTGTGATCGTCCCGTACATTTCCTCTGGATTTTCTGTAACCATGTCTTCTACCGCGTAGTACTTTCCAATCCGGCCCAGTTCCGCAGCATTTTCTAGTTGCTCACTTTTGGTGATATTCGCGAGCCATTGCAAGGCGTCAATCGAAACGTCAAAAATCCAAATGGGAAGTCGGGAGAACTTTGGTTCGGCTCCAACTGCTTTGAATAGCATCTGGAAAAGCAATAGTAAGGTTTCAGTGGTTAGACGGCTGGCTTTGCTACGCTGAACACCAGCACAAGCGAATGCACGACTTTAACTTACTTTTCCTTGTTGGATTTTCGTCATGGGTTTGTCGGGTCCACCCAAATTGATGACTTTGTTTCGTCGACTTTCCTTGGAAATACAATCTACAAGATAGGTAGCCAGGTCCGACTCGGCAATGGGATTGCACCGCGTGGAATCCTGAAACATCAAAAAGGAGGATCCATCCTGCAGCCGTTCTAGCTGTCCAGACACCGATTTGAAAAATGCGGTAGGACGTACGATGCTCCATGTCATGGCAGATTGTTCCTGAAGTGCCGCTTCAAACTTGAGCTTGGCCAGTTGAAATTGAAGGATTGGTTTCCGTACGCAGATGGCACTCAACAAGACAAAATGTTTGGCATTGCATTGGATTCCTGCTTGCATACAATTCAATGTCGCTTGGTAATCAATTTGAAAGGCCTCTCGTTTGATTCCAGACCGAGATGCCAAACACGAAACAACCGATTCGATACACCCATTGTCTGCTTGAATTTGTTTCATTGTCTACAATGATATTGGCAGCAGCGAAACTGTGTTGAGCGCTGCACTTCTGCAGATGAAATACCTCCACACTAGGACGACCATCCTATCTTCCTCCCTTTCCTTACCTTTTCAAGCTGCGCCACGTCGGATACATCGCATTCAATCACTTGAGCATCCTTGAAAAAATCACGATATAACCGTTGTCCTGATTCCGACTCCACTTTATCCAAATTCCGAACCAGTGCCACCGTCTTGTATCCTTGTCGTACACTCTCCCGCACCGTGGACTTGCCAATATAACCCGTGGCCCCCGCCACAACCACGACTTTGTCTTGTCCAACACGATTTGCCACCATGGAAAGAGAAAAGGCGTGTGCGCCATCATTATCCACGGTGAAGATAAAGGCCAATAGAAAGCACCAAAGGAACATTGCTGATTGCCGCGTTATTGTCATTTTCAATTATGTCGTTTCGGTTTATTGTAGTCTAGTACGGTGGAGGGCGAATGAGTAGACCCAGAGCTCTGGCAGTGCAGAAGAAGGAATGATAGTTGCTGTTAGCGAAGAGGAGGTGAGCAACGGGATAAAATGCTGCAATGACTTCTTTCTACAATAACACTTCTTTTCTTCCGCCCTCGTGACAAAAGGCGGGAGGCTCGAACATGTCATCGACCATGCGTCCAATTCGTTACGCTCCTTCCAGGGATTGGTTCAATCGACAACAAGGATAAGCTAAGGGGAACGATACGAAATCTCCCAACTTGAACTTTTAAACTTCACGCCGATCCACAAACAGCACATGATTGAAAATAAAACGGTACTCAAATTTCGTGATTCATATCTCGTGACTGAGAGTCTGGCCTCAACCCGTCGATCTTTTTTGGCGATTCAAAAATCCAATGACAAATAAACCGTGACACGATTCAACGATGTGGTACGATTGTACCGTACCGTACCTGCATGGAGCTGGAAGCTCCTCTGTCTGGTAAAAATACGCCGGCAGTGTGCGCGTAACACAGCCAGCGTTTCCTCTCCGAAATTATCACACTCACCTCCACCACAACTACAAATTGCAGTACTTGTACTGACTCCTTTCACCAGACAGCTGAGCCCTCAATTAGTTCATAACGCAACAATATAAGTAATTAATCTATAATAATAATACCATGTCCTTTCTTTGGGACAGTCTCCGCGACGTGGTGGTCAACACGGGATCGAGTCTCGGCAATGCGGCAGGAAAGGGTGCTCTGCTTGCTAAAATCAAGGCCGACTTGATGTTCTTGGACCGAGAATTGCTGGCCCGCAAGGGACGCTTTGGTGTCGAAATGTACGACTATGTCGCTCCACTGTCGAAAAGTGAATCCTTTTATACCAGTGACGATACCTTGACCTTGACGCTTCAACCACCCTTGATTATGGCCCAACGTGAAATTGCCGCGCTCGAAATTAAGCGTGCCAAACAACAAGACTTAATTCAACAAGCGGCGCAAGTCCGTGCGTCGACCTTTACCCGCCCAGCCGAAAATTGGGCCGACATGTTGGCCAATGCCGGTAAGAGTGCAGCACTGGGAGGAAACGAAGCCAAGTTGAGCACCGAATTGGCCTTGTACAATGGCCAAGTCCAGCATTTCAAACAAGAATTTGGGGTCTCCTTGTACAATACTCTCGAAGAATTGGAAGATTCCAAACAATGGCTTCCGACCGATCGAGAAATTCGAAGCATTTATGACAATTGTCGTCGGGATGTGGAAAAAATTCAACAACGCAAAGTGGCCAAACAAGCCGAACTCAAATCAGTACAAAATGGAGGAGTCGAAGAATATGCGGGTCCACAAATGCCTGGTAACCAACGACCACCGGAATTTAACATTCAAACACAGGGTGCTCAGCCAAGTATTTACGCCAAAGAGGAGGCCATGACACCCAATTATGACATGTATGGCAATGCTGTGAATGCCAAGAATGCCTATCCTGCGGCTGCCTATCCGGGGGCTCCCGCTCATCCACAACCATCCTCCATGTATCCTAACCAGCAGCAGCAGCAACACTTTCAAGCACCACCACAACAACAACAACCACAAATGATGGCACAAGCTCAAAATTCACATCCACAACAACCGGCACCTGTCCTTCACAGCAATTTATTCGCAGGTGTGGTACCTGGATCCGCCCCCATTCCGCAGCAGCAGCAACAACCACAACAGCCGCCTGCATTTTCGCAGCAACAACATGACCCCTTTGACGCTTTTAATAGTGATGGTCCCATGATGGCACAACCCCAACAACAGCAACAGCAGCAACAACATGATCCGTTTGCCAATGATCCTTTTGCTGCCAACGACCTCTTTGCCACCAGCAACAACAACCAGCCTACCAACAACAACGATCCCTTTGCCAACAACAACGCTTTTGCAGCTCAACCCATCGCCGCCGCCACTCCTACGGCAGGAGCGAGCGACGGATACCTGGATCCCTTTAGTGGTCTCTAAACCTGAAACGGCAGGAAAAATGCGAAAATAAAAATATATAGTTTTTTTTAGATGCACGCGCAAGTACTGTGTGCCAGGGTTCTTTCGTTTGCGGGAAGAAAATAAATTAAACATTCGAAAATCCTTGATCATTTTCGTTTTTGTGATAAGCTGCGGAAAGGTCACGTTTGTGCGTCCAAGCATTTTATATTTAGTGATTTTCGTGGATGCCGTGGACGACCCCGTTGTTGCCAGCCTAATTTATTCTCAACTCCAACAGGTCGCGTCCATTGAAAATAAAGTCCATTGTCTCGAACATAAATTAAGTACTACACGAGTCCGTGACAATGAAAGAAAGAACGAGGAGCTTGATCCATTTGATTATTATAGTATAAAGTATTAGGAGACGAACACGACAAAACAGAGCCAAAGAAAGTATCATATTTCACGTGGTAGACTTGTCTGCTAGCTTGAGAAGGTTTATCCCCGTCTTGCGGATGGTGATGATGGGGGGAATATTTGATAACGATTGTGCACACACTGGCACACAAAAATCAGACTTCTTCCTGAAACAGCCCTACATACAGAAGGCAAACTATAGGTGGGACCTTATTTCTGGGGTTCCATTTTGTAGTCCTGCAGAGAATCCTTTTCTTGGAGTTTTTGGAACAAGCACAAGCCATTACTTCGACACTCAGCAACCGTCAACCTTGGGAAAATCGTCGTGATCCAGACCCGCTGTTTGGAAAAAACGACTGCAAGCCGTCCAAGAGTGGACCTTGATTCAGCTATAGCTATAATATCAAATATTGACATTGCTCTCACTGTTGCAATTCGATTAGACACTGTTTCAATTCGATTAGATACCAAAAGAATAGTTATAGTATAAAGAAGGACAGCTGGCGTTTTATGCTACTGTTATTAAATTCCCTCATTTCTTGGTGTGACTGGGGCCTTGAACATACAAAGAGCGCCATATATTGTGGGATCCGTCGCAGAACAAGAAAAAACATTGACACTCTGTCTTTTTGCTGTGGATAGGACAGGGGCGTTCGGCATAGTCGAGATTTTTTGCAAACTCCAAAATGTCCTGGTAGTTGCGACTTCCACAGTGCCTGAAAACTTCAGCTTGCATGCGATAAAGGCGCAGAGTGCAGTCCTTTCGTAGAACTTGTACTTCTACCAGGCCAGTACCAGTATAACCGACAATCTTGACACACTCGTCACCATCTCCCTTGACTATCTTTTTGAGTTCCGTAAAAGTGATCTCTTCTCGCTCCAGCAAGGCCGCCTTGTCGAATTGATAAGTTCGCTTCGCCACTTTCCAGACAACGTAATAAGCGTGGATAATGTCATACCAAGTGAATTCCTTCTCGTCCTTGTATCGCAACGTGCCACAAACCAAATCTTCTTCGATCGTGGTACATGGAGGGCTCCAGCTACTAGCAAGTGATTTCTTTGCATCACGCTGGATGCTCTCCTTGTGATAGGCCGCGTACCCAACGAGACCGACTCCGCCGAGACCGATGGCCGCTCCAATAATTCCCGGCACTCTGAAGCGGGATAATTCAGTTCCCTTTGCATGTAGGCCGTTGTTAATGCCGCTGTTGCTCTTGGGCAAAGAGGTAGAAAAGCGGGCGACGCTACCAACCAGGGCGCTGCTGTTCGAAGTGGGACGACAATTCTGGATAAACGCACGAGGAGCTGCCAAGGCAGCGAGGGTCGTCGTGAAGCTTTGCCCCAGTGCAGGAGTAGCAAGAAAGAGCTTGGGCGCTCTTGCCGTGAGATTCGGAGTCGTCAATAATAAACGTCGAGACGCGGCAGCAGCAAACATTGTATGGGTCGTCGTTTTCGATGTCCGTCGAAAGGGATACTTCAAAGTGAAAAAGAGATCAGTACAATTGGAAGGTGAAGATAGCGAGCTACCAATGGCGGTCGATCCGATGATGAGCCTCCAAGGTTTATTTTATGCCTGCTCTAAAATGATGCAGTTGCAGAGTTTATGATCCGGCTACTACTGAACAGCATGTCCGTTCGTTCCACGCTGATCAGTCGTGACTTGGTTCAGTCGAAGTAAGTCTGCCACTCGCTGTCAGGGTGGTATTGTACATAACACAAATTGTCCTCGTGTTTTGAGCCCCCTGTGAGCAACGTGCGAGTTTGGTTGATTGTGGTTGCATGTTCCACGATCTACTGCGGCGAGGAGGTGCCGGCGGTAGTACTCAAGATTACAGCGCCAGGGACATACTGTAGGGTTAGGTCCACGGACAACCCATTGCGACCAATCAAATGAATCCCAGCCAGCGAAATCTTTTCCCTGAATTACATAGAAGCTCTCAGAACGGTGGCTGGCTACTATGAAGAAGAAACTGTTGAACGTCTCAATTTTCGTCAAAACCTGGGATCTCTCAATCCCACAAGCTATCCCACAACATCTACTGTCACGTCGTGGAAAAAAATTGATGGCATTGGACGCTCACGACTTCCACCAAAAGTTTAAAGCTTAACTTGTTCCGTCATTGACACAATCCATGCGTACGAAGACGACAAAACTTACTGTTTGCTAGCGCGCACCCATGTTTGTTTGCCTAGTTGAAGGCGCACCTCTTAACTTACCGTACCAGCTAGCACATAGCGACAACCGTTGGCTGTGCCCAAATGAATCTTTGAAGCTGCTGCACTATCTATGTAGACCAAGGCGCACCTTGGTGCGCCCAGATGCCTTGAAAGCTGTTGGTTCCGCAATCCCACAATATACAAGGCAACCAAGCGTTGCGTGCGGAAGAAAGAAGTGTCCTACAGTAGAATCGTTGCTACTACTAGCTCGATGAAGTCAGCAACCAAATGAACGTAAACGGAAAATACAAAACATCAACGTCAAAACCACTCCCATTCTGCAAGATGAAGCTCCGCATGCTGCCCTATGTTCTCTCTGGGCCTCGAGAAAAGTTACAAGGTATTTTCAAGTTAGAGCAAGATGCACTTTGCGAAGAAGGTAGCGAAGCGTTGACGAACGCCCTGGCAATCCTCAAACAGTACCCAGCCTTGGCAGTGGAGTATTTTGATGCTACGGATGAGGAAGAACACGTAAGCTTTACGTTCATGCCAATCTCCATTTTCATTGCCAGTGGAGCAAGCCTTCAGGTCATTGAAACTGTTTACAATCTTTATCCAGAAGCCGTATCGACTCCCCACCCGAAGCTGGGAATTTACGTAAGTTAGGGAGTTAGTGGGATTGAACAAGGTTGGCTAGAAGATGTTGCATGTCCATGATTCAAAGACAGAATAGTCTCACGTTTGTTCTACGAATATCTCTCACTGGAACCTCTCTATCACAGCCTCTGCAAGCAGCCTGCGAAGTACATGCTGACTACGATGTGCTTGAATTTCTTGCAAATAAATATCCAGATGCCGCAAAGAAACGTGACCACAAAGGAGACTTGATCATTCACTCCATCTTGAGCCAGGGAAAAGAGTTTATTCCTAGGAGAAAGACGGTAGACCTTCTCCTTGACTTGTATCCAGGGAGTTTATCCAAAGCTACCACCGATGGAGCTTGTCCATTGGGCGCAGCATTTCGAGCTGGCCAAAGCACAAAGATCATGGAACGAATTATAGAAAAGCGTCATGAACAAGGGATTAGTTCTTTTTACATTGGGGAATGGAACGCGTACAAAATGGATGCAAAGGATGCCTCGCGTCTTTGTTGTGAACTCTTCCCCAAGCTCCGATTGAAAACCTTTCATTGCGACCCGGCCTCCTATACGGCTGATGGCTTTATCTGTCTGATGGAGTGTATTAGTAACGATAATCTCATCGAGGAATTCTCAGTGGCCTTCCCCAAGTTGGATACCAAAATGAGTGACGCCTTTCTCAAAGTCCTGCGCCAAAACAGGACCATTCGAAAGCTACGACTGACGAGAAGGGACGGCATGTGGAGCCACGATGCGGGAATCGACACTTTGTTGCAAGGGACAAGTCTCAACAGTAGCTTGCAAACATTGTGCCTTTCAGGCTTGTTCTTAATGTCCAGCTTTGAGTTTGCATTCCTTGTTGCCAAAGGCCCCAAAAAGCTAATTCTGGAGGACATTATGGTCGAAAATCAATGGAGATCCGCCAACTCTGCCAAGTGGGTTGGTTCCAGTGTCAAGAATCTGACCATTCGAAATTGTAAAATGAGCGGGAAGTGCCTCGACAAAATGCTCGCTTCCCTCGTTCAATTGCCAGTTCTGAAGGATCTCTCGCTAGACTTTACAGGACCCGAAGATTCGCACGATGCAAAGCATCTGAATGGAAGGGATATCACAACTCCCATCATTGGATTGTTGAAGCACAACTGGCTCAAGTCGTTAAAAGTTCAAGGCTTGAACATGGAAATGCGCCACTTGTCCGTTGAATTGGGCACCAACACCAGCTTGAAGCTTTTGCACATGGATGCTTTGCGCAACACTATTTCTATGAACGTTCAGTGCCTAGTAGCCGCCTTGATTGATGATAATAGGACATTGGAAGAAGTCAAATTTCACTGCGACTACAAATACGATCCCGACAACGGAAAGACCGGACAAATGAAGAGGAGCTTCGACTATGTGGAGGACCCCGCCATTACATTTTACACAGATCGCAACAAAAAAGAGAACAAGAGGAAACCAAGGGGTCACCTTAAGGAAGAGAAACCAAATTCACTCAGGCATGTACAGTCACTATACTAGTAATGTGGTACCAAACTAATAATATATATGTGTTATGGTAGTGGAGCGTTTTTTAAATAATAAGTGCTGTTGTTTCTCAGAGCTCGGCAACAAGTAAATCCCCGATTATAAATTCACAGACGCCAAGTTCCGGAGCTGGAGACTACTCATACGATTTGGGCGATGGAGACGGTATCGAATATTGCTAAAAGCCGATCGAATACACAAAAGAAATAATGTACTCCTGCTCGCTATCCTACTAGTGCATGGAGTATGATAGTACAGGTGAATACTATACGGCTTCATCGTCTTCCATTACCACGACGCATACACTCTCATGGTTTTCCCAGTCGCCTTCTTGACACGCCATGGAACAATACCGTGCCGAATGACAACGGGGGCACTGATGGGTCGCAGTAGCTACTTGGCGATTGTGATTATGGTGATGGCTTCTGTGGTTGTGAGTATGGCGGTGATGGCTGTGGTTGTTGTGTACCACGGGAATAAATTTCTGACAATGGTAACACATACGACCTGTCATTTGGACTCGATCCAACATGACACGAACATCTCCAACCGAAATACTTTCCAAACAAAACCCATTGTTTTTGGCCACAATGGCGTCGCCATAGACATTCATCTGAAGCAATTGCGATGCCAAGGCGTTTCGTTTCTTTTTCTTGCTCTTCTTTTCGGCGCCATGCTGCTGCTGCTGCTGTTGATGATGGCGATGGTGGCGATGATGGTTACCATGATGAAGCCTATCGTCCAAACACGAAGTAGCAGAATCATCCTTGTCAGCATTGTCATCGCTGTCATTATGCTGAGTGGCAGTCGTCGTCGTCGTCGTTTTTGTTGTTGCTCCTGCTTGGATGTAGACAAAGGTATGAAGGGTTGCTTCCGATACAATCGGAATGGACAGGTCGGGACGAAAGTCACAGTCGTACTTTTTTTGGGAGTGACGGTGATTGTGGATGTTGCGTTTTTGAAAATTGGTCAATGCCTTGCACGCCGCCAATTCTTTGCGATACTTGGCATCGCAGAGTTCGGGATGATTTCCATGTAGGAATACTTCATAATGATCGTCGATATTGTTGTTGATGATGTTGTGGTAGTTCTCTTCGACTTGGACGAGTCCATGTTGTTGTTGCTGCTGTTGCTGCTGTGGGTGATGATAGTGTGGATTGGAATTGTTCATGGGATGCGCAATCAGCATTAATTGTTGTCGCGAAACATAAAACTCGGTGCACGTATTGGTCAGCGCATGAATGTAGACAGCACTTTGCACTTTTTGATTGGCATCGGCTGCCAAAATATGAGAATGATGATGAAACAAGGCGCGTTCCTTCCACAATTGTAGCTGACGTTGTTGGGATTGTCTCCATTTGGCTTTGGTGGCAAGTGTCTGAGAACGCCAACAGTGTTGCAGAATCTTCCAATCATACATGGTCAACTCACGAAGATCACCGGCAATAAATGCAAGTCCACGAATGTTCATTGTATTATTATTGTGATTGCAGTTGTGATTGTTGACACCTAAGGATGACAAGGACCAGGACGATGCGTGTTGTTGTTGCTGCGAAGGATGATATCGATAGGGCTTGAGGGGTGGGGCTTCATTTTCTTTTTCATAATCTTCCTCGTCTTCTTCTTCGTCGTCATCATCCTGGTAGTTATGGTTGTGTTTGGCATTGTTGTGCCCTTCAAGATACTCTCCTTCCAAAGCACAGGCCCGAATCCAATAATGAGCCATCATGTTTTCTTCGTCGTCGGGATCATGACCGACAAACACCGAAAGTTGATATCCGTATTCGTCGGGTGCATGAATCATCCTGGATCCAGCATCGTCCTCCTCGTCCACGGTGTGGCCATTGTCAATGCATTCTTCTTCTTCTTCATTAAAGTTTTCCTGCTGTTCGTGAGGATGGTGCAATCGTTCCATGCGACGTTGATGACAATCCCTCAATTCGGCATACGAGATTTGCGACACGGTGCCATTGGGATGCAAGGCCAGACACGATCGAGTGGTTTTGTCACATAACAAACGTGGTGCGTAAACGTCCTCAAACTTGTACAATGCTTGTGATCGACCGTCATGATGATGATGATGGTGGCTGTCCATCCCTTCGTACTAATTGATCGATCGTTTCTTGGTTGGGTGGTTGGTTCGAATGTATCTTGTGGCGTCTACTGTACACACGGCGGACCACGGATCCATGACAATCAAATGCCCAAGGAAACTTGTCTGTTGGTATTTTTAAATTCGGTCGCAAAGAACGAGCGTGGAATCCATCAACCACGAGGAAGATTCTTTTCGGGTTTTCATGTGAAAAATATCCTTCCATTCCTCGGCGAAGCCATTTAAAAAATCCTAAAGCCCAAGTCCCACGCTAGCGTACCACTATCTGTCGGCCTACTTGTGGTACTCCTACAGTAGGATGGATTTCTTGGCAACACGCCCGCCTATGGGTGCGTCTGACGCACCGCGCATGATTATTAGACAATCTGATCTTCCAAAGAAAACAGCCTCATCAGGCGCTTCGCCTCTCTACAGCTAGGCTGAGAAAAGCCTCCATATACAAACATTTTCGTCAAGCTTCTTACTCATCTAGCTTCTACTAGTAAATAGCTTCCCTCGTGCAGATCTCGCAGCTAGAAAATCACAAGCTATTATTAGAACCACTTGTTTCTTATGTTGTAGATAGAGACGCAAATGGCTTCGTGTATCGAATGAGGAACGTACTATTAGCTAGCTATCTAGTACCGGTAGTAGTACCATAATTATTAACACTAACTCTATTGACAGCCACACGACACGGTCTTGGCGCGCGTAAAAAATGATTAACATACAAAGGGTACTACTACTAGCTAGTAGTACTCTAGTAGGCCGTACGTACACAATACGACACGATGGACGTCACTCCCACTTTACGTACCGCTATGGTGCTAGCGTAGAATAGGACGTACGTAGAAGCTATGTACAAAATGTACCAAAAACATGTACTCTTTCCCAGATACTAGAATAATATTGTAGATAGCACACTTGCACCTTATTTTAAGCGTTGCTAACGAAGAATAAGATACAGCATCATCCGCGGACAATGGAGGTCACTGCGGCGTCTGTTACACACCACACACTGTCCTGTTGCCAATTGTAGGCTACGAGGCGCTTCTTAACACTATGGAGAAGGGGTCTGTAGCTCACAATTGTGCGGCAAGCCCCACAGAGAGAGCAGCATTGACACATGTTCAGGCCCAACAACAACTCGCTGATCTAATCAACAAGCTTGCATCTGTCACTGTTTGTTACTGGTGGAAGCTCCTAGGGGATGAACCAAACAGTTTAATGAAATTGCTTGATGTGTCGGCTAGCGAGATGCGATCGATCCTAAGGAAGTGTCGTGTTCTGTGCGGTGCCGCGGACAGTTTCAGAACCTCAGAGTGCGAAAATCTCATGAGAAGAATTGGCTGTGATTGCACCACATGCAGGCCAACTGGCAAACCAGAGCACTTCTTAAAGCTTGGTGACAAGGTCGAGGACGATCATGCAGTGGAGAGACCTAAGGACATGTATTCATTGGGCGGCGTGCTCGAAAGAATGCCCGTTGCTCGTGTTCATTTGCCTGGAAATCGAACCAAGATTACTAGACGTCTTGCATCCTTTCTCATTGAGTCTTCATCAACAGAGAGGATGGAGACTGATTCACCCAATGATTCAAAGACATCTGCAGAAAGTAACGAAAATAACAAAGGATCTATGACAATCTATATCAATGAATTAGTAGCGGCTGTAAGAAAAGAAATTATGTGCGCGAGCAGACAAGGCGACAAGTGCTCTTTTACCCAACGAGCCGAACGAATGGTGAGGAAGGCTGCAGCCATTGCTATAAAAGGATCTGTTCGCGACATGGTAGACGCATGGGTGGAGCGCCTAGGCGACATGAAAGAAGAAGAAAAAGCTGTCTCTTATACACATCTGACGCTGCCGACGAATAGAGAGGTGTAGATCTCGGTGGT
>ENA-ORBV01010474-ORBV01010474.1-microbial-mat-metagenome-genome-assembly--contig:-NODE-10474-length-14828-cov-3.977425_pt1 | contig 14828 bp, 12 predicted proteins | sample MGYA00237777_ERZ505514 | MGnify/ENA primary metagenome ERZ505514 (study PRJEB26160, sample SAMN06269048) | microbial mat metagenome | isolation source: Oligotrophic lake microbial mat | place... | reverse complement strand
GTGTCGTGTGTCACGAAGAGTATTGGATTCTTGTGCGGAAAATGAAGGTCTTTTCAAAGTGTATCGAATCACAACGGCATTCTTGCACTTAGTCAATGACAATGGCACTGTTCAACGAAAATCCAGTGGAATCCACCTCCATTGGCTCAGCCTTGACACGCGCACGTGGCTCGGATTTCACTGGAGCTGCATCGACGGTGTCGTACAACGACGCAGTCGAACTCGACGACAGCGAGCTGGAGGCGACGACGATGGTCCTGGTCACGGACCTCGCACTCATCGCCAAGACCTCGGCCTATGCGGTCGCCATTCACGGCCACAATCTCGTCTACACCACGGAAGACGGTCAACTCAAATGGATCGACGTGCGCTCCGGCAAGACGCGTTTCTCGCTCTCCGAGGCAATCGGGCGGCTCTCCAACGCTTCGTCCGTTCGCAGCTCACCACGCCCGATACAACGATTCTGGAATACTTCGGCGAAGCGCTACGGCACTACAATTCGGACCTTCGCCCGCCCCCGCTCGCCACCCCGGAACCGCTCAAATCCTGTCAGAGTTCCACCCTTGTCCTCGCGGCTTCGGACGACATCAATTTCCCCGGCCCGGCGCTTCTGGAAAGGGCCATGCAGCTATTTCCGCAAGCGACTGTGGATCTGCTCCCAAACTGCAAACACGTTCCGCCTACAAACGATCCCGCGCGCGCAAAACTCTGCAACCGCGTTGCGAGTTTCCTGCTGGATAAGCCTTGCCCCGCCGTCTCCTTCGATTCGTGTGCATGATCGCGCCTGGCGCGCATGCAATCTCTGAAAAATCGATGGGGCCAACTGCTTAATGAACTCAACTCCGCCATCCCAGTGGTCAAAATCACGTAGCCGGTCTTCCCGGCAATCGACACTTCGGAAATCGAATGAACCCCCGTGTTATCGCCTGCATGGCTGACGAATTCGCCATTCTCCGTCCTGGCGACTCGCCACCCCTACGCCCATAACACCGAATAGCCGGCGGCTGCGGAAACCTTCACTTGAGGACGAACCATTTCCCGCAAACTGGCCTCGCTTAGCCGGTACGCGCCACTCGGCTTCGGAGCCATGACCGCGTTCAGAAACTTTGCGTAGTCACCCGCCGAGGTGAGCAACGCTCCCATCGCGCCGTACCGGGCCACATCGATCCCGGTGGATTTCTTCTGCTCCATCGGCGCACCCTGGGCGCTCCGCGGTCGCGCCATGGACTTCGTAAAGGCATCGGTCCAAACATATCCACTGGCCTTCCTATAAACGTCAAAACCCGTAGCGCAAACCTCGACGCCTCCTTCGTACCGGCCGCGGCGTTTCCCATCAACCCTCTCCGCCAGCCTGGCCACGGGGTACTGCAAGTAAGCAAAACACAATTGGGCCTGCGCGAATGATTCCCTTCCGGGGCTTCGCGCAACGGCGTCCGGAGAAGGAAAAGTCGAAAGTCCATCCATCGACCTTCAAATCCGGAGTCGATGTTCCGCCGTTTCACACCGCAATATCGAAACTTCGCGAAAGCGTTTGGAAATGGGCGTCCAAACTGCCCGCGCGTTCCGTTAAAGCCAACGCTCCAGCCATTCGAATGCCTCGGCTTGCATTTCGAGTCCAAAAGAATGGTGTACGTCATGGACCGTACCCTTGAATCGCTCCGGGATACCCGCCTTGCCATAGATATCCGCCAGCCGCCGGTTGGCCTGTTCCATGGCGGCAAGCGGAAACAGCGCATCGCGTTTGCACTGCTGCACCAGGAGCGCGCCCGGAGCGTGCAATCCGGCAACGTCTGGCAGATCCAACTGACTAAACAATCCCGGTGTGTATACCATCCAGGTGTGATTGCGCAGATGATTGCGCAGCTGTTCATGGAACAGCGTCATCCAGCCCATCACGCAGGAGGCTTTGATTCGCGGGTCCGTTCCAATCAGATAGGCCGTACGGAGACCGCCGATCGAAAGACCCAGACAGCCAAGACGATCCGGATTCACCTCCGGGCGGGAGGCCAAATAGTCGACCGCGCGCCGGTCATCCCAGTTGAGCAGTCCCGGCCAGGTGGCTCCAGACGTAAAGATCGTCTTCGCGGTGAGGTGTTCGAACTCGCTCGATAGCGCGTCCGCTGCACGCATCCACTCCAGCGAATCGCGCTTCAGTTTCGCCAGTTCGGTCAAGCGGGAGCGGAACACGGGAGGTGCCGTCGCAGGGTCCATGTTCTCCACCCGGAGCCTGCGATCGCCGAAGTAGAATCCGTCGATGATGAGTACAACGAATCCGCGCCGGGCCAGTTCTTCCGCATAGGCTCGTCCGCCGTACGTGCCGCGGCGGAATTCAGCGAGAAATTCGGGCTCTCCGGGCGTGGACAGAATCTTCTCGTGTCCCCAGACGTACCGGCCGCTGTGGCAGTGAATCGCAATCAGCCCCGGCCTGTTCCGCCGTTGAACGGCTGGTAAAAGGAGCCACCCCGGAATCGAGTGCTCGCGGGTGGCCGATATCCGGATCCGTTCCACACGAAATCCATCGCGTTGCTCAGTGGCTTCGACCGCGGCCGCGAGCGGTTCAGCGGGAGGGTTGTAGCGAAGAAGCCGCAGCAACTCCGGGCGGGCTTCCTTTTTCCAGCGATCCAGTTTCTTCCAACGTGGATTCAGGAACCCAAGCGGACGCTTCCGGGCGAGGCTCGCAGCCTCCAGTTGCGGAAACAAATTGGCAAGATCCGGTTCAGCGCCAGATACGAGCGGAGCGCCGAGCAACGGCAATAACACACGGCGAGTGAAAAGCTTCATTGAATCCACCCGGAGAGGATTTCGAACCAAGCGACTATAACATGCGAGCCCTGCAGGCCCGGCAATGGGCACACGGGCTTCGGAACGTCGCCGGGAATTGGCGAAGCTGCGAAGCCTATGCGCGTGAACCTTCCACCTTCAGCTAACCGCCGCAAGGGCCGGCCTCATCGAGGCGAATCGGAACGGTTAGACTTCCCCCCGATGAGCGGCCCAGCGCTTCTTTTGCGCGGCGGCAATACGCTCGCGGGCTTCAGGCGAAAGGACACGTTTCTTCTTTGTCTTCGTGGACTTCTTCGTTGCCTTCTCGGTTGAGGGCGATTCCCTATCGTCCTCAGCGGCCATTCGCGTTTTCTTGGGTGCTTTCGCCCCCGTCAGTGCCTTAACCGCCGCGATCTGTTCTTCCAATCGGGCCTTTTTCAATTCCAGGCCGATAAGTGCGGCCGCCAAAATATCTTGGTCAATATTCATGAAACAACACTAACACAATATGTTTCATCTTGATCGAACTGGCGCGGACTCGAAAATACCGCCAAACAGAGTCCTTCAACTTCCGTCCCTTTTGGTCCCGAAGCGGCTTCGCTGGTGTGGGGGGGAGGAGGTGCCGGTTCCATCTGGCCTGAAGTTTGTAGGAGGGAGAGCCAAGGTCTGGCTGCGGGTCTACTGGAGTCCATTCGATGATCGGGGCGACCATCTCGATTTCGGGATGAGCTGGAGCGCTGGTGTGTTTGTTAGATTGAAGAAATGAGCTACCAGACGCTGGGCTGCGAGCCAATCCTTTGCGCTCACTTGCTGCGCGAGGTCGATGGTCGGCTCCCGAAACTCCTTAGCTCGCTGGCCCTTGAGGAATGGGACAGTGACACGACCGCAGGATCATGGAGAGTCCGCGATGTGGCTGCGCATTTACTCGACACTGCACTTCGAAAACTCTCGTTGGTTCGCGATTCTTGCTCTGTTGAAGCGGTCCCCATTCGTTCTCCTCAAGACCTAGTCGCTTTGGTGAATCGGTTAAACCGTGAGGGCGTGACTATTTATCGGAGGCTGAGCCCGGCTCTGCTCATTGAATTGATGAATTTGGCATGCCAACAGAGCGCGCTTTTTCACGAGTCTCTCGATCCGTTCGCTCCTGCCGCCTTCTCCGTGAGTTGGGCAGGAGAAGAACATTCCTGCAATTGGTTCGATACCGCACGGGAGTTGACCGAGAGGTGGCACCATCAGCAACAGATTCGCCTCGCCCTTAATCGGCCGGGGATATTGATTCCGGATCTATATCAGCCGGTTCTCGATTGCTTCGTGCGCGGACTCCCGAGTCACTTTCAACAGATAGAAGCGCCAGTCGGAACTGTTGTGAACCTTGAGATCTCCGGCAACTGTGGCGGTCGGTGGCTGCTCAATCGCGGGCCGGCGGCCTGGAGGCTGGTTAAGGAGGCTCCCCAGCCAGCCACATCTAAGGTCACGGTGCCACAAGACTTGGCTTGGCGCCTTTTCACCAAGGGTATCGATCGGGAGCCGGCTCGGGCCGCCGTACAGATTGAAGGGGATCAGATGCTAGGCGAGCATGTCCTGCGCCTCACGGCAATAGTGGCGTAGAAAGCCCAAGCCGACTCGCCTCAATGGCCGGTTGCCGGGACGTAGGGAACATCGGGCTGGCGCTTCTTCGCGTCCTGGGCGGCGAGCGTCAAAAACGCGGGGGCGCGAGAAATGCCCGGCGTAGCATGTCCGCGATTACCGCAGCTTTCTACTCCGAATCGCCGGGCGCTCCGTCCAATACTTGATCGGCGTAGGTGCTGATGCGGCCCACCATTTCGCTGACTTCCTGCTCGTTCGGATGGACGTGCTGAATGGTGGCGACCAGATGATTCATGAACCGCGTCAATTGGCGCGTCGTGATTCCCCGGCCTTGGTGGATATAGTCGAGCGGCTGGCCGGAATAGTTCACGGGGCCGTCGAGCGCGGCGGCAAAGAACTCCCGCTGCATCGAACGGAGCTTCTCCATGGGCGCGTATTTGAAGTAGGGCTCCAACTCTGGATCGTCCAGGACGCGGTCGTAGAACTGATCGACCAGATTTGCGATGGCCGCTTCGCCGCCGATCCGGTCAAACAGCGTCGGTGTATGAATGCTCATGATTTGCCGCCTTCCTTTGTTACCAGAGCGATCGCCTGGGCGAAGGCCCGCTGGGCTGCTTCGCGCATCGCGACTTCGTTCGAATCAATCTTCCCGGGTTCGGGCGCAGGGGCCGCCGCACCCCATTCTGCCAACCGGCTCCGGGCCTGTTGCCGGTCATGACAATACTCGGCTACGTCCCGGGAAATAGCCACCCGCTCGCGGCTTCGCAACGTGAGAACCGGAATCGCCAACGGCGCCCGCTGTTCGTACAGGCGCAGATACTCACTGAGTTCGAATGTATCGCGTTCGGGGGTATCGAGCGGAATGCGTCGAAAATGGCTCTGTACGGCCGGGTTCAAACCGACGGCGTGTGCCGCTGTCCATGGATTGGGGCCGGGCGGCTGGACGTGCAGGCAGTCCCGGAAGCGGGGGCCTGCCGCCGGATCGAAAGTAAACAACGGCGAGGCTGCCGATTGCGCGAGAATGACAGATTCCGCCCAGCCTCCGCCCGATGGCGTGGCGACCACGGCCAGAGCCGGCCGCAGCGTCTTTGCCAGCGCGTCAACAGCGGCTCGAAAATGCTCCGGCGCGCCGAGAGAGCTTTGGAGAATGAAGGCGTCGCGATATGTCATCGCGAGTTGCGCGAAATCCGGCGCATCGCAAGCCAGATCCTGCTGGCAGAACACCGGCTGGGTCACGATCAGCAGCACAGGGCAGCCGGAGCGAAGCAGGCGCGTGAAAGAACACAGAGAAGTTGCGGCCGCCTGGGCCGCCGTCAGCACGGCGATGACCGGACTCTGCGCCGCCAACTCGCCGGCTCCCGCCGCCTCCCAACGGAAACGATGGAGGATCGGATCGTGGACCGGCGGGTCATACGCATCGTCGAGATCCAGCCGCGCTACGCGCAGCGCCTTGAGCGCCGGCGTGATGGCATGCAATTGGTTGAGCGCGTAATCCAAGGCGGCGGCGCACGGGTCGGCCGAGACGTGAAGGTCGCCGTGGAGCGTGTCCGGGATGTGGCCGTCCTGGTGGAAGAGCGTAAAGGGTGGATGGACGATTGCCAGCGCTTGCCGGAGTGTCGCTAACGCATGCTGGCAGCGCTCCCGGCGTTCCGGCGCCATGCGCAGGACGGGGTTCGCACGGCGGCGCATCACAGCGTCGAGGTTATCGACACGAAAGTACTGCGCCGCCGCGCCAAGATTGTTCTTCGAAACCGCGCCGGCAGCGTGGCTATCGTCTAACGCCAGAAGGTCTTCCAGCCGCTCCGCCACTTGCCGAAGCTGTTCGGTGAATTGGGCGCGAAGAGGGCCGCGCTTAGCAAGCAACGCGGAGATGGGGAATGCGATGGCGGCGCCGGCGCAAAAATCCGCAGGCTCGGCGGGTAAGGGAGCGGCGTCGAAATCGTCGACGGTAATCGCCGCCGCAAACTCGGCCAGTCCATGCCCGGTAATATGGAAGGTGCGCAGTTGTTCGAGGAGAGTGGCTGTCATAGCTGCCTCATATTTCAAACCGGCTCAACCACTGTTCGGTGGCGGCCATCTTCTCGGCCTGCGATTTGCCCAATCCTTGAAAGGTCTGCAGATCGTAGCGGGCCGCGTTCTCATTCCGATAGAGCAGTCCAACGGGATAGCTCGCTTCCTGAGACGCGACACCGCGGGCGGCGGCCAAGTCGTGCGGGTCGTGCATCTGATGCTTGGGGAACAGCCGCTGCAATTGTGGATCCAGCGGGATCCCGTCCTCGTGCGTGAGCAGCGTCACCAGATTCATGTCCTGCTGGGCCTCGGCGAAAATGTGCGAGGTGAAGTGCGGACAGCGTTGCAGCACACGGACGAACGATGTTCCCTTGTGCTCGTAGGCGGCGCGGATGGTGTTGTACAGGTGGGGGGGATTCCAGTCGATGGTCTGTGCCACGAATGAGGCATTGGCCACGCCGAGCGTGACACTCAGCGGGTTTAACGGCGGGAGAACATTGCCGCGCGGGTGGGTGTTGGATCGTTCGCCGAGGTGGGTAGTGGGCGATGTCTGGTTCTTCGTGAGGCCGTAGATATTGTTGTCGAGCAGCAGGATGGTCAGGTCCATGTTGTAGCGGATGGTGTGGATCCAGTGCGCCGTGCCGATGGCGCAGCAATCGCCGTCGCCGGTGACGACGAACATGTGGAGATCCGGCCGCCGGCTGCGAACGCCGCAGGCCACCGGAAAGGCGCGCCCGTGCAGCCCATGAAAGCCGTAAGTCGCCATGTAGTGCGGGAAGCGGCTGGAGCAGCCAATTCCGGAGACCACCACCGTCTTTTCAGGCGGCAACTGTTTGTCGCGGGCCAGCCGCTGCACAACGCTGAGAACTGCGTGATCTCCGCAACCGGGACACCAGCGCGGTGTTGCACCCTGGTAATCTTCCAGCGTGCATTGGCGAAGCGGCGCCTCGGCTTCCCACTCTCTGCGTTCCCCATGCATGTCAGTTCTCCCTTTCGGCCTTATCCAAACGGTGCCGCAGCTCCGCCGCAATGCGGGACGGCGGAATCGGACTGCCGGGAACTTGCGACCAGCAATCGATGTCGACCAACGTCGAGGATCGAAGCAGTTGTGCCAATTGTGAATAGCGTCTGGACTCGGCCGTGATGAAGGGCGCGCCGGGCGGATCGCTGTAGTTCACTTCCACCGTCATTACGTTGCGAAACCGGGCAAACATCGTCTTCAGGCCCGGCTCCATCGGGGAAAGGAATCGCAAGTGGACCGACGACACGCGACGGCCTTCGCCCCGCAGGAGGTCTACTGCTTCTTCGATACAACCCAGCGTGGAACCCCAACCGACGACCAACAGATCGCCGGATTCTTCGCCATGCACCCTGGGGGGCGCAACGCACTTTGCAGCACCGCCAGCTTCCGGCTTCGCATCTCCATCGTCTTTTGGTTGATGGCCGACTCGTAGGCGACATGGCTTTCCTCGTCGTGGGCCAGCCCGGTGAGGACGTACTCACCGCCGCGTTGCCCCGGAATTGGGCGCTTCGACAAGCCTGTTTCGCTGTCCCAGGCAAAAGGCGGAATGGATTCATTCCATGCCGCCTGTTCCACCGGTGCCGCCAGCCAATCTGTTTGCAACTGGGGTTTGGGAAATGGCTGTTGTCCGGTGGCCAGGTTGGCGTCGGAGAGAATCATCACCGGCCCGCGGAAATCTTCAGCCAGCTTGCGGGCGGTGATCACGAAATGGAAACACTCTTCGATCGTCGCCGGCGCCAGGATGATCTTTGGACTATCGCCGGGCGACGCGTAGAGCGCAGCCAGCAGGTCGCCTTGTTCGATCTTCGTCGGCAATCCCGTCGATGGTCCGCCGCGCTGCACAACGATCACCACGAGCGGAACTTCCGCCATGACCGCATACCCCAGGAACTCCGTCTTCAACTCCAGCCCTGGGCCAGACGTAATTGTCACGGCCGTTTTTCCAGCATAGGAGGCTCCTATCGCAAATCCAATCGCGGCAATTTCATCTTCCGCCTGATGCACGAATCCGCCGGCTTCCTGCAGCGCGTTCGCCAAAAAATGGGACGCCGATGTCGCCGGCGTGATTGGGTACATCGAGCACACCTCGATGCCCGCGGCCATCACCCCGAGTGCCAGGGCCTGGTTTCCGTTCATCACCACCGTCGGTTCCGTGCGCTTTTCGGCGGGTACACGAAACCGCTGCTGAAAATGCGCCAATGCCCACGCGTAGCCGTCCGCGAAAAGGTCCAGATTCTTACGGACAATGGCCTCGCCCTTCTTCGCGAATCGCTTGGCGATATTGTCCCGCACGCTCGATTGGTCCAAATCGTAGATGGCGCACAGCATCCCCAGAACCCACATGTTCTTGCCCTTCTTCGGGTCATCGGCATGCTTGCGGCATTCGGATTCAATCGGCGCTTCCACCACGAAATAGCCGCGCAGGTTAAAGTCCGCTATCGCTTCCGCGTAGCGGCGCCGCGTCTCGTCCTCCGGGTGATCGGCCCAGGTCTTGTCCACGACAACGACGGTTCCCCTTCGCAACGCGCCGGCGTCGATACGGCTATAGAGAACCTGCTCATTCAACGCCACCACGATGTCTGCACTATCGCCGGCATTGGTCACCGCCTGGCTGCCCACTCGAATGCGATTTCCGCTCGCACCGGCGCGTGAGCGGCTGGGCGGCTCAATCTCTGCAGGAATGATTTCTACCGTCCAGATCCCGTTTCCATTTCGCGCGCAAAGGTCGGCGAACATTTGCCCGCAGGTCTGCGCGCCCTCGCCGGAGTCGCTGACAATTTCTACGATGTGTTGATCGACGAGCGTAGGCGACATGGTCTATCACTCTCCCTTTTCCAGAACTCGCAAGAACCCCTCGGTTGCGAACTGACGGCCCGCCGGATCGATGAGCAATGCCTCCACTTTTTCCGACTTGGCCAGGGCGATCCCGGCTTCCGGACCGAGAATGAAAATGCCCTTGGCCAGCACAACGCCCTGCTCCGCCGTCGGTGCCAGGACGCTTACCGAACTCGCCGCCGTGGCCGGCCAGCCGGTGCGGATGTCGATGATGTGGTGATAACGAATGCCGTCGACAATCCGGAACCGTTCATAATCGCCCGAGGTCACAATCGCCTGCTCGCGCGGGCGTACAGCGCCCAGGATGTGTCCCCGCTCGCGCCGCGGATGCTGAATTCCGAGTCTCCAGGGAACGCCATTTCGCGTCCCCGATACACGAACATCGCCCCCGCCATCCACCATTACGTTCCCAAACCCCGCGTGCAGCAGAACCGCAAAGGCCCGGTCCACCGCGTATCCTTTTGCAATGCCGCCGAGTCCAATGTTCATGGCCGCCGTGGGTAAATAGACCCGATTGCCTTCAATCTGAATCGCACGATAGTTCACATTGCGCCGCGCCGCCTCTACCGCCTGCCTCGACGGCGCCACAAACGAGTCGTCGAACTTCCAAATCCGCCCCATTCCGCGCCAAGTGATGTCGAAGGCTCCGCCCGTAACTTCGCTATAGCGGATGCTCCGCTGGATGAGTTCCCGCAGTTCCGCCGGTACCTCGACGGGCGCCCGTCCGGCTGCGGCGTTGATTCGTGAGACCGGCGACTCCGGTTTCCACTCACTCATTAGTAGATCAATCCGGCCCAATTCTGCGTAGGCGGCGTCAATCGCTGCCCGCGCCGCCGCGGGACGCCCTTCGTCGCAGACCTCCAGTGTCCACATTGTTCCCATCAACGGCCGGCTCAGGCGGATCGCCGCCAACGGCTTTTCCCATGGAGCGAAGCGCAATCCGAAAAGGCCCCCGGCAATCGCCAAAGACAGTATGGTGCGCCGCCAAATGTTTGTCATGCCGGAAATAGCAATGCACTTGCCGGGCCAATTTGGGCGTCAGCGAATGGCCCTGCGTTTGCGTACGGAAGAGTGCGGGCAGAGCCGAAAGGAGGACATGGACATTGCGTTTTAGGCCACTTTTGTCGACATCTGGCGTAATCGGGGTCTACGTCTGGGGCATTTCCCCCACCATCGCTGGGCGCTTTGACGCGCCCATTGAGGCCGGTCGATGAACGAGTTTCTGATTGCCGGCGGCATCATGGGCGTCATTGGCGTCCTGCTCGCCGCCGTGCTTGCTTACGCCGATCGGAAGCTCTTTGTTTATGAAGATCCTCGTATTGACGCCGTCGAGGCTTTGCTTCCTAAAGCCAACTGCGGCGCTTGCGGCTGTGTCGGATGCCGGTCCTTTGCCGAGAAGGCAGTGCAGGGTCTGATCGCACCTGGAAAATGCACGGTCAACAGCGCGGAAGGCGTGGCCGCGGTCGCAGCGCTTCTGCAAATTGATCCGGGTACGGAGGAAAAGCGCGTCGCACGCCTTGCTTGTGCGGGCGGCCCCCATGTGGCGCGGCATGTGGCGCAGTATGTGGGCGTGCAGACATGCCGCGCCGCCGCACTGGTTAACGGCGGATCCAAGGGTTGCAGTTGGGGTTGTCTTGGGCTGGGCGATTGCGAACGCGTCTGCAGTTTCAATGCGATCCAAATGAACTCGCATAGCTTGCCAGTCGTCAACGAATCGCTCTGCACCGCTTGCAGCGATTGTGTCGACGTCTGTCCTAAACAGTTGTTCTCCTTACATCCCGTCAGTCATCGCCTATGGGTTGCCTGCCGCAGTCACGCTGAAGGCCAGCTTGCGGAAGCCGACTGCGAAGTCGCCTGTACCGCTTGTGGACGCTGCGTGGCCGACGCTCCCCCCAGCCTCATTCAGGTAGTCAACAATCTGGCCACCGTCGACTACGCCCGCAACTCATTGGCAACGCCGGCGCCCACGCTGCGCTGTCCAACCGGCGCGATCGTCTGGTTCGAGAACGGCAAAGGACCGCTGCGCGGGCCGGAGGCCAAACGCATTACCCGCCATTCTTCCCTGCCCGTTGCCACCGCCAACCTGCCGCTGCAAAACGCCGCGAACTTTCACGAGGGAGTGCATTCATGAACGCCAAACAGACCTTCCGCTACCCCGGTGTCCGGCAGGCGATGGACGGCAATACAGCCGTCGTAATGTGTGAGCGGGAATCCAGCGATGCCGCCGGCGCCTACCCCATCACCCCCTCAACACAGATGGGCGAATACTGGGCCGAGGAGGCGGCGAAAGGCCATCTCAATATCTGTGGCCGCCCGCTCATTTTTATCGAACCGGAAGGCGAGCATGCCGCCGCCGCCGTCACCGCCGGACTCTCCATGACCGGCCTCCGCGCCACCAATTTCTCCTCCGGCCAGGGCATCGCCTACATGCATGAGTCTCTGTATGCCGCCGTCGGCAAGCGCCTGACCTACGTCCTCAACATGGGCTGCCGCGCCATGACCAAGTCGACCCTTAACGTCCACGCCGGGCATGATGATTATCACTGCATTGACGACACCGGCTTCTTCCAGGTTTTTGGCAAGAGCGCCCAGGAAGTCTGCGACCTCAACATCATCTCCCATCGGATCGCCGAACTCGCTTTAACCCCTGGCATCTGTGCCCAGGATGGGTTTCTCACCACCCACCTCATTGAGTCGATTCTCCTCCCGGAACGAGAACTCATTGCCGCCTATCTGGGCCGTCCCGATGACATCATCGATACGCCCACTCCCGCGCAACGCATCCTCTACGGCCCGCGCCGCCGCCGTATTCCTGAACTCTGGACCGTCGACAACCCCGTCATGATCGGCACCGTCCAGAACCAGGACGCCTACATGCAAAGCGTTGCCGCCCAACGCCCCTACTTCTTCGCCCACATCCCCGCCATTACAGACCAGGCGATGGACGAGTTCTACGCGCTCACCGGCCGCCGTTACAGCCGCGTCTCCACCTATCGCACCGATGATGCAGACTATCTGATCCTCGGCATGGGAAGCATGCTGGTCACTGCCGAAGCGGTCGCCGATTATCTTCGCGAAACCCGGAAAATCAAGGTCGGCGTCGTCAACCTCACCATGTTCCGCCCCTTCCCTGGGGATCTGCTCAGCACGATTCTGCAAGGGCGCAAAGGCGTTACCGTCCTGGAGCGAGTTGACCAGCCGCTGGCCGAAGATCTGCCGCTGATGCGGGAACTCCGCGCGGCACTCGGCCGGGCCGCCGAAAATGGCCGCGCTGACGTCTACGGCGGCTATGCCGTTTATACCCGCCCAGACGACATTCCGCCGCTCTACTCCGGTTCCTTCGGTCTTGGCAGCCGCGACCTCCAGCCGGAAGGCCTCATCGGCGCTGTCGAGAACATGCTGCCCACCGGCGCGCGCCGCAAGTTCTTCTACCTCTCCATCGATTTCGTTCACGACAAAGCCTTCACTCCGAAGCAGGAAATCCACCAGATTCAAGTGGCCGACGCCTATCCCGGTCTTAAGGAACTCGCCGTACATGGCAGTGAAAATCCAAACCTGATGCCGAAGAATAGCGTCACCGTTCGCTTCCACTCCGTCGGCGGCTGGGGGGCCATCACCACCGGTAAGAATCTGGCGATGACGCTGTTTGACCTCCTTGGCTACCACATCAAAGCCAATCCCAAATACGGTTCCGAGAAGAAGGGACAACCCACCACCTACTACCTCTCTGCCGCGCCCGAGCCGATCCGGATCAATTGCGATTATTTCTACGTCGACGTCGTTCTCTCCCCCGACCCCAACGTCTTTCAACATTCCAATCCGCTCGCCGGCCTGAAGCGCGGCGGCGTTTTCATTCTACAAAGCAGCTTCACGGCCCCAGCCGAAGTCTGGGCGCAAATCCCCGCGAAGTTTCAGCGCTTCATCATCGATAACGAGATCCGCTTCTACTACCTCGACGCCTTTAAGATCGCCCGCGAAGAGGCCACCGACACAGAGCTCCAATTCCGCATGCAAGGCAACGCGTTCCAGGGTGCGTTCTTTGCCGCCTCCCCGGTCATGGCCCAGGCGAAGCTGAATGATCAACAACTCTTCCAGGCCATTCGTTCTCAACTGGAGCACAAGTTCGGAGCCAAGGGCGCCCGCGTGGTTGAGGACAATGTTCGTGTCGTCAGGCGCGGGTTTGACGAAGTGCAACAGCTGCGGAACATGGCCATTTCCGTGGCGCCGGTGAGCCTTCGCAAGGCCCCGGACGTGCCGCTGGTGCTGCAACGCGCCGTCGCCAGCTCCACGGCAACAACCGATATTCACCGCTTCTGGGAACAGACCGGCGCCTTCTACGCCACTGGCCGTGGCAACGACAATCTTGCCGACCCGTTCATTGGGTTGAGCTTCATTCCCGCCACCACGGCTCTCTTCCGCGATATGACCGGCGTTCGCTTTGAGCATCCCGAATGGGTACCGGCCAACTGCACCGCCTGTGGGTCCTGCTACACCATCTGTCCGGACAGCGCGATTCCCGGGCTTGTCCACTCACCGCTCACAATCTTGGAAACGGCGATGAACACCGTGACGGCCAGCGGCCAGCCGGCCAAGTTCCTGCCCCGCGCCATTCGCGCCGTTGAGCAAAAACTGCGCGCCAAACTTGGTGACGGCATGGACCGTCCGGATGTCGGCCGGATGCTCGACGCGGCCATCGCCGAAGTGACCGCCGAGAACCCTGACGCCGCCGCCGAATTGAAGAATCTCCGGGCCGCCATCGGTGACTTCGCTTTCAGCACGCCGCAGTCATTCTGGAGCGCCCGCGAGCGTAAGCAAAAGGGCTCCGGCGGCTTGCTCTCCATTACCGTTAACCCTTACGCTTGCAAAGGCTGCATGGAGTGCGTCAAGGTCTGCAAGGACGATGCGCTCCGTCCTGTCACACAGACTCCGGAATCCGTCCAGAGGCTTCGCACCAATTGGGAACAGTGGCAGGCGCTTCCCTCAACGGCTCCCGAATTCATTCGGATTGATAGCCTGGACGACGGCATCGGGGCATTGCATACGCTCCTGCTGGACAAGAAGAATTATATGGGCATGGTGGGCGGAGACGGCGCCTGCCTGGGGTGCGGCGAGAAGACGGTGGTCCATCTGTTCGTTGCCACTGCCGAAGCGCTCATGCAGCCGCGGGTCGCCCGCCAAATCGCCAAAATTGATGACTTGCTTGCCCGCCTCGATCAACATACCCGTTTGAAGCTCGCCGCCACGCTCGATCTGAGCGACGAGGCGCGTGTCTCCCAGGCGCTTGACAATTTGAAAGATGCCGATGTCACGCTCGCCAGCTTCTCTGAAAAGCTCGATGAACGCCACGCCGGCAAGACGATCGATCCCGAATGGCTCCGCTGGGCTTCGCAGTTGATCGCCAAGTTGAAGCATCTCCGCTGGCAATACGCCGAGGGCGCCGGGCGCCGCGGCCGTTCCAGCATGGGTATTGTCAACTCCACTGGCTGTACCTCGGTTTGGGCCTCTACATACCCCTTCAATCCGTACCCGTTCCCCTGGACCAATCACCTGTTTCAGGATTCGCCCTCCATGGCCATGGGCATCTTCGAGGGCCACATGGCGCGGATGGCCGAAG
>ENA-ORBV01010473-ORBV01010473.1-microbial-mat-metagenome-genome-assembly--contig:-NODE-10473-length-14828-cov-4.947190_pt1 | contig 14828 bp, 18 predicted proteins | sample MGYA00237777_ERZ505514 | MGnify/ENA primary metagenome ERZ505514 (study PRJEB26160, sample SAMN06269048) | microbial mat metagenome | isolation source: Oligotrophic lake microbial mat | place... | reverse complement strand
GGTCGAACCCCGCCGCGGCCGCCTCCACATCTTCATGCCGCCCACCGAAAGCGCCGAAGAATACGTAGAACTCGTAATGGCGGTCGAAGACACAGCCGCCAAACTGAAGATGCCGATCCTGATCGAAGGCTACACTCCCCCCTTCGACCACCGCTTGCGCAGCGTAAAGGTTACTCCAGACCCCGGCGTGATTGAAGTCAATACCAACCCCTCCTCCAACTGGCGCACGCTCGTAGACGACACCACACGCCTCTACCAGACGGCCCGCCTCTGCCGCCTCGGCACCGAGAAGTTTATGCTCGACGGCCGCCACACCGGCACCGGCGGCGGCAACCACATCGTCATGGGCGCGGCAGAACCCGTCAACAGCCCCTTCCTCCGCCGTCCAGACCTTCTGCGTTCGCTAGTCCTCTTCTGGCTCAATCACCCTTCGCTCTCCTACCTCTTCTCCGGAACCTTCATCGGCCCCACCAGCCAGGCCCCGCGAGTAGACGAAACCAGGCCAGATGCCGTATATGAACTGGAGATCGCCTGCAGCCTCTTGGATAACCACGGAGTAGAAGAACAATACATCCCCTGGCTGGTAGACCGTATCTTCCGTAACTTACTCGTTGACGTAACAGGAAACACTCACCGCGCCGAATTCTGCATCGATAAGCTCTACTCCCCAGACTCCGCTACCGGCCGCCTCGGCCTCCTCGAAATGAGAGCCTTCGAGATGCCACCCCACGCCCGCATGAGCCTGACTCAGCAGCTCCTCCTGCGAGCACTCACAGCCACCTTCTGGAAGACCCCCTACAACGAAGCCCCCATCCGTTGGGGCACCAGACTACACGATCAGTTCCTCCTACCGGCCTTCGTAGAGAAAGACTTCGCCACAGTCATGCAGCACCTCAACCAGGCTGGCTACCCCTTTGACGCGGCCTGGTTCGCCCCTCACTTTGAGTTCCGCTTCCCGGTCTACGGCACAGTCAACTACGACGGAATAGAGATCGAGATCCGTCAGGGCATCGAACCCTGGTACGTCCTCGGAGAAGAACCCGGCGGCGGTGGCACAACGAGGTTCGTAGATTCCTCGGTAGAGCGTCTCCAGGTGAAGGTAAAGAACCTCACCCCAGAGAAGCAAACGATTACCTGCAACGGCCGCCGCCTTCCCTTGCGATCGACAGGCGTGCACGGTGAATACGTCTGCGGAGTAAGATACCGGGCCTGGCAGCCCCCGCGCTGCCTACACCCGACCATCCCGGTTAACACACCGCTAAAATTCGACTTACTGGACCTAAGCAGCAAACTGTCTTTAGGAGGCTGCATCTACAACGTAGCCCACCCAGGCGGAAGAAACTACGACACCTTCCCGGTCAACGCCAACGAAGCCCAGGCCCGCCGCGCTGCAAGGTTCTCCGACTACAGCGGCACCACAGGAAAGATGGAAATCCCGGCCCCCGAACCAAACCCGGAATTCCCAACCACCCTCGACATGCGCCGAGGCTACAAAGCGACTTCATAAATCAAGCCGCTTAACCCCGTCCATGCCCAATCTCAACAAAGGCAAAGCTGCCCGGACTGGCCGCCTCAATTGCTGCACTAATCCTGTCAATCTGCTCGCGGATCACACCCCAGTTGTTGGTACTCAAAACGACCATCGCCATTCGGCTGCTGATAGCTGAGCTCTTGATCCGCTGTGATAAACAGGTCGAAGCCCGCCTCCTCAGCCGCAGCCAACGATGCCCCATTCTTCAGGCCAGACCAGCCTTGAAACCAGGTACTAACCACATCATGGAGATTGTCAATCAGCAACCGCAGTTTCTGCGGCGTACTTTCATCCAGAATGATTCTCATGCCACGCGAAACGGTTCGAGCTTGGGAAGGGTGCTCTTGGCGGCGAAATCCAGTACAGCCTGCACCTGATCCCGCGTGACGTGAAAGTTCTCAAGCACTTCCTCGAGAGTGGAGCACTTAAGATTTTCAAAGATTGCAGCGACAGGAACGCGAGTGCCTCGAAAGACCCAAGCGCCGCTCACTTTCCCGGGAATACTTTCAACAACAGGGCATTGCGCCCAATCCAGATTTGCCATACCAGAAGCCTCTTTTTATAGAGTACACTTGCAAACCAGATAGTTTAAACAGCAGCGGGTCTGCCCACAATTACCTCGAAGATAATTGAGCGATTCCGAGCAGACCTTCGGGCACCTCGGCGGTAAGGAACGGGCTCTCCAACTTTTGTTCTTCGGTGCCGTTATTCTACGCTGTCCCACAACCGGATGACTTGGCGCCCAGTATGCCAACAATCAAAAATTAGCCACAAACCGAATCGGTCAACTTGTTCAGTGACTTCAAATTCGAATTGGCAAGCCGTCGCTGATATCGCTTTTCAAGCTTTAAAATTCTGGACTCCTGCCAGAGATTGGCGAGCCCAACTTGACCGGATGATCAGTCCGCGCCTTACGCAGAGATCCAGAACATCAACAGTGGCTCGTCAAATTACCCGCACTTCCGCCCCCAAACCTGCGCCACCGTATACATCGTAAAAGCCGTCCCCGGCTTCGCCAAATGCGCCCGGCACCGATCCAACACCCCCGGCAAATCATCAGTTGAAATCAATCCTAACCGAACCACCGTCTCCCGCAGCGACTCCACCGTTGAAGGCAGATAATCCACCATCGCATCCGTCGATCTCACCCCAAACACAAAAGTCCGGTACTGCACATCCTCAAGCCCAGCCTCAAGCGCAACCGAATAAAGCCGCCTCGCCAGCTGCAAATCGGCACCCACCCCTGCAAACGCCCCAAGCAGCGCCGCCTTCAACCGTTCCCAATCCGCATCAGGCGGAAAGCAATTCAGACTCGACCCATCCGGCTCCTGCAGGGCAATCGTCCCGCCCGGCCGCGCCACCCTCATCGCCTCTTCAATCAACCGTTCCGGCTCCCCAGCCGTACTCGCCACAAACCGCATATGCACAAGGTCAAACTGATCTGCCGCAATCCCAGTCCGGTATGCATCACCCAATCGAAACTCAATATTGCCAGGCGCACCAATCCGGGCAACGTCCAGAAACCCGGCATTCATATCCAAACCTACTACCCGGCCATCCACCCCAACCAACTCACTCAAGAGCCCGGTAATCCCGCCCGGCCCACAACCAACATCAAGGCCAGACCAACCCTCCCCCACTCCAATCAAACGGAGCATAGCCAGCGTCTCCGGAGCCATCGCCTCGCCCTGAATCCGCAACCGCGCAATCTCCCCTGCACGACTCTCAATCGGGTAACTGCCACCGTGAAGATCCAAACGCGAAGCCATCAAACGATCTTAGCCAAACCGGAGCTTCCTGGAAAATGGGAGATTCTAGATCTTATGAGCAAGAAGCAGATTGAAATGGGGCCATTGTTGGCTGTTTCGCTAGAGCGGCAACATGACATGCCGACCTTGGTGATGACTCGGGACTTCTCTCAAAGCCCGGCGCTGGTTTGGGCTGCACTGACAAGGAAAGATCAATTGCCGGAGTGGTCGCCCCTGCTTGCCTCAGAGAACCTCGATCGGTGCGGACAAGTGGAGATCTTCAAGAATGGCGAGCAAGGCGGCGAGACGACGGAAGAGCAGGTCCTCGTGGCGGATCCACCTCAAGCCTTGGCATACACATGGGGCGGAGATCTATTGCACTGGCAATTGGAAGCAATCGGTGACGGAACTCGACTCACCTTACGACATAGTGTGAACGGCGATTGGCTAATCAAGGTCGCTGCCGGCTGGCATATCTGCTTGGCCGTAATGGAGCGTTGGCTCGAAGGGCAGCCCGTCGGGGCCATCGTTGGGGAGGAGGCCAGGCAATATGGCTGGCAACAGCTCCACGACCGCTATGCCCGGCGGCTGCAAGCCATGAAGGGAGCGTTAGCTTAGCCCAGTCGGCAAAGCGCAGGCCCGTCGTCCTTCGACAGGCTGTTTCCGCTTAACGCATCACCTGCTGCAACCAAGCGCGCGCCAGCCGGCGCTCCGGCAAGTCTCGCAGCACCCAGGCGTCGTTGTGATTCCGCAGCCGGATCGGCTCATACGTAAATCGCCCCTTCACTCGTCCGTTCGTGAGAAAGTCGCGCGTCGCCTCCACGCTGCCCTCGTGACAAACAAACACCGGCCGGCCGCGCAACCGCCTCAAACGCCGCAGCGCCGATTCGCGATCGCTCTCGGCATAGGGCCAACTCCGCACGCCATCAAAATGACTGTACGCAAAGAAGCCACGCCATTGCCCCGCCGTGCGATCATCGCGCAAGCCAAGATACGAACATGCAATGGCCCCGCGAGAGAATCCCGCCAGCAGCACGCGCTTCGGGTCCCCGCCGTATCGCCGGCAAACTTGCTGCAGCACGCGGTGTCCATATTCATTTGTGGCATCGGCACTGCCCCACCACAGCGTCTGATTCCGTCGCTCCTCCAGATTGACGTAGGGCAGGCAGAGCCAAAGATAGCCTTGCCCGCCCGAAAGGCCGTAACCAAGATTGCTGCCTTCCGGCACCCCCAGCGAAACATCGCCATAAGCATTTCTATAGTTGCCGTTGCCGGCGTACTCTACAATCACCGGATAGCGGCCCTTGGGCTGCCAGTCCGTGGGCAGATAGAGAACGTGATAAAGCTCCGGTGCATCCTGACTACTCACACGCACCCGGCGCCCTGCAGCTGGCTCGCCATCCTCCAAAGTCGGCACCACTAGGTCGGGCACAACATCGCGGAGATCCGGCAATGAACCTTGGGCGGCGATCAGGAACGAACGGCGAGTCATCCTCGTCACAGCGTATCTCGAATGCTCCCGTACACGTGATCGATGTCAAGACTCGTTGATCGGGATCGGGGGAAACCTCACGGCGCCGCCCCTCCCACACCACCGGACATGCGGGTCCGCATCCGGCGGTTCGAGTCGGTTACGCTAACACCCATCGATCAACGTCGGGAGTCCGAGCGATTTAAAGTAAGCATTGGAAAGCCCCACTGACAGGGCTTGAGCCTTCGCGAGATACCAGGGGCCGCGTACGCTATCAGCCGTATTACTGGCGGACTCCAAGCTCCAACAGTGTCGCCCGAGTGCGGCGTGGTGTTTGCCAATTCAGCCACATGGCTGCCCGACCCAGCGAGTCAGTGCCACCGGCACCCACGGCGTTTCGCAGAATCCGAAATAGCTGCGCCAACCCCGCATACACGGAGCCAGCTACTCCATTGTCGTTTCGATGCTGACGCCCTTGTCCCGCAGCGTGATTTCTCGCACTCGCCCCTTGAACCGGTCCAGGGCTTTCGGCGCGATAGCGCGCTTGATCCCCAGACCGGCGGTAAAGCTGAAGCCGAGAAACTTCCGGCCCTGCGGCCGTGCCACCGTACTCTTCGCCGCAATTACCTTTTTGCATGATGAACAGCGTTACGTTCTCCATCACCCGTTGACCCGCCCGCTCGCTGCGAACGTAGATATTACTAAGTCCGCGTATCGAACAAAGCGATGTCCGCGGCGCTCCAACTCCCCGTCGAGTTCGTCGAGCGCGAGCTTACTCAGCAGTGGCTTTAGTCTCGCTGACCCACAAGCGGCACATGGTAATCCTTCAGAATTGCGATTATGGCCCGGTGGTTTCGCTTGAGAGCAGCTTCAACCTTTTGCTTCAGAAACGAGTTGCCACGCCGTATGCATAGGCTGATGTCATAAGCGAGAGGAAGCGCATCGTCCTCAATCGCGCTCAGCGGCTGGATTTGTAGTCCAACAGGCGCCAGGGCGGCGAAATATCCGGCCATGGGGCCCCAGGCGATCGCTACATCGATTTGTCCGCTCGATACCGCGTGAATAATACTGGAGGGCGGATTCGGAGTTTGATAGTCTCCCACCACCCGGTAGCCTTGAATGGCCACAATCCCCCTTCGGGCCAAGGCGTGTACCGGCGGAGTATTGGCGTAGTCGTCCCCGATCACCTGTACGCCAACGCGCAATTTGCGCAATTGCGGTGCATCGAAAGAATTCAGTTTCAGCCTGCTCGCGGCTCTGGTTACGAAGACATAAGTTGAACGGTAGTATGGCTCAGTGGTTTCGACCATAGCAACGCCGGTTGCGATGCCCATGATTAAATCGCAGCGGCCCGCAAGGATGGTATTTCGCAAGTAACCACGGCGCTGAGCGTACCATTCATACTCAAGGATCTGCTTCATATCCCTCGCCAGCAACGTGGCAATTTTGTTCTCGAACCCTTGTTCCCGGCGATTTGAGAAAGGTAGATTGTTAGGGTCGGCGCACACGCGCAGCGTATCCTGCGCAAAGGATGTGCTGGCAAAGAAGAAGAGCAACCGAAATATCAAGTCAGATTGGCGCACCATATCCTCCTTCTGGATGCGAATCCTTCGTGTATTGTTACGAAAAATAGCCTCGAAACTTTAAAGAGTCCGCTGAAACTAAGTCCAGGGTGAAATGATCTGCACAGTGACCCATTTGGGTTGCCTGAAGATGAGAACAAAAGCAAATAGAAAATCGCCCGCCTTGAGTTTGTTTCTTGCTCTCTTGATATTTACGGCAATCGTTACAGGATGCGGGGGCATTCAATCCAGTCTGTCTACGGCCGGCGAGGAAGCCGAGCGCATCGCAGGCCTGTTCTGGATTATGACTGGCGCTGGAGCAGCCATCTGGTTGGCCGTGATGGCCCTTGCGATCTATGCGGCGCAAAGTAAAGGCGGCGAGCAACGCAGACCCTTTGCGCGAAGGTTGATTGTTCTTGGCGGAGTGATCCCAGCCATCGTTCTCTTTACGCTCCTGGTGTTTGGGCTAAACATGTTGCCCTCACTGATTGCTCATGCCCCGGCAACTGCGATGAAGGTGACCGTATTTGGAGAGCAGTGGTGGTGGCGTGTTCGATACGAATTGCCAGGGGTCCAGCCCTTCGAACTCGCCAATGAGATCTGGCTTCCAGAGGGGGAACCAGTGGAGTTCATTTTGAGAAGCAACAATGTCATTCATTCCTTCTGGGTGCCGTCGCTCGCGGGCAAAATGGATCTCATCCCAGGCAGGGTCAACCATCTGACGATTCATCCGAAGCAGAGCGGAGTTTATCGCGGTGCTTGCGCCGAGTATTGCGGACGAGCTCATGCACAAATGAACTTTTATGTTGTGGTGAAACCCAAGGCTGAATTCGACAGCTGGCTGAAAGCACAGTCTGGCCCTGCAAGCCTGACAGATTCGGTGGAGCCTTAAATGCAGCATCAAGACCATGAACCGCTGGCCGAGTCTCCGCCAATTGAACTGCAACGCCAACAGACAGAGCGTCTGCTGCGGGCATGGGCGCCCGCGAAAGGCTGGCGCTACTGGTCCGAAGTTAACAACTCCGTAGTCGGTCAATGGTACACCGGTCTTACTATTTTCTTTCTGGCCTATGGCGGCGTGCTCGCCGCGTTGATGAGGATTCAGCTTTCCATTCCGAATAATAAATTCATGACCGCTGAGACCTACAATCAGGTCTTCACGGTTCATGGCTCGGTGATGATGTTTCTGTTTGCGATTCCGATCTTTGAGGCCTTCTCGATCATGTTCCTCCCCCAGATGCTGGGTGCCCGGGACTTGCCCTTCCCAAGGTTGTCGGCCTACGGGTTCTGGGCTTTTCTCATGGGCGGCATGACCCTTTGCCTCTCGTTATTCTTTAACGCAGCGCCCAGCGGCGGGTGGTTCATGTACCCTCCTTTAACCAGCAAATATGAGCCGGGAATCGGACCTGACATTTGGCTGCTGGGATTCTCGTTTATCGAGGTGGCGGCCATCGCCGCCTCGGTTGAGCTGATTATCGGCATTTTGAAATCGCGCCCCCCGGGAATGAGAATCCACCTGATTCCTCTCTATTGCTGGTATGTGCTGGTGGCTGCGGCGATGATACTGTTTGCTTTCCCTCCACTCATTACGGGTAGCATGCTGCTGGAACTGGAGCGAGCCCTGAATTGGCCTTTCTTTGATGTAAGCCGAGGAGGAGACCCTCTATTGTGGCAACACCTGTTCTGGTTGTTTGGACATCCAGAGGTCTACATCGTCTTCTTGCCATCCGTGGCGCTGGTGGCGATGATTGTGCCGACTTTCGCCCGCACCCCAATCGTCGGCTATTCATGGATTGTTTTATCGGCGATCGGCACGGGATTTATCAGCTTTGGCCTCTGGGTGCACCACATGTTCACCACCGGATTGCCGGGCATTACATTGGCACTGTTTTCCGCCGCGTCGCAGGCGGTGGCGATACCGACAGGGGTGCAAATCTTTTGCTTCATCGCGACTATGCTGGTCGGGAGGGTGGTGAATTCGCTTCCGATGATGTTTGTATTTGGAGCGCTGGCCACCTTCGTGATTGGGGGGTTGACCGGAGTCATGGTCGCGGTCGCGTCATTCGACTTCCAAGCCCACGACACCTACTTCATCGTGGCTCATCTACATTCAGTTCTTATCGGAGGATCGATATTTCCCTTTGTGGGCGCGACTTACTACTTTTATCCATTAGTGAATGGCAAGAAACTCTCAGAGCGACTGGGGCGCATCGTTTTTTGGTGCCTGTTTATCGGGTTCAACGTAACATTTATGCCTATGCATCTCACCGGTCTGCGGGGAATGCCGCGAAGGGTTTACACCTATTCCGAAGGCCTCGGTCTTGAAACTCTCAATCTGATTTCATCCGTAGGAGCGGCGATCCTGGTCGCCGGTTTTGCAGTGTTCTTTTGGGATCTCTTACGGAACAAGGATCAAGAGCCGCTTTCAGAGAGAAACCCCTGGGGCGCCGGTACGCTCGAGTGGTTGCAGGAAATGCCCGGCAAGCCATGGGGAGTTCGATCCATCCCGGAGATCGACAGCCGCTATCCACTATGGGATCAGGCGAATATCGTTCGAGACGTGGATGAAGGCCGCTTCTTCATGCCCGATGCCGAAGAGGGCAAGCGCGAGATGCTGATCACCTCGGTAATTGACGCAAAGCCCGTTCAGTGTTTACGCATTCCCGGCCCGAGCTACATCGCGTTTTGGGCCGCTTTGTTTACGGGTGGTGCATTTATCTTGCCCACCTTCAAGCTGTATTGGGCGGCGGCGGCTTGCGCAGCGATTGCAACGGGTGTGATTCTTCGATGGCTCTGGAACGGAACCGCGATCATACCCGAGAAAGAACGCAAGTACATCGGCCATGGAGTCGAAGTTCCGCTATACGCCTCGGGGCCCGATTCGGTCGGTTGGTGGGCCATGCTCATTACGATGCTGGCGGTAATTACGGCCTTCGTTTCTCTGCTATTCGGGTATCTGTTTTATTGGACGCTGGATCGAGACTTTCCACCCCCCGGAATGCCAGGCCCAGGCTGGTTCTGGCCTACCCTTGGAACTGCAATGTTGATGGGCTCATGGGCTCTGACAAACCTTGTGCGCAAATGGAACAGGCAGGACGATGCACGGCTGGTGTACGGCGGATTAGGTGTCAGTTGCCTGCTGGCCATTGCCGGTGGTGCCGCCATGATTGCCGGTCCTTACTTAAACGGAATGGATCCGACTCAACACGTGTATGCAGCAACGATCTGGCTGCTCGTGATTTGGACCGCCATTCATGCCGGGCTTGGGTTGATCATGAACGCCTATTGCATCGCCCGCCGCGCCTTTGGGCGCATGACTGCCAAGTATGATATCGACATTCACAATGTGGGATTATTCTGGCACTTTGTCGCCATCACAGCAGTGGCAACGGAAATCGTCTTAGTTGTGTTTCCAATTCTAAAATGATGAGCAATGCACATACCGATGTCGAAGAGAAAAGCCAGAGTTTGTGGCTGCTAGCTTGTCCACCCACAATCTGGGCTGTACACTTTTTGGGCAGCTACGCCCTAGCGGTAATGTGGTGCCGGGGTGGCGGTACAGGCGGCTACTGGTTGGGCGTTTCGATCGCCGCACCTGCGGTGGTCGCTCTCGCCTTGATCGCAATAGTCGGTTGGAACGGTTGGAAAAGGCACAAGATACCTGGCGGAGAGGCCCCTCATGATGGAGATACCGACGAAGACCGCTCGCGGTTTCTAGGGCTCGCCACGGTTTTGCTGGCTGCGCTGAGCGCCATTGCAACCGTCTACATCGGCGTTGCCGCGTTGATCTTCGGAGGGTGTGGGTAATGCGCTTAACCGGCGCGGGAATTGCGATGCTGGCGCTTGCATGGTGCTGGCCATTTCCCGATCACTCCTTTTCCGGGCACATGATTTCGCACATGACTACGGTGGCAATTGCATCGCCACTGCTGGCGATGGGAATTGCAGGCTCGAGCTTGGATCCGGTAATGAAGGCGCCCGGATGGTTCTCTGCAATTCCCTTGTCGATGGTGGAGTTCTTCGCGGTGTGGTTGTGGCACATGCCGAAAATGCACGAAGCGGCGATGATGAGTCCCGCTGTCGTGGCGGTGGAACAGGGAATTTTTCTAGCCTCGGGGCTGGCTCTCTGGATCTCGATTTTCGGAGGAGCGAAAGAACACCGGCAGGCCCGATACGCCAAAGGACTGGCGGCGCTGCTTCTTACTCTCATGCATATGACTCTGCTAGGTGCAATTCTGGCTTTGTCCCCTAGGCCGCTCTATACTATGACCCCCCTCGGCGATCAACAATTTGGGGGAGTGATCATGCTGGTCTGGGGATCGATTGCCTACTGCGCCGGAGGGCTTTGGCTGGCTTCAGCATTGCTGTTCAGCGGAAGGACGACGCCCCCGCTTCGGCCACAGCCTGATCCTGATCGCCGCTACCACCGCTGACTCCGATCGCCCCCACCACCCGGCCCGATTCCTTAACGGGTACGCCGCCGGCAAAGATCATGACCCGTCCGTGATTGCTGACGTGGATCCCGTAGAAATCTTCACCCGGTTGAGTGAGTTTAGACAGCTTCCCGGTTTCTATGTCGAAAGCCCGGGAAGTCCAGGCCTTATTGATTGCAATGTCGATGCTGCCCATCCAGGCGTCATCCATGCGGGCAAAGGCGAGGAGATTGCCCCCCTCATCCACCACTGCAATATTCATGGACTTACCAATGGAGTCGGCCTTGATCTTGGCCGCCGCAATCATCTTTTCCGCCGCTTCTAAAGTGAGCATCTGTTTTTTTCCTTATTTGAATTCATTGAGTATTTGTGCCATTTCTTGAGCATCGCTTTCGGTGACGTTCATGTTTGGCATTACAGTTTCTGGGTCGACTTCTTGCGGAAAGCGAATCCATCGAACCAGGTTTTCGTGAGTATTGGGGAGACGTCCAGCTAGATAGGCACGGCTACCGAGGCCCGTCAGCGGGGGGCCCACCTTGCCCGACGAAGATTGCGCCTCTGAAATGACATGACAACTGGAGCAGCCGTAAGCGGTAAAACGCACCCGAAGTTTGGCACTTCGCTTGGCGGATTCGCTTTCGGGCAAGAGGTAGTAAGCAAAAGCAAGAATAGACATCAAAGTGATCGAGATGTAGATTTTGGTCATCATTGCTATTTGAGGCTTTCGAGGAATGCGAGCAGCGAATGAAGATCCTTGGCGGGCAGGACCGTCGGTGGCATTAAGACACCAGGCTTGAGGTTTTGCGGGTTTAGGATCCAGCCCGCCATTTGTCCGCGCGTATTCGGCAGTGTGCCAGACGCGATAGTTTTGCGGCTGGCAAGGTGCGTAAGGTCAGGGCCGACGCTAGCTCGGGCTCTCGTGCCCCGGATGCTGTGGCAAAGCCCACACGAGCCTTCCACGAAAACACGCCGCCCTTCGAGGATCTCCTCCGGGCTGGCTTCGGTGTAGGGTTCGACGCTAGCCGCCAGTTGCCAGGGGTCTTGCCTCGAGTGCTGAAAGCAACTGGAAAGAAGCAGTGTTGCCGCAACCAGGAATTGCCGCAATGTCATGGTTTCCCTTCCGGTTTCGACAGGCTGGAAACAAAGGCCGCGATACGCCAGATCTTGTCTTCGGGGATGCGGCCACCGAAGGCCGGCATGCCGTTCGGGCGGCCCTCGACAAGCGTAGAGTAAATGTTGCCAGGCTGATTTCCGTAAATCCAGACTTCATCCATCAGCGCTGGCCCGATTGCACCCCCGCCGCTCGCATGGCAGCCCGAACAATTGAACTGGTGGTAGAGACGTTTGCCCTCAGCCAGTGCCTCTGCATCGGCTTCGTACGGGTTCCTGGTTGAGGGAAGCTTCGCGCCGAGTGTCATCGAGCTGAGCTGGTTGCCTCGCTGCGACATTGCGCTTGACGGTGGGTTGCCGGTCTGGCATCCGTTCCAGAATAAAGCCAGCCCAATGGCAAATTTAGGGAAGCGAGAACACATAAATCGTGCCTCCTTTGCTGGTGTGCGAAGGCAAGTCCTTCATCGCTCCGACGAAGCCCAGCGCCGCTGTCTCGTCCCTTGCATCCAGTCCCCCGGCAACAATGGCGCCGGCCCAACCACCGACGCCGTCAACGATCGCGATGTACTGCTTCTTGTCAGGGCCGAGAAAGCTGACCGGTTGGCCGATGATTCCAGAGCCTGTACGGTGTTGCCAGAGCAGGTTTCCAGTCCTCGCATCCAGGGCTTTGAACCAACGGTCCATCGTTCCGTAGAAAACAATGTCCCCCGCCGTGGCAAGCGCTCCACTCCATGCCGGGAAGGATTCTTTCACGCTCCATGCCTTTTTGCGCTGAATGGGATCCCAGGCGCTCAACTCCCCGCGGTTACCGCCGGGGCCGGCCCGCATCCTGACCACGGCGCCCACATACGGAGTTCCCGCGATGTAATTCGCCTCGGTTCCCTCCACGTCCATGCATAGATTATTGTGGGGCACGTAGAGAAGGCCCGTTCGCGGAGACCACGAGGAGGGATTCCAGTCTTTGCCCCCCGGCGCGGCAGGGCAGAGATCGTGCTCAGTCACGCCAAGCCCTGACTTCTTGGCCGGATTCTCCACAGCCAATCCATTCTTGAGATCGAAGCCTGTGGTGGTCGTAATATGGACGAACGGGTCTGCCGACAAAACTTCTCCAGTCTGGCGATCCAATATGTACATGTACCCATTGCGTTCTGGATGGATAAGCACTTTGCGGTCACGGCCGTTGATCTTCAGATCGAGAAGAACGTTTTCGTTGATGCCGTCATAATCGTAAAGATCGTGGGGGCTCCATTGATAGGCCCAAACGGCTTCGCCCGTGTCTGGCCGGCGTGCAAAGATGCCGCAAGTCCATTTATTGTCGCCAGGGCGCATCTCAGGATTCCAGGGCCCTGGATTGCCCGTCCCGTGATAAATCAGATCGAGTTGCGGGTCGTAAGAGATCCATCCCCAAACAGAGCCGCCCCCGATCTTCCAATGATCCTTGGGCCACGAACTAACACCCAGGTCCTTCCCACGGTCTCGGGCATAAAACGGCTGAAACGCAGTGCCGATCTTGACATCCTGGTCGGGGCCTGTGTTGTAGGCTCGCCAGGCAATTTTGCCGTCAACTTCATTCACTGCGGTGATCCACCCTCTGACGCCGAATTCTCCTCCGCTGTTGCCGGCAAGCACCTTGCCTTTGACTACGATTGGCGCCATGGTCATCGATTCACCCAGATTGATCTCTCCCAGCTTGGTCTTCCAGACTTCCTTGCCGGTTTCGGCATTCACAGCGATCATGTGATTGTCTAAAGTGTTGTAAATAATCTTGCCGTTTGAGTACGCGGCTCCCCGGTTGACTACATCACAGCAGGCAACGCCTTGCGCGGAGGCGGCAGGGTTGGGCCGGTACTCCCACTTTTTCGCCCCCTGGTTGGCAAGATCGAGAGCGTAAAGCGTGTTTGGATAAGGAGTGACGAAGTACATCGTCGAGCCGACGATGAGTGGCGCGCCCTCGTGCCCGCGAAGCACTCCCGTTGAAAAACTCCATTCCAACTTGAGTGATTTCACGTTGGCGGCTGAGATTTGCGTTAGGCCGCTGAAACGCTGGTTGGAGTAATCTTTGGAGGCCATCAGCCACTGACCATCGTCAGGTTGCGCTGTACCCATCGGTGGCTTCGCGCGAAAGGACGTACTCTCCGTTCGCGCAGCCGATGGGTCCGGGCGATTACATGACGTCAACGCGAACAAAGCAATCATCATTAGCAAAAATGGCATAAGGTGTCTTCTGTTTCTAGAGCTGGATCCTGAGCATTTGGTTACAGGCCGGACTTTACGGGCTCGATTGCCGAACGCCCGTCCTCGGTTCGTTTGCGAAGCACTTCAAGCAGGGCAAGAGTAAGGGCCAATACTGCGGGGCCGACAATCAGCCCTGAGAGACCAAAGACGATCAGACCTCCGGCGATCGATAGAAATACTGGAACCGTATGCAGGCGGACGCTGTTGCAAACCAGATATGGATAAAGCAAATTGTCTATCAAGCTAATGGCTGTAGCGCCGTAAACCAGAAGGACAGTTCCTTTCGTCGTACTACCCTGCAAAAAGAGCGCGATTGAAGCAGGCAACCAGACGATGGATGTCCCAACTATCGGTACGATGCCAAACAACATCATCACCGCGCCCCAGAGCAAAGGAGCGGGTAAGTCCAGTATCCAGAACATTAGGCCCCCTAAAGTACCCTGAACCACGGCAACTCCCAGTGATCCGTACACACTGGCGTAAATCATGGTGCCCACCCGATCCATAACCATGGTGGATTCTTGCTTGGACAACGGCACGTAGTAGCGAAAAGTCTGAATGACAGCACCTCGATCGCGAAAGATATAGAAGAGAAGAAAAACGGTAATCAAGAGTTGGGCGACCGTCGATATTGTATTGCTCAGCCACTGCGGAAAGTTTCTACCAATGTTTGACTGAAGGGCGCTGGCTTCTTTATCGAAGTCCATGTGCTGCTTAAGCCATAGGTAGATATTAGAG
>ENA-ORBV01010471-ORBV01010471.1-microbial-mat-metagenome-genome-assembly--contig:-NODE-10471-length-14836-cov-4.013890_pt1 | contig 14836 bp, 13 predicted proteins | sample MGYA00237777_ERZ505514 | MGnify/ENA primary metagenome ERZ505514 (study PRJEB26160, sample SAMN06269048) | microbial mat metagenome | isolation source: Oligotrophic lake microbial mat | place... | reverse complement strand
CAGCAATGATGATGATACCAGAATTCTGCTCGAAACCATCCATCTCGACCAGAAGTTGATTCAACGTTTGTTCTCGCTCATCGTGGCCCCCTCCCAAGCCCGCTCCGCGATGACGTCCGACAGCATCGATCTCATCGATGAACACAATGCATGGCGCGTGTTTCTGAGCCTGCTCGAATAAGTCACGAACGCGGCTTGCGCCGACACCAACAAACATTTCAACGAAGTCGGCACCCGAGATGCTAAAGAATGGAACGCCAGCTTCGCCAGCAACAGCACGCGCGAGAAGCGTCTTGCCGGTACCGGGAGGGCCGAGGAGAAGCACGCCCTTCGGAATCTTACCGCCGAGGCGTGTGAACCTGTCTGGATCGCGAAGAAAATCGATGATTTCCTTGAGTTCTTCTTTTGCTTCGTCAGCTCCAGCAACATCTGCGAACGTCATCTTCGTCGACCCTTCGGTCTGAAGACGAGCTTTGCTCTTACCAAACGAGAAGATGTTCTTTCCGCCGCCGCCGCCTTGCATGCGTCGCGTGATCAGGAAAAACGCTGCAAGCAACAGCAACCACGGAAGGAATTGCACCACCGACAGCCACCACGGCGAGTCGCCATCCTCGTAGGTCCATGAAATGTTGTGCGACTTCCACAGCGCTTCCGATTCATTATCAACGACCCCAAGCTTCGTGCGGAAGTGCTTTACTTCAACCGCTGCGTTGTTGCGCTGAATGCTAAGGGGGCTGTCGCTCTTAAGCGTGCCATGGAATTCGAAGTCATTTAGCTGACTCTTCTTGATTGTCGCGTACTGAATCTTGTTTTCCGTTACGGCGCGCATGTACTCATTAAAGGTGAGTACCCACTCCTGCTTTTGATTGCCGAGGGTGAGCATGCCGAGCATCAGAACCGTGACGATGATACCGACCCAAATCAGCACATTGCGGAGCACGCGTGAGAGGGTCATGTCGTTATCGTCGTCGCGTTTCGGACCGGATGGTTTTGTAGGGCGTTCGTTCATTCTAGACTATCAGTTAGTATTTGTTCGGGCACGTGGACGTATGCCGTGGGGTTTTCATGCCGGGTCATCTTCAACAATCCAGATCGAGTCTAGCTCTCGTCCGTAGCCCGCATAGTCCATGCCGTAGCCCACAACGAAGTCCGGACCGATCTCCAGTCCGACGTAATCGATGAGCAATCGTTCCTTATGCATTTCTGGCTTACTCAAAAGCGCTGCCACCGTTACGCTGGCTGGATGAAGGCTGCTTATCTGCTTGATTAGTTCAACAATCGTGTTGCCTGTGTCAATGATGTCCTCGACGATCAGCACATTTCTATCCGCCAGATCGGGGAACACCTCTTCAACATCGATCATGCCTTTCGACATCATACCAGTGTGATAACTGGCAGCACGAAGCGTTTCGATTTTACACGGCACCTTCAGCATCCGTACGAGATCGGCACCAAAGACGAAGCCGCCACGCAGAATAATCAACACGGTCAGTTCCTGTCCAGCGAAGTCCTTATTAATACGACGCGCTATATCTGCCACAACCGAGCGAATTTTTTCGCTCGAGATATGCGGACGAAAACTGCGATCGTGAACACGCACGCTGTTTGTATCAGTCGACAACGATGGGGCCATTGGCATCGTCATAAGTAAGTGCTAGTACTCGTGTTGTTGAAGATCGGACTCTTGAGCGTTCGGCTGGACGTATTCCGCAGACCCACATGATGCCATTGTTGTCGCACACAACGCTCACCTCTGAACGCCGTGCGTGGGCAACCTTGTGATTCGTTAACAGATCGCTCACTAACACAGTGCCTTGCATGCCGTGCGGCTGATAGCGGTCGCCGGAGCGCCACCTTCGCCACTCAATCGGACCTTGCACCGAGTCGGCGTCGATGTATGCTATGTCTCTTCCGGGGGCTGCAAGAACATCGGCTGCTGGTAAGGTGCAGACCTGCAGCGTGCACGAACCAGCAACATACGCCCCATCGCTCAAGACTACAACTGTGGCGGGGTATATGTCATCGTAACCTTCGGCCACCACAATGCGGCCTCTTTCCCGTAAGCCAGTCCACAAGCCCGTCAACGAGCATTCGCTGCCAGTTTCAGCCTCGCAAAGCGCGAGAATTCTCGACACCATTTCACGATTTGCAAGGCGCCCCATGACCTTCCTAAGCCCCCTACGGATAATTTCTGCCTGAAGGGGCTGGCTCTTCGAGCCAAAGGGCTCAAGATGAATCGTGAGCTGAGCCTCATCAATTTCAACGACACCCACAGAAGCTGCGCGCACACTTTCACGAACAATCGCTCGCGCATTTCTTAACAGACTCGATGCAGTTGCCATTTTCTCGGCGATATCCGCACCCAACTCTTGCTTAAGAAAGGGGATGACTGCATGTCGGATGCGATTGCGGAAATATTGAATATCAGCATTGGTAGCATCCTCGCGCCACAGAAGTGCACACTCTCGGGCGAACTCGGCGATCTGTGAACGAGGACACGAAAGAAACGGACGTAGCAAGCGCACACCGGCAGATGTTACGCGCGATTCAGGAATTGAGGCAAGTCCGTTGAGCCCCGCGCCCCTCGACAGATTCAAAAGAAACGTTTCTGCTACATCATCGCGGTTGTGCGCAATAAGCATGAATGGTGTTTTCTGTCGAAGCGCTACTTCATCAAGTGCAGCATAACGCAGACCCCTTGCGGCCCCTTCGATGCCTGTATCGGATGTCTCGGCGTGCGCGCGCACATCCACCGAAACAACCTCACACTCGAGATTGAGACGTGTACATGTATCCATCACGAACTGTGCGTCGCCATCACCATCAGTACCACGAAGTCCGTGATTCACATGCGCAACCACGAGCGTTAACCGCAGACTTTGCTTCAACTCGTTTAGCACGTGTAACAATGTAATAGAGTCGACGCCGCCGCTCACGCCAACGAGTACGCGTGTGTCGGTGCACGTGTGCTGCGTTAGGGTCGAGCGAGTATGGTTAACGAGTGAATGCACTGCTAGTGGTGTTTGTGCTGTCAATCAATGACGAGTACTTGGTCGAGTTCATCGGAGTAGGCAAGCATTCTTTCTGCGATCTCTGCGTACGTCTCCATTACAATAATGTCTTTACGCACCGGAGAGTTATTGGGAAGTCCTTTGAGATAGCCCCCATAATGTTTTCTGAACTCATGCACGGCGCGCTTTAACGACTTGTAGCCAATCTCGAGCGTGAGATGTTCGAGACAAACATTAATACGTTCGCGGTGATTGATCGCTTCAGGCAATGTACCATCGAGCATAAACTGTTTTGCGTTGCGAAAGAGGAACGGATTGCCAATTGCAGCGCGGCCAATCATCACAGCGTCGCAGCCTGAAGTCTCGAACGCTTCCTTCACGTCCTCGGGCGTTTGCACATCGCCATTAAGAATTACCGGAATGTCTATGGCTTCCTTGATCTTCGGAATCCACGTCCAATCAGCATCACCTTCATGTCCTTGGTCGCGTGTGCGACAATGCACTGTAAGCGCAGCCGCACCGGCGTCCTGAATCATGCGTGCTACGTCCACAATCACGATACTGCTTTTGTCCCAGCCCAGACGCGTCTTCACCGTCACCGGCATATCAACGGCATCAACGATGGCTTTCGTCATTGCGGCCATTGCAGGTGGATCTTTCAGAAGTGCTGCGCCGGCGTTGCGGGCAACGACGTTCTTTACCCAGCATCCGAAGTTGATATCGATAAAATCCGGACCCGCCGCGGCCGCCCGCTGCGCAGCATCCACCATTACGTCGATGTTGCCGCCGAAGATCTGAATCGAAACCGGACGTTCCTCTTCTGCAAGGCGCAGCTTTTCCATCGAACGGCGTGCATCGCGCACCAGCCCCTCCGACGAAATAAACTCCGTATAGACAATGTCGGCGCCATACCGCTTGCATATCACGCGAAACGGCAAATCCGTCACATCCTCCATCGGAGCCAGGAGGACGCCTTTGTCAACTTCTATAGAACCAATGCGCATTCTGCAAAACTACTACGGCGACAGTTGGGGGGCTAGCTTCTTGTAGCCACAAGACATAGCACTCACTCGGGCATGCCACCAGTTCTTACTGTTACAGCGCATGGTCACAACCACGCGCATCGGCATCACGAAGGATGTAGACTCGCCACTGCGTTTCATACAATGTGGACGAATGTTGTTCGCAAACCCTCAATTGCTTATCATTGACGTCAGTAACGTGAAACGTTAGCATGATTGTTTCATTCGGTGATAAGGCAACAAAAAAAATCTGGGAAGGTGTTCGGGTTGCAGGCTTCCCGCTAGCAATACAGGAAACCACTAGAAGGAAGTTAAGAATGCTAAATAATTCCATCGACCTGAAGGATTTGATGATTCCATCTTCGAACTGTCTTGAAAAACTACAGGGCAGTAACAATAACTTCTACTCGATCCGAGTTAATGACCAATGGCGCTTAATATTTCAATGGAAGAACGGTGGTGCCTTCAGCGTGCAATTAGTGGACTATCAATAATCAACTCAAGACAATGAAAAAACTGAAAAACATTCATCCTGGCGAAGTCTTGCTGAAAGAATTTTTGATGCCACTCGAAGTCACTGCCTACAGACTCTCAAAAGAGATTTCGATTCCACAGACGCGCATCTCAGAGATCATAAAGTGCCGCAGGCGAATTACCGCCGACACAGCTCTCAGGTTTGCCAAATATTTTGGCAACTCCGCAAAATTTTGGCTTGGGCTTCAAGACGATTATGACATTGAAGACGCAATGACACGTAAGCAGAAAGATTTAAACGCCATACAATCATATGTGTACGAAGACCTGTAGGGGGCTCGAAAGGATGCAGACATAACTGCATCACAACCCGTCGTATCAAACGCTTCTTTCACATCTTCGGGTGTTTGCTCATGCGTGGTACATCGACAATAACGATGCTGTTTTTATCCCATCCCAGCCGCGTCTTCACCGTCACGGGCAAATCAACAGCGTCAACAATGGCCTTCGTCATCGCCGCCATCGCAGGTGGATCTTTCAGAAGAGCTGCGCCGGCGTTACGCGCAACGACGTTCTTCACCCAACAGCCAAAGTTGATGTCAATAAAATCGGGTCCAGCCTCCGCCGCCCTTTGCGCTGCATCCACCATCACGTCGATGTTGCCGCCGAAGATCTGAATCGAAACCGGACGTTCCTCTTCTGCAAGGCGCAGCTTTTCCATCGAACGGCGTGCATCGCGCACCAGCCCCTCCGACGAAATAAACTCCGTATAGACAATGTCGGCGCCATACCGCTTGCATATCACGCGAAACGGCAAATCCGTCACATCCTCCATCGGTGCCAGGAGGACGCCTTTATCGGTATCACGTGGCATTATCGAACCATGATCGGGCCTGCATATTCCCTGCATGCGGGATCGATCAATGAGGATGCCGCGGGCAATATGGTCGTGTGCGGCCGGGAGGGACGTGACGTCGTCGTGATATCTCATGGCACGGATTCTGTCCGCATCGTTTCCCGCAGCGGGCCACGGTTCAAGTCTGTTCTCAGCCTGTCTCCTTCTACATTTATAGGCGTCGGGGATCAGGGCATCTATCGATCAACCGACGGTGGTACAACGTGGTGGCAGCCCACACCACCTCTCGATCTCATGGAGTCATCCGCCATGCATATTGCCGGCGTACATCCACTGTTCATTGATAGGATGTCGATACGTGCAAATGGTGAATACACGATGTCCTCACCTGAAAACAATGCGATCTATCGCCTTTCAGTCTCCGCATCTACAGCCGAGTACGTCCGATACTCTGGATTTCACGGGTACTTCGATGTAAATGATTACAATCAGTTCAGACCTGTCGGACATCCAAACATCGCTCGTGGCTGGCCTCAGGCGGATCTCCGCGATGACACTACGATTCGGTACTCGACTCACGTAACGTTCGCTGATAGCGACACAACTTTTCGATTGCCGATCGGTGCTGGTACCGTCGCAGCTTCGACGCTATCCGTTGTCGATGACAGCGACTGGCTGGCCGTTTCCGATTCGGTTTACATTAGTACGAATAGAGGTTTGACATGGACGACACATGCCGGCACCGGACTGCCACGCGACGCCGATGGACGCATCTATGAGACGTCGCACATTCTTCGACTCTCGCCTTCAACATTGCTACTGGGCTTCCGTGGCCTGCGCATCATGGGTGACACGGGCTTACACGAATATCGTCCGGGTGGCCTGTATCGATCGGACGATAACGGCGCAACGTGGACACCAAGCGACGTAGGTCTCAACGGACAGAATTATGTCTGGTTTATAACGAAACTCGATGAGGCAACCGTACTCTGTGCAACTGGAGAGGTAGTGGCAGATACGCTTAGCCTTGAAGGGGATAACGAGGCGTACAATCAGACAGGTGCCACCATCATGCGCTCTACCGATGCTGGGCGTACGTGGAGCATGGTGTACGACGAGCCACGCGGGCGCCCTGCCTTCTGGGGCAGACGAGAAATTCTTGCAACGTCGCCAACGCGCGTACTGCATGCAAGCATGGAGAACGGTGTCGTCGAAAGCACCGATGCTGGCCTCACATGGCACCAACTAGGTGATATGCCTTTGAATTATCGCTTCATCAACGACATCGAAGTCGATAGCAAGGGGACGATCTATGCTGGAACGGATAAGGGGCTCTTCACCTTCACCCCGAACACGACGTCCGTCGAAAACGACGATCATCTTCAGTTCGCCTCTGTGTGGGCATACCCGACTCCCGCAGGTGATAAGCTTACGGTTCGCATAAACAATGCGAACCTGATGTCACGCGGAGCAACGCTAACAATGGTTAGCATCTACGGACAGCAGGTGTGCGATCTATCATCAGCCTTAACTTCTGCCTCTGGACTTCAGGAATTCACCATTCCGACGGCCGATCTGCCGGAGGGCGTATATCTGATTGTACTCGCACACAGCAAGGCTTCCGAGACATGCAAGGTGATGGTACGCCGATGAAAACGCTCCCAAGACCCCTCTAAAGCCCCCTGTCAGATCTCTCATTTTGTGGTGAAAGTTGGTTGTCACCAAATGCAACCATCGTGGCGGGTCTGTGTTGTTAGCATACGGACACTCCGCAAACAACTGCACGACTCCAGGAGACGATCATGCTAACCTTGGCAACAGTTATTCTTATGAGCTTTTCGCAACCGGGAGTGGATACATTACCACCCACCATTACGGTCACTGCGCAAGGCTGCGGCAGCCGCTTACTGCTTGCCGAGGAAAAGCGTAACTCGCCCGATCCTCCGGGTTCGTTGCCCGGCGAGAACGATCAGATCGATCGGGGCGTTGCTTCGATTGCGTTTATGAACGACCCGATTGCAGTAAATCTGCGCATCGTGCTCATCACCGACACCCAATTCCCACAGACGCCATCGCGCAAGAGCTTTATCGCTCGCATTGAGCTCATCGACCCATCGAAACCGGGAAGTGGCGTTGTGATTGTGAGCGATTTTGCAGGCAATGCCGAAACGCGTCTGGTAAATATTTCAGCTACAACGCCAGCAACAAACACACAGCAGATCGAAGCAGGCACGATCTATGTTGGTACAACATCGATGCAGACACTTACTGTTACGAATACAACGGGCGCTCCGATGACGCTCTCGAACATTCGCATGCAGACTGGCTCGCGCTTTACAATAACACAAGGCGCGGTACCGCCATCAGTTACACTTGCACCAAATGCCACACACAATGTTATTGTGTCGTACCAGCCAACGCTTGCTTCGGAAAGTGGCGACGTCGATGCACTACTCGTTACAACCGATTGCGCAGAACTCACAATTCCTGCAAGGGGCACAGGGGGCGTTGCAAGAATATTAACAGAAGACTGGAACGCCGGAGCGCGTCAGGAAAATGATCGCATCTGCAAACCCGGCGGCATAACAGTTACGAACAATGGCAATATCGATCTTGTGCTTACTGGCGCTGTTTCGACGTCCGCAGAATTTGTCTACACTCCAGCACCGTTCCCAATTTCTATTGCTGCGGGCGCCAGCTCGATGATTGGTGATGTGTGCTACGAAGCGCTCACACTTGGCAATACAAGTGGCTTTATTCTCGTGACAAGTAATGCAAACGCTGGCGACACCGTCGCTGTGCTAACCGCCGAAGCCGTGATAACAGGTGTAGAAGACGACGTTATCTCAATCGAAGAACGTACAACATCGAGCACGCCGTGTTACATGTATGACCTGCGTGGCATACTATATGCACATCTCGAAGGCGGACTTCGCACGCTGCAGCCAGACAGCGCTCCTATAGGCATGTACCTAATTGTGTATCCAGACGCGCCGCGCCGCGTTAGGCCGCTCCTTCTCCTGCGGTGAGTATTTTCATGCATGAAGGTTCTTCCACCGTCGTTCTTCCAACGTGCAACGCCCGTCGTCGCACACGACATGATAGGATGCATTCTCGAGCATGTGGTGTCTGAAACTGATGTGCGATCGCTGCGCATCGTCGAGACCGAAGCGTATCTCGCAGAAGACGACGCTGCATGCCATGCATCGACTAGGCGCACAAAGCGCAACGAAGCAATGTTCGACACGGGAGGTGTGTTGTATGTGTACCTCATTTACGGCATGCACCATTGCGCGAACATCGTAACCGAACATGCCGACAGAGGATGCGCCGTGCTCTTGCGCGCGGGCGAAGTAACGGATGGCGATGATCGTATTGCCTCCGGACCCGGCAAGCTTGCCAAGTTTATGGGTCTAACGCCGACGCTCAACCACGCATCCGTATACGAAGGCGCAGTGCGCGTGTACGAAGACGCACAAACGCGCGCGTATCGCGACGACATCATTGTAACGACACGCATTGGAATTACGAAGGATGTCGAACTGCCATTGCGGTTCTATGCGGCACATTCGAATGCCGTGAGTCGTAAGCCGCGCGGTCTGCCCATGCAGGTCATCACGCATAAATAACTACCGGATACAAGGTGCTCGACATTTGCCTGCACTTCATAAGTGTTGGGCGTCATTGTTTCGTTAACGACTTTCTTGATCGAGTTGCCGAACAAATCGAAAATATCGATCTGTACGTTTCCAGATCGCGGAATAGTCACATTGCCGTTCATTCTCACCACTTATACGGAGCAGTTTATTAGACCGTACACCTAAATGCACCTTCTCAGTGGGACTCCGAGATGTACCTTGCTCAATCTGAAGCAGACGCTTTAACAGATGATGGCTGCACGATTCAGGATCTTGAGCAAAGTGGCTGTAATCTGAAAAGTCCGAGGCGTGAAAGCTTGATGAATGTTACGCTCAATGGCTTTGGTATTCAGAGACATGGAGATGCACTAGAAGTGCATGCTACGAACGAGAACTTCTCTCTTCGCAAACACAATCTAGTTCAAGCAATACTTGCCGTAAATGATATGTTCTACCTGACGGCGCCAATGGTAGCTAACTTATTTTACGAAGATGTTGTTGAATGGCTCGAGTCGAACAACATTCGATATACACCTAGGGTCAAATTCTCGGGCAAGACGGGCTACGATCATCTGTTTGACTTTGTAATTCCGAAGTCGCGGAATCAACCAGAGAGAATTATTCAGACCATGAACCGACCGAATAGAGACACAGCGCAGTCCTTGGTACTGTCTTGGGTCGACACAAAGGCAGTTCGTTCCGCCGAGGCCAAGGTCTACGCAATCATGAACGACTCAGAACAGAAAATCCCGCATGCTGTTGTTGATGCATTGACGAACTATGGCGTCCGACCGTTCTCATGGAGCGAGCGTGAAACGAAGCTGGAAGAGCTGGTGGACTAGCGCCCCACCCCGACGCTCAGCGCACTTTCTGCACGCGCTCGATGCGCCACACGTAGCCGATGCTTGCAACGATGAGGCCTGTGAGGAAGCCTATCCAGACCCCTGCCGCGCCCCATTCCAGATAGAACGCACAGAGGGCGCTGATGGGCAGAGAGACTCCGACGTAGGCGAGGAGTGCGATAAGGGTTGGAATTTTTACGTCGTTGTAGCCGCGCAACACGCCGAGGCCGACGGCTTGAATGCCGTCGAATAGCTGGAATGCCGCGGCATAGAGGAGCAGCGTTGCGGCGAGTTCGATAACGTAGATGTCGGATGTGTACACGAGTGGAAGAATGTGTCGAAAGGCGACAAAGCCGAGCGCCGAGAGACATTCGAATGCAAAGACGAGGATAAGCGCCGCGCGCGCCGCGCGCAATGCCTGAGGGAGGTCGTTCTGACCGCGCAGGTGGCTGACGCGGATTGTCGATGCCGACCCTATGCCAAGTGCTACCATAAATGTCATAGCAGCAAGACTGATTGCAACTTGATGTGCAGCGAGTGGCACAGCGCCGAGTGTGCCAATCATTAAAGCGCCAACGGCAAACGCGGCAATCTCAAGCACGATTTGTCCGCCGATGGGAATGCCCGTCCTGCACATTGCAATGAAGTCTTGCATCGTCGATGCGCGCGTGGCAATCGAAGAATGCACACTCTTGCGAAGGGGCTTGAAGAAATCGGATTTCGCGAAGATGAGCCATGCGACACCGAAACCCGCCGTTCGTGCAATGAACGTACCGATGCCGGCCCCTTCCACGCCGAAGGCGGGGACCCCTAGATTACCATAGATGAAAACCCAGTTCAGCAGAATGTTCAGCGCGTTCGAGCTGAGGGCGATGATCATTGCAATGCGTGTGTTGGCCATGGCTTCAGCCGCCTGCTTGAATACGCCGAAGCCCGTGCGCGGAATAAAACTCAGCACGAACCAGATGTAGAACGGGATGGACATCTGCACAACGTCAGGCGGAGAGCCGAAAACGTGCAGAAATGGGATGAGGGCCAGGAGGGCGATGCTGACGATAGCCGAGACGCCCATGCTCGACCAGGTGCCGACGCGCACCATGCGCCTGGCGTCGTCGAGGTTGCCCGCGGCCCAGAACGCGCCCGCAAGTGGGGTAATGGCAATGCTGAACCCGACGGAAAAGAGGAAGGGGACGATGGTGACAGCGTTCGCAAACGTAGTCGCAGCAAGGGGAATGCTGCCTAAGTGTCCCACCATAATTGTGTCGGCCATGATGGTAATCATGTCGCTGACATGGAAGAGCGCTACAGGGGTTGCGAGGCGTACGGTCTCAGAAAGATGTTGTCGGAAGCGCATTGGGGGAAAATTGCCGAGAATTAGCGCATCACCATGCGTAATTTTGGTTTATGGCTCGTTTTGGTTTGTTCTCTAACGATGTCGGGATTGATCTCGGCACCGCAAATACGCTCATTTGGCAAAAAGGTCGAGGCATCGTTCTGAACGAGCCATCGATTGTTGCTTTCGATCGTACATCCAAGCACATCATCGCAATCGGACACGAAGCACAGGAAATGCTTGGTCGTACGCATCGCGAGATAAAGACAATACGTCCGCTTAAGGACGGCGTAATTGCCGACTTCGAGATTGCCGAGGGCATGCTCCGCGCATTCATCCGAAAACTTTCGTCGTCGTGGCAACCTGCTCGTCGCATGGTTATCTGCGTACCAAGCGGAATTACAGAGGTTGAAAAACGCGCAGTACGCGATTCGGCAGAACACGCAGGCGCAAAAGAAGTGCACTTGATTGCAGAGCCAATGGCTGCGGCAATTGGTGTCGGACTTGATGTGCATGAAGCGATGGGCAACATGATTGTTGACATCGGCGGTGGCACAACAGAAATCGCTGTGATTGCACTCAGTGGTATTGTCGCCGACGAATCGATTCGCATAGCGGGCGACGAACTCACGAACTCTATCTCGAGTTACTTCAAACGTCAGCACAACATTCTCATCGGCGATCGCACGGCAGAAGTAATAAAGGTTAATGTCGGCTCTGCGTATCCACTCAAAGAAGAGCTGGAGATTGAAGTAAAAGGACGTGATCTTCTTAGCGGCATTCCGAAGTCGATTATTGTTTCGAGCGAAGAGATCCGCGATGCGCTGAACGAAAACATCACGGTGATTGTAGACGCAGTGCTAAACCTTCTCGAGAAGACACCACCTGAACTATCGGCCGACATCTTCGACAGAGGAATTATCCTTACTGGTGGAGGGGCTTTGCTGAAGGGGCTTGACGAACGGTTGAGGCAGGAGACGTCGTTGCCTGTGCATGTGGCCGACGATCCGTTAACCGCCGTTGTGCGTGGCACAGGAAAAGTTCTTGAAGATCTGGCTGCGTACTCTAGCGTGCTTATAAAGTCTAAACGTTACTGATGCAGCGGTTCATTGCTTTCGTTGTCAGGTTTAAGAACTACATCGCGCTTTGCGCGCTTGTCGTTATAAGCTTTTCGATGATGAGCTTTGGCAACCTCTCGCAGCTCGGCGGCTTTCGCGCCGTTATCGTCGGATCGATCGGTTGGTTGCAGTCGTTCTTCGCCTGGATCCCCAACCCTGTTGCTTTGAAAAGCGAAAACCTCGCCCTGCGCGAGCTGAATCTGCAGCTATCGTTGGAGTCCTCTCGAAGCCGTCAAGCCATTGTGGAAAACGCAACGTTGCGCAAGATGCTGGAGTTGCCGAAAATGACGGATTACCGTCTCTTGGCGGCCGACGTCGTAGGCAAAACCACGACGCAACTGCGGAACTACGCCACGATAAATAAAGGCACAGCCGACGGTGTAAAAGACGGGATGTGTTGCATCACCGATGGTGGACTGGTTGGGATTGTGATTGGTGCATCAGAACACTATGCGATTATTCAGTTGTTGCTGAATCGTGACACAAAAGTGTCGTCGCGCGTGCAACGTTCGCGCGTAGATGGCATACTGGTGTGGGAAGGCGAGACAACACTGTCGCTGAAAAACGTGCCGAAGTCGTATGATGTTCAAGCGGGTGATATTGTGTTAACGTCATCGTACAGCGCTCGGTATCCGCCGAACATTGTTATCGGACGTATCACGCAGGTAGCAGATGAAAATCAATCGTTGTTTCGCAGGGTGGTTGTGGAGCCGGCAGTAAACTTTGCAACACTCGAGCAAGTGTTTGTCGTTGAGTATTTGCCGGGAGAAGAGCGTCAGGCTCTCGAGCATAAGATGGATGAACGTCAGCGCAGACCGGCAACGCCATGAACATAGTCTTCGATCGATCACAGTTTGTTTCGAATCCGACGTTGCGCTTTATCGCGTATGCTGTGGTGGCGCTCATTCTGAGCATTGTGCACATTGTATTTCTTCGATTCCTAGCCGTGAGCTCCGTAACGCCCGACTTGCTGCTCATACTTACGGTGTGGATTGCGTTGGCCGAGGGACAGTTCGTTGGAATGTTCGCGGGTTTCCTATGCGGTATGTTGTTTGACGTTGTGTCGGCCGATGTGCCCGGTAGCAACGCACTGGCGAAAACCATTGCGGGATTTGTTGCAGGCTACTTCTATCGCGAAGGATTTGCGATGCAGACCATTGGCTCGTATCGGTTCCTACTTCTTGTTGCACTCAGCGGTGTAGTGCACAACCTCTTGTACTTCTTCTTCTACGTTAAACCAATGCAGATTTCGTTTCCCATGTTCTTTCTCAAGTATGGCGTTGCCACAACGCTGTACACAACGGTTGCCGCAGCATTCCCAATGCTAATCGTCAATCGCAGGAAAGAATGGTAGGGGCTTCGTAACAATCGCATTCTAACAGCAGCGACCACATGTATCTAAGCAGACTCGAAATGATTGGCTTCAAAAGCTTCGGCTTGAAGACCGATCTTGGCTTCAACGACGGCATTACGGCTATCGTCGGACCCAATGGTTGTGGCAAGACGAACATCGTAGATGCCATTCGTTGGGTACTTGGCGAGCAGAAAACCGCAATGTTGCGCGCCGACTCGATGGAGCACGTAATCTTCAACGGTTCGAAGACACGCAAGCCGCTCGGCATGTCTGAGGTATCGCTGACGATTGAAAACAACCGTCAGATACTTCCTACGGAATACGCACAAGTCGTAATTACGCGAAGACTGTTTCGCAATGGCGAAAGTCAATACCTGCTGAACAAAACGCAGTGTCGTTTGCGCGATATAGTAGACTTGTTTATGGACACCGGCATGGGCGCCGATGCGTATTCGGTAATAGAGTTGAAGATGATTGAGACAATCCTCAGCGACAAAGCCGAGGAGCGACGTCACTTGTTCGAAGAAGCTGCGGGCGTAACGAAATACAAAGCACGGCGCAAAGAAGCCACGCGCAAACTCGAGACCGCGCAACGCGACATCGCGCGCGTGCAAGACATCGTCCGTGAGGTTCAAAAGACCGTCAACTCCCTCGCCCGTCAGGCCGACAAGGCACGTCAGCACCAGGAACTCTCTACCCGTCTGCGCGAACTCGACCGACTACTCTTCGCCTTCGAATACGCCGAAGAATACATAGCACTTACGCAACTCCAAACCCAAGTTGCATCGGTAAGGGTCAAGCGCGAAGCCGCCGAAGGGGCTGTCAGCGCCGCCGACCTAGCCGTCGGCGCTGCCGAAAAAGATCACGAGGCGCGCGAACGTCAGTTGCGTGCAGCACTCGAGAACGAAAGCACCGTCCGCGCTTCACTCAGCGAAGCCCAACAACAGATTTCGCTTGTAGACGAGCGAGCGAATGCGGCTAAGCGCGCGCTTGAACGCATAGAGCGTGAGCAGAATGAGTCGCACGGACAGCAACGCACCACCGAAGACGAATTGACATCTGTACGCGCACGGCTTGCACAGATTCGCATCGAAACAGAGCAAGCAAAAGAGGAAGCAGAGAACAAGCGCATGCGTGTGCTTGATGCAACCGGACTTCTTCAGGACGTAAAAACAACAACCACGCAAC
>ENA-ORBV01010470-ORBV01010470.1-microbial-mat-metagenome-genome-assembly--contig:-NODE-10470-length-14836-cov-8.270344_pt1 | contig 14836 bp, 13 predicted proteins | sample MGYA00237777_ERZ505514 | MGnify/ENA primary metagenome ERZ505514 (study PRJEB26160, sample SAMN06269048) | microbial mat metagenome | isolation source: Oligotrophic lake microbial mat | place... | reverse complement strand
GCACTGGCACTAGCACTAGCACTAGCACTAGCGGCAGAACTAGCCAGTCCTAATGATCAGTGTGCTGTGGATCCATCGGTGGTGGTTCGACTAGAGTAGGGAGCTAGCTAGCTACTAGCTAGTGGAGAGTTTCTTGGCCAGCAATTCCATTGCAAATGCTCGCTGGACGCACATGTCCCCGTTGCGGACGTTGCAACCTATTAGCTAGTTTAGGTAGCTCGCTAGCTAGTAGTTTGTATTCTTTCTAAGCTATGTGACAATGCTCCTGTGTGGGGATAGACTTGTAGAAATAATATGCACTTCAAAATAATAAAGCTCATACTGCTATGTTATATGTATAGATACGTAATAAAAGGTATCTCTCGTGTAGACGTTTCTCCCAGAAAGTTCACTGTCTGCAGCCATGCCATTTTTGTTGTATTCGCCGTGTCTTAATGTTTTCATCTAAAAGTTCGCAAACATGTCTTGTTCGTCCTGTGTCAAAGACGGTGGCTTGGTATGATCCTTTTCCAAATGCTCATAAGAATCAAAGTGACTGGCATCCAAGGCATTCTTAATCTTGGGGACCCACGGTGCCGGCCATTGTCGTTTCAAGAGCTTGTCGACATTGACAATGGCAAACCAGGGATGATCACGAATGTCCATGACCCCACGAGCCAAACAACCATAACGATTCGCTTGACGACGAACGATCAACCGGCGCACCAAATCCTTGGCCTTGGGATCAATGAGGCCCTTGGGAAAGGTGTATTGGGCCTTGCAAATACGCTGGAACAAACCCACTTGATCACTCGAGTTGAAGTCAAAAAAGGGAGAATGCCCCACGAGCATTTCATAACACAAGACCCCGTACGCCCAATAATCGGCACCCTTGTCGTGACCCTTACTCAAAATAATTTCGGGCGCCAAATACTCGGGTGTACCACACAAGGTATACGTCTTGTCTTCGACCATTTTGGCAAAGCCCAAATCGACCAGGACACAATAGCCTTGCGAATCGACCAGCACATTCTCGGGTTTTAAATCGCGATAGGCAATTTGACGCATGTGCAAATGCGAGAGGGATTCCAAAATACAGGCGGCGTAAAAGCGAGCATTGCCATTGGGGACGCCGTCCATGGCATCGGTATGAATGATGGAAAACAATTCACCACCCTGGACCAATTCCAGAACCATGTACAAGTTGCGCTTGTCTTGAAAACTGGACACCAACTTGATGACAAAGGGGTGATCGAGGGATGCCAAAATCTGTTTTTCTTGCGCGACACTTCCCACTTGTTGATGTTTGATAATTTCAAATTTGGTCAACTGTTTGAGGGCGTAGGGTGTCCCAAGCTTTTTGTGCGTGACCAACCAGACTTGTCCAAAAGTACCGACTCCCAAAATACGAATCTTGTTGAGGTGTTTGAGTTGCACCGCTTTTTCACTGTTTTCCAGGACGGCTTGTTTGCCACGTCCCAATCGATCGGCATTTCCGACCACGGCAATAAAATCACGTTTCGACAGGACACCGCATCGGGTTTCTTCCATGACGGTAATGGTCTGTTGCGACAAGAAACCTTCGGGTTCCTTCAAGAATTGTTGTCCAAAGTAATCGGAATCTTTCAAAAAGACTTCACGCGAGGATCCTTGATGGAGGATGCGAACTTTGCCGGATCGAATCAAGTAAAAGTTTTGCACCAAAGGTTTGCCTTGTTCGGCCAAGACTGTTCCGGGTTGAAAGTTCATTTCGACAATCAAATCCGCCAAGGTATTCATCTCGAAGGGTTCAAACTCGGACATGATAAAAATAGGGACGGCCAGCAAGGTACGTTTGGACATGGCACGATCAATGGCGGCCTGAAGGGGTCCCAGGACCACTTTGAAATCTTCTCGTCCCAAATACAAACAGACACACTTGTTGGACGTCGCTGTAATACTGGCATTCCGAGGTTCTCCCGTCAGGAGGGCACGTTCTCCAAAAAAGGCACCCGCGCCCATCGATTGTTCAATGAATTGTCCATCCTTGGTACCAATGTCGTGGACTTTGGCCGTCCCTTCTTGAATGATGTAAAACTTGTCCCCAATTTCTCCCTTGGTAATGATGCGGTCGCCGGCCCGATAGGTCGTGGACGCAAAGGCATCGGCGATGCGCGACAAATCGCGATCTTCCAAATCGGCAAAAAAGGAAACCTTCTTGAGAATGTCAAAGGTCTCCTTGTTTTGGGCCGTCGTGGAATTGGCCAACATGAAGCGAAAGGTCTTTTGATCGACAATCCACAAGGTACAGGCGGTCTGGGCAATGCACGAGGCGGACCGGGGACAATTGTACAGCAACGCCATTTCTCCAAAACTACCACCACGACCACAAGATCCTACTTTGCGACCGTCGACTTCGAATCTCACAGTTCCATTGTCGACGACATAGAAATAGTCTCCCGTTTCCCCTTGTGTGACAATCGGTGTTTCCGACGGCACGTCAAAGGTCTTCATGGCATCAATTAACAAACGGCGTTCTTTGCCGCTCAAGTTGGCAAAGACGAAATTATCACCGAGCGCCCCATCAATGAATTTGATCGCCTCTTCGGATTTGGGATAAAAGGGAGCCTTGTAGTCATCGGTCATGTCGAGCTTTTGCGCAAAAATATTGTCGCGCTGTTGGGCCCCGCGGCCGCCGGCCTTTTTCTTGGTATCCTTTTTTTCGTCGCCGCCACCACCGGCCGCCTTTTTTTTGGAACTCCCAAACAAACCCATCTTTTACTGTAGTGTGTTGTTAATTATATAGGAGGAGACGCTGCGTAGTTGTTGTTTGGAAGGTACGTGACGTACTCAACTATTGTTCTGGATAGGAGCAAAGGAAATGTGGGGGTACGATGAAATGTAATGGCGCTTTGGATTGTTTCTGCTCTGTCTATTAAGTGCCGTTACAGCTCAAGCCGTGATACTAGCTAGTAATAAATAGTCTATGTAGCTCTGTAATGTCAACGCAACAACGGAGCTATCTAGCTAGCTAACTTGTACGTACAGGAAGTATGATAATGAGTTGTGGTTGTTGCGGTCGTGCCTTTCAGTTGAGGTGCGGTTGTTGTTGTCGTCGTTATTATTGTTGTTGTCACTGACCGAAAACAACGAAGGAATGTGCGTGTTGGAATATGAATGATGTCGCAACACCGGTGAAGAAAGACGAGGAGGATGCGAGAATGACTGTCATCATTCCCAGAACCCCCGCAATATAAATAAAGACGCTCAGATGACCCTACCTAACTCCGTTGAAATTCGTCAAAAAGAGATGCCGTGGCCTCTTCCCTTGGGATGCTCATCAGCACTGCAGATGAAGTGCAGTAGTTGGAGCTTTTCTAATGAGGCTGCAATCAGAAGACAGAAGCAAGAATGTTCACAAGAGATGGAATCACATAAAAAATGTTTTCACTTTGATGCTTGGATCAGAGATTCAGAGTGTCTTTGTGATGGATGCATCCGCCAGATCCGACCATGTTGTCATGTGTGCCCATGACAACCACCCAAATCGATTTGTGCATCAGAACAACTTAAAAAATTGTGCACAGAGCAGTGCAAAGAAGCAATTCAGTCAACAATTTGTCTTGGGTGTTCCATTCATCATGAGTCGGCCCACGAGATCCACCACGGAACATCACTTGAATCACGCAGATGTTTCTTTCGGTTTTGTTGAAGGCATCCAAAAGAATGTATCTCACAATGAGTGTCAAAACAGTTGGTTAGCCTGGTAGGGAAGTTTCTCTCTTGGACAAGGGTCTTTCTTGTCTTTGTGTTGAAGGAAGTTTGTGTCTTGACAACTCCAGACAACAAAGGCCAAACCAAATGACAGACAAACACAGCTGCACACCTGAAGACTCTGCTAGCAAATTTGGCCACTTGTGTTATTCACCAGTTGTCTTTTCATGACAACTCTACCCATCCTGTCATTTTCTGGCACACATTCCCTGCTTTCTGGTTTCTGGCCACTTGTCCAGTTTTTCGTGTTCTCTTCGACAACACTCGCTTAGCAAACAGGCACCAACAGCTGTTTGAGATGAGGGTGAACAGGGAGTCCATTGTTGTCAGTGTCAAAAAAGTGATTTTTCTTTTTTTGTTGTTGTCAACAACAAATGCTTGTTTAGCATCACATCATGACATAAAAAATGTTGTGATCTTTTCTGCATTGTCATCTCTCCAAACTGACAACCTTGGCAATCATTGTTGCGCCACACCAGACACATCCAAATCAATCCAGTTAACCCTTTTTGTTGCACTTAACAACACTGCCATTGGTTCAAAGGTGCAATTTATCCCTTTGCTCTGCAAACATTAGGCAAATGTGCTAGGTTACAAAATGTCTGTTGCAAATTGATTATCAAGAAGTGATTTGTTCCTCAAATTTAAAGCAGACTTTCATTTTGCAGATGAAAGTTGTCATCACAGTGTGCAATGGCTGAGTGTCCAAATCATTGCTCAACTGACCTGCTCTTTGAACCAATGCCAACAATAAAAAAATGTGCTACAAACTGTCATTGCATCCTTACATCTTTTTAATGTGCTCCACAAGAGCAATCTTACCAGACAGATGATGATCTCTCATTTCCTGTACCCATTTGAACCTTTTGATGCATGCAGGGAACCCTTCCTTTTCCCCTTGCTTGAACTTGAAGAATTGCAATTTGCTTATGCGCAGTGACAATGCAGCAGCTTGCTTTGAGTCCTGAAAGTTTGGAATGATCTCTGAAAGTTTGGGATGCTCTCTTTGATGGCAGACAAGACATTGGTTGGGTCACATTCCAATTCTTCCTGGCATCCAACTTGATTTTAAGTGTCAGTGGCAGTGCACTGTCAAAGGACAAGTCTGACAGACTTGTGCATGTTGTCTTCAAACTTGTTTTGATGCTGCATGCAGTTCCTGACGTCTTGCTAGATTGTTATTCTTTCTACCTAACCCAACTCAGTCCCTTCTTCTATTTCCTCTGGTTTCCACTGTTTGGCAACATGCACCAATGTAATTTTTTAAGAAGGGATGCACCAATGTAATGTTTTTAGAAGGGATTTCTTCACATGTTTTCCATGCTCAAATTTGTGCAGACATGATTTGCAGTGTCTTTCTGGCTGCATGTTGTCACCAATGTACAAATGACAGCAGCAAGCTTTGCAGAGTTTCATTTAGTTTGCACCAATCTTTCAGAGGCACCATTGTTGCATCTCCTGTTGCTTCCCCCACCACCACCGCCGCCACCAAATCTCAGGCATCTTCCATGTCCTCCATTGTTTTGACTCAATGTCACACAGTGTGGACTTTTTCTTCCTTTGAAAATGACTTGATTTGTTCCTCTTTTATCCAAAACAAGTTTCTATCTTTGTGTTTAAGGAAATGCATGCCTTTGGAGTAAACATGTGAGAATTGCATGCATTGAGCTCCAAAGAATAAGCAAACATAGCCACACTTAAAGACTGCAGATTTGGATGCTTTAATGATCAAGTAGATGCTTCTCAGATGCATGCTAAAATCTGACATTCACACATTGCCTTTTGTTTTTTGAGGTCTGGTGTTGTTCAGTTGCAAATTATGATTGCAAATTGGGCTCCAACAGTTTGATTTGTGGGCGAGAGGATGGCCTTTGAATCAATGTTTTGTTCAACAAAGCTTTCTTGTTTGCATGAGAACACACTTAGGTCTGCTTTGTTGCACGTCATCCATTTTGCTATCTCTTTGACTTCTGGAACTGCCCGTTTTGGAGCTCTTGGCTTGGTAGCTAGCTAGCAATTTGGAGCAGTTGGATTTGGATGACATTCTGAATGAATTGGTTTTGCCAGTTGTGACTGGCTGCCACTAGCATTAGATCTTCATGGTTTCTCAGTTTTTGTTGTAGACTCTTGATTTAATAGGAATGGTTGTTGCATCCTCTGGCATCCACAGTGCTAAATGCTTGTGTGTGCAAATTCCTCTTCCTTCAGTTTCATCGTCTGCCCTAGGAGCTGAGAGGCTGATCTTGGTAGGTTTGAGCTCAGTGCTCAGCCCCAGCAAGTGTGTTTGTTGTCCTTTTTGCGTGTTGCAAGCAATGTTTCCATTTCTTTGGATTCTCATTCTTGCTCTTCTTGTAGCTGCATGAGGAAGGCTTTCCACCTAGCTGCATCTTTGAACACACAGAACCCTTTGATTGCAGCATCTTTGAGAATGTCTTTTCCAGTTGGTTCTGGAAACTTCCAGAAAGCAAATGATGCACATCAACATCATTTTCTGTTTTGTCAAAGATTGACAGTGATCCTGTGAGGCCCCCTGTGTGCAGTTGAATCATGCTCATGTCAAAGCCACAATGTGTCACCAACAAAGTGAATTCTATCATTGACATGATCACATTTCTCATCAACACAGAAAATGAGCACCTTGGTGCCATCACAGAACAAGAAAGTTGAGCTTGTTCAGTTGTGAGCTACCCCTCTGATGCCATTGGTTGCAATCAATTCAAAAAAACTGACAAACATCACTCACCTGCAGAAACAAATCACACAAGCAAACAAACACAGCTGTTCGATGCAGCTCATTGGGCTGGTGTTGCAAATGAGACAAAGCACATTTCAACAACAAGGGAAGCTCACAATCACCCAATTCTGAAGCAAAGCCACTGTGACATGACAATGGTGGATCCTGCAACAGGATTCTTCAAAATGGTCGAAATCGTTCAGAAGACCGCCAATGCAATAGCCAACTGGTTGGAAATCCACTGGTTTACCCGACATCCATGGCCTACAGAAACAACCATGGACAAGGGAAGAGAATTCACCAGAGAAGTCAGCGAAACTCTACAAAACGAACACGGTGTCAAACGGAAGATCATCACCAGTCATGATCCACAATCGAACTCCATGATTGAAAGATGTCACAAGACACGTCACAACGTGATTCGCAGTGCACAAATCAAGGACAAAAGAGACACAGATTCTCTTCTTAGTTTCAAAGGCGTTCTGGCGGCATGTCAGAAAGCTATGAATTCAACCGTGCACACCACTGCACGTGCAACGCCTGCACAGTTGGTGTTCGGCCGTGGCGCAATGTTGAATGCCACAATCCAAGCAGATTGGCAATTCATTTGAGAACGAAAGCAGAGTCTCATCATTCAAAACAACAAGCGTGAAAACGCTAAGCGAAAGCCACATGCGCACAACGCAGGCAATGTGGCAGCAGTCAAAGCTGGCAAAGGACGCAAGCATGGCTCAAATCTGTGCTTGGATCCCATGAGGATCACACAAGTGCATGACAACGGCGCTGTCAAGCACGTCAAGGTCGCCGATGACAACGGCGGAGCGGTCTCTCAGACCTGGAACATCCGGAATGTTGAACCGCGCATGGCCTGATCACCCATGTGCAATTATCCGTGGCATCGCAAGACTGCGACCACGTGATTCAAAAGCTCTAGAGCGGCTACAAGTTTTGCGTTCCAAGCCTTCTACAAGCATGTCTCGCTTAACCTATTGACCGTTGTCATGGGGGAGAATGCAACACCCTAATTTGCCTACAATTGGCTATGCACAGAGCATCCTCATGCGGGACTCACAGGGTCGTGACTCATTCACGGAAGATGCGCTTCTCAGCTCATGGGACTGGTTGTGCTGCTAGCCCTGTCTCTTGCAGTGGCAAAGAAGCTTGCTCAGAAGAGCAAGGAACCATCGTCACAAGACGCTGGTCTACATGTCGCAACGGCTATGTCTTTTGGACTGTTATGACAACACATGTGCAAAGGAACACGTTTTGTTCTGTTTCCTTTTGACACGAGCTGTCGTTGTGACACAAAGTCACAACAAACCACACAACTGGCACGCTGACTCTTCATGCAGAAGCATCGTTCAACGCAGCAGAGAGAGGACCACGCCGAGGATCTCGAGCTGAACCTCTCTCAAACATCACATTCATTTTGGCTTCACTCTAAAGCTTGTGATTTTCATTTGCAAACAACTCAAAAGGCCTGCAGCTTTTGGCGTGGTGCACAAGTTTTGGAGAAACATGAATGAAGCAGCAGAAATGACATTGGTTTTTTGCCCCATCAAACCAGTGAGCTGTTGGAATGCTTCTGTAACAAACCAAGAATAGACATGTATTTACTTGGTTACAGCATGCAATGAAGAAGCACAAATGTAGACTTCAACAATCTGCCGTGGGTTTGTTGAGTGGGTCAGAGACAGAAAAACAAATTGGAAATCGTCAACATTGAATCAACATTTCAATGCCCAGACTTGCAGATCTCTCCTTTCCAACATGATGTTTGTTAAAAACTAAACAGAAACACAGCAAGTGATTGACAAGAACTTCCAAAACGTTTTGTCTGAAATCAGGATGAAACTTTCAAATGAAGATTTGCTAGAACCAAACACGAGTGTGAGATGTCGTGACATGTTCACACTTCGGGTTGAACCACAAATGATCTGCCGTTAAACCCACATTGGGTTTATTAAAAAAGACATGTTGCTCTTGAATGCAAGTCACAGTTTAACCACTTGCTTCATGGAAAAGGGGTGGGACAGATGCTGCAAACTGGTCATGCTTAAGAGGAAATTGGCCAAGTGTGTGTCCAGGGACAGGAATGAGCTGGTTTGTCACGGGACGCAATCAAAACGTGAGACAATTTTCTTTCTTTGTGACCGTTGAGTCGTGGTGCACCAATGCTGTGAATCCAGAAGACCTTCATCTTGGTATGGTACTAGTATCGATCCGTGCAATTCACCAGCATGCTGTTAGTTACAAGACAGTACCAGTAACTGTACACAACGTATATTCTACTACTAGTACAGCCAGCATGTCAGATTATCAGCACGGTACAATAGACTTCAGCATACACCACTTCAATAGCTAGCTAGCTACTAGTAGGTGTTTCTTTGTCTGATCCCGATAGCTAGCTAGCTAGCTAGATATCCAAAAGCAATTAGATCCCCTATCCCGTAGTCATCCAAAACCAATAATGTGCGAAGATAGCCCCGAGTTATGTTTTCCCGATCGTTGCTGTGGACCCGTGGAATGCTGTGAATGTCTTTGTAACTTTTGGTATTACTGGTGTTGTTGCCAAGGCAATCTGGGAAGTTTGTTGTCCCTCAACAGTGATGGTGGTGAGGACAGCCGGAGTGGCGGCGACTACTACGCTGATGAAAGTAGCCAAGTCATGGCACGATGAACATCTACTATGAGATGCAGAATGAATGCAACCAACGGTATCTTGAGGTAAAAAAATACAATCGACTGCATGTGGACGTGTTTTGGATGAAGAAGATGGTCGATGCCCAGGCAAGGCACGGCATTCCCATGCGGTGGGGTTTCGGGCTGCACACATAGTTGCCAATGGAAGATGTTGGCATTTTGGGATCCCTTTCCCCAACTTGCCGTCAACCAAGCTCTCTTTTGAGAGAGGACTGTGCCTCTATGTTTACTCGATTATGATGCGGTCTCCCAATCGACTTGATCATGATTTCAAAACTTGACACCCGAGCTGCAATGAATGACAAATCCCTTTAACTACGGGGAGAAATCCATGGTCAGTGACCAGTTATTTTAGCAGCAGCCAGAATGTTCGCCGTAGCTAACAAATCGGAAAGTTCGATCATCCAACCACTGGTATCGCCCTTTTTGGCTCCAATATGAATTGCACTCGTTACTGTACAGCGAGCCTTTGTCCCCTCCCTCCCACACTGTGGAAAGCCTAGCCTGGTAGAATATTAAAGGCAAATATAAATACAAATAAATTTTAGTATACATTCCAGGGATGGAAACTTCAACTAGTAAGGAAGACGGTGGCAGAAGTGCGGGGCTAAGAACCTGGTCAACCTGTTACAAGTACACACCCCTACTAGCTCTCGTCCACATTCTGGAGCTGACGAAGTGTTTCCATGCACTTTTGAACAATTGCGTTGAGCTGGTCGATGATCTTGTCTCGAAGGCCACCGGCATCATTATAACTAATCAATCTTCCAAAGGCTGCAAGAAATCTATCTGGGTGATATCGCAAAAGAAGCGCTCGGATATATTGGCGTTGCTCTGCTTCCGTCATTTCTCGGTCGAGGCCAAGGACATTGTCGTCCGTGACAAGTTCACCCCCAGGCCACGGAATGTCCAAGAGACTGTGGATTTCTGGCTTTTGTGACTTGAACTCCTTCCACTGCTCATCCACATCACACCTAATTTCTTTCATGTTGCGATATGGCGAGAAATCAATACCGTCAACCCCCAAGGTTTCCGCCAATCCATTGAGACACTCTCTGGCAGCCGCAGTCAGAAACAAGTGTTCTTCGGCTCTGGTCAATGCCACGTACAAAATACTACCCTCGTCGCAATGACGCGATTCATTAATGACTTGACTTTCGATGACCTTGAATTTGAAATCATCATAGATAAGCACCCGCGGAAATTCCAGTCCCTTGGCTTTGTGAACGGTCCCAATCACAACGCCATCAAAAGTAGTGGGGTCATTGCCGGCGAGTGGACAAAAGGATTCTCGAATCGTGACAAGGAAGTCGTCCAAGCTCTGCTGTTGTGCTTTCAAAAATTGCAGCAGCTGCAGATACTTTGCCAAGTCCATGTCACCTTCGTCGTCGATGTAATCGATTATATCTTGCACAGTGGAAAATCGTTCGCCTTTGTACAGAAACGTATCTGCTCCAATCGGAATATTGTCGTCCTCTTCGGGGGCGACAGGGTTCCCGATATCATTGACATTATTCTTTTTTTGAGTTTGAAGAAAGGACTCCAATGCAAACACCCAGGTCGGTGGTGTATGAAAGGCTTCTTTGGCACCACTCAAATGGGTCCATCGGGATGGCCTGTTAAAGAAAAGGTAGCTATAAATACCTTGGTTGGTACGACACAAGACTGTCCCATGATTGCCAAAGTCCGCTTCGTCGTGCACTTGGCCTGCACTTTCGGCACGTCCCACAAGCTTGTCTCCACTGACGCCACCCACAGCTTCTAAAACAATCGAGGCCGTCTTTGCAATGGTCTCTCCAAAGCGAAAGGATCCCGTCAAATTGAATGTGTAGGGACTTTGTTCCCACATGTGAAAAAAGGAATGGGACGCGCCGCGAAATCGATACAACATTTGGTATCGATCTCCAAACAAATATATGGCGCGATCTTTACGGACGAAAGGATCACCCCAAAACAAGTCTGCTTGACAGGGTGTCAGGTCTTGTGCTTCATCGGCAATCACGAACTGGAAGGCCCCAGTCAAATCGCATTCCAATTGTGCTACTTTGAGATATCCATCATACGATATTCCTTGGACGCGCCCGCCCTGGTCACGAACCGCATGACATCGATCTTGGACAATTTTAAAAAATTCGGCGGCCCATTCCTTGTATTTGGGAGTTGGAATTTGACCTCGCCATTGACTTCTTTTCGTCAAATTGGTTTTATCCCGGGCCCTCCAAAAAATATGAGATTCGTCGACACGTCCCTCGGCGGATGCCTGGAAATTGTGCAATGTCTTTCGGACAAACAACGCCACGGATTTGACCTTGCGCAAAAATGTTCCGCCAAGATGGTTGTCGTCGGGAAAGTTTTTCATCATGTATTCCCTGAGCCGCAACTTGTCGACGATATCGTCCAAGTCGTAATCGTTTTCTGGCGAAAACGAGTTCATGTGGGCCGTCCCAAAGTAATACCGCAACACAAAGGCATGGGCGGTTCGGATTTCCATGTTCTCCTTGGGAAACTTTCCAGATTCCATGGCTTCCTCTTGATTTTTCTTGTTAAAGACAAGATACAGAATTGCGGCAGAAGGGTGGCGTTGTTGAAGAGCATTACATAGCAGCGCAATGGTGGTGGTTTTGCCACACCCGGCCAGCGCATTGACACATACTGGAAGACCCCCCACTTTCGGTTCAAAGGCTAGAATATCTCGTTGTTGTTTTGTCAAGTAAGACTGGCCATTGTCCCCATCTTCCCTCTCTTCTTCTTCCTTGTCTTCTTCTCCAGCTGGTGTTTCGTACCCGTTTTCGTTAGACTTTTCAGAGGGTCCTTTTGTTTCTTGTTTTCCCTCTTCTTCTTCTTGGTTGTCATAAGTTAAGCGGCGACGTGCCGATGGTCGTTCTTCTTCGTCTTCAATGACATCTAAGCAAGCTCGTTTTCGTAAACCTTGCTGAATCGAGGGCAGTCCACGGACAGCATCCTATTCACAATAGACATGCACCCATCCGGCAGATTGCGTCTTGAAAATGCAGTGGCCTTCTCGAATGGGTTTGTGACAAGATTGACAACTCTGAGGCATGCCTGCCTTGAAACAACCACAATAGCCGCCTTGTTGTCGTCGTTCTTGGCACCAACCTGCTGTGGATGTGGATGTATATCCCGTGACTATGACGCCCCTTGGAGATCGTGCTGTCAACATGTTGTTCCAGTCCATTCTATCAATTAACCAGCTGAATGATTTTTGTCCTAATGATGGATGAGATACTTGTCCACTACATGAAATGAAGCTTTGAATGGACTAGCTTCTGGCCAAATGCATCAACTTAGCTAGACAATCACAAGAACTTAAATTAATCTAATCAATGAAATGAAGCTTTGAATGGACTAGCTTCTGGCCAAATGCATCATAGTGCTATTTATTTGGGGTTTATGGTAGTGCTGTACCCGTCGCACCCCATCATCGTATTGTCGCCAATCTGTCGATTTGAGAATCCTTGGTACGCTTCTTGAATGTCTACCCCATGTCCCAAATCGTCACAACCGCCCCCTCAACATGGGAAAAGGCACATTGGACGCACGCTCGCTTGATCACGCACACCTCTGAACTTTCCCACTGTTCCTTTCCTTTCCTTTCCTGCAACAGGTTACAAATGTGAACTGAGCCTTATGTGGGAGCCTCAACAGTTGCAGATGGAAAGAGAGAGAGACACAAAATAGACACATGTTGCACACAATGCTGAAGACAATTTTTGAATGATGATGCTTCTTCAAGCATCAAGCTGCGCCGATCAAACTCGCAATGGTGTCATTTGTTCAGCATGACAGTCATCAGGCGTTCGATTGGACACGGGCATGACAGGCACATAGAATCATAGCTAAAAAAAATGCTGCGTGTCATGGCAACAAACAGATGTCATTTGTTTTTGCAACCCATTAGCCCGATGATGTTTGCCAAAACAGACAGAAGAGAGGATCCCGAAAACCATCATGAAGCATGACTGTTCAACAACAAAAATTCAGATCTTTAAAAGAACCCATCTTGACCACCAATTCAACAAAAATTTGTCACTGTTTGCAGAAGGCAATGAAAACAAGATTCTGATTTGAAGAAACAACGCACAAAAAGAAGCAAGCCACGAAATGTGCATCCCTGAGAACTGAAAAATGCAGGTTTCGACTGGCAACAGTGAACAACATGATTCTCAACAATGACAAATTTCAGCAGGGATTAAAGTTTAGAAACTAAGCAAACAAAACTTGAGGGTGTTTCTGTCTCTGACTGATCAGAGCATTTGAAAAAGGCAATTGGCGAAAATGACCAAAAAAATCATTGCAGCCAACACCTTCTTCACATTCACAGACAGCGGGCTAGCTTGCTGGAACAAAGTTGACTTGCAATTCTAAGTTCCCATCAACAAAAATTAAACAACAACAGAAGCTTGACATCAACAGCAAACACTCACACATTCTGTTCATGTTGCTGCCAGTGGTTGTGGCTAGCGAGCTAGGAGTGCAGTGGCTATCATAGCAGAGTGGTGCCAGGATCACAGTCAGTGAGATTCGTCGGCCCGGGGAGGCTGTGTGGGGTTCTCATGTTAAAGAGCCAGTGTGCAGCTGAGAAGCATGGGATCACGCATGGATATGCGACTGAGTGCCGAACTTCACAAAGGTGCACGTGGATCTATCCGATCCAATACCATTTCGCTTCCTTCACTTAGAGGCTGTCGGCTTGTTGGACTTTTCTCAGAACGTGTTGCCATATCGGCACGCATCCCACTTCATGAATGCTGCAGTGTTCCGGTTCTTCGTCCAACGAGGAAGAGAACACCTACTGTATCTTTTTTGCCTCACCCACTGTTTTCTTAAAGAAAGAAGATCTCTCTCATTTATTCCGGCTGACACATTAATCAAAAATCTATATACGATGATGACTTATCTTGCAAAAAATATCACTATAGTTGTGCTTGCGCTGACTGCCTTGGCTTTGTCGATCGGCGCCACCTCTGCTGCTACTGCTGCTGCTGCTGCTGCACCACCTGGCTTTTTACGACATCGAAAGACAGCTGTGGTCGACCGTGTTCTTCCTGAATTCCCTTACAGCCGTTTCGTCGTCTGGGATAAACTGAATGGGGCCACGCGAAACCAAGTCAAGAATCTGTTGGACTGTAAGTTATAGTGTTGCGGCGTGTGTGTAATTATCTGCTCACGATCCATAATCATTGGAGATTGGATCTAATGACCACCAAATATTTCATTCATTGCCTAATAATTGTGATATTTTGCATTTTTTAGATGACAAACGTTCTTGGAATATCCCAGGTACGGCGGATATTGAATCCCTATCGTACGCAAGCATAAACAGGACAAGCCTCATGGATAATTCCGATGTCGCGGTCCAGAAGAATACTCCTTTGACAGCCATTGATGTGATTGCGACGACGTTGGAGATTTCGGAAGAATCGTGGGATTGCCACATGAACCATTATGCTGATTTCAATTGGACCGAACTTGTGGGCGCTGGAGTCGCAAAGTACTTTCAGGCCTTGGGTTGGAACAATCGATCCTGGGTAGGAGAAATTAGCCCCCCGAGAAGTGAAGGAAAAGATTACTTTGAGCCTGTCTCTTATACACATCTGACGCTGCCGACGAATAGAGAGGTGTAGATCTCGGTGGTCGCCGTATCAT
>ENA-ORBV01010469-ORBV01010469.1-microbial-mat-metagenome-genome-assembly--contig:-NODE-10469-length-14837-cov-6.013482_pt1 | contig 14837 bp, 16 predicted proteins | sample MGYA00237777_ERZ505514 | MGnify/ENA primary metagenome ERZ505514 (study PRJEB26160, sample SAMN06269048) | microbial mat metagenome | isolation source: Oligotrophic lake microbial mat | place... | reverse complement strand
CCCTCCGCGGTGTTGTGCAGTAAGTATACCACACGCGGGGGAATGGGCAAGCCTCCGCGATGACTATGCTCGCAAATGACGGTTTCTTGGCTGCCAGCGATGCATTCGGAAGGGGCGGCGTTCGGGTCGGGCCCGGTGGTGATCCGCGATAATCTGCTGCGCGATGGCTGGAGCTTTGCGCCCGAACGGCCGGGCTTGCATGTGGCGTGGTCGGGCACGATGGGCGACACGCTGTGGGAGCCGCACCCGCGGACGTGGGCGGCACCCGGCTGGGCACGGTTAGAGGCGGCCGTCACGCGGGCAGCCCCGATGTTCCACGCGGCGGGCGCCACACTGGCGCTGCGAACGCACGCGCGGCATGTGCTGGGTGACCCGCACTCGGCACTGCGGTTTGCACAGTGGCTCAACGCGAGTGGCGGAGTGGGGGGGGCGGTGATGGTGCTGGCCGATCCGATCGGCTGGCTGACGCCGGGGATGATCGAGGCCGCCGAGGAGCACTTGGAGCGGATCTTCGACGGTGTGCTGACGCTGCACGCGACGGGGCGGCTGGCGGGCGTGGTACTGACAAACCTGGAAGCGACAGCGGCGGTGGGACGCGACGCAATCGATGATGGAGCGCCGATGGCGCGCGGGCCGGTGCACGCGGGGGCCATCACGCCGGAGTGGATCGCGCGCGGGGTGCGGCGGATGCCAGCGGACATGGCGGTGTTTCTTGAGGGCGGCGCAGAGGAGGCGCAGCAACAGTGGCTGGCGGCTCTGGTGGACTAGGTTCTGGCGAATGATGCCGCTCGGCACTCGGTGCTAGCCACGAAGTCGCCTGTCGAGCAACGCGCCGGTCATCTGGCTGGATGATGTGGATCGCGGGTCAACCCCGGGCGTGTGTGGCCGTGTCGGAGCGGAGTGCCGATGCACTCAAGGCCACAGACGGGGGAGCCGGAGCAAGGGGTTGGTTTCAAGGATCGTCTTTGAATCTCCCGCGTTGAGAGCGCGAAACAGACCCCGCGCGAAAGGTGCCGATGGCGCGCTAGGCCCCCGGCTTCCGCCAACGGCTCCGTCTGTCGAAGCCCCGGGCGGGAACCCCGGGTCAAACCGCTGCAACGCGCGAGATGCCAACCGAATCCGTATTAGCCGTGGTCTGGGGCGGGGTCTTCATCGCCCTCGGCGAGCGGCGGTTCCTCGGCACCTTCGACAGGCAACAGGGCGGTGTAGTTGGTCTTGAGGTAGAGCGCGATGTCTTCGGCGGCGATTTTATTGGCTTCGCTTGCGGAGCCAAAGATTCCCGCGATGGGGCTGCCGACGACGATGCGGCCCGCGTCCTCGCCGCCGCGGTGGCGGAATCGGACTTCCACGCCCACCGAGCCGTCGCCGAGGCCGTAGAAGGGCGAACCGAAGAGCCCGGCGATACCCGAGATCACGCGAACGGGCACGTCGCCCTTGGCGAGGTAAATAAACCGGTATTCGAGCAACAACGGGGCTAAATCTTCAACCCTGAGCCCAGGCTCGGCGGCGACAGCTTTCTCGAGCGCGACGCGGAAGCCGGTCCGCAGGTGGTCATCCACGCGAACAGCGGGCTCGACCTCGACGAGCGCGACGCTGGTGGTGCCGCGGGCGCTGTCCGTGAAATGAGCCGGGGCGGCATCAAGGACGAAGAGCTGGCGCGGCGTGCAGCCCTGGAGGGTCCCGAAGCTCAGCATCGCCAGGGCGGCCCAAAATCTTGCTTGGTTAATCATCAGTGTCCATTCGATAGACCCGCGAGCCCGGCGGCCGCGAGAGTATTGAGATGCCCAAGGTTGCGGAGAGGTTTCGGCCCGCGGAGCCCATCTCAATCGGGAGGGCCGCGGTGGTCGCCGCGGCGTGCCGAAGGAAGAGTGAGGGTATCACCGGCGGGCTACGTGGATATTGGGACAGCGCGTTGTAGTTAGGACGCCGCGCCGCGCATGAGAAGCCAGCATCGAACGGTAACGACCAATGAAGCATTGAACAGGTGGCCTCGATACTCGATTCGCCGCCGCGTGTGATCGGTTCGGGGTCGTTGCTCGATCGCTGGTGACGTCAAGGCTCGCCGATGGGCCGATTCATGATCCAGCGGTTCGGGTGCGATGTGAACTTTGGGGATGCGCCAGTGTGGAGGACGATTTCGAGGGCCGGCGCTGGCCTTGGTCGCTCATCGGCGACGGCGGTGTCGGACCCTGGGACCGCCGATCGAGATCGCCAAGCAAGAAAAGAAATTATGAGAACGTCGCTAACTCCCCGGCCCCGTGGCAAGCCTGCGCTCGACAGGGTTGGGCCTGTTCTCCTTCCTCATGCGTGTGCCAAATCACCGGTGGACGTAATGCTATAAGAACGCCTTGCCGAACTCAGAACGTAAATCGTGACTCAGAAGGGACTCAATGATCGCACGTGTCGTATACTTGCCAGACCGGCTCGGCCAGTGCGGCCAGAGCGCATCAACAGGAACATGTGGATATCGGTGTATGCGTCGCAAATCAAAGGCTGTTGCCGGACTGTTGATCGCTTCGATATCGTTGTCAGTCCCCCTTCTGGCCGCTCCGCCGAGGCCCATTGACCCGCCAGTCAACTGGGACGCGGTTGCCAACACATCGCTGCTGAACACGCTGCTCAACACACCACGGAACGTGCCAGCCGACACGCTTTTCACACTCTCGCCGAGCGCCGACGGTCAACTACACCTTCAGTCGTGGGATGCCGACAGCATCGACAGCTCCTTGGGATTCCTTGTTTCGCTCGGCATGGAGTTCGGGGGCGATCCTGGGCTGTTTCTGGGGCAATTACAGGCGGCCCCAGGCGGTGCCGTGGTTCAAGAATCATCGCCACGCCCTCAAGGCGACGCCCCATTCACGATCTACTGGTCGAGTCCACTATCAATCCTGACCGCTGCGGTGCAAGACGCCTTGCCGACACCTCCCGATGGCGTCCAAAGTGTGCAGTATCGTGCATCGGTCATCGTCGGCGAGATCGACGGCACAAGTCAGTACTTTGTGATGAGCACGCAGTCGGTTGATGTGACTGGCGATTGTGGCGGCGGAAGTGCTGCCGCAGTGACGTTTACTGCGGCAGTTCCCGTGTCTTCACACGCCTCAGTTGCCGAAGCAGTCGCAGATGCATTAGTATACACGAATGTCGCGGACCCGATAATCCCCCCTCGGCCAGACCAGCCGAATGATTGCCCTGCGCTGGTTGGCAGGCCAGAGCCCAACTGTGATTCCTTTGACGAAGATGATGGTTTGCAACTGTGTGCTCTTGCTGCTTGTCTTTATGATAAGTGTCTCTGGGGCGCGCTATGTAAATACTACCGCAAAATTCGAAATAGAGATGTTCCCAAAGTGCTTGCCGGATTAGGCTTTGTCTCCGCTCTTGTTGGAGGTATTGTAGTAGTCTGTTCGGGTGGTGCTGCTTTGGTACTCGGGGGGCTCGCGATGGGAGTGCTTGGGGCTGCCGGTGGTATCAGCAGTCTAGTTGAGATCAAAAAGGACGAAAAGGAGGCTCGAAACGAATATTTGCAGGATGCTGTTTCGTGTTGGGACTCCATCTATGGCCCAGGCGGGATCGGGCGTCCTTGCATTGTGGATTAAGTAGTTGTTCATGATTCAAAAACGCGCGATGGACCGACAATTATTGTGGATATTGGCTCCGGTCGTCGCGATCAGTGTGGTGGGCTGTGGGATTGTGTCTGCGAGTGTCTTATCCAACAATATAGTCTTGAACTATTCGGTATTTGTGACCTGTCCGGCTCTAATCATCGGTCCCGGGCTCTGGGGGAGATTTCGCCGGTTCGCATTCTTAAAAGTTCACCGACTGCGAGATGGGCTAACTTGTCCCGATTGCTTGTACGACCTTCGCGGGCTTCCGCTACCGGGTCGTTGTCCCGAGTGCAGCCAGGCACTAACGCAGGAAGCCCTTCGTGTGATCTGGAAGGTTCCAGACGTTGGTATGAAATAGTCCGCCGCGGCGACCGCAGCTTTACCCAAACCCCAACTCATCCAAGTCGTCTTCATCCAGCCCAAAGTGGTGTCCGATTTCGTGCAGCAGTGTCACGCGGATCTCTTCGTAGATCTCTTCATCGGCGTGGAGCTGGGCCCAGCCGCCGGCGAACTCGACGATCGGCTCGCGGAAGACGTGGATCTGGCCCGGCAAGTCGCCCGAAGTTTCGATCGAGCGGTCGGTGATGGCCACCCCCGAGTGCAGGCCCATTAGCGAGTCCTCGGCGGTGTTTCCTTCGTCGGGGCCGATGACGCCGTCGCGGCGCAGCTCGGCTAGCAGCGTTTCGTCGGGCCGATCGACGGCGATCACTGGCACCTCCTCGATCACGCGGCGGAAGGCCGGCGGCATCGATTCCAGCGCGTCCTCCAGCAGTCGATCGAAGCGTTCACGGAGCTCGTCGGTCATCACTGCCCCCCGCCGGAGGTCGGCGTCTCCTCGCGGTCTCCGCGGCGGCGGCGCGGGGCGATGACTTGCCTCAGGCTTGGGCCCGGCGCCAGGACGGACGCGGCGATCCGCACGCTGTCGATCGTGGAGCCGACCAGTCCGAGCGTCAGCAACAGGGCCCCGGCCAGCATGAAGATCAGGCCCGTTGTCCGAAGGGCGTCGATGGCGGGCGGGCCCAGCAGCATGCCGAGCATGCCGAGCAGGTCGCCCAGGGCGACGACGCCCGCCGCTGCGATCATGGCGAGCATGGTTTGCCGATCGACCCGGCCCATGCGGAGTGCCAGCGAGCGGGCCACGAGCGCGCGGGCGTTAGGCCGCAGTCCCGCGATAACGGCGATGGCCAGCACGGCCCCGGCCATCCGCATCAGCGGTCGATCGGGCCAGGGGGTCCACGCTTCGAGCAGGCCCGTTCGGGTGGCCGCCTCCATCCCGCGGGCCATCATGTATGCGGCGACGGCCAGCAGCGGGTAGCAGACGATCGAGCCCAATGCCATCGCGAAGTTGCGCGGGCCCAGGCCATCGTGCGGCCACAGCAACCCCAGCGCACCGATGCCAGAGAGCAGGACGCTGCCGCCCACGCACAAGGCCCAACTGTCCCACGGCAGCGGGATGACGGCTTCGCCCTGCCATGCATAGAGGAGGTAGGAGATCCACGCGTACCAGGCGATCGTGGCCGCCAGGAGGGCTGCGCCGCTCCACAGGATCAACCCCGCCGCCACCCGCCGCGGCCGGGAGATGGGGCGGAGCTCGTCGGCGAGCGGGTCGACGACCGCGAGGATGGTGGCCCGGACCGCCGACCCACACTCGGGGCACACCGACAAGATCGACAACCCTTGCAGGTCGTAGCCGCAGGTGACACATGGGAGCGGCCCGCCCAGCGACGCGCCGATCCAGTCGGTGTCGCCGCCGCGCCGGCCTGCCGAATCGCCCGAGTTGGCACCGCGTGCATCGCTCATTGGCTCCCTCAGCCTACCAGCGCGGCCGGGCGGCGCGGGAGTGGTGGGCGGCGATCGCTATAGTCCGGGCCCTTTTGGGCGCGGCCTGACCTGAGTGAGCCTTATGTCCGAACTCCTTTCTCGCCTCCGCACCGCCATCGGTTCTGTGTATCTGGGCAATCCCGGGGCGATCGACCGCCTGTTGGCGTGCCTCCTGGCCCGCGGGCACGCGTTGGTTGAGGACGTACCGGGCGTGGGCAAGACGCTACTAGCCAGCGCGTTGGCGCGGGCGATCGATTGCCCATTCTCGCGGATCCAGTTGACGCCGGATCTGTTGCCGTCGGATATTTTGGGCGTGTCGATTTTTCGCCGCGAGACGGGCGACTTTGAGTTCAGGCCCGGCCCGGTCTTCGCGTCGATCGTGCTGGCCGACGAGATTAATCGGGCCACGCCGCGGACGCAGACAGCGCTGTTGGAGGCGATGAATGAATCGTCGGTCACGGTCGACGGCCACACGCACCAGCTGCCGGCCCCGTTCATGCTGATCGCCACGCAGAACCCGTCGGGATTCGAAGGTACATATTTGCTGCCCGAGAACCAGCTCGACCGGTTCCTGATGCGGATAACGCTGGGGTATCCGAGCGCGGAGGCGGAGGCGCGGGTCTTGACGACGCGGCCGGCGCAGCGGGCGCTCCCGGCGGTGAAGCCGGTGCTGCACGCCGAGGACGTGCTGCGGCTGCAGGAACAGTGCGACGCGGTGAAGCTCGACGAATCACTGGTGGAGTACATCATCGCGATCGCCACGGCCACTCGGCAGGAGGCGGACCTGCACCTGGGCCTCTCGCCGCGCGGCTCGCTGGCGCTGGCCACCGCCGCCCGGGCCACGGCTCTCCTCGACGGACGCGACTATTGCACTCCCGAGGACGTCGTTGACAATGTCGTCGCCGTGTGCGCCCATCGGGTGATCCCTCGGCTTTCGGGCGTGGCCGCTGGCCAGTCGCGCTCCGCCGACCAGATCCTGTCGCGGCTGCTCCAACGCATCCCGAGCCCGGCCTGAGTGTTGATGTCACGTTGTGCACCGATTGTCCCTGTCGGCGCGGCGCTGAAGGGGGCGTGGAAGATCGGTGGACATCCTGGCTCGGGGGCAGCCGTTGCTGACAGCCTTCGGGGTACCCGCGTGGAGGCTTGTGGTGCCGACCTGACAGCCCGCGCCGATTGACCGTAGCAGTTGACAGGTTGTGCGGCCAGTATGCACGGTGTGTGACATCGCTTAAACCCTTTCTGGTCTTGGGTTTACGAGCCATACACGAAGGCCTGCTCACAAGCTGTCAGGGCTTTCTACTACCACTGCTGATTGATCTCTTGAATTGAGGAAGGAGAAGAAGAGCATCCGCGGGCCTTTGGCGGGCTCGCTGGCAGGGGGTTGCAGCGGCGTGCCGGGATGTGTACAAGTCTAGATATTCAGGGCCGATTCCGACGCTTGTTGAGCGGCTGGCAGGTGACACAGAAGACGGTGGTGCGTTGGGCGAGGGTGATGCTTTTGAGCGTGGCTCGGCAGTTGGGGCAAAGCTCGCCACCGCGGCCGTAGACGGCGTGCTGGAGGCCGTAGCGGCCGGGCTGCCCGTCGCCGTCGACGAAGTCGCGGAGGGTGGAGCCGCCTGCCTGAAGGGCTCTGGCGAAGACGGCGCGGAGCTCGTCGGCGAGACGCTCGCATTCGGCGGCCGTCAGCTTGCCGGCGGGGCGGCGAGGGTGGATGTGGGCCGCGAACAGGGCTTCGTCGGCGTAGATGTTGCCGACACCGGCGAGCAGGCCCTGATCGAGCAGGGCGGCCTTGATGGTGCGGCGGCTGGGGCGGGCAGCTGAGTGAAGGCCTTGGTGGAGCTGGACGCCCGTGATGGCGAGGGCGTCGGGCCCGAGGGCTTGCCAGCGTTCTTCGAGGGCGCGGACGTTGCGGAAGGTCCAGAGCCCGCCGAAGCGGCGTGGGTCGCGGAAGATGAGCCGAGCGCCGGCGGGCTCCAGGCCCCAGGCGGCATGGCGGTGTTCCTGCCCATTGATGGCCGACCGGCCCGGCTGAACGAACAACTGGCCGGTCATGCCGAGGTGCACGCAGACGGCGCGACGGTCCTCGGCGACGATGGCGAGCTGCTTGCCGTGGCGGCGGATCTCGGCGACGCGGGAGCCGTTGAGGAGGTCGTAGGCGGTGCGAGCCCCGCCGGGGCCGGGCTCGATGATGTCTTGACGGAAGACCCAGACGCCTTCAATAAACGAACCGACCAAGTGCGGCTCAAGCGAACGACGAACACGCTCGACCTCGGGCAGCTCGGGCATGGGGGATGATTGGAGGGATGAAGGTGACGCGGCTGTGGTGTGCCAAGCTGCGGCGAGGCCAAGGCCGCTCTAGTGGTCGGGCTGTTTGCTAGCCTTGGCTCAGCGTTCTTCGCGGGTGTGTGGGTCGGGGGCGATGGTGTCGCCGGTGATGACGACTTCGACGCGTTGGTTGGAGCGGTGTTGCTGGCGGTCGGCGGCCAAGGGCGTGGCGCGTTCGTTGTCGGAGCAGGAGACGACGCGGAGCTGGGACCACTTGAGGCCCGCGCCCGAGTCGATGAGGGCGGCGGCGAAGGCGAGGGCGCGGGCGTGGGCGAGGGGCATGCCTTTGACTGGTTCGCCGCCGGTTTCGAGCGAGCTGGTGTGGCCGCGGATCTCGACGATGAAGCGTTGCCCGCGGAGGCGCTTGGCGACTTCGATGGCGGTTTCCCTGGCTTCGCTGGAGAGGTTGGACGAGCCTTGCTCGAAGCTGGCGGAGGCGGTGACCTTGTTGAAATCGGAGGGCTTGATGGCCTGCTGCTCGGGGTTTTTCCCGGGGACGCCGTCGCTGGACTGCGAGCCGTGGTTCATCCGCTCTTTCATGCGTTCGATGAGCGGGGCGTCGTTGGGGTTGGAGGAGTTGAGATCGAGCGGGCTGTTGAAGGCCTCGCGGATGGCGATGAAGGCGTCGAGCATGGCCTGGGTGGGCTGGCCGGCGTTCTCGCCTTCGGAGTCGCTTTCGCCCTTGGCCTTGGGGCCGACGTTCATGGCGAACATGATGACGAAGAAGCCCATCTGGAGCAGCGCGTTATCGGCGAAGGAGACGACCCACTCGGGGACACCTTCTTCGTGTTCTTCGTGCCCACCGCGTTGGTGTCCGGCGTGTTTCTTGTGTCCGCCGCGGTGCGCGTCCTTGCCGTCGCCTTGGGCTGCGGCGCCGTGTGCGTCTTTCTTTTCTTCGGACATGGGGAGTGCTCCTCGGAGGCGGGCGTGATCAGGCGGCGAGCTTGAGAGTGGAGCGGACGCTGAGGGAGACGAAGGCGACCATGCGATCCATGGTGACGCGGGGGTTGTCGCCGGCTTGGATGGAGAGGATGCCCTGGATGACCATTTCTCGGGTCATGATTTCCTGGGCGGAGCGCATGCCGAGCTTGTCGCCCATGGGTCCGGCCATGCAGTTGGCCAGGACGGTGCCGTACATGGTGGCGACGACGGCGACGGCGAGCATCTGTCCCATGATCTCGATGGCACCGCCCAGAGCCTGGAACATACCGATCTGCCCGATCAGCGTGGCGGTGAGGGCGATGCCGGGGCCGTAGACCTTGATGAGATCGAAGAACTTCTTCCCGCACTTGTGGCGCTCTTGCATGGCCATGACCTCCATGCGGAGGGTGGCCTCGATGGAATCGGGGGCCACGCCGTCGATGGCCATCTTGAGGCCCGACATGAGGAAGGGGTCCTTGAGTTTGGCGACGTCGGCTTCGAGGGAGAGGATGCCCTCGCGGCGGGCCTTTTCGGAGAGCTCGTTCATGAGCTTGATGACGTCGAGCGGGCCCGAGCCCTTGTAGAGGAAGTAGGTTTTGATCCAGCTCATGGCGTGCTTGAGCTTGTCTGCGGGCATGGCCATGAGGATGACGGCAAGGGTGCCGCCCACGACCATGATCATGCCTTTTTCAGAGTACATCGCCCCCAAGTTACCGTGGGTCGCCTTGTAGCAGACGAGGATCACGATGAAGGCCATCAAGATGGAGCCGATGACGCTGGTCTTATCCACGATCGTACCTCTTCTATGAACGAATCATCGAGCGCGGGCCCGGCTAGAGCACTGAACCATCGCGGTGTGGAGATCGACCGGCGGAGATAGGACGATCAGGTTGGCCAACGGCCGGCCGGGCCCGCGTGTGAAGCGGACCCGATTAGGCGGCAGGGGTCAACACTGCGGGCGGGGTGGCGTCCGGATAACAGCTGCGGACGGGCGCGTCAGCTCATCGCGTGGGCCGCCGCAGGCGTATTTTCGCTGATCCGCTGTTTCTTGAGTTCCTTGCCGGGCTCGCTGCAGGAGAGCAGGTGAATCTCGTCCTTGATGCCGAGTTGCAGGTGGACCGGGCGGCCCCAGAGCAGGCGGAGGTGGGCGTGGTAGAGCTCGCCGCGGTTGAGGTAGTTGCCGTCGACGACGTGGATGAACGGCTGGCCCATGTTGGTGAGGTGGTGCAGAAGGGTCGGCTTGACGCGGGGGAAATCGCGGCTGACGACGCGGGTCTCGCCGGTCTGCGGGTCGGTGCGGGTCTGGTACATCTTCATCCGCTCGCAGAGTTCGGGCGTGAAGAACTCGTCGACGAACGAGACGCCGTTGTAGATTCGGCGGATCTGGAAGATCTTCTCGCGGCCCTTCATGCTGCCGTCGTCGTGGCGGGCCTTGGCACCGACGCCCTCGAGGCGCTCCCACTCCGGGCCCTGGCGGCCCGTGTTCCAGCGGTCTTCGATGTCCTTCCACAGTTCGATCCCGATCTTGTAGGGGTTGAAGGAGCCGGGGGCCGTGTGGACGACGCCCGAATGTTGGTCGGCATATTGCACGATCTCGCTGGCGTTCAGGAAGTGCCGCATCATGAGCTTGGAGTGCCAGTAGCTGGCCCAGCCGTCGTTGATGATCTTGGTCATGGCTTGCGGAACGAAGTATTACGCCTCGGCCCGGATGATGGAGAGGATGTCCTGCTGCCACTCTTCGAGCGGGGCGTGGCGATTCAGCAAGAGCAGGACGTCGCGCGTAGGCCGGGCGGGGAAGCGGGTGCGTTGGGCTTTCTGTTCGTCTTCGAACTTCTTCTTCTGCCGGGCGAGCTCGGAGGCGGGGATCAGCGTCACCGGGCCATCTCGGTGGGGAAGGAGCGAAGTGGTCAAGCGGCGGAGGCAAAGGCGGGACACCTAGGAGGGCCTGACTCTCGCCTTCTCTGGCTCCGCTACTGGACCACTTCGCTCCTTCGCCACATTCGCCTGCTATAGCACCAGCCGCACTTTTATCAGGCCTGCGGGGGCGCATTTGATGAGGGCGATCTCGCCGCCGGAGCGGAGCCAGCGGTCGAGGTCGAACTTGGCGGAGGCGTCGTCGCACTTGATGGTGAGGATGCCGCGGGAGAGTGAGACGAGCGTGGTGTGGGCGGCGAGGTCTGGCGGGACGAGCGCGGCCCACGCGCCGCCGAGGCCGCCGGTTTGGCGGGCGCGCTTCTTGAGATCCTGGCCCAGGAAGCCCAGCGGCGTGCGGAGCGTGAGATCGCGCTCGGGCGCGATGCGCGAGCGGCGGAGGCGTTCGAGGTCATGGGGGCTGGGCCCGGGGCGGGGCATGAGGCAGGCTAGGCCGTCAGTAGTCGTTAGTGGGGAACTCGTAGGTCGATGCGGCCCAGCCGACGGCGGCGAAGGCGGGTAGCGCGGCGAGCCCCCCGCGGACGGCGGCGGCCTTCCAGCCGGTGAGCCGGCCGAGCGGGCCGACGGAGCCGACGAGCGCCAGGATCGGCGACGCCGCGAGCATGAGCACCCAGACGAAGGGGAAGGGCGCGTCGTCGTTGACTACGGCCGCGAAGGTGCCCTGCAGCAGCGCGGCGGCCGTCATGAGCACTGGCACATGCACACCGCCGAAGGCGAGCGTGAAGCGCGGGCGGATGAGCGCCAGGATGAGCACCGGCCCAAGCGCGGCGGCAAAGAAGCCGGGGTACTGCGCCAGCTTGAGGCTGTGGTAACCCAAGATCAACAGTTGATTGGCGGCGAAGCAGAGGACTAGCAAAACGATCGGCCCCGCGGGGCCGCGGGTGCGATCAGTATGGCGTTCGGCGGCCCAGAAGACCACGCCGGTGATGGCTGTGAAGCCGGCGAGCCAGAGGGCGCTGGTTTGCGGGCTCCAGCGGCCGTGGATCGGGGCGCGGAGCGAGACGTAGCCGACGGCGGCGATGACGGCGAGGCGGACGAGCCAGCGGACGACGATGGGGAAGCGGATGGCCTTGGCGGTGAGGCCCATGACGAGCCCCGCGAGCGCGACGAACGCGAGCCAATCAGCCCCGCCGGTGGGCGGGAACGGCAGCTTACTGGCGATGATGGGGCTCATGACGACGCCGATGAGGCCGAAGACCAGCGGCGCGAGCCAGGTGGGATCGGCGCGGGTGTTGTCGAGTGTCGGCGGCGTGAGCGCGGGCAGTTCTTGGCGGGTGGCGCGGCGACGCCACCAGAAGGCCGGGAAGAGAACGAGCGCGACCAGCAGCGGCGGGACGATCCCCAGCGCGAGCTGTTTGATGAGCTGCGGTTCCATGAAGACCCCTGTCAAGAGTGGAAGACGCGCGGGCCCGTTTCCGTGCCAGCGGCGTGGGAGAGGTTGATTACTTCTTGACGCCTTCGAGGCCGACCATCACGGCGACTTCATCGCCCAAGGCCTGGGGACCGTAGTTGATCCCAAAGTCGGAGCGGTTAAAGGAGAAGGTGACATCGAAGCCGGCAGCGGTGCCGCCGCCGCGGGCGGGGCCGGTGCCGGTCTGGAGGGCCTTGATGGTGATGGGCTTGGTGACGCCGCGGGCGGTGAGGTCGCCGGCGATTTCGAACTGTTTATCGGCGGTCTTGGTGACGGACTTGGACTTGAAGGCGAGGTTGGGAAACTCGGCGGCGGAGAAGAAGTCGGCGCCCTTGAGGTGCTTGTCGCGGCCGCCGTTATTGGAGTCAATGGACTCGACGGGGATGGTGACATCGACGATGCTGGCGGAGAGGTTGGCGGGGTCGATGTTGAAGGAGCCGTCGATCTTCTTGAAGGTGCCGTAGAAGGGGGCGCCGTTGATGCGCTGGACCTTGAAGACGACCGTGGTGTGCACGGCGTCGATGGCGAAGGCGCCGATGGTGGGCGCAGGGGCGGGGGCGCGGCCAGCGGCGGCCATGAGGGCGGTGCCGATCCCGGCGAGGGCGACCAGAGTGACGACGGCGAGAGCGCGGACCTTCATACGAAACTCCTTGAGAGCCGAGGGGCCAGCTCACAACAGCACCAGGGCCGACGCGGCACGGATGGTTGTGTCAACAGGCACTTTACGCCGCATTGCGGAGGAGTGTTCGCGCTGGCCAGCCCCGACATTGGGGCCTATGAGCCCGCCAAGAATGCGGCCAGTATCCGCCTCGGAGGCTCGTCTTAAGGTTGTTTGAGCCGCGGGAACAGACCGTCGGCCTCGAGGGCTGGTCACCGTCGAGTAACCGATCGGAGGGACTTACAATCGCGGCCATCTATGTGGGTCCGCGTCTGTCTTGGCGGGCCGGATGGACGAACTTAAGCTGGAGCAGTCGATGACCAATGCCGCCCCCGCGCTCTCGCCTTTGGATGCCAGGCTCGTACAGGTGCTGACACAACTGCACGCGGCCGGGCAGTACAAGCACCTGCGCGAGATCGATTCGCCGATGGATGCGACGGTGAAGATCCGCGGGGCCGACGGCCGGTTGCGCGAGGTGCTCTGCTTCTGCTCGAACAACTATCTGGGCCTGGCCAATCACCCCGAGGTGGTCGAGGCGGGCCACCGCGGCCTGCGTGATTACGGCGCGGGGACGGCGTCGGTCCGCTTCATCTGCGGCACCTTTACACCGCACGCGCAACTGGAAACGGCGATCGCCCGTCTGATGGGCACCGAGGCGAGCTACACGTTTGTCTCGGCGTGGACGGCCAACGAGGCCGTGTTCCCGACGCTGGCCGAGCCGGGCGACACGATCATCTCTGACGAGCTCAACCACGCCTGCATCATCGATGCCATCCGCCTGGCGGCCGTCATCAAGAAGGGCGTGAACAAAGCGGTGTACAAGCACAACGATCTGGCGTCGCTGCGGGCGCAGCTAGAGCTGACGCGGAAGGCGGCCGCGGGGAGCGTGACGTGGGTCGTGACCGACGGCGTCTTCAGCATGGAGGGGGACATCGCCGACTTGCCGTCGCTGCGGGGGCTGTGCGATGAGTTCGGGGCCGTGCTGGTGGTGGATGACTCGCACGGTACCGGCGTGATGGGCCACACAGGCCGCGGTACGCATGAGCATTGGGGGATGATGGGTGATACGAAGAAACAAGTCGACATCTTCACCAGCACGCTCGGCAAGGCGCTGGGCGGCGCGGCGGGCGGCTATGTGGCCGGTTCGAGGCGCGCGATCGAGATGCTGATCCAGCGCGGGCGGCCCACGCTGTTCTCGAATGCACTGCCGGTGACGGTGGCGTGCAGCGCGGCCAAGGCGGTGGAGATCCTGCTGCGCGAGCCGGAGAGAGTCGCCAAGCTGCGCGACAACGTGGCGTATGCCCGCCAGCGGATCAAGGAGGCGGGGCTGAACGTGCTCGAATCGCCCACGGCGATCTGCCCGATCATCGTCCACGACACCGCCAAGGCGATCGCGATGAGCAAGACGCTGTTTGAGATGGGCGTGTTCGTGATCGGCTTTGGCTATCCGGTGGTGCCGGAGGGCCAGGCCCGGTTGCGGGTGCAGATCTCCGCCGCCCACGAGCAGGGGCACATCGATCAGTTGGTGGACGCGCTGCGCAAGCTGTGACTAGCCCGGCGTAGTGTTGCCGCGTGAAGCTGGTGATCCAACGCGTGAGTTCGGCTCGGGTGGAGGTCGACACGCGCGTGGTAGGGAGCATCGAGGCGGGGCTGATGGTGTTGGCCGGGCTGGTTGAGGGCGACGCCGAGGCAGATTTGACCTGGGCCGCTGAGAAGCTGGCGAACCTGCGGATCTTTGAAGACGAGCAGGGCAAGATGAACCGCTCGGTGCTCGACACCCGCGGCGGGATTCTCTTGGTCCCCAACTTCACACTCGCGGGCGAGGCAGTCAAGGGACGGCGGCCGTCTTTCGATCGCGCGATGAAGCCGGAGGTGGCGGGGCCGATGTTCGCTCGGCTGGCGGAACTGCTGCGCGCGGCCGGGGCGCCGACGCAAACAGGCGTCTTCCGCGCGCACATGGTGGTGACGCTGGTGAACGACGGGCCGGTGACGATCTTGCTGGATACGGCCGAGCGGGCGCGGTGACCCGATTCGGTGCAAAAAAGAAAAAGGCCCGGTAAGGCCGGGCCAACCTGTCCCTGAGTCGGGGACTGCCTGAGTTTCGAGTGGTAAGTGCGCGGGGATCACCGGATAGGGGCGAGGGCCGCGGCGGGACGACGTGCGTTAG
>ENA-ORBV01010468-ORBV01010468.1-microbial-mat-metagenome-genome-assembly--contig:-NODE-10468-length-14840-cov-5.315044_pt1 | contig 14840 bp, 6 predicted proteins | sample MGYA00237777_ERZ505514 | MGnify/ENA primary metagenome ERZ505514 (study PRJEB26160, sample SAMN06269048) | microbial mat metagenome | isolation source: Oligotrophic lake microbial mat | place... | reverse complement strand
TCTATTCGTCGGCAGCGTCAGATGTGTATAAGAGACAGATATTCAAGCGTCTCCTCGTCCACGGGCAAGATCCGCGGCTTGAAGAAGTTGTTCACATACTTCCGGTATACGCCGAGCGACCCGTAACCCTTATTCCGATTGTATGAATCAATGGAGAGGTGAAAACTGTCAGCGGTCCACGGCTCCAATCCTGGGTTGCCCACGATAATGGTTCGCGCCACGTCAAGATTTGCCGCTGAGGGATTCGGGAGAATGATTCCCGCCACCACATAGCTTACATCCGGGCGGCCAATGGTGCGCGCATAGGCTGCGCGCAAAACCAGGTTCTCCGTGAGGGAGTAATTGGCATTGATGCTGGGATAAAGTCCGCCGTAACTCTGGTCCTCGCGATGCGCACGTTCCTGATAAATGAGCCTGTTTCTCGACGTCGCATCGCCGGGGATCAGCACCAGCGCGCCGGCAGCATTGCGGATGAAATTGCCATTCGCATCGCGCTGATAGATTGCCGAGTCATCGCGCTTCATGCTCCAACCGTCGAGTCTGGTATTCTCGTAACGCACACCGCTCGCGACGTGCAGTCGGTTCTGGAGCAAGCGCAGATCGAATCGAAGAAATCCAGCCGACACAGCCTCAATCATCCGTTTCGAGTTCTGCGCCTCTTGTTGGACGGCCGAGGGATTAAGGGTGAACGTTCCCGGCTTTTCGACGAACAGTTGATATGCCTTGATTGGGCTGAGCCAGCGCACCGGGACCCCGTTCATCTTAACGTCGATCGATTCGTCGAGCAAATCGTAAGCCGAAATTGCGGTTCCCCTCGAATCCCCCACGAAGGTGTAGTTTAAATCGGAGCGCCGGTCATCCTTTTCCAGACGATTATAGGCCCCGCCCATCTTGACGGAAAGGTGATTACCGAACTTACGCTCGAGGTCGAGACGACCCGCGGTCAGATCGGTGTTGTAATTCCCATATGCCAGTTTCGCAGTCCCCAGATTGTAGTCATTGGCATCGTAGAGATTGAAGGCCATGGGACGGCCATCCCGCCCCGTGGATATATACGTGCTTGGCAGAATGCTTTCACCCTGGTTTATCCCTTCCCCCCTAATATTATGGTTGGGCGACAAAGCTCCCAACGCCTCGAAATACCCGTTGTTCAAGCCGTCGCGGATTTTCTTGGCCTTCGAATAGACCCCTCTTCCTTCAATCCGCCATTGTGGACCCAAGTGTTTATACTGCATGGTCCCATGGATCGTTTCAGACGACACGATTATGTTGTTCCGGCTGGTCAGGTCGAAGCGGGTGGTGCCAGTCCTGGCGCTGTCGACATAGGTCGCATCGCCGGTTCCGGTTCCAAATCGGGCGACATATCCATATTCAGCCGTCCGGTTGACCGTGTCTCTGCGCTGGATTCCAAACGCCAGAGTGTCCCGGTCGGACAGCTTAGCCTCCATACTGGCCTGAAGGTTTTCGGTTGTGCCCACGTCCGCCTTTTGCGACCAGAGAGCCTCGATCAAGACCAGGTCCTTCCTGACGGTACTCCCCGGCTCCTGCGTCACCAGATTCCAGTTCGCGCTTTCGGCCGGAGTATTGTCAGTGGGGCGGCGGTTCCATGTTCTGGATGCCCCAAGGCTGAACGCCAGCCGCTTTCTCACTGGAAAACTGTAGGTGGCGTTATAGGATGGCTCCATGTTCGCTGGCGAGGTAGCGGAGGTTGCCTGCCTTGGCCCGCCATCGAACGAGATGCCGTCCCGGTTGTTGAAATTCATGTACATCTGGTACGTGAACAAGGGTGACCGCATTCCCAGCAGACTCTTGGTGATGATGTTCATCGATCCGCCCAACCCGGACGCGGGCATGTCGGGAGTCGGGACTTTGGTTATCTCAATCCGTTCAACGTTAACCATGGGAACATCCTGAAGTGACATCCGGCGGGAACTCTCCGTCCCCGTTCCTGTGCTTGCCACATCGCCACCATCCACCTGCACAGTGGACATACTGTCGGGAAAACCGCCGAGCCCGAGGCTACTGGCGTTGGTGCCATCGTCCATTATGACCACGCCTGGCATGAAGCGGACGTAATTTCCGATGTTTTCCATGCCTTGCTCGCCCAGTTCCTCAAAGGCTACCACATTCTTGATATTGGCCGCGTGGCGTTGCTCATTCATGGCCAGAGCCTGGGCGCTCATGACCCGGTCCGAAACCACTGTAAACCGTTCCAGCCCGATGATTCCAGCGGCTGCACCCGTCGCGCCAGAGCCTTGGAGTGCGAGTTGGAAATTCAGGACCGAAGTCCTTCCCGCCTGTACTACCGCTGTCGAGCTTTGTGAATCAAAGCCGAGATAGGACACTTCCAGTTGATATTCACCTTCCATTATGCCCGAGAGCACAAACCGGCCGTATTCATCGGCAAGGGCTTCTTGCGGGTTGCCCTTGATGATGACCTTTGCGGTGCGCAAGGGGAGCCCGTCGGCCGCGTTGCTAACAGTTCCTTGAATAATGCCGTTCCCCTTGGCCAACGACTGGGCGCGCCCGGTAGCGGCGATTAAGATGAGGGAAAACATCGTGACTACGCAGAAAATCGCACGCAGAGATTTCCGTTTCATGAGTGACGTGGGGTTGGGGTTTCATTGTGGACTGTCTCGCCACGTTTCCTTTCAGATCAGTGGTGGAGCGTCAGACGATAGCCGATGTAGATGTTCGGCCCAATGTTCATCAAGGGGAAGCTTGGTCAACGGTTGACTACGGACCGGCACGCCTCGATTTCTCGATCGGACCCCGCGGCATCTTCTTCGCGTGCTATGCCCCGTGGATGCGGCGGATCAGCGCACTCACCAACGACACGTTCCTGCACGACATTGCACGCTCTGCGACCATTGGGCGCTACACGAGTTTTCCCGGATATCACCTCAACACCGCACGCACGACGGCCCACGAAAAGCCCGACTTTGCGCGCCGGGGCAAGGACGAGCTCAATTCCGCAACCTCTATCCACTATAATCACATCTGGCCGCACATCGCTCTTGTGCTCGATTACCTCGTGAGCGACGCGTTCGCGAAGTCCCGGGGCGTGGTCGACTTCCCCAGCCGTTACGCCGAGGGCTACGGTTACCTGCAGCAGAAGGTCTATGGCGATCGGGCCGGCCGGGTCTACGACCTTGAAAGCGCGTATCGCTGGATGCCGCGGGGGGTAGTGGAGGTATCGCATCCGGAACTCAACTACATCGTGGCGCGCGCGGACGATGCGGTTGCAATCGTGTTGACGAACCAGTCGAAGTCGACCGTGCGGTCGAAAGTGCGGCTGAACCCGGATCTCGTCCACTTCAACACGGGCGCGAATGCCGCGCGAGTCACTCTCTGGGAAAACAACATCGCCACGCGAAGCACCGGGCTGGGCGCCGGGGGCGAGGTCGAAGTGCGACCAGAGGGGATTGCCGCCGTCGCGGTGCGCGGCGTCCCACCGCAGGTGGCGTTCCAACGCGCCGTCCCCGGCCATGCCGGCGGAAAGCGTGTCGGATCTCGGCTCGCGGGGAGCAAAGGGCGTTGCAATTTCATTCGGCCCGCGGGAACTCACGACGGCCTATGTGTACCTGCCAGATTTCGAGCGGGAAATTGTTCGCTGCACCCTTCAGTGGCGGCAGGGCGCCGGGGAAACGCGCACCGTCACCGACGCTGAATATCCGTTCGAGTTCTCCATCCCCGCGGCTGGGGACGCAGAAGTCGACTGGAGCGTCGAGGTGGAGCTGACGAATGGCCGAATCGAGAAATCGCCGCCGGGCCTCATAAAACTGCGGCTGTGAATCACGATTGAGATCGCAGAACACGTCAACGGTTGGCCTCGCCCCCGGCCGCCTAATGGGAGCAAAGCAACGGACCCCGATGCCACAAAACGCCTCAGCAGGCGCGATTTTGCCCGGAAAGCTGGAAGTGTCGGTCTCCGCTGTGTCCCTGGCATTACGCAACCAACCGCGGGTCTCCGAATCGGAACGGCAGCATCCTCGTCGTCCAGTCGATCAAAGGAGTGATCATCGCCGCCCTATGCGAGTGGCGTCGGCACGCTCGACATGGACATGACGGGTTTTTGCGCCGCTACCGCCGGCTACAGTGTCGTACGGCCGCAACTGCACCGTGCCTGCCCGAATTACCTCCGGATGATGGACGAGATTGATCGACGACCTGCAACGGCTGTTCAGAACTGCCCGCTAATTCCGAAACTTACTTTCCGCCCGTAACTGGACACGTTGTCAAAGCGGCCGGTATCAAAGCCACGCTCAAAAATGGTGGGCTCGCGCGTCAAGTTGATGACGTCGGCATAGAGGCTTAATTGCTTCGTAAGCACGACGCGCAAATTCACGTCCACGGTGGTGCGCCTGGGGTAGTAGCGCAATGACGCGGCATTCGCGCTGTAGGCAAACAGCGTCCGCGACTTGTAGTTCCATTTGCCGCCAATAGAAAATCGGTTGTACCGGTAGGAGATTCCAAAATTCGCAAACTCCGGCACAAAGCCTGGAAGCGTGCCGGTTGTTTGTGGCGTGGTGCCGCCATAGTCGCCATCCGTGCGGAGCCTGGTGTAATTTGCAAACGAGGACAGGCCACGCAACCAGCCGGGCAGGAATGTATACTGCTGACGGTAAGACAACTCCAGCCCCTCCACCCGGGCGAATCCGCCGTTGCGGAATGTGGTGAGAGCATAGCCCTCATAAAGGCCGCTGAAGCCGTTGTCCGATCCGAAAGGCACTGTGCCAGAGTTGTCCGAATAAATAAAATCGGTGATGTCCTTGCGGAAGATGCCAGCCGTCAGGGATCCGGCCGGCTCGAAATAATATTCGATGCTCACATCGTAACTCTTTGCGTATTGTGGACTCAAGCCAGGATTCGACGCTGTGACCGTCTCGTTGACGAAGTTCACGGTTTCGTTGGGCATCAGATTCGTGAAGGATGGGCGTCCGATGCCGGTTGAATAGCTGGCGCGTGCAACGAGACCTCGCCGCGGTTCGTAGCGCAGGTGTGCGCTCGGAAAATAATTATTGTAGCTGCCGGTGGCGCGCCGACGGGTGCCCCATTCTTCAAATGCTGCGCCTAGAGGATCGGCTGCCCGACGCGCGTTTTCTGCGGCGGTCCGAGCCGTTCGTTGTGCCGCAGTTTCGTTCGCAATGCGCTGATTCGCCTCTTGCGGAGTCTCCTTGCGAGTCTGGCCGGTGGCGGGATTGGTGATGGTATTGAGGATAGGTCCTTGCACGACCCCTTCGCCCATCACTTCCGTCCGCTCGATCCGAACGCCAGTGAGCAGGGATAATTTGCCGACCCGCACCCGACCTTGAACGTAGCCAGCATATACTTGCTCCTCGGCCGCGCGATTGGCGCGAAGCGTGTCGCGCGTGTTGTTGTACGCGTTCCACACGAACTCGTTGGGGGCAGTACGGAAGTGATCGGCCACGGCCTGCGTACTAATGTAGTTTGGACTCCGATAGCCGCCTATCGTCGGGTCACGCCGATACTCAGTTTCCCGAAACCGCGAGAGCCGGTCGTCCCCGCCGTTCACGCCATCAGCACCGACAAAATTGTACGTCTCCGTGACACCCCCCAGCTCGCGCGTTTGCTGGTGAAAACGAGCACCCGTTTTCAAATCCAGTGGCAGCTTCAAGGGGAGGGACTTGCGAATATTGATCTGTCCTCCCAGAACTTCATCATCCGCCGTGGTTCTACCCTGGGTATATGCCATATTGGAATAATTGTCCAAGTTCATATAGTCAGGTCCTCCCATCACGGTCCATTGTGGAAACTCGCTGCTGCGATCCACCCGCCATGAAATGTTGGGCAAGAAGGAGGTCACGTTTCCAAGCCGCCCAGCGCGATCGGCGAGGCGCGCAGAACGCGAGAAGGTCCCGTCATAGTCGATGTCCCACCCGTTGAAGGTATGGCGGCTGCCAGGCTGGAGACGATAGGACTCCATCGTCACTTGGTTGCTGTTCATCGTGATCGTTGACCTCGTATTGGCCGAGGGATTCGCCGTGGTCACGTATTCCGTATACCCAGCCGCGACACTTGCCGCAACCGTCGTCAACGCGAAGGTCCGATTGTTGAGGTCCGCTTGATAATAATTGTACAGCGTATTCAGGTACACCGTCCAGGAGTTCGTCAGCTTAAGGTCCAAACGGGCGCCACCGCTGTAACGATTGGTCAGTTTCGGGCCATCCACAAAATCAAAGCTGGTAATATAGGCTGGAACATTGGTGGTCGCCTGAAACGTCGTCCGAACGGTGTCCTGAATATGAAAGTACGGAGTGTAGGTGGCATTCAGCATCAAACCTACCCGGCGATCCTTTCCAAAGACCTTTATATAGGTGGCCGTTCCGGCCGGCTGAAGCCGCTGACTCGAGTCGGTAGCTGTTTCGATGTTGGCTCCCGCCCGAAAAGTTAATCGATTAGTGACGCCTGAACTCAGCGGGCTGCGGGTGCGCAGATTGACCAGACCCCCGACCGACGCGGCGTCCATCTCGGGCGTAAGCGCCTTTGCGACTTCAATACTTTCCAGCAGACTCACATTCGACATGTCGGCAAAGCTGAAAGTGCGCTCGCCGGACCCACCAGCATTGGCCTGTCGTGCGCCATCAATCGTAACCGTGGTCAGGTCGGCGGAAATTCCGCGAATGCTGACTTCCCGCGGGTCGGCAGCGGTATAATTCACCACAATACCCGGTAAACGCTGGAGTTGATCGGCTACATTACCTTCAGCGGAACTGCCGAACGCGTCCGCAGAAATTACGTTCTGTACATTGTCAGCCGCCCGCTGCTGCGCGATTGCAAGGGCATTCCCTTCACGTTCCGCCACGATCGTGAACTGTTCCATCGTGAAGACTGCTCTTGCCTCCAATGGGATCTGCAGTTCCGTGACCGCATTGCGACCCACGTTGATTGTTTGCGTACTCGCTTCGAAACCGGAATAGTTGACTTGCAACTGATGCGACCCGAGCGGCGTCCGGGGAAGATGAAATTTCCCATCTCGATCAGTGAAGGTTGTCAGGTTCAGACTCGGAATGGACACAATTGCGCCAGCGAGGCTTTCGAGCGAAGCGGCGCTGATCACGTTCCCACGAACCTCGCCGGTTTCAGCCTGAGCGAGGACTGGATGGGCGGCGGTGAAAACAGATAACGCACAGAGAAGCGTTGTCTGAACGCTTCGATACCAGCGGGAACGGAACAACGTCGAATTCATGGTATAGGGGGTTTAGTTCAAGGAACGGGCAACCGTGATTGAAGTTTGCTCCGATCTCTGATCGCAGAGTGAACTGTGGCAGAATCGTGTAACAACAGAGCGATGGGTCGACAGTTGACGTGATCTCTTCAAGCGAGTCAGGCGCGGGGTGTCAGCGGCACCACTCGAGCCGGATCGCTGAAAATAATACTCTTGGTGCGCGAATGTGTATGTTACGCGCGCCTGGTTCAGACCGTATAACATCGCACTTCGAACAACGCCGCGGCCACATTCGCCGATGGTGCGGTCAGCTCGATCCGCAACTCCGGGGTTTGCACCGGCTTCGCGAGCACGATCACGTTGCGCGCCTGGTGATTGTCGGTGCACGCGGCGAGAACGCTGCCGGCCTCGTCGAGTAGCCGGTATCGTTCGACGCAGAACGGCATCCGGCGCTCCGGGTGGCCCATCAGCACCGACTCCAGCGGGTGATCGTAATCGGGATCAAACATGAGTTCGATTCGCGCGATCGTCTGCGGCGCCGGCCAGCGCAGGGTAAGTGTCGGCGTCGAATCCGTGAAATCGGCGACCCATGCGTTCGGCGCGTTCGTCGGCCGTGCGATGCCGTTCACCACGTTGCGCGCGCCAAATGCCGCGAGTGGCGCGGCGAGCCGCAATGCGAGGTTTTGTCCGCCTGGCCGCCGTTGCGGCTGCCAGAATTCGAACGTGTCCACCCCGATGTCCTCGGGTGGCGTCTGCACAGGCGATTTTGCCACGGCAAGATTTACTTGGTGACACAACGAAAGCACCCCGGTGATCCGCTGCTCGCTCGTGCGCAATTGCAGACTGCCGTTGCCGAAGAAACAGACAAACGCATACCGCTCGTCGGTGAACACGTGCTCGAATGCAATCGGCACCTCCTGCTCGCCTGTGGTATTCAACGCCAGGTTTCGCGTCTCCAGCGTTACATCAGGTGTATAATTGTCCGGCCGGCTGCTTTCCCGCAATTCCACGCGCAACCGGGACGCCGCAGTTCCCTGAGCAAACACGGTAAACGCCAGGCGCGAGCCGGGACCCACGGGCAGCATCATCGCCCAGCCGTCGCGTAATGAGATGAATGGGCCGGAAGGCTTCAATTCAGCCAGCCTCAACTCGCTCGACGCCGTGATTTCCGCCCCACGCGAGAGGTCTTCGCAATCGTTCAGCCGTATGCCGGGGAGGTGCTGGCCGCTACGAAGGAGCGCACGTTGCAACTCCGCCATTCGCGCCGACTGCGTCAGCGCCCGCGGTTGCGCATTGTGGTGTCGACAAAAAACGGCCGCCGCCCCGACCGCTTGTCCGATCGCGGCGCATGTCGCCATGACGCGGCTCGAGGCAAACGCCACGTGTGATGCGCTGATGATCCGGCCGGCGAGAAACAAGTTCGATATATTGCGGCTGTAGAGGCAACGGTATGGGATCGGATACACGCCCTTCGCGTGCCACTGCGCGCAACCCGGTTTCTCGCTGAATACGCCATCCGCCGGGTGGAGGTCGATCGCCCACCCGCCGTGTGCCACGGTATCGGGCTGAGCGCGTTGCTCCACGATGTCCTGCTGGCGGAGGATGTAGTCGCCCTCGAAGCGGCGGCTCTCGCGTTTGCCGGGAATATGGCCGACCCACTCAAGCGTGAGGTCCTCCGCCTCGGGAAACAGCCCCGAATTCTTGATGTGGTGCCAAACGCCATACACAACCCGCCATAGCTCCCATTTGATCGTCTCGGTCTCGTGCACCGTGTCGAGGCGGCCGCCATATTCGATCCACCACAACTTGCAGCCTTGCTCCTTCGCGTTGAACTGCCGCCAGCGGGGAATCTGCGTGATGTCAGTCAACGCGAAGCTCGGGGGCGTGAATTTCACCGGCCGACCCGTGTCCTTGGAATAGAAATACAACGAGTGCCCGAGCAGTTCGCCATTGCTGTTCGTAGGGGCGAACTTCTCACCGAACTCGCAGCGCGACTCCGCACCCATCCGGAACGCAGCGCCGGCCATGAATCCCACAATGCCGTCGCCCGAAGCATCGCAGAATAGCGGCGCGTGGAGCTCATACCGCGTGGAGTTTTGAGAGCAAAAAGCGTGCACCACGTCAATCGTGTCGGCATCGCGTTTCGTTAGCTCGAATACAGCGGTATTAAGCAGCAGCGTGATGTTCGGCTCAGTGCTTACCTTCTCGAGCAGCAGCACGTCGACCAGTAGCGGGTTGCCTTCGGGGTTTCGGTAGACGTTTTCCACTAGGATCTCGTCAATCACGCCGCCCTCGCGGGCCCAACGGTTGTTGTTTCCCAAGTGCGATGTTGCGCCGAGGATCCACAGGCGCACCTCACTCGAGGCATTGCCGCCGAGCACCGGCCGGTCCTGCACAAGGACAACCTGGATGCCGGCACGCGCGGCGGTGATCGCCGCGCAAACGCCAGCGAGTCCGCCTCCGACTACGACGAGGTCGGCGTTTAGGCGCACTTGCTTGAGCGAACGCGCAGGTTTTTCCGAATCTACGATCATGAGGGAGGGTGGTTGCGCGCGGCCGGCGCGGATGGTGGACGGATTAAAAATGCGGGTGCGGCGAGAACGGCGAGCGCGACGGCACATATCAGCAGCAGCGTTCGCTCGGCGGCACTGAACGCGGCCAGCAGCCCCATGCCAGCAGCGCAGGCCGCGAGGCTCCAGCCCACCACCATGGCTGGTTGGCGCAGTTCGTTCGCGGTAAGAGGCGCGCTATCGAACCGCGCTCTGGCTCGGAGTTGGGCGAATTCCGCCGCGCCGGCAGCCTCCCCGCGGGCCCGCCACTCGGCGATTGCCATCAGGATCAAGGGCAGGACCACGCCGACGAGAATTTCCACATTGCGACCGCTCCGCGCGGCGTAGTCGGCCAGGATTGAAAATCCCGGCAGTCCCGCCAGCCAGGAACCCGAGTGCAGTCCGAAGCGCGCAATTACCCCTACCACGAAACACACGCTCGCCGTGACCGCGAGATGCCACGCCGTGACGCGACGGCTAAACAGCGCCCACACCACGGGCAGCAGCAGCGGCCCGACGACGAGGCTCGTGATGCTCAGGATGACCTTCTCCGCCCCGCCCAGCCTGGGCACGGCAAGGGCGAGCGCCGTGATCAGCACGCCCAGGAGCAGCGTCATGAAACGGCCCAGCCTCACCAGGCTTGCCTCGTCGGGAGTACGGCGGAGGAGCGGCTGGATGATATCCTTCGTGAGCGCACCGGCGAAGACATTGAGCTGGCTGCTCACCATGCTCGCGGTCGCCGAGAACATCGCGGCTACCATCAAACCGAGCATGCCCGCGGGAAGCACCGACCAAGCCGCGAGGATGTAGGCCTGTTCCGGATTCGCATCAGGTCGCACCACGCGGTAGACGAGTGGTGGCATCAGCCAGAACAGGGGGCTGACGAGGTAGAGCAGGCCGAATAACCATGCGCTCCTGCGCGCTTCCCTGGCGCTGCGGACACACAGGTAACGCTGCACAAAGGCCCATTCCGCCCCTACCATGAAGAAGTGAATGGCCGTCCAGCCGGCCAGAAAGAACCAGGTGAATTCACTACTGGTCAGACGAAGAAATCCCTCTGGCAAATTCGCCAGCACGGCGCCGACGCCTCCGGCATCGCGTAACACCAGTGGCACTACAAACGCCACCGCCAGATTCAGCACGATGAACTGCAGCACATCGGTCATCAGCACCGCCCATAACCCGCCCACTACGGTGTAAATTACAACAACTGTGCCGAAAATGACCACTGCCCAGGTCAGCGACAGGTTGCCCGTCGCCACATCGCGAAGGAGCCAACCCTCGGGCACCGGAATCAGCGCGCACAGCAACACGGCCAGCGCATAAAGCGACACGCCCGTCCCCACCAGCCGATAAATCATCATGGTCCAGGTGTAGAAGTGCACCGCGCCCTTGCCGAAGCGCACGCGGATGAATTCCGCGGGCGTGGCGATACCCGATTCCTTCCATCGTCCCGCCAGTTTCCAGCCGACGAGTAGCGCCGCGATCCCGTAACACATGTTGATGCTCACCGCGACGAGCCCATACTTGAAGGCGATTCCGCCCCACACGACGAATGTGCCGGCGGAGAACATTGTCATGAAGCCGCTCAGGCCCGACACCCACCAGGGCGAACGCCCGCCCGCGCCGAACAGGTCGGCTGTGTTCTTGATCTTGCCGCCGTAGAGCACGCCGATGGCGAACAATCCGGCGACATAACCGAGTATAACGAGGACATCGGGGGCTTTCATGGTTTGATGCGCCACTGGGGCACCGCTGGCTGCACCTTCGCGGCACCCGGGCGAAATCGTGAGCCGCCCCTGCTGAAAGGACGGCGCACGAACAATCGCTTCGTCCCAATTTGGAATGCGCTGGGGATCCTCATTTCCGCAGTGTCACGAACTCCGACTCCGGCGTCCCGCCGTCAACGGTCTGGCCTTTCAGTTGGAACCGGAACTCCGTCGCGTCGCGCGCGAGCGGCACGGTGAATTCAAACGGATAGGACGCGTCAGTAATGGACTCATGCTTCACACCGGTCGTGTAGCTGAGCGTCACTTTCGAGAACTTCGCGTCATCCGCCTGAAGATACACATAGGCCGTGGTGGCCGCCGGTCCGAAATTCAGGATCATCGCGCGCGCCTCGCCATAGGGAATTTCCACGTAATCGGTGCCCCACGCATCGGAGGACTTCGCGCCGACGAGCCGATCCTGAAACTTCGGCGTGATCGTCAGCCCCTCGATTTCAATCGCGGTGATTCCCATGCTCGGAACGGTGATCCGCATCTGCCCATCACGCAGTTCCCCGTGCCCCATGGCGCGGCCGTCGCCGGGCGAAAGCATGTTCAAGCGATGGGTCTTCCCCGCCACTTGCGGGAGCACCGCCGGGTCAAATGTGATCTCCGTCGTAACCGTTTCGCGTGACTGGTTCGTGAACGCTATATACAGCCCTTTGGCGCCTCGCGCGGCGAGATAGTTGAGCTCGACCGACTCGGATTTCAGCAAGCGGCGCGGCATCCAGAGTACGGCATCGTCGCGCCCGTAGAACCTACCCGGCCGGTCACCGTAGAACTTACTCTGCAAATAGGCGTAACCCTCGATGAAATGCGATGGGAAATTGATCGCGCCGCGCGAACGCGCAAAAGCGTCCGTGACGAGGAAATCGAACAGGATGCTCGCGTGCGGCCAGATGTGATTATAGTGAAATGAATTCACGCTCAGCTCCTTGTGGTCGCGCAGCGGGTAATCGGCGCGCTCGTAGATTGTCGTCCGCGCGGTGTTGATGTGATAGCCGGGAAAGTTGCGATAGCGCCCGATCACGGCGGAGCGTGCTACATCGTGCAGCATCTTGTCGCCCGTGAGCGCCGCCAGGCGCAGCATCCAAGGCGCGTAATTGGCCATGAAGATCCCGCGGTGGCCCGACATCGTGCCGGACGATTCCGGCGTCAGCCCGATTTCGGACAGCCGCCATGCGGGCACGCGCTCCTCGGGCGCGGTCATCGGCAAGTGCCCCTTGCCTTCAAGATACCAATATACCGGAGCCTTGCCGCCCGGATTGACGATGATCTCTTCGTTTGGAACCCGGGGCGACACCCAGGTGAACATCGTATACTGCCGCGCACCGCGCCGTGCGGCGTCGAGGTAACGCGGCTCGCCGGTAGTTTCATGAAGCCGCAGAAGATCAATCCATTTTGGCGTAAAACCGACCCAGAAGAACAGTCCCGGGGTGTTGAAATCCGACGCCGGCCGTTTGACCCGTTCCTCAATGTAAGCGTCGGCCCCGCGCCGCGCCGCTTCGAGGTAGTGCGGCTCGCGCGTCTCGTCATACAGCGCGAGCTGGTTGGGCCACGAGCCCCCTTCCGACACGTCATCGAGGTTCAGCGTGCGGTTTTGGTGGAGGAGCTGATCCGCCAACTGCCGAAACACGGGCGAGGCGCCATGCGTGATCCCATACAGCGCCGCGAGCTCGCTCACTGGCGCACAGGGCCCCTTCAAGGCACGCGAAGGGCTCTGGATCTTCTGCTCCGGATCAAGAGAGAACAGGAACTTTTCGCGCGACAACATATACTCCACGATTGGGTACGCCCGCCGGCGGAAGATCTCCTCGTCGTCAGTCACCAACGCGAGATTCAGCGGACTGAGCGACGACACGTTTTTGACCGCACCGGGCACGTCGGTCGAATACGCGCAACCCTTGAGTTCGTCGATAAACCAGCTATACCGGCTCATTCCGTATTCAATCATGTTGTCGAGTGACTCGTTGAGAGACGCGATCGCGTTCGATCGGAAATCGCGGAAATCATAGAGCCGGCGCGCGAGCTTCTCGTACGCGGTGCTGATGTCGCCAACGCCAGCGAAGATGCGCAGCTTGAATGTGAACGCCTGTCCCGCCGTGCGCCGCGACTCGAGACCGCCGAGCATCGGCGCGAATAACATCGGCTGCGCATCGCCCGCGGCATTGCGCAACGCGACCCCGAACCGGCTGTTCTCCAGCAACGGCAGCGGCTGGAACGGAAATTCGTCGGCATCCGCGACCACGCCGAGCACGGTCGCGCCTTTGCGCACGAATGTCGCCGGCAACGAGCACTGGAACGCGGCGGTCAGGTGCGACTGCGGCGGGAAACGCTTCTCCTGCCAGATGAACGGCTGCCACACTTCAGCGAGTTCGTCGAGGGCGTGCGACGGCGCTCCGGTGTATCCGACTGAAAACCAAGCTGCGATTTTGGGCGTGAGCGTGAATGTGAGCACCGGCTCCGCGTCGCCCGCGGGCAGCGTGAGCTCAGCGCTAAGCGCGAAAGCGTCCTGCACCGGATAATGGAAGTGAACGGCGTTGCCGGTGCGGTCCGCGCCGCTGGGCTTCACCAGCGCAACCGGCGCGGAGGCAAATATATCCGCCGTCCGCTGCTGCGTGTCACCCTGCAAGATCCGGTCGTCGAAGCCGTCTCCCGCCTGCCCCGGCGCCCGCTGCGATGCCCGCAGCGCCGCCGCCGCCGCGGCTTGGGCGCGCCAGGTGACGATGTTGTAGGAAACCCCCGGGATGTTGCCGGAACGCATGGCCGGACTCGGATCGGTAGTCGTGACGAGTACTGCGAAATCGCCACGAAAGATCGATGTGGCGGAATCATGAGCGGTAATTCGCACTGAGCTGTCGCCGGTCAACTCGACCAAATAGCGATCGTTGCGAAGCGGCTCGGCGGCGAGGGCGACACCTATCATGAGCATCGTGAGCGCGACGATTCGGCGAAATACGCGGCCTCCAGCCGTCCCTTGCAACGCCAAGTATGACGCTTTACTGACTGAACATAAGTCCACGCTCGAGCAAGTTGGCGCGTAGCACCGGAGTGCGTCCGATCGGTTTTGCATAACGTCAATATTCCCCTGTTAGCACCACCAGCGCGGCCGCTGGTATCGAGATGTCGACCTCCCAATCCCCGGCAGCATGCTGCCAGGCCAGCAGTCGCTCCGCGCCGAGCCGCAACCGCTCCCGCAGTTCCTGGTCCTGCGACGCAAAGAGCAGGATGTTACCCAGATCGAGCATCGTGTAATACGTGAGCGCCACCGGCTCGACGTAGTCCCCCCACTTCTCGGTGAATCGCCGGCTCTTCGAGAGATAGTACCTGTCTCTT